>Ga0180436_10001470_pt1 | contig 23010 bp, 19 predicted proteins | sample SS_ome_2_FD_132434 | JGI IMG/M metagenome (GOLD analysis project Ga0180436, IMG submission 132434) | Hypersaline lake sediment archaeal communities from the Salton Sea, California, USA - SS_3_S_2 metaG | ecosystem: Environmental > Aquatic > Non-marine Saline and Alkaline > Hypersaline >... | reverse complement strand
TGCGCTACCGACTTGTCCGGAGATGGTCGCCGATTGGAAACCGTTGGCGCCGGTGTACTGACCCGTCGTGACTGGCATACGAGGCAAATATGCGCTCGTGAGGGGCAGGGCACCTAAGAGGTGCATCGCACTGGTTGGGGCGATAACTGGCTACTGCACCCGAGAGGGGTGGGGTGGAGACGACGAAGGACACGAAGGGCCCAGAGTGGTACGCGTCAAGCTGGCGGGCCTGCCTGGCCCTCCACCTTGTCCGCTGGACGGAACGGATGGCAACAACCGCAAAGAACGCCAAGGGAACGGATATTGCCCCACAAATACATAGAGTGTCAGCTGCACGCCGCGCTTAGGTCGAGCTGGACTGGGGACACCCCACAAGCACATGGAGTGTCAGGCATGGGGTTGGGCCCTGGTCAGGTCGTTGAGGACCACTGGGATTGCTCACCGGTCGCAGGTGGAGGTGCCTACGAGGAGGATGGGGGTAGTTCTCGCTACCGACGATCAGGTGATGATTCGGATCAGAAGGAGAGGAACGGCGCATCGAAGAGCGTGCAGCAGCGAGCGCCCATTGCGAGAGTCGGAACACGGCGGGCAAGCACGAGCAGCCGCGAACGATAGCAATCCCCCTCCTTTGGCGATCCTGTCTCGCCGCCGAAGGAGGGGGAAGATGGGTTATGGGAAGACTCCCCGGGACTGTACGGCACCGGCGACCCGATCGACCGCCAGCATGTAGGCACCGAGGCGCATGGGGACGTCCTTCTCGTGGCTGAAGTCCCAGACCTCTTTGAAGCTGCGGATCATGATACGCTTCAGGTTGTCGTTGACCTCTTTCTCGTCCCAGAAGTAGCACTGGAGATCCTGAACCCACTCGAAGTAGCTGACGACGACCCCGCCGGCATTGGCGAGGATGTCGGGAACTACGATGGAGCCCCGATCCGTCAGTATGCTGTCGGCGTCTCGCGTTGTGGGCCCGTTAGCGCCCTCCACAATCATAGATGCACGGATCTCATGGGCATTGTCGGCCCGAATCTGATGCTCAAGCGCCGCCGGGATCAAGACGTCAACATCGCTGGTCAGAAGTTCATCATTGTCGATGTGGTCCACGCCGGGGCCCTCGTAACCTTCCAACAGCCCCTTCGGGTGTTCCGTGACGTGCTCGTTGATCGCTGAGATGTCCAAGCCGTCGTCCTTGAAGAGCCCACCTGTCACGTCGCTGACAGCGACGATCTGGCAGCCCATCCCGGCCAGGATCGTCGCGGCATGGGATCCGACGTTGCCGTAGCCCTGTACCGCAACCCGTGTGTTGGTCGGGTCGATCCCCTTGCGCTTGAGGAGCTCAAGGGTGGTGATGGCGACGCCCCGTCCGGTCGCCTCGGTCCTTCCCTTGGATCCGCCCAACGCAATTGGCTTGCCCGTCACAATGTCGATGACGGTCTTCCGTTCCAGCATGCTGACCGTATCCGTGATCCACGCCATTACCTGTGGATTCGTGTTGACGTCAGGGGCAGGGATGTCACGGCGGGAACCGATGATGGGCATGATCATGGCGGTGAAACGCCGTGTCATGCGGCAGAGTTCGTCCTGCGAAAGCTCATGCGGTTCACACTGCACCCCGCCCTTGGCCCCGCCGTAGGGGATGTTGACCACGGCGCATTTCCACGTCATCAGCGCCGCCAACGCCCGTACCTCATTGAGGTTCACCGCGGGGTGGTAGCGGATGCCGCCCTTGCACGGTCCACGGGCGCTCGAGTGCTGGATACGGTATCCGGTGAAGACCTCGATATGACCATCGTCCATCACTACCGGAACAGAGACCGTCAATTCCCGCTCCGGTTGGCGGAGGATGGCGTGGATACCTGGATCGAGGTCTAGGTTTTCGGCAACTTCATCCAGCTGACTGAGGACTGTGCCCCAGAGATCGTGGTCAGCGGTGTCCCGCACGACAAAGGCGGGCGAGACTTGTGTGGTCCTTACGTCCGTCTGTCTTTCCATTCGTTTTCCCTCGTCTACTTGATCCTGCTGAACATCGCCGTCTTTACCGTTCCCAGACCTTGATCGGTCGGTTGTGAATCGATGAAAGCAGAGCTCCATAGCCGAGCCGGCCCTCAACGTCGGCGTCGTCGACAATCTGCACATCGAGGAGATGCGACAACTGAGGGGCATTGACCAGGTTGGAATAGGCCTGCACCAGTGCACGATCAAGCGCCTTCACCAGGGCGTCCAGTGCATCCGTCTTGCGACCCGCCCAGACCACGAGGTGAATGAGAGACGCCTGCTCGTCGCTACCGAAACAACGGTCCTCCGGCGTCGCATCGTAGTCTAGCGTGTAGACCGCCTTCACATTCTCGTCAAGTTGCCCGACAGCCTCTGCAACCTTCTTCGCCAGTCCGTAGCGGCAATACTCAGAGACGGCAGCATTGCCTTCACGAAGCGACTCAACCACGCTGTCGACGTTGTCCAGGCCGGCCTTGCGGGCGCAGAACGTCAATCCCTCATCCAGCACCACTTGCGCCGTGCTGGTGGCATCGGGCCATCGGAATGGTGCAGCCGTTTCGACGACGTCTGTCTTCGTGCGCTGCTTGGTGGAAACCTTGCTCATCTGGAAACCTCCCTATTGTGTCTAACTTGATGCGTGCCTTTTCGTTGAGCGCTGTCCCTATCGACTCTGAGTGTACCAGACAGACCGTGAAAATGTCATAAAACCATGGCGTTACTTCATGAAAATGGCATGAAAAAACGGCCGCGCTCGTGCACGAGCGCGGCCGTTCATCTTGGTCTGACCGTGAGTGCAGTCGGCAATCAGGTCTGGTCGGGACAGGACAACATGTAACCTACCCCTTGCGCCGTCAAGATGTGTTTGGGATCTGACGGATCCTCCTCGAGCTTGCGGCGCAGGTAACGAATATACGCGCGCAGGTAGTCCACATCATCGCGGTACTCAGGTCCCCATATCTTGGTCAACAGATCCTGGTGGGTCATGACGCAATTCATGTTCGTGGCCAGCTGCCGCAGCAGGGCGTACTCCGTTGGCGTCAGTTTCACGGGGCGCCCGCGTACTGATGCCGTGTGTCTGGCGAAGTTGATCTCCCACTCTCCGCACTGCTGGACGGCCTCGCCCCGCTCCTCAGGTCGCCGGGTCCGCTTCAGGACGGCCCTCACTCTGGCCACGAGCTCCTTGGCATTAAACGGCTTCGTCAGGTAGTCATCGGCCCCCGCATCGAACCCACGGAGGATGTCCTCGTGACGTGCTTTGGCCGTCAGCATGATGATGCCCACGTCGGAGAATTCGCGGATCCGCTCGCAGACCTCGTACCCGTCTGGGCCACCCGGGAGTCGGATATCGAGCAGGACCAGGTGAGGCTGCTCCAAGGCCACCGCCTCTACGCCTGCATCCCCGCTAATCGACGCGACGACCTCGTATCCAACGGCCTCCAGTACTGTGCGCACCAACTGCTGCACACGCGGTTCGTCATCGATGACCAGTACTTTGTCACTCATTGTTTGGATCGTCTCTCAATCTGTCCCTATTCGTGGATTGTCGTGCGGAGACTCCGCGAAGAGGGAGCGTGAAGTAGAATGTGCTGCCCTGGCCTACCTTGCTCTCTGCCCAGATGCGCCCCCCGTGTGCTTCGATGAAAGTCCGGGAGATGGGCAAGCCCAGACCTGACCCAACCACGTGGCGGCCCAGACCAGAGTCCACTCGGAAGAACTTGTCGAACAGCCGATTGAGGTGCTCTGGAGAGATCCCTACGCCCTGGTCAGAGACACTGACAATAGCCTCCGACCCGGCGACCTCGCCGCGGGTGACGATGAGGCCTCCGTCAGGGGAATACTTCACTGCGTTGTCCAGCAGATTCCGCAGAACCTGTTGGATCCGGTCGGGATCCGCGTCGACGATGGGAAAATCGTCTGGGAAATCGGTCATGAAGCGATGATCACGGGTCCGATGTGCGATTTCGTCGATGGTCTCCTCCGAAAGTCTGGTCAGGATCACTGGCTGGCGCTCGAGTCTCAGGAGGCCAGCATCAATGACAGAGGACTCCAGCAGATCATGGACGAGGGACTCCAAGGTGTCGCACTCCTCGTCGATAATCTCCAAGAACTGGCGCTGGTTGTCAGTATCGAAGGATGCCTCTTCCATCAACAGTGCTGTGGTGTAACCCTTGATGGAGGTCAGCGGTGTGCGCATCTCGTGAGCGAGGACGGAGAGCAATTCCCCTTTGAGCCGATTGGCCTGGTCGAGGGCCTTCGTCTCCTCCAACTGGACACGGAGGTGGGCGTTCTCGACCGCCAACGCGACAAGATCCATAACCGCCTGCAAAAAAGGTAGATCGCTTTGGACGAAACTGTGCGGCCGTTGAAGATTCTCGAGCATAAGGACGCCTTGCTCCCTTTCCCCGGCGAAGAACGGTACGCAGACAGCGCTCTGGGGCCAGCGATCGCTGGTAAGTGCTTCGCGGAAAGCCGCCGCGTGCTCAGGCGTGAGGCTCCTACGGGACACGGCAAGAGCCCTGGGGGTGGGATAGAACTGGGGTTGTCCCGTCTGGAACGTCTTGCCGCACGTGGCCTCACCGACGGCGAGTCGAACCTCTCTGAGCCTCCCGAGGTCATAGCCGTGGGCGGCCCGGACCGCCAGCCCGTTGTCCTCGGGGTCGTAGAGGAGTAGAATGCCGGCCTCGACTACCTCAAGAGTCTCAACCAGACTGGTCAGCGACCGCTGCAGCATCGTGTCGAGGTTCTGTTGGGTGGCGAAAACGCCCGCAATGGCAAAGAGCACCGACAAACGCGGATCCTGTCGCGTTCCGTGGCTCTCGGCCTGCTGCTCGGCGGACCCCGATGGGCCAGGGGCCGAGGCGGGATTTTCTTCGAGTCCCTCCATAGTGCGCTCCTGCTGACATTGACACGGACTACGGCCGACGAGAGCATGCCTCCGTGTGATGGACTGAACCAGACGAAGAGCATAGACGGAGGTGGGAGATTTGTCAACCGAAACCGCCGCAGGATCGGCGCTCGCTTCTGGACGGAGCAGAGCTGTTTGGCGCGAGTGTCGGTTGGCTGATGAGGATGGCCGCTTCCACATCGGAACCGTTTCGCCGGGGGCTACTATGATGAGCAAGGGGTGCGGATCGATTGGCGGGATGTGGATATGATGGGATCGAAAGAAGATCTAGCGTGCAGCCCGCTCATGACGGCACGACCGGAGTAGGCGCGGTTCGTCCTTTTTCTGGATGGGTGACCCAGGCCCTGAATCGATCGGGATTTGGGTTGGCGTCGGGTGCAATGCGCCGGGTGGGTATTCGAATGGATCGGTGCACATTCTCGCTCCGTGAGCACGCGTTCTAGCGCTTGCGGGATGAGTCGTCTCGGACGACGCTCAATTGCCTACGGTGTATTCGGCTTTTCGCAGAAGCTTCGTGCAGTCTGGTTTTCAATGGCAGGCGCTCTGGAATGCTCAGTAGCCGAGGATGACCGTACGAAACCGTGAAGCACAAACCTTGTGCCATCGTGACCTGACTGGCTACCATTCAATGAAGCCCAAACGTGGTGCTTCTGAGTCATCCGCGTTCTATCCCCATGCTGGGTAGATTACCAGGCAGCTCAGTGATGGAATGGGCCACTCTGTGTTGGCAGGAATGACGAAGCCCAGGGGGTGACGGGCCAACTCTTCTATGTAGGACATCAGGCATGTGCTCCCGAGCGACCCAGTCTTGTCACGGAGAGCGTTCTGAGTACAATCCAACCTGGATTCCGTGGAGGGCTGACGTGCTGGCGGTTCCTACGTGTCGTCATCCAATTGAGGGCACTGGCGGAGTCTCTCGGGGTGAACTACCGGCGTTCGTCCGAGTGACTGGCAAGACCAAGGAGAGGGAGATGAGCACAGACCTGGATCATCGCTGTATCAACACACTCCGCACCCTGGCCATGGATGCGGTCCAGAAGGCGGCTTCGGGCCATCCGGGGATGCCGATGGGCATGGCAGATGCTGCCTACGTCCTTTGGACCCGGTTCTTGAGGCACGATCCGCAGGACCCAACGTGGCTGGACCGAGATCGGTTCGTGCTCTCCGCGGGGCACGGCTCGATGCTGCTGTACAGCTTGCTCCATTTGACGGGCTATGACCTGCCCCTGGAGGAGCTGAAGGCCTTTCGTCAGTTAGGAAGCCTGACGCCGGGACATCCGGAGTATGGGCTGACGCCGGGCGTGGAGACGACAACCGGTCCCTTGGGGCAGGGCTTTGCCAACGGCGTGGGGATGGCAATGGCGGAGCGATTTCTCGCTGCGACCTTCAACCGCCCCGGGTTTTCCATCATAGACCACCACACCTACGCTATCATCTCCGACGGTGATCTGATGGAGGGCATTAGCCACGAGGCTGCCTCGTTGGCCGGGCACCTAGGGCTGGGCAAGCTGATCTATCTCTACGATGACAACGGGATAACCATCGAAGGGTCGACAGATATCACGTTTACCGAAGATGTGGCTGATCGATTCCGTGCCTACGGATGGTTCGTGCAGCAGGTCGACGGACACAATGCGGATGCGGTGACTGAGGCTATCGAGACGGCTCACGGTGAAGCTGAACGTCCCTCGCTGATCGCCTGTCGGACCCACATTGCCTACGGGAGCCCCAACAAGCAAGATGATGCGGAGGCGCACGGTGCCCCTCTGGGCGAGGATGAGGTAGCGCGGACAAAGGAGCAGCTGGGGTGGCCCGCCGACGTGCAGTTCTGGGTCCCGGATGACGTCCGTGAGGTCTTCAGGAAGGCGGTTGCGGACGGAGGTGAGGCGCATGAGGCGTGGAGCGAACTCTTCGGCCGCTACGCGGAAGCGTATCCGGAAGAGGCGGCGCTGCTGGAGCGGCTCCTGGCGGGAGAGCTGCCTGAGGGGTGGCAGGATGCAGTTCCGACGTTTGGTGCCTCCGACGGCCCGATGGCCACGCGGAAGGCCTCGGGTTCCGTGCTGAACGCGATCGCAGGTAAGCTTCCGACGATGGTGGGCGGCTCGGCGGATCTGGCTCCGTCGAACAAGACGATGCTGGACGGCTACGGTGTGTTCGGAGCGGGCAGCGCGGGTGGGCGGAACGTCCATTTCGGGGTGCGAGAGCATGCAATGGGCGGTATTCTCAACGGGATGGCGCTCCACGGTGGGCTGATCCCCTTTGGCGGTACGTTCCTGGTCTTCAGCGATTATATGCGCCCCTCAGTGCGGCTGGCCGCATTGATGGAGCTGCCCGTGGTCTACGTGTGGACGCACGACTCGGTCTGGATTGGGGAGGACGGCCCGACGCACCAGCCGGTGGAGCATCTCGCTGCCCTGAGGGCCATACCCAACCTGCACGTCGTGCGGCCCGCCGATGCGAATGAGACGGCCGCGGCGTGGCTGTCGGCGCTGGAGCGCCGCGCTGGGCCGACGGCTCTGGTGCTCACCCGTCAATCACTTCCGGTGATGGACCGTGATGTGCTGACAGGTTCCGGTGGGGCAGCGCGAGGCGGATACGTGTTGAGCGAGGCGCCGGATGGTGAACCGGAGGTGCTCCTGATCGCGACGGGCTCTGAGGTGCATCTGGCCCTGAAGGCTCAGGAATGCCTGGCGAACGAGGGGGTGCAAGCCCGTGTAGTGTCGATGCCCTGCTGGGCATGTTTTGACGCACAACCCACGCGCTATCGGGACGAGGTGCTTCCGCCTGGGATCACCGCACGGCTGGCGATAGAAGCTGGCGTGTCGATGGGTTGGCGGCGCTACGTCGGATCACAGGGGGAGGTAATGGGGATCAATCATTTCGGTGCCTCGGCCCCGTACAAGGATCTGACGAAGGCGTTTGGTTTCACGGCGGAGGCGGTGACGGAACGGGCCCTAGCGGTGCTGGAGAGGGTCGCCAGTGCCTGACCGTGAAGCCCGGAAGGTCACGTACGTCGGAGTCTACGGCTCTGAGGCGAGGTCGCTTCGCGGTGTCGTGCCCGCCGAGGGCGTGGTCACCCTCGAAGTTAACGGTAAGCCGCTAGTCAGGCTCATGTGTACGCCCACGCGTCTGGAGGACCTGGCTGTGGGGTTCCTGTTCAACGAAGGTTTGATCCGTGGGATGGACGAGGTCGCGGTTGTGGAGCTCTGTGGCAGCGGCGACGGGGTAGCGGTCTGGCTCGAACACGATGTCGACGCGCAGGGCATGCGGTCGATTACGTCGGGTTGTTCCGGGGGCACGACGTTCGAGGACTTGAGGGCGGCTCAGCATCGCATCGACTCGGCACGAAAAGTGACGCCGGAGCAGGTGACGGCTCTGATGGAGCAGCTGGCGGACGCTGCATCTCTCCATCGCCGGGCGGGAGGCGTGCATGCGGCGGCCCTCGCGGACGGCGAGCGTGAGGGTCTGGTTTGTCTCGCGGAAGACGTGGGGCGGCACAATACCCTCGACAAGATCGCCGGCAGATGCCTGCGCCAAGGGATTCCCAGTCAGGGCGGGGTGCTGCTGACGAGCGGGCGGGTGAGCTCGGAGATGGTGAACAAGGCGGCCCATATGGAGGTGCCGATCATCGTCTCTCGTACGTCGCCCACCGGTCTCTCGATTGAGTTGGCCGAGGCCTGGGGAATGACCCTGGTGGGGTACACGAGGCGGAAGAGCTTCCGGGTGTACGCCGGGGAGAGGCGTATTGACGTAGAGTTGTGACGCCTACAAGACCTGACAGGTCTGTCAGACCTGTCAGGTCTGAAGTCTACTTGGATTCGACGCGGTCCTCGAACTCGCGCAGGGCCCGGATGAGACGGTCCTGGCGAAGGCTGCTGGTGAGATCCCCGCGCGTCCGCTCGAGGACGCCGCGCAGCTGGTCGACGCGGTGGCGGAGGCCCCCAGTGATGGCGTTGGGGAAGTCGAAGGTGTTGACCACGTCGTAGACTCCGTCCATGATGCCCAGCAACCGCTCTGCCTCGGCGAGATCTCCACGGCGCATCTCGTCCAGAGAGCGTCGACGGAGCTCGCTAGCGGCCTCGCAAAGCCCATTGAGATAGGACGGAAAGGTCACGTTGAGCATCTCAGGGTCCGGGACCTCGGTGCCCTCCACCAGGGCGAGGGTGGCGTGGGCCTCGACCAGCTCCTTCATGGCGTCGCGGGTGTAGCCGGCGTGGCGGAGATCCGGATAGGGCTCGAGGACGTCCAGGATCGATCGGGCCAGATCGTCGGCCTCACTCAGCAGGTCGCGGGCCACTGTCCACTCATCCCGGTGGCTGGCACGGATGGCGTTCCCGCAGATGCGGATCAACTCGCGCGTGCGGTGGAGGACGCGGTCCCGAACGCCGTTTCGAGTTTCAAAGTCCTCGCGGATTTGGTCAGCGATTCTCTCTAGTCTATCCATGATGATCACCGACTGATCGGCCTATTCGTCGGGGGACTCGGGCGGCTTCACGCCCCCGAAGAACTGCTGGGCCAGGTTGTCTCCACCCGAGGGCAGCTTGATCTCGCCGAACTGGGCCTCGTACTTCTCCAGGTTCTCCTTGAGTGCTCTCAAGAGGAGTTTGGCGTGCATGGGCGTGGTGACGATTCGGGCGTGTACCTTCGACTTAGGTGCATTGGGGAGGACGCGGGCGAAGTCGATGATGATCTCGGAGGGAGAGTGGGTGATCATGGCGAAGTTGGCGTAGGTGGCGTCGAGATCGGCGGGGAGTTCGATGTTGATCTTCTGCTTGCGTTTGGGCCCGTTGCTCATGCTCAGCCTCCTTCGGAGGGTGTGATTGGTACGGCAGGGTAATGCCGAAACGCCTGCCGAAGTGAAGGGACTATCCAGCCTGGGGCAGGCGCAACAAGACCGCGCGGGCGGCGATGCTGTGTCAACGGTAGCTTGCGGCCGGGTCTAGAATGGAATCTCTTCTTCCTCGTCTTCTACCGGAGGCTCCTCCATGCTCGTGCCAGCGGAAGAGGGCGCACCCGCGCCAGCACGGCCCATAAACCGGACATTCCGTGCCGTGAGCTCGAAGGACGCACGCGGATTGCCGTCCCGATCGGTCCATATGCGGGGGCCACCGGTCTCTGGGTCAGGATTGAGGCGGCCCTCCACCAAAACCTGACGCCCTTTCGCAAGGTACTCGTTACAGGTTTCGGCCAAACCGCGCCATGCGGATATGCGGAACCAGACGGTCTCCTCTCCCTGGGAACCGTCTTGGTTTGTCCAGCGACGGTTAGTGGCGACGGAGAAGCTTGTGACGGGGACTCCGCTCTGGGTGTAGCGCATTTGAGGATCCTGACCCAGGTTGCCGACGATAATGACTTTCTGGTACATGGGTGCCTCCTTGTTGAATAGTGGATGGGTTCTGGCGTGGACTAGTATGCATCTTACAGCAGATTCTGGGGCGCGTCAAATGCGGACGAGCCCCTGCAGCTGCAGGGGCTCGTCCGCACTCAACTGGGGCGGACAAGCTTCACGGGCCTAGACCCAGCCGCGGAGCTTGCAGACCTCGGCGACGCGGGCTACGGCGACCACGTAGGCGCCCATTCGATTCTTCACGCCGTAGCGATCGGCGGTTTCGTGGACGGCGTGGAAAGCGGCCGTCATCTTCTTGTCCAGGCGCTCATAGACGGTATCCTCCTCCCAGTAGTAGTCGTAGGCGTTCTGTACCTGCTCGAAGTAGGAGACGGTCACGCCACCGGCGTTGCAGAGGAAGTCTGGGATGACGTAGACACCGTTGTCATAGAGGATGTCGTCGGCCTCGGGGGTGGTGGGGCCATTGGCGAACTCGGCCACGATCTTGGCCTTGACGTTGCCCGCGTTGGCGCCCGTCAGCTGGTTCTCCAAGGCGGCCGGGATGAGGACGGTGACGTCTAGCTCAAGGAGTTCATCGTTGGTGATGTTCTTGGCGCCGGGGAAGTCAGCCACGGCACCGGTGTCCATCTTGTGAGCTTTGACGGCCTCTGAAGCAAGCCCGTCCTGGTTGTAGATGGCGCCGCTGGAATCGGAGACAGCAACCACCTTGAGGCCTAGGAGCTCCTCGCCTAGACTGTGGCCAAAGGATCCAGCGTTACCGTAACCCTGGATCGCTGCAGTGGCCCCGTTGAGGTCGATGCCGAGGGTTTCTCCGGCTTCCCGGATGGTGTACATTCCCCCACGGGCTGTCGCATCGCCGCGGCCCTTGGAACCGCCCAGGGGGATGGGCTTACCGGTGATGACGCCGGGAACGTTGTGGCCCCGGAGGAAGGAGTACTCGTCCATCATCCAGGCCATAATCTGAGGATTCGTGTAGACGTCGGGTGCGGGCACGTCGACCTCTTCCCCGATGATACGTCCGACCTGGCGGATGTAGGCTCGGCTGAGGCGCTCCAGCTCTCGCTGGGACATTTCCTTGGGATTGCAGACGACCCCGCCCTTGCCACCGCCGAGAGGCAGATTGACCACGGCTGTCTTCCACGTCATCCAGGCGGCCAGGGCGCGGACCGTGTCAATGGTCTCCTCCGGGTGGAACCTCAAGCCACCCTTGGTGGGGCCCAGCGCGTCATTGTACTGCACGCGGAACCCGCGGAAGACCTTGATACTACCGTCGTCCATGCGGACTGGGAGGGTGACGTGGAACTCGCGCAGCGGCCAGCGCAGGAGTTCGTGGGTCGCCGAGTCCAGCTTCATAATGCCGGCGGCTTCATCCAGTTGCTGCTGCGCAATGGCGAAAGGGTTCTGTCTTGACATTAGGCTTTCCTCCGTATAGGTTTGTGGATGCTCTCCAGCCGACTGAACATCGGCTGTGCTATTGGACTGGGGAAGGACCTCCGGCATAGCCTCGTCCCGATCTTACCGGGAATACTGTGGGCCGTTGTCGGTTGCTCTACCCTTCAGTTGCGGTTCTGTAGACCCATGAACGAACCAGAGGCTAGCCACGTCGTCAATTGCTAGCCTCGTCTGATCTCCAGCTGTTCGGTCAGTAGGTCTCGGGCCAATTGAGGATTTGCCTTCCCTCGCGTGGCCCTCATAATCCGACCGATGAACCATCCGATGACTTGATGCTTCCCGGCAAGGTACTCTTGGACTTGCTCCGGGTTGCGATCGAGTACTTGGGCCACGATGCTCCGGACCTCCGCTTGATCCGACATCTGAGCGAGGCCCTGTTCCTCGACGATGGGGCGTGCTGCACGACCGGTTTCCACCATCTGCTCGAGGACATCCTTTGCGGTGGTCTGGTTGATGGTGTCTCTTTCCACCAAGTCGATAAGCTCCGCCAGCTGCTCCGGTGAGGTCTTGATGTCCGCGATGGACCGGCCCCTGGCCTTGAGCAAGCGGAAGAGCTCGCCCGTGATCCAGTTGGCCGCCTGCTTGGGTGGGGCGCCAGCCTCAATGACGCGCTCGAAGGTGTCCGCCACGGCCTTGTCCTCTACGAGCACCCGCGCGTCGTAGTCGGTCAGACTGTACTCGCCAACGAAGCGGGACTGCTTTGCCCTCGGGAGCTCTGGAAGGGCGTCGCGGAGCGCCTCGACCTCCTCCCGACTGACCTCGATCGGTGGGATATCGGGCTCGGGGAAGTAGCGGTAGTCGTGGGCGAACTCCTTCCCGCGCTGGGGCACGGTGACGCCTTCGACCTCGTTCCAGCCCATTGTCTGCTGCTCGACGACCCCGCCACCCTCCAGAGTCTGGATCTGCTGGTTGATCTCGTGGGCGATGGAGTCGTGAAGGGCGCGGAAGGAGTTGAGGTTTTTCACCTCATGCCTGGCGCCCATCTCGTCCGAACGTGAGGGGCGGACGCTGACGTTGGCCTCAAACCGCATCACGCCGCGCTCCATGTTCCCCGAGTTGACCTCGAGATAGACGAGGATCTGACGCAGCGCCTCGCCGTAAGCCCGGGCCTCCTCGGGCGAGTGCATGTCGGGCTCCGATACGATCTCAAGCAGTGGGACACCGGCACGGTTGAGGTCCACCCTGCTGCCGCCATTCCCATGGTAGAGCTTCCCGGCGTCTTCCTCCAGATGGGCCCGGCGGATGCGCACCGTACGCTGGGCGCCGGCGACATCGAAGGTGAGTTCGCCGTCCACGGCCACCGGCAGCGCGTACTGGGAGACTTGGTAGCCCTTGGGTAGGTCAGGGTAGAAGTACGACTTACGCGCGAAACGGTTGACCGGCGGGATGGTGCACCCGAGGGCCAGGCCGGTCTGTACCGCGATCTCGACGGCTTGCTGGTTGACGACCGGAAGAACGCCCGGCATCGCCGTGCACACAGGACAGACGTAGGTATTGGGCTCCAGGTTGCCGGTGTCCTCCACGACGGGACACCCGCAGAACATCTTCGAGCGGGTATGAATCTGGGCGTGGACCTCCAGCCCAATAGTTGGTTCGTACCTGGTCACAATCTTTCGTCGCTCTTAGTCATCGTTTGGACCGCGGCGCACTGCTCTCCGGCCCAAAGCCATGCACGGAGTGCGTTGCGAGCATGAACGTATTATACTGGATTCTGCGCTTCTTGCCACAGTGTGGGCTGGCTTAGCCGTGCTGACGCATGAAGCGTTGGAGACGCTCCAGGGCCTGCTCTATCTTCTCATACGCCGTGGCGTAGGAGCAGCGCACGTAGCCGGAACCGGCCTCGCCGAAGGCACTGCCCGGGACGACGGCGACTCGCTCCTCGTGCAGTAGGCGCTCGGCGAACTGGTTGTCGTCCATGCCGGTGACCCGGATGGAGGGGAAGGCGTAGAAGGCTCCCCGAGGCTCGAAGCAGTCGAGTCCGAGGTCGTTGAGGCCGCTCACGATAAGACGGCGACGCCGATCGTACTCGGCGACCATCTCTTGGACGAAGGGTTCTCCCTCGCGCAGGGCGGCCAGGGCCGCGTGCTGGGACACCGTGGGAGCGCACATGATGGTGTATTGGTGCACCTTGCGCAGCTGGCCCAGGATCTCGGCGGGGGCCGCTATGAAGCCTATGCGCCAGCCGGTCATAGCGTAGGCCTTGGAGAAACCCTGCAGGAGAATGGTGCGGCTGTACATGCCGGGGAGGCTGGGGAAGCAGACGTGTTCGGTGTCGTACACCAAGCGGTCGTAGATCTCATCCGAGATGACGAGCAGGTCGTACTGCTTGGCCACGGCGGCGATCTCGTTGAGCCGCTCCCTGCTCATGACTGCGCCGGTCGGATTGTTGGGGTAGCCGATAAGGAGGGCCTTGGTCCGCGGCGTAATGGCCGAGACGATCTCGTCGGCCGTGATCTGGAAGTCGTTCTCCACGGAAGTGGGCACAATCACGGGCTTGCCCCCGGCAAACGTGACCTCGGGGGCGTAGGAGACGAAGCAGGGCTCAGGGACGATGCACTCGTCGCCGGGGTCAAGTGTGGCGGCCAGGGCCAAGTAGAGCCCCTCGGAGACCCCCACCGTGACCAAGATTTCGCTGGCCGGGTTGTACGTCTGGTCGTAGAGGGTGTCCAGATGGTCGGCAATGGCGCGGCGGAGCTCCATCAGACCCGAGTTCGAGCTGTAGTGGGTCTCCCCTTCCTTCAGGGACTGAATGCCGGCCTGAACAATGGGGTCTGGTGTGGGGAAATCAGGTTCACCGATACCCAGGCTGATAACGTCGTCCATGGTGGCGGCAATGTCGAAGAAGCGGCGAATGCCCGAGGGGGGGACGTCCGTGATGCGCTTCGAGACGAGGTTACTGACGCGATGCATTAAGGAACCTCCGTGACGCGTATCAAGCGTCGTCTGATTGGTTGACTTGCGGTGACGATGGGTTTACTTCTCGGGTCCACGCGGGGACCCGAAGACCAGCTCTGTGCGTTCGTTCCACATCAGCTCGGCGACGCCGCGCAGACGGCCGTCGGTGACGAGCGGAATGAGAACGATGGTCTCATCGAGACCGTCCTCCTTCACGTGGTGGTACCGGGTGGGGGTGAAATCGCCGGTGCGGTAGCGAGCGTACATCGCCTCGATCTCGGCCTGAGAGGTGGGGTTGTGGCAGTCGTTCAGATGGGTGCCCACCAGCTGTTCGCCGCCGCGGTCCCCGTAGTGCTGGAGGGCCAGGTCATTGAGGTAGATGATGTGCCCAGTCTCATCGGCGATGGTGACGACGGCCCGCAGACCCTCGAAAAGCTTACCGAGCTCTCCGTAGTCCATCAGGCCTTCCTCTCGCGGCGCTGGAGGAGCCAGGCGCCGACGCCCAGTGCGCCAATGAGGGCGGTCAGGCCCACCGCCGCTGCGGCGACGGTCTCGCGCTGCATGCCGGGCATAACCGCGCCGCGTAGGCCGGCCTCAGCACCGTACTCGCAGAAGAGTCGGCCCCATTTGGTCTCCAGGGCCCTCTCGACGCGCGGTCGGCCGACGAAGGGGTACCAGTAAACGTTGTGGTAGAAATTACTGGCGAAATAGGACCAGGGGACGACGGGTGAGCGGAGGAGCAGGCCCTCCATCGGTTTGAGGGGGCCATGGTAGATCAGCTTCTGACCTCGACTGGCGAAGGTGTCCTCCTGGACGAAATCCCAATCCTGGGCCATGACCCAGTCGCGGTCCTCGCCGACGATCTCGATCTCATCGGGATCGCCTACGCCGAGTCCCATCTCGTGGGCGGTGCGGATGAAGCGGATGTCCAGCGGATTGAAGCCCTGCAGATGGGCCGACATGGCGTCGATGGCCACCTGGTCGGCGCTGGCGAGAAGGATGTCTTTCTCGTGCCAGCGCATGGCCCGCGGGCCTGGGCCGTCGCCGGCGAAGGTGCCGTCCATCACGGCAAAGAGCCCAGGATGGATATCCTGCTGGATCATCAGCAGGTCGACCAGCGTGTCGTGGATGTCTGCGTGGGTCCAGTGGCGCCGCCGGCCGAGCAAGCCCCCAAAGGCGTTCTTCATAGCCCCGGTGATGGTGGTGAAGACATGGGTCTTGACCGTAGGAAGCTGGACGATATTGCGGCCGATCAGGATCTCCGGGATGTGGACGCCCTCTGGATAGATCTTGTCGAGGACGAGGAACGGTTCGGGCGGATCGTAGCGGACCCAGTTGTACTGAGGTTCAAAAAGGTGAGCGTTGCGGATGCCGTAGGTATCCACGACGAACTTGTGTTTGTTGTTCCGCTCCCCGACGTGGGCGTCGACGACCACGGTATCGTTGTGGGCGGCGATGAGGTTCTCGTAACCGGCGGCCCGTAGCCCCCGGATGACGCCCTCCAACTGCCACGGCGCGGTGGAGCAGGCCGGATACCAGGTCTGCCACGAGATGTTGATCTTGAGGAGAGTCTCTTTGTCCTTGGGGAGGGCATCTTGGATGTCGGCCAGGTCCATGAGACGTGAATAATCCTTAAGCACCGTCTCTGGGCTGGTCTTGAGAACGGCTACCTTGCCTCGTCCAGGAAAGTCCTTGGTCATCTTACCTCCGGTTGCTCGTCGATTGAGATGGGCGTCTTTGGACAACGGGACAGGCCACATACGCCGTCGCGCGCACCCATCGTGCGACGGCGATTGTACCACGCTTCAGGATCAGGTCAACGATTTGTCTGGGGGGCGTAAGGCGCCGCGTCATACGATGCGGGGCACCCGGGCGAGGATTTCTGAGACGACCTCATAGTTGATGGTGCCCAGCCAGGCGGCGACCTCCTCAGCGGTGATCTCATCGGCGCCCTGGCAGCCGATAAGGACGACCTCATCGCCGACCCGTGCCTCCGGGATGTGGTCGAGGCGGATCATCGTCTGGTCCATACAGACGCGGCCGATAATGGGGGCGCGGCGCCCGCGGACGAGGACCGCCTCCCAGCGGGTGGGCGCCCGACGGAACCCGTCAGCGTAGCCCACGGGGATCACGCCAACGGTCTCTTCCCCACAGGTACGGTACGTATTGCCGTAGCTCACGAAGCTGTCGGGCGGCAGAGTCTTTACCTGGGCGACGCTGGTCTTCCAGGCGAGGGCGGGGCGGGACGCCTCCGGCAGCGAGACGTGGTGCGAGGGGCGGAGGCCGTACATCGCCAGTCCCACGCGGACCATGTTGAAATGGGACTCGGGCAGACGCAGCGTGGCTGACGAATTGGCGCAGTGGATCCGGCGGAAGGTGATGCCCTCTTCGGTCAGGTCTGTCAGCACGCGCCGGAAACGGTCCAACTGCCAGCGCGTGTAGTCAAGACGCTCCTCGTCGGCGACGGAAAAGTGGGTGAAGATGCCCTCCATGTCGAGGCCCGGGAGGCTGCGGAGCTTCTGGGCGAAGGGAAGCACCTGGTCCGGGAGGAGGCCCAGACGGCCCATCCCCGTGTCCACCTTGATGTGGAGGCGGGCCGTGCGGCGGAGCTCCTCGGCGGCGCGACTGTAGAGGCGGGCGACATTGACGTCGTATACGGTCAGGGTGACGTCGTGGAGGAGGGCCTGCTTGGCCAGCCACGCCGGTGTGTAGCCGAGGACGAGTATTGGTGCGGCGATTCCCGCGTCGCGTAGTCTGACTGCCTCATTGACGGAGGCCACTCCGCAGCACGATGCCCCGTTGTTGAGGGCGGTGCGCGCGACCTTGATCGCACCGTGTCCGTAGGCGTCGGCCTTGAGCACTGCGAGGATGTCCACCGACGTTCCCACGAAGTCCTTGATCTGCTGGACGTTGTGAGCCACCGCCTCGAGATCGACCTCCAGCCAGGTGGGACGGCTGGGCCGCACGGCCTGCACCGTTAAGCCCTTGAGGCGTCGAACAAGCTGTTCGCTTTCGGCTTGATCGCGGAGAAGTCGTTCAACCACCTTCTCCAGATGGGTCTCTACGTCGCCCTTGATAAGAACCACGTCGCCCGGCCTCAGTCGCGGGCTGAGTTTGCGGACTGTGTCTTGGATAGTGTGCGTGACCGTGATCTGGTCCCTGGGAAGACCGGCGGCCTCGGCTCCCTCGGCAATCCAGGCTGCCCGTTCGCCGTTGGTGATCAGGAGATCGACGGTGTCGGCCGCTGCCTCCCCGACGACATGGTGACCCTCAACGGCGTAGCTGCCGAGTTGAGCCATGTCGCCCAGTACGGCAATCCGACGTTCGGCCGGGTACTCCTCAAGGGCACCAAGCGCTTGGAGGGCGCTGGCCGGATTCGAGCCGGCGGAACCGTCCAGAAGAAGGGAGTCATTGATGCCTCCAAGGACTCGCAGGCGGCCGCGGCCGGGTCGAAGGGACTCCAGAGCGTCACGAATGGTCGACCAGGGCAGGTCGTAGGCTATGCCGACGGAGATGGCGGCGAGGAGGGGGTAGGCCTGATGTCGACCGTGAAGCTGGGAGAAGAGCTCACCCTTCGCCGGAAAACCCGGGATGCCCAGCCCAGCGACGCCAGGGAAATGAACGACCATCTGGAGACCCTCGGACGTCGGCCGGAGATCGGAGGCGACAATATCGGCGTCGGGACTCAACCCGAAGGTGACGACGTCGGCCGCGGTCCCCTTGCGCATACCGAGGACGCGTGGATCGTCGTAGTTGAGGATGGCCAGGCCGTCGGCGGGCAGGGCGGCCGGGAGCTGGGCTTTCTCGGTCGTGATCTGTCCCAGGCTGTTCAAGTAGGCCAGGTGAGCGCGCGCGATGGAGGTGACGACGGCGATCCGGGGCTGAATCAGCTCTGCCATAGCCGCCACGTCACCAAAGGCGTGGGCTGCGATCTCGAAGACGGCGATTTCTTGGTCGGGCTCAAGCTTCTCGATGGAGAGTGGGATCCCGAATGTGTTGCTCAGGCCGGGTGGGTTGGCGAAGACACGGTTCTGAGTGGCAAGGACGGCGGATATGGCGCGGCAGGTGTCCGTCTTGCCCGCGGACCCGGTCACCGCGATGGTGTCCGGATTCACCGTGCGAAGGACGTGGGTTGCCCATTCGGCCAGTGCTGCGCGGGTATCAGCCACGACGATGCAGGGGACCGAGGGTTCAGGAGGTGGGAACTGGCAGAGGATGCCCCCTGCGCCCCGGGCGAGGGCCTCCGGGATGTAGTCGTGTCCGTCGCCTCCCTCGGACTTGACGGCCACGAAGAGCTCGCCGGGCGAGAGGCGCTGGGTATTGTAGCAGAAGGCTGGAAATGTGGTGGTCGAAGACCCTCCAACCAGCTGTCCGCCTGTTGCGTCCAGGAGATCCTGAAGGTGAATCATGGATGTCGTCGTGATCGATTATAGCACCGGTAGGAGCGATGGCAAACGCAGACACAAGCAGCAGAAGTATTCTGGCTGCGGTTCGCGGCCCGTGGGGATGTTGTTGGCGGGAAGCGGCCAGAAGAACAAGGGGACGGGCCCGTTGAGAATGGCTTGAAGCCGGCGATGTAGATGGCACGGAACGTGTGCCACGCAGCGGGAGCGGGGTGCGCTAATGAGTTGTCGCGGACATGGTGGCTGGTTGGCCACCGTCGGCGCCACACGGGTGCCGGTGTGCTAACCAGTTGTGACTGGTATACGAGGCAAGCATACGCTCGTGAGGTACAACGCACCTGAAGGGTGCATCGTACCGGCAGGGGCGACAACTCGTGAGTGCATCCGCGGGAGCGAGTATCGTTGTCGTTTCGGCTGGCCCATGCTATCATCTGCTATCATTCCCGTCACAGAGGGGTGGGCGAGGGCGACACGAAGGGATCTGTCTTAAGTGTGCGCCGAAGGCCGAGGCCTAGCGCGGAACGGCTACCCCTTGCTGACCTCCCGCTCCGAGCATGGTTCCGCCGGCAGACACCTTCGTGCTCCGATGTCGTGTGGATGCTTTCACGGGAGGGCCTGGCCTACTTCAGAACGATGAGCGAAACTGGGGACTTTATGGGCACGCTGGATATTCATCGCGCGACGCTGGAGACGTGCGGCGAGGCCTCGGGTACTGTGGTCGTCATCGACGTTCTGCGGGCCTTCACGACGGCTGGTTTCGCGTTCGACGCGGGTGCCGAGGCAATCACGCTGGTGAGCGAGGTGAGAGAAGCCTATGCGCTACGCGAGGCGCATCCCGACTGGCTCATCACGGGCGAGGTGGGGGGCCTGCCGGTGCAGGGTTTTGATTTCAGCAACTCACCCGGTGGGTTCGTGGGAGAGGACCTGAGGGGACGCCGGCTGGTGCAGCGGACGAGTTCAGGGACGCAGGGGGTGGTGCGCAGTACGGGGGCGGCGAACCGCGTCGCTGCGAGTCTGTGCTGTGCCAGGGCGACGGCGGTTTATCTGGACCGGCTCCAGCCGGATCGGGTGACGATGGTGATCACTGGATCACACCCCGAGGGACTGGGCGATGAGGACCAGGCTTGTGCCGACTACCTGGAGGGGTTGATTCGAGAGCGTCCGGTCGATCTGGAAGGTATCCGGAAGCGGGTGCGGAGCGCGCAGGCGGCGCAGAGATTCATCGACCCGGAACAGAGGGCTTTTTCTCTGGAGGACCTCGAATACGCCCTCGACGTTGATCGATTTGGATTTGCCATGGTCGTCCGCAAGGAGGGGGCGTACGACGTCATGCGGGCGGTCGACGTGTGTGGCGGACCAAGGAAGGTGCACGGGTGAAAGGCCCGCCAGCGATGATGGGATAAGGGCGAAGGGACGGAGAGAGCGGCGCAGAGAGGAGGGCCGATGGGTGTATCAGCTGTGGTTCTAGATACGAACGTCTTCGTGGCTGCGGGATTCAACGAGGAGAGCTGCTCTGCTCGACTGAGCGAGGAAATCCGGCGCGGGGAGCTCACGCTGGTCTGGAACGAGGACACTCGGCGGGAGAACTGGAGCGTGGTGGAGCGGATCCCGCCCGTGTCCTGGGATCCGCTCGACGACTTGTTCCGGGAGGAAGGACGGTACGACGCCGGGATTGCGCCGGAGAACATGGACTACGTGCCGGACCCGGCCGACCGCAAGTTCGCTGCCCTGGCGCGGGCGACGGACGCGGCACTGATCACCAACGACGATGACCTGTTGGCGAACCGAGAGGAAGCGGAGGTTTGCATTTTCAGTCCGGGTGAGTACGTCTAACGGCGATACACGGCGGCCCCCAAGCGAGGCGGCGGAAGGGCCGCCTATGGTCTCTTGGGCTGCGAGTGCTCAGGCAAGGTCTGCCCGGGGATTTCCGGAGCGCCGCAACTGCGGGCTAATTGAGGAGGCATAGGCATGCCGACGAATCTACCTCCAGATTACTTCAAGATCGAGGAGGCGTTCCGCCGGGCGAGCTCTAACGAGGAGAAGATCGCCCTCCTGCAGGAGATGATGAGTGTGGTGCCCAAGCACAAGGGCACCGACCGGCTGCGCGCCGACTTGAGGAAGAAGCTGGCCGCCCTGCGCCGAGCGCCCAAAGGAAAGAAAGCCACCGCTCGCCACGAATCCCCCTACCACATCGAGCGCGAAGGCGCGGGCCAGGTGGTGCTGGTTGGCACGCCGAACACGGGCAAGTCGGCCCTCCTGCGTGCCCTGACCAACGCTGAACCTCAGGTGGCCCCCTATCCGTTCACCACCTGGACGCCGAAACCGGGGATGATGGCCTTCGAGAACGTCCAGGTCCAGCTCATCGACACGCCGCCCTTGAACGAGGACCACATCGAGCCGGAGCTCATGAATCTGATCCGGCGGGTGGATCTGGTGCTCCTGGTCCTAGACGTTCAGGGGTATCCCATACAGGCGTTTGAGGACGCTATGGAGCTTCTGGAAGGGGCTCGAATCGCGCCTTTGCACAGCATAGATGACTACGTATCGACGTTGGACGTGAACGAGCAACGGAGCTGGAGCTTCAAACCGTTCCTGGTGCTGGTCAACAAAAGCGATGAACCCGGCGACGACGAGGATGTGGAGGTGCTGGGTGAATTGTTGGGAGAGGCCTGGACGCTGCTGCCTGTCTCGGCCGAGACGGGGCGAAACCTGGACATGATGCGCCGGGCCGTGTTTGAGCGGCTGGAGATCATCCGCGTCTACTCGAAGCCCCCGGGAAGTGAGCCAGACCTCAGTGCACCCTTTGTCCTGGAGAAGGGGAGCACGGTGGAGACCTTTGCTGCCAAGGTCCACCGTGACTTCCTGGAGACGTTGAAGACGGCGCGGATCTGGGGCGAGGGTGTCTACGATGGACAGATGGTGGGGCGAGATCACGTGCTGCACGACGGCGACGTGGTGGAGTTGCGTACGTAGCGCACCAGGTCCTACCAGTCGGGCTCAAGGTTCGAGATACGAAACCTCCTCGAGTTGGCTCAGAATCTCACGCACACCCTGCCTGGGTGTCGTGCTCTCCGTATCTACGACGATCAGAGGGTCCCGGGGCGGCTCGTAAGGGACCTGCAGGCCGGGCACGGTGGTGGCTTCACCGGAGAGGGCCTTATCGTAGGTCCCCTTCTCGTCACGCTCGATACACGTCTCCAAGGAACACCTGACGAAGACCTCCCCGAAAAGCTCGATCTCCCGTCGGGCGTAGGCCCGGTGACGGCGTCTGTTGGCGGTGGCGGCGATGAGGACGTCGACGCCGTTTTTGGCAAGGAGGCCGGCGATAAAGGCGAGGACGCGGTAGAACCAGTTCCGTTCCTGTGCAGAATAGGAGGGGCTGGGGGTTAGAACCGAGCGCAGAGCGTCAGAATCGAGGATCTGAACCGTGTGTCCTCGTTCGCGCAGTGCGTCGGCTAGCTGCCGGGCCAAGGTCGACTTCCCTGAGGCGGGCAGGCCGGTGAGCCAGAGGACGAATCCCGACGCTCCCGTCAAGAGCCTGACCCTCTGGGATGCCCACCTCGGACGCGGCAGCAAAGCACCGACAGGGTCGGAGGTCGGGAAGGGCGGTTAGCGAGCCTAGTCGCCAGGCATGGGCTGATCAAGGGAATCTCACCTGAGGTAGGCATCAGTCTCGTCAGGATCGAAGCGATCGGTCTCCAGGACGTTTTCCGCAAAACGTAACAAGGCCTCCCGGACCGGGGGACGGAGGCTCGGATACCAGACGGGACTGGCGAGCACGAGGGCGCGCCAGGCAAAGAAGGGTTGGACGACAGTCAGGAGCTCGTCATCCTCGGTAACGCTCAGGTAGCGATCCCAGAAGGCGCTGTAGAGGCGCAAGAACAGGTCTTCCAAGGCACCCGAGCCGCGGAGGGAGAAGAAAACGTAGTTGAGGGTCATAGAGCTGACGTCGTCGGCCGGTTCCCCCCAGGCTCCACGGCTGCGGTCGAGGAGGGAGAAGCTGGTTCCCTCTTCGA
>Ga0180436_10001468_pt1 | contig 23022 bp, 11 predicted proteins | sample SS_ome_2_FD_132434 | JGI IMG/M metagenome (GOLD analysis project Ga0180436, IMG submission 132434) | Hypersaline lake sediment archaeal communities from the Salton Sea, California, USA - SS_3_S_2 metaG | ecosystem: Environmental > Aquatic > Non-marine Saline and Alkaline > Hypersaline >... | reverse complement strand
TGGCCTACACCTCCCAAAAAAACAAAAACGCTGTGCCGATCAACTGGCAGTTCACCACTGCCGACGCAAGGACGAAACTCCGGTCGCTTTACCCCTCGCTTTAATCGAGAACCTCTACTAGTCAACGACGTCGGCGAAACGAAGAACCTCGCTGCCGAACATCCCGGGATCGTCGAGGAACTCCAAGCGGCCTACGACTCCTGGTTCGACGACGTCACCTCCACCCGCGATCCCAATTTCGGGATGCCGCCCATCGTGATCGGCGCGGGCGAGCAACCCGTCACAATCCTCACCCCCCAAGACAAGAGGGTCGACTCTCAGGACGAGAAGGGCTGGTGGACGCCGGGCCACTGGCCGGTCGACCTGCTCCAGGAAGGCCCCTACACGATTCACGTGCGGCTGACCGAGATCGCGCCGGAAAAGACGACCGTGCGCCTCGCGTTCGAGGGAGACGGGAAGACCTGGGAAGAGGAACTGTCGATTCCCCGCGGAGTCGGCACGGCAGCCGTCGGTGAAGTCACCTTTCCCACCACAGGGCGAGGCCGTTTCACCGCGCGCGTCGAGGGAGACGGCGGGGAACTGCACGTCCACCAGGTGACGATCCGGTAGCGGCAGCCACACCGACCCGTCGTGGTGAAGCGGAGGAGGGAGGAAGCCGGGGACCGGTACGGTGCGTAACAGGTGACGATGACTGATTCCCTCTTCACCGCCGTCAACCTGTTCTCTCCGATCCCGTTGCTCGGGTTCGTGGTCATGATCGTCCTGCCCGCCGCCTTCGTGCTTGCCTTCAGCTTCGCCCAGTTGCGCGAATCCCGGAAGTGGGCGCTGGCTGCGGTGGCCTGTGTCCTCTTGCTCTTCGGGGGCACGTTCCTGCTCGTGCAACGGACCAACGCCCTAGCCGGTGGGGTCATGCCCGCCCCATCACCCGAGGCCGTGTCTTCTCTGGATTCCCGCCGCTAGGTGGGCTTGCCCGTTCCGCCCGCCCGACGCCGGTCCGCCTCTCGATGGCGCCCGCCGCCGCGGACTGGGGTCACTTTTCCGGGTCAGCCAGGTTGGGAAATGCCTGAATGACCTCTTTCTGCTGCATGGGCCAGCCTTCGTTCTCCTGAGGCGCCCCGGGAGTGGTTCGTCCATCGACCATGGCTTTCGCCAACCTGGCGACGAGTTCCCCGATCTGCTCCGGGTGGGCCTTCTCCAGGTTCTTCGTCTCTCCCGGATCGTCGCCGAGGTGATAGAGCTGCACTCGCTCGACCGGCGTCTCGATTTCTTCCTGTCCCGGCATGCCGCCCCAACCACCCCTGACCTGCCTGGTCAACAGGAGCTTCCACGGCCCCTCGCGAACCGCGAACTGCCCGCCGATGGAATGATGAACGGTGAACGGACGCGTCTCGTCACTCTCGCCCTTCATGGCCGGGAGAAAGGAGAAGGAATCCTCCGCCGCGTCCTCGGGAATGGAATCCAGCTTGCCAATCAGGTCGGCGAAGGTCGCGAAGAAGTCCGTCGTGCAGATGGTGGCCGAACTCACCGTGCCCGGCTCGACCTCGGCGGGCCAGCGAACCAGGAAGGGCACTCGGTGTCCGCCCTCGAATAGCGTCGCCTTGGCTCCTCGGAAGGGCCCGCTCGGCCGGTAGCCCGCCTCGAACATCTTCGGGATCTTCACATACGGGGCGAAGCCATTGTCGGCGGTGAAGATCACGAGAGTGTTGTCGCCGATTCCCGACTCCGCCAATTGCTCGAGCACTTCGCCGACGACCCAATCGGTCTCGGCCACGAAGTCGGCATACCAGCTAAACTGGGGGTGCTTTCCCTTGAAGGCCTCGCCGGGAACGATTGGGGTGTGAGGCGAATTCAACGGGAGGTAGAGGAAAAAAGGACTCCCGGATTCGTCCGCCACCCGCTCACGAATGAACTGGCGCGAGGCCGAAGCCCAGTCGGCGAGGCACTCGTCGGGATGAAACGTTTCCGAGGCCGCCCCGATGCGCTGGTAATCGTTGTATTCGTTGTGCGGAAATCCGCGATTCACGGTGGGGACTTCCACCGCCCGATCGCCGCGCAGGTAGAGATAGGGCGGCATATCGAGAGACGAGAGAATGAAGAACGCCTCATCGAATCCCAGGTCCACGGGTCCGTTCCGAAAGGGCCTGGTGTAATCGACCTTCCACGAACCGAAGGTCTTCTTTCCCTTGGCTTCCTCCTTCTCTGGAATCTTCACCCAATCCACTCCCAGGTGCCACTTGCCGAACAGCGCGGTGTGATATCCCGAATCCTGCAGGAAGCTCCCCAGGCTCAGGCGGTCGGGGTCCATCAGGGCGGGAGAATCGACATTCGTCAGCACACCGCGCTTCAGGCGACTGCGCCAGTTGTAGCGTCCGGTCAGGATGCCATAACGCGTCGGGGTGCAGACTGAGGAACTGGTGTGGGCGTCGGTGAAAGCCATGCCCTCCCTCGCCATCCGGTCCAGGGCCGGTGTCGAAACCAACCCTCCCGTGTGGCTCATCTCGCCCACCCCCATGTCATCGGCGAGAATAAGGATGATGTTGGGTGGGGCCGAGGTTTCCGCCTGGCAAAGGCAGGCGAAGAGCCCGTAGCAAGCGATCAGGAGGGCAGGGTTTTTCATCATTTCGATCTTCGGAGAGTGGCAAGAGAATCGGATTCTCGAAAGTACTTTCCCGCCCGAGATCGGGAAGGACTTCGGCCGCCGCGATTCTCTCCTTTCCAAGAAATCCGTGCTGACCACTCGGTCGTCAACGCATCCATTTCATTGAAATAGAAATCTATTTCTTGAAACAATCCATCGAACCAATACCCTCGGGATCCCATGAAAGTGACCGTCCAGACCGTTGCCGAGCATGCCGAGGTTTCGGTTGGCACCGTCAGTCGCGTACTCAATCGCGATCCCAGCGTCAGTCCGGGCCTCTCCCAGAAGGTCCGGCGCTGCATCGACGACCTGGGCTATGTGCCGCTCCGCAAGAAAAGAAACCGGGAAGCGGGGCGGAGAATTCAGGGGAAAACGATCGGCCTGTTGACTCTGGGAATGGATCGCTCCCTGTCCCGTTTGCCCGTGGTCACCGCAGCGATTGATGGGATTCGTCGTGAAGTGGCCGGGGCCGGAGCGAACCTGCAGCTTTTCGACTGCCCGGACCCCGCGGCAGCGCCAGACTGGACCAGGCGCCCAGGTTGCGATGGCTGGCTCGTGAAGGGTGCCATGCAGGGCAATGTCTGGATGGGCTCCCACGAGACTTTGCAAGAGGTCCTGTCCGCGGTTCCCTGTGTCTGGTTCCACGGACACCCGCGAGGAGCCCCGGGCTGGAGCGTCGGTGCGAACGACTGGGAAGCCGGAGTTCAGGCGGCCGAACACCTGCATGAGGCAGGACATCGCGAGGTCGCCGTTCTTTCCCCCAAGCCCAACCATTCCCTGCTCGTCCGGCGCCAGCATGGCTTCGTGGCGACCTGTGAGGAACGGGGGATGAGCTGCCAGCTCGCCTCGAAGAATCTGCAGACCTGGACTTTTCCCCTCGAGCGCCCCAAGAGCCTGTCTGCCGTGGCGACTCTACTGGATGGATTGCTGAAGAGGAACCGGACAGCCCCTTCCGCCATCTTCGTTCCCGCCGACAGCATCGCCGTGCTGCTCTATCATGCTCTCGCCGAGCGTGGGCTTCGGATCCCGGAAGACATCAGCGTCCTCTCCGTGAATCGGGAAGACGGATTGACGGCTGGTCTGTTTCCCAGTCTGACGACGATCGACATCCGCTCCGAGGAAGTCGGGCGCGAAGCGGTCAGGCAGTTGAGGAGGCGTTTCGATTCCCCCGACTCCGCTTCGCGTCAGGACTGGCAGATCGAACCCGTGCTGGTTCCCGGAGACTCCGTGAAAAGCCTCTGACATGAATCGGTGGTTTTTCATGGCAGCGATCGGCTCCCTCGTTGGCAGCGCGGGTTTCGCCGCCCCCCCGGTGAAGCAGACCGCGCTTGAGCTCGATGTCCGAACCGGTGATACGAAACATGAAGCGGCGGGTCCGCTCCCGGGAGGGGCCTTCGTCATCGAGGGAGAAATCGATCCCTCCGTGACACCGGGTGGCGATCTCCAGGCGGTCGCCTCCGTGCTGCTGGGCTGGACCAGTGAGACGACTCCCGAAACTCGCAGCCGGGAGACTCCCGCCATCGCCTTTGAGTTTCGCGAAGGATCCGGCATCGGGTCGTGGGAGATCTGGATCGATGGCATCAACGAAACCACTCGCCATCCCAACCCCAAGCCTCCCGGATGGGCCTGGGGTGGCAAGTACCAGCAGCCCCATCTTTTTCGCCAGCGAGACGGCGCCTACCCCTTCCGGATTGTCGGCATTCCCGAGGAAGAAGGAAACACACGGTTGCGATTCTTCTTTCGCCACTTCGATCGCCCCGTCGCAGAACATCGAGTCCAGCATGCGATGGCTTCGAGCCTCGTCATCCTGCATGCCACCTTGGGCGGAAATCAGGAAGCCCAGGAGACATCGAATTTCGAGGTGCAGATCCGCAACGCCACCGAGGCCGAGTTTTCGCCTGAGATGTCTCCAAGGGATATCGTGCTCGATGCCCTCGACCTGGATCACCCCGCTCTCGGCGAGATTGCCTCTGTGCTCGAAGCCGGGGATCGCGAGATGGCGGGCAGGCTCATCCTCGATCACTTTCGGGACCGCGATCAACCCCGCGGACCTTCGCTCGACGAATACGAACACGGGGGGAACGATATCGAAATCGCCGACAACTCCCTCGCCGGACGCTATGGCACACTCGGGTGGTTCAGCCGGTTTGCCCCGGAGTGGACCGACGCCAATGGCGAAACCCACCCCTGGATTCTCCCGGATGGTGCGATCAACTGGGCCCGGGAGAACGGCCATCTCAACCGCCACTTCCATTGGGTCGCCTACGCTCTCGCCGACCGCCAGACTGGTGACCCGAAGTATGCGAGACGTTTTTCTTTCGAAGTCCGGGACTGGGTCAGTCGAGAACCGTTCTACTGGGAGAGGTGTCCCCAGGTCGGCGGAGTCAACCTGATGGACGGCACCGTCTTCACGAAGGGCTTCATGAACACCAGCAACATCGGCCGCCGCTGTGAGCTGACCTGGTGGTTTGCGTGGGAGGCCTTTCGAAAGAATCCCGGGTTTACCGATGAGGCTCACTTCGCGATGCTCCTTGGATTTATCCGTCAAGCTCGCCTGCTCATGAATCCGAGCGCCTTCGCCGCCCACGACGACGGCGGCGCCCACAGCTCCATGGCGCTCTTGCAAACGGGGCTCATGCTGCCAGAATTTCGGGAAAGTGCGGCCTGGCGGGAGCAGGCAATGCGCCAGTGGGACGAGGTCCTGAAGGTGCAGTTCTATCCCGACGGAAGCCATGTCAGCGGAAGCACAGGCTACAACTGGGCTTCGATCCGAGCCCTGGAGAATTTCATCGCCCTGATGAGACGCACCGAGTCCGACGTACCGCTCCAGTTCACCGAGACCCTGGCAAGAGCGCTGAAACACCCCATGGGCATCTCGCGTCCCGACGGGGGCCAGATCGATCTAAACGATGGAGGATGGAGCCTCGTTGATGATCACTACACGCGCATTGTCGGGAAAATCTTCCCGGATCGCGAGGACTTCCGATGGATGGCGACCCGTGGTGAGGAGGGAACCGCCCCCGACTACCTCTCGATCCGGTTTCCCCACGCCGGACATCTCGTGCAGCGCACGGGTTGGGGTGAAGACCACAAGTATCTCTTTCTCGATGCCGGCCCACTCGGCGCGAGCCATGGAAAAAACGACAAGCTCAACCTCTACTTCGCGATGGGTCCGCATCAACTCATCTCGAGCGGGGGACGGGGCAGCTACGATGCGAATCCGTTCTCCGCCTACACCGGTTCAACCTATGGCTACAACACCATCCTCGTCGATGACCTTCCCCAGCAGCGAATCCATCTCAAGCACACGCACACCGGACACACGCCCGAGAGAAGGCGCTGGATCACGAGCGAACGATTCGACTACATGGAAGGTTTCTACCGGAGCGGCTGGTATGGATCGAACAAACACGTCCAGGGGATTCACACTCGCGAGGTGTTGATGGTGAAAGGACCGAATCCACCCGAGACCACCTACTGGATCGTTTTTGATACCGTCGCACCTGGGGACGAAGAAGAACACGAGTACAAGGCGCTTTTCCATTCCCGCCGCGACCTCGCCGAGATCGATCCCGGGACACAGGCTTTCACCTGTGTCGATCGCGGAGCGGGCTATCGCATTCTCCCCGGCCACGCGGATGAACTCGGGTGCCGCAATGCCAGGGCCCAGATGCACCCCTACGTCCAGGGCTGGCACGTCGTCGGAAAGAACCGAGCGCCGATGAACACGGCCGAATACACCTGGAAGGCGAGCGGCCCGACCACACGTGCCTGGATTCTCGAGGCGACGCCACTCCCCGCAACGTGGCAGGTGGATCGATGGGAGTGGGACGAAACCGGCGAGGCCGTCGCCCTGACAATCCATCATGTCGACAAGAGGAAGGACTTGATCGTCCGCTCCCGCACACCGACCGACAGTTCCTTCGAGATTCGGTCGTTTGATGCGGAGGGGAACGAATCCGCACGGCTCGATGTTCCTCCCCGATCTCCATGACGAGAATCGCTCTCCATTATCTGTGCGGATCGACGGCGCTGGCTCTGACCATGGGCATCCCACCATGGACCGGGGCCGAAGACGACTTTCCTCTCGTCCCCGCAGACATTGAAGTCTCCCTTTTCGCCCGCGATCCGATCGTGCGAAATCCGTGCGTGATCACCTTCGATGCGCAAGGACGCCTCTGTGTCGGCATGGGGCCCCAGTACCGGACTCCGACCCCCGACACAGCCCCGGACTCCGTCTGGATCGTGACCGACGAGGACGGTGACGGCACTGCGGAAACCAGCCAGGAATTCGCGACCGGATTCAACTCGATCCAGGGACTCGCATGGAAAGGCGACTGGCTCTGGATCGCCAACGCGCCCGAGCTGACTCGCGTGCGCGACACTGATGGTGACGACGTGGCCGATGAGTACATCCGGGTCTACACCGATCTCGGCAGTCTGGAGCACGGGCTCCACGGTCTCAACTTTGGGCCGGACGGGAAGCTCTACATGTCGAAGGGAAATTCGAAAGGGATGACGTTGGTCCCCGATCGAATCGCTCCCGCTCCCTTCCGCGAACTCTGGGGTATCGAGGTTCCGGATGGAACGCCCGAGCCTGAGCCCGTCGCGTTCTCGGCGAGCACCTACCAGAAAAACTACCACGACCCCGGGGACGATTGGGGGATTACCGGTGGCATTCTCCGCTGTGACGAAGACGGCTCAAACCTGGAGATCGTATCGCGAGGCTACCGCAACCCCTGGGACATCGCCTTTGACGATCGCTTCGACTGGCTCGGAACCGACAACGACCAGACCATGGGCGACAAGCTCTTCGCACCCTTCTTTGGCGCCCACTTCGGGTGGGGGCACACCTGGAGCTATGATTGGAAGGGAGACGACCACCTGCCTACCGCTCCTTCCAGCGGCCCGCTGTTCGAGGGGTCGGGTGCGGGAGTGATCCACTGCCGTATCCCCGGCTACCCGAAGAAGTACCGGGACATCTTCCTCTTCGCCGACTGGCTCAATCGGGAGGTCCTGGTCTACCGCACCAAGTGGGACGGCGCCTGGAGAAAGGCAGATCGGGAGAACCTCGAAGTCATCGCCCATGCTGATGGAGGACGCAGCATGGCCCTCAGCTCGGGACGGGCTTTCGATCCGGTCGATATCGAGATCGGACCCGACGGAGCGATCTGGGTCACGAGTTGGGGCCGACAGTACGGCGTTCACCACGAGGACGGGAAATTCGCCAACGAAGGACGCATCTACCGCTTCTGGCCGAAAGGGTTTTCGCCCGCCGTTCCGAAGCGGAATCCGGCGCCCCTGTCCGAGTGGAAGATCGAGGAGTTGATCACCGAGCTCGAAAGCCATGTCCCTGCCTGGCGAAGCAACGCCCAGGAGGAACTGATCCGCCGAGGTGAGGCAGCCATTCCACCGCTGCTCGCCGCCCTCGAAGAGGATGACAGGACGACCGCCCTCGAGACCTGGGCGCTCTGGACGATCGGCCGAATCGATCCCGAGCATTCCTGGCTTGACGCCAATCGCAATCAGAAGATCCAGTCCCTTCGACTCCAGGCCTTCCATCAAGCCACGACACCGAACGTGATCGACGCACTGAGCGATTCCGAACCTCGTGTGCGCCTCGAGGCCGTGATCGCCCTCCGCCAGAATGGGGAAGTCGACCACGCAGAGAAACTCATCGAACTGGCCGCGACGGAATCCGACCGGATCGTCTACAACGCAACCTGGGCTGCCCTGATGGATCTCCTTTCAATCGGCGAGCGAAGAGACCTGCTTACCGACGAACGACCGGCTGTCCGTCTCGCCGCCTTTCTCGGACTGCTCGAAGAGGACGCTCTCGGGGATGAAGAAATCGAGCCCGTAACGAAGGATCCTCATGCTCCCCTCGCGAAGATGGCGGCCAAGCGCCTCGGAGGGAAGCACCAGTTCCTGCACAAGGGCCGCCCCCTGACGGCCACGGGGCAACTCCGCGCGGGGGAACCCCAGGTGATTCCCTTCCAGGATGTGCAGGCCAACACCGGCCGTCCCTATCGCGCCGCGGTGCTGCAGCCCGGAACTCCCTACTACACGGACCGCGACTACCACATCACCAAGGTTCCGGCTGAACTCGAGGGCCTCACCTTTCTCCAAACCTCCTGCAGCGATGCCGACGCCACGAGCGGCATCACCGTGAACCTGACCCTGAAATACCCGTCGACAGTCTACTTCATCGACGATGCTAGAGCCGAGGCGCTACCCACCTGGGCCCGGGGAAAATGGAAACCGACGCCCCTCACGATCGAGGGCACCGACCCCGCGTCGATGAAGGTCTATGTGGCAGACTTTCCTCCCGGACTCTTGACCCTCGGAACAAGCCGCGACGGAATCCGTGCAGGGAAAGGGAATTACATCCTGGCCGTCCGCCCGAAATTGCTCGCACCCGATGGGACCGTGGCGACAGAGGAGTCCGTTCTCCCTCTTCTCAGCGAAGCCGATCCGGATCGGGGCCGCGATCTCTTCTTCAGCGCCCAGGGAGCCAACTGTGCCTCCTGCCACCAGGTCGATGGAATCGGTAACAACCACGCTCCCGACCTTACGGAAATTGCGTCTCGGGCCGACGCCAAGACCCTGATCGAAGCGATCATCCATCCGAGCGCCGATATCGTGGAAGGGTTCTCGGCCCAGGCCGTCGCGACAAAGGACGGCAAGGCCTACTCGGGAATCATCCTCGAGGAAACCGGCCGAGCCATCACCATGGCGCCGATGGGAGGCGCGACCGTCGAGATCAAGCGCCGCGACATCGAGAGCCGGGAAGGATTGCCCATCTCGGCGATGCCGGCCGGATTCGGCGTGATGATGACCAGCAGCCAACTCGCGGATCTCGTCGCTTACCTGCAGACCCTGAAACGGCCCGAACCGATCCAAGCCGCCCACGGCGCGTTCGAGTTCCGCCAAGAAGGCGGGGAACTGCAACTCTTCCTCGGGCAAACCCAGGTAGCTACCTACCTCCTCGAGCACGACCAGCTGACTCGCCGGGCATTTGTCAACGTCAGGACCCCATCGGGGATTCAGGTGACGCGAAACTTTCCCCCGCGGAAGCCCGAAGACCTCGATCCCGGCTATACAGGCGAAGACGGCATCATCCACCCGATTCTCCACGCCGGTCTCTGGATGAGCTTCGGATGGATCGACGGAAACGACTACTGGCGGCTCACCTCGGAAGTGGTCCATGAAGAGTTCCTCGAGGAACCGACCGGACAATTCGGAGAAGCGAGCTTTCGAAGCCGGGATCGCTACCTCAGTGCCGATGGCTCGCAATCGATTTGCTTCCAGGAAACCCGCTACCACTTCCACCACGTCGAGGAAGGTATTCTCCTGGACTGGGATGCCGAATTCTACAATGACGAACGCGACTTCGTCTTCGGAGATCAGGAGGAAAGCGGCCTCGCCCTTCGCATCGCCAGCCCTCTGCGCGTGCAGGGAGGCAACGGTCGCATTGTCAACAACCGGGGCGAGGAGAACGGCGCCGAAACCTGGGGCAAGGAATTCGAGTGGATCAGCTATGCGGGTGAGATCGATGAGAGAAAGGTGGGCCTGCTGGTCGTTTCCCATCCTGACAACCCCCGAGCCTGCTGGTCCCACAGCCGGGACTACGGGGCCCTCGTGGCGAATCCCTTCCCGAAGCAACCCAAAGAGCGCCGGGAACCCTACGTGACCACGCCGGTGAAGAAGGGTGAACGCTTTCGCCTGCGCTACACCGTGCTGATTCACGAGGTGGACAAGGCCGACTTCGATCCCTCGGCTCTAGCTCTACGGTTGAAGGCGTCGATGCGATGATAGGGAAAACCGGGGCCTCACCCTGTCGAAGAGTCCGGCATCTCGCGATTCTCATCTGCTCTGATCACGGTACAAACACGTGATTCGATTCCTCGCGATTCTGAGCTTGGTTGGACACCGTGAAAACTCCATTCGATCCCATCGGCGTCATTCCCGCCTGTCTGCTCCCCTTCGACTCCGGTCTCGCGATCGACGAGGGGGGCTTCCGTCGCCACTTGAGAGACCTCTCCTCTGTCGACGGCATCTCCGCGATCACCGTGAACGGCCACGCCGCCGAAGTGCACGCTCTTTCGCTCGAGGAGCAGCGTCGCTGCATCGACATCGCAAAGGATGAAGTCGGGGATCGAGTCCCCGTCGTCGCGGGCATCTGCTCGGGGGACAGCGCCGAGGCGGCCCGCCTCGCGACAATGGCCGGAGAAGCCGGAGCCGACGGATTGCTGTTGTTCCCCTCGGAAGTGCTGGGCCTCGGAGGGCATCTCCGCCCGGAAAGCGCACGCGCCCATGTCGGCGCCGTCGCCGAAGCCAGTGAGCTGCCCATCATTCTTTTCCAGTATCCTCTCGCCACGCTGGGGTATCCGATGGGCACACTGCTGGCTCTCTGCGAGGAATTTCCCACGATTCGCGCGATCAAGGATTGGTGCAATGATCCCCACCTGCACGAGCGCCACATCCGCGAACTTCACGCGCTCGAATCGCCGGTTCGCGTTCTTTCCACCCACAGCATGTGGCTGCTCGGATCGCTCGTTTTGGGTTGCGACGGACTTCTCTCAGGCGCCGGAAGCGTGATCGCCAACCTCCAGGTGGCGCTCTTTGAAGCGGTCCGCCGTGGCGACCTCGACGCGGCGAGGACCATCAACGACCGGATCTACCCGACGGTCCGAGCCTTTTATGCCGATCCGCTTCTCGACATGCACAACAGAATGAAGGAAGCACTCGTGTTGCTCGGCCGCCTCGACGAGGCGCACGTCCGTCCTCCTCTCACCAAGCTGGGCGACAGCGAAATCGACCGCATCGCCAGCCTTCTCGCAGAGGCCGGAATCGACCGGGACTCCGTGTATCGACCCGTCTCTCCCATCCCCGGGTGAGAAACTCGTGTCATTCGTGGATCGCACCTCGCGCATGGCCGACGAACGATCGCGGGACGTCCGGGACCGCGTCTCCTTTCGCCCTGGAAAACGAGATCGCTCGTCGATAAAACGATTCCCATGAGCCCAAACTCGCAACTGCTCGCCCCATTGGCACCGCTTCTTGTGGCGGTGGCCCTGCTTTCCTGCCTCGTCGGCGTGGAATCCCACGCGCAGGAGGAGGATCCTCCCCTGGAGATGAATCGACCTGTCGAGGGATCGCTCGAGCCGTTCCTGGGAGAGCCCACCTTCGACAGGCAGTTCGTGTTCTCCGGAAAGGAAAAAGAGAGTGTCCGCGAGCCCTATCTCGCGATTGCGATGGACGGAACGCTGCTCGCGATACGGAACAACAAGGGACATCTCCGGCGCAGCGAGGACGGAGGAAAGTCATGGGGTGACATCATCGAGATCGACATCGCCCATTCGGACAGCAACCTGATCGTCGATGAGACCTCGGGCCACATCCTGTCCGTGCGAATGTGGGATGGCAACGACCGGATGATACGCAGCACGGACCACGGATTGACGTGGACCGAAGAGAGCATCACGATCCGCCCCAGCGAGAAGATGAAGAATCTCGTCGAGACAGGCGCCAAGGTACGGGGCACCAAGGACGTGGCCCAACCCGGCACGTTCTTCCTGCACGCAAACGCCAGTGAATCGGGCGTGACCCTGCGTCACGGGAAGCACAAGGGTCGCCTCATCGTGAGCGCCACCTATCGTCCGCACGCCGAGGAGCATCCTTCGGACCGGAAGCCCGGCGACGAACTTTACAGCTGCGCGATCTTCAGCGACGACCGCGGGGCCACGTGGCAACTCAGCGAGTGGTTTCCCGACCCGTTCACCGAGGAAGCCGCGCTGGTCGAGCTGCACGACGGCACCCTTTACTACAACTCCCGCAGTCACCGTGGATTCTACGACAAGGCGTATTCCCGCGAGCTGCGGCCCGACGAAAGACTGCGCCGCGAAGCCAGGAGTACGGACGGGGGCCGCACCTGGGAGAGCTTTCGCATCAGCCCGGTGCTTCCCGATGGCGGCGGATACGGCCGGGGCTATGGAATGAAAGGCGGCCTGACCCGACTGCCGGTACGAGGACGGGACGTGCTCGTTTTCAGCAACTGCGACACGGCCGGAGGCGACCGCACTCACATGACCGTCTGGGCCAGCTTCGACGGCGGCCAGACGTGGCCCGTGAAACGCCTCGTCCACGAATCGTTCAGCGCCTACTCGTCCCTGGTAGCGGGCCGCCCGGAGACGCCCAGCGAGGGACGGATCTTCCTTCTCTTCGAGGGCGGTCCAGACGGACGTTACTCCGCCATGCAGGTGGCACGATTCAACTTGAGTTGGATTCTCGAGGGAGAGAAGACGGGCGACGGCACGGTGCCCGAATGGGCGCGAAACCCGTGAAGGGGCCCGGAATTCTCCAAGACCCGCGGAACCGTGCCCCGCCACGTCGCCGCAAATGCGACCACGAAAGGGGATGTCCGTCGACTCGCATTTGGTATCCTCTCGTCGTAAAAATTTTCCGGGACGGATGAAAGGAGCCACAACGATCCTAGCTTGCCTGGTCACTCTATCGGGCGTGGCCGTGGCGGAAATGCCTCCGGTTGCGCACTGGGACTTCGACCTCGTCGACGAGGGACCCCGGCCGCCCGAGTTTCCGCGCTTCGCGTCGAGCAACAAGGCTCTCCACTTCGACGGCACCGGTTCGAGGATCGTGATTCCCGACGAGGGCGCGACGAGCCGCTACGACTTCACCAACGGGGATGCCATCACGATCGAGGCGTGGATCAAGCCGGCAGGGCCGAAGAATGCAACGGCGCTCTACCTGGTGGGCAAGGGCCGAACCCACTCCGCCGGCTTCGACCGCGAAAACCAGAACTGGGCGTTGCGCCTCGCCACCAGCGGCGATTCGGCGCGGTTGAGCTTCCTCTTCGCGGCGGCGCCGGAGCCGGGCGATGATCACTGGGCACGCTGGACGTCGACCCTGTCCTTCGCGATGAAGCCGGAATGGCATCACGTCGCGGTCACCTACGAATTTGGCCGGCCGGAGACGATGCGCGGGTGGATCGACGGCGTGCCGACCGAAGGCTCCTGGGACCTGGGCGGACCGTTGAAGGATCCGCCGGTGGTGGATGACGATGCCGTCTGGATCGGATCGTCCATGGGCGGCAGCCCCGGCAGCTCGTTCCAGGGATGGATCGATTCCGTCGCGATCTACCGCGAGTTGGCGACGGACGAGTTCATGGCGGGTCGCTTCGAGCGTGAGGGTGGCCCTCGCGTCCAGGGTCTCCCACCGGAAGCGCCGGACGTGGGAGAGATCGAGCCCGGCGATGTCCTGATCACCTTTCACGAGAGCGAGAATCCGGCCACGGAGACGGCGCGCTGGATCGGTGACTCGATGATCCTGCCGCGGATTCCCCTCCGCTACGACGAGTGGGGCATTCGCACGGGTTGGGAGGCACCACTCCTGGTCCGGATGGCCGCGGATGTTCGGCTCGAGCCCGGACAGCACGAATTCCTGCTACGGGCCCGTGCCCAGAGCCGGCTCTGGATCGACGGCGAAATGGTGTTGAAGACGGAACCGGTCACCTACGTGCCCCCCAACGGCGAAGAGCCGGTCACCCCGGTGCGAGAGCCCCCGGCGCCAGGCGTCCGGGTTGCCGGATATCATCAGCAGGAGGTTCGAGGCGAGTTCACGATCGCGTCGAGCGAACCGGTTCGCGTTGTCCTCGACATGGTCGTCGGAGGCCCCAAGGCACGGGTCGAGACCGGCGAAGTCGGAGTCGCCGTTCGGCGGGAGAGCGAGGAACTGTTCCGCGTCCTGACACCGGTAGGGAGAAGGGATCCGTTGCCCCTGACCGACGCCGCGGTGGAGCCGGAACTGGAGAAGATCGAATCGAGATTGGCGGCTTTCGACGACCGGAACCGCCGGGTGGCCGCGGCCACGCAGGACGCCTTCTGGAAAGAACGGCACGACGTCGCGCGCCAGTGGGTGAAGGAAAATCCGGCACCCGTCCCTCCCGATGCCGCCGAACACCCGGTCGACGCGTTTCTCCGGGCGAAGGCGAACCGGGCGCTCGCCCGTAGTTCCCACGCCGGCTCCGCGAGCGCCGCGAAGTTCCACGACGAGGTTCTGCCCGTCCTGAGCGAACACTGCTTTCGCTGTCATGGCGAGAAGGACAAGGGCGACCTCCGGCTCGACTCGCGTGAGGACGCCCTCGGCGCGATCGTGCCGGGTGATGCGGACGCGAGCGAGTTGATCGCGCGGATCGTCACCACCGATGAGGACGACCGGATGCCGCCGACCGGCAAAGGTCTCGATTCGAAGGAGGTGGACGCGCTGCGCGACTGGATCGATTCCGGAGCCGAATGGCCCGGTCGACCGGTCTCGTCCGATGAAGTGGCGATCCCGGAACGGATCTCCGACACCGCCTTCCTCCGGCGCGCCTGGCTCGACACGCTCGGCATTCCTCCCTCCGAAGACGAAATCGCCTCGTTTCTCGCCGATACCAATCCCGACAAGCGAAATCGCATGATTCGGCGATTGCTGGACGACGAGCGCTGCGCCGATCACCTCGTCAGCGAATGGCTCGACCTCCTCGCCGAGAACCCCACCCTTCTGAACCAGTCCCAGGGTAGCACCGGACCGTTTCGCTTCTTTCTCCACGACTCCCTTCGCGATACCAAGCCGATCGACCGGATGGTGACCGAGCTGATCCTGATGCGAGGCGGTCCGCACGAGGGTGGCAGCGCGGGTTTTGCGATGGCCGCCGAGAACGACGCGCCCTTCGCCGCCAAGGGCCACATCATCGCCTCGACCTTCCTCGGCATCGAGATGCAGTGCGCGCGCTGTCACGACTCCCCCTATCACGACACCACCCAGCGAGACCTCTTCAACCTCGCGGCGATGCTGCAACGCAAACCGGCCTCGGTTCCGGCCAGCAGCCAGGTTCCGGTCGAATTCTTCGCGGACAAGCAGGGCGATTCCCTGATCCAGGTCACCCTGAAGCCCGGTGAGAAGGTCGCCCCCGAGTGGCCCTTCGCAGACGTCACCGGAGCCAGCGACGGACCCCGGGTCGATCGCCTCTTGCGGGATGCCGGCGATCATCGCGAGCGGCTCGCGGCACTGATCACTTCCCCGGAAAACCGGCGCTTTGCCCGGGTGATCGTCAATCGCCTCTGGCGGCGGCTCATGGGTGCGGGTTTCGTCGAACCGGCCCACGACTGGGAGGGCGCGAAACCGAGCCACCCGGACCTGCTCGACTGGCTCGCGAAGGAGTTCGTCTCGCACGACTTCGACCTTCGCCACGTGGCCGAACTCATCATGACCTCGGCTGCCTACCAGGGCGAAGCGACCGGCGCGAATCTCGCCGCGACGCCGGACCGGCGCTTCTTTCTCGCACCTGACCGCAGGCGCTTGAGTGCCGAACAGGTCGTCGACTCGCTCTATGTCGCGACGGGAACGGAAATGGATATCGGCGAACTGACCTTCGTTCACGACGGGCGCCGCCATCTCGGCAACCGGCAGACACTCGGCCATCCCTCCCGCGCCTGGATGCTCGCGAGCCTGAACAACGAGCGTGACCGGCCCAGTCTCGCCCTTCCCCGTGCCCGGGCCGTGACCGACGTTCTCGAGGCGTTCGGCTGGACCGGCTCACGCCAGATGCCGGTCGTCAAGCGTGAGTCCGATCCCAACGTGCTGCAACCCGGCATCCTCTCCAACGGCGTGCTTGTCGACTCACTCTCCCGTGCCGCGATCGACAGCGAACTGGCTCGTCTCGCGATCGAGGCCGAGTCCGCCGAGTCGCTCGTCGACAGCCTCTTTCTCCGCATCCTGACACGACCACCCAACCCCGCCGAACGGACCGAGTTCACCGCTGCGCTTGCCAACGGTTTTGCGAACCGCCTCGTTCCCGAGTCCGACGTGGTGCATCCGGAGCCGCTTCCGCCGCTTCCCCTCGTCACCTGGTTCAATCACGGACGCCACAAGGCCAACGAGATCCAAATCGAAAACGCCCGGCGCGTCCGGCAGGGCCCTCCGCCGGATCCGCGGCTCGAAAGCAACTGGCGCGAAGTCTACGAGGACCTCGTGTGGGGCCTTTTCAACCATCACGAGTTCGTCTGGATACCCTGACAAAGAATAAATCTCGAACCAATGAATCGCCGGAACTTCCTCGCCACCTCGGTTGCCTCCGCCGCGGCCTCCGCCTCGGACCTCGCCATCGGACACGCCTCTCCGGGTCGCGGCAGGGCCGAGCACGTGATCTCCATCTGGCTCGGCGGTGGAATGGGCCAGATCGACACCTTCGACCCGAAGCGAAAGGGCGATGCGAAGGAAAGGAAGCCGGGATCCTACTACGAGTCGATCGACACCGCGGTTCCCGGCGTGCAGGTCTGTGAACACCTCGAGAAGCTCGCTCCGCTGATGGACCGGGTCACGGCCGTCCGAAGCGTGCACCACGAAGTCATCGACGAACACGCCGCCGCGACGAATCGGATGCACACCGGCCGTCCGATCAGCGGAACGATCACCTATCCCTCCCTCGGATCGATCATCGCGCACGAACGCGGCGCGGCATCGGATGACGCGCCTCCCTACGTTCTCATCGGTTACCCCAACGTGACACGCGGGCCGGGTTTCCTCGGACCCCGCGCGGGCTACCTCTACCTGACTGAAACCAGGGAGGGACCGGCCGGTTTGTCGCGGCCCGATGGCATCTCCGACATCCGCCAGGTGCGGCGCGAGGAATTCCTCTCCATCCTTCGCCAGAACACCGTGGTCGATGATCCCCGGATCGAAGAGTACGAGGCCGCGATCGAGGAGAGCCTGCGTCTCAGCGGTCCGCAGTTCTCCGGGGCATTCGACCTCGAGCGCGAGCCAGCCTCCTTGCGCGAGTCGTACGGAGGCGAGTTCGGACAGCGCTGCCTGCTGAGCCGCCGTCTCGTCGAACGGGGAGTCCGCTTCGTCGAGGTTTCCCACAACCTCAATTTCCTCAACGGCATCGGCTGGGACGTGCATCACGAGGGCATTCTCGATCAATACAAGCTCATCCGCGAACTCGACACTGCCGTCTCGACCCTGATCCTCGACCTGGAATCGAAGCAGATCCTGGACAAGACGCTGATCGTGATCACGACCGAATTCGGCCGCCCGGCGGGATTCGATTCCCGCGGGGGACGGGCCCACCAGGGAACGGCTTTCAGTTGCGTCCTGGCGGGCGGGGGGGTGAACCACAGCGGCGCCTTCGGTGTCACGGACGACCTGGCCAAGGAGATCCTGGAGAAGCCGGTTTCCGTGCCTGATCTCTTCGCGACGATCTGCGCCACGGTCGGAGTCGATCACGCGAAGAATCTCTACGACGGCGACCGCCCCGTTCCGATCACCGATCGCGGCGAACCGGTCCGGGCTCTGCTGGGCTGAGGCCATTCTCGCGAACCGGTGGAGGATCGTCGGAGATCACGGCCCTTGTCGTGCGAGGGCACCGCACGCTTTCTCCGGCAGGGCACAACCCTTCGGCATGCCCCGCTGCGGTCGGAACGGGTCGCCTCTCACACCACCGACACCGCCGGCCCCTGGCGATCGAAAGCGAGGTCGACTTCCCGAAAGGATCCGTAGATCTCGCGTGCCGCGACCTTGTGCTTCTCCGTGGGACAGTAGACGAGAAGGTATCCGCCCACCTTGCCGCCCGGAATCTGGACGAGCAGATCGTTCTCCTCAGCCCGTTTCATGACATCGTCCACGAAGGGCGAGCGAAAATTCCCGGGGAGCCGGATCTTGCAGTCCTGGTTGGCTTGCAGAACCCGGCCCGCCTCGTCCGCGTTCCCCGCCGCCAACGCCTCGTACATCGCATATGCCAGTTCCTTCATCTCGTGCAGTGTGTCGAGGGCTCCTTCCATTCCGCTTTCGAGAAGGTGAAGGGAAGGATTGGTCTGGCTGTGGATCGCCGTATAGAAGACGAGTAGGTTGTCCTCGAAAACCTGAAGGCGCTCGGGAGAGACATCGGCCCGGCGCTTCGTCACCCCGTCCCTGTCGTATTCGATCAGGTTGAGGCCGCCGAAGGCGCAGATCGCGGGATCGTGGAAGCCACAGGCACCACCCAGGACGTCGATCTCGATGTGGGACGCTTCCGAGGCGAGCTGCTCGGGGCTGCGCGTCCTCCCCTGGAGGGTATGCAGGGCGTTGAGAAGGCCCACCGTCAGGGCGCCCGAGGATCCGAGTCCGCTCTCTCCCTGAAGATCCGCGAGCAGGTGAATCTCGAGAGGCCGGTCTTCCAGTCCGGTGAAGCGAATGACCTCGCGGGTGAGATCGTGTTTGAGATCCGAGTATTTCGTCACGCGCTCGTGAACATCCCGGTAGCGGAGGTCGATCAGATCCTCGGCGTTCTCCTTGGCCACCACATAGAGATAGCGATCGATCGTCACGCTGCAGGTGGCTGCGCCGAATCTCGATGCATAGCGTTTCAGGTCGGTCAGCCCTCCGGCGAAGGGGATCCGCAAGGGAGTTTTCGTGATGATCACCATACCAGTTCTTTTCTTCCCGCCCCGCTGCCTACGCGCGATCCGGCTCCTCGAGGAAATATTGCGTCACTTCCCGGATACTGGCTTCGAACGACGGCTCGGCGGCACCGAGGTGGATCCATTCCGGACTGAAGACCGCCCCGACCTCGGCGCCGTCGTCGATCGCGGCCTGCACATTGAGGAGGGCACGAAACTCGTCGGCCCGGCTGCCGCTCATCCTGCCCAGCAGATCGGGACCGAATCGCCACAGTCCGATGTCGACATAGGGACCGGTTCCTTGCCATGCCCTGACGATTCGATCCCCGTCCACATCGACCCGCTCGTTGCGGTCCCGGTCGAAAGGGTGTTGCGCCACCGTCAGGGTGTGCACGTGGGGGCTGTCACGGACATCCCGGAAACGCTCGGCCCGGTGAAAAGAGTCCGCGAGCCAGATCGTCACCGGCTCGGTGTAGTTTTGGGCGCGATGTGCCAGCGAGACCGCATGCCCGGTTCCCAGTGGCTCATCCTGCTCGACATACTCCAGCGCGAGACCCTCGAAAGAGTTTCCGAAGTAGGAACGGATCTGCTCGGCGTAGTGACCGACGATGAACGTGACACGTCCGCCGATGCCCGATTCGCCCGTCCCCCGCACCAGGCTTTCCAGCGCGTGCTCCAGGAACGGCCGACCCAGGATGGGATACATGCACTTCTGAAGATAGGAGCCCAGCCGGCCGAACCGGCTCCCCTTTCCAGCGGCCAGACAGAGGAATTCCACCTCGGGAGTGGACAGTGAGAGAGTGGAGCCGTCAAGAGTTTTCGCTCCTGACTGGGGTCGCGGGAAAAACGGCCCCTCGTGCCGTCCCGGCGGCCCATCGCGGCGGAGGCGAAGTCGGTGTCATGGCCGAGCGTGGCAGATTGAGAAGGAGCCGCCGTCGCCCCGATGCGTGCGGCCGGAAAAGGATGGGGTGCTCGGTTGCGCCTGTTGCCCGGCGAACCGATTGTGGTTGGCTTACTCTGCAGTCTATCGATGTCACCCGCATCGCAGCTTCGTGGGCAATTCTCCAACCCCGCTCACGGACTCGCCCTTCTTCGCCATGCTCTCGGTAAAATCCTCCACCCATCCGCTCCTCGCCTGCTCACTCTTTCTGGCGGCCACCGGTGCCGGGCTGTCTGCCGAGCCCACCCCGGCACAGGTCGAATTTTTTGAGAAGAAGATCCGCCCCGTTCTCGCGGAAACCTGCTACGAGTGCCACAACAGCATCGACAAGAAGAAAGCGGACATCGCGCTCGACTGGAAGGACGCGCTCATCGATTCGGGGATTATCGTTCCCGGCGATCCCGGGGCGAGCATCCTGATGGCATCGATCCGGCACGAGGACGGGTTCGAACCGATGCCGGACAAGAAGCCGCAGTTGTCCAAGCTCACGATTTCGCAGTTCGAGGAGTGGATCCGGATGGGTGCCCCCGACCCGAGGACGGAACAGCCCACGAAAGAGGAACTGGAAAGCCAGGTGGACTGGACCGTGATTCGCGAGGACCGGGCACGCTGGTGGTCCTTTCAACCGGTCTCGGATCCGGCCGCTCCGGCGGTTTCGAACGCCGAATGGAGTGGATCGGAAATCGACCGTTTCCTCTTCGACGCGATGACCAAGGCTGGCATCACGCCCCAGGCAAAGGCCTCACCCGAAGTCCTGGCCCGTCGCCTCCACCTCGTCCTCACCGGACTGCCCCCGGAGCCGGAGGTGGTGAAGGCATTCGCGGCCGATCCGAGTCGGGAAACCTATGCGGACCTGGTCGACTCGCTTCTCGACTCCGATGCCTTCGGGGAACGCTGGGGCCGCTACTGGATGGACTGGTTTCGCTACGCGGAATCACACGGCAGCGAGGGGGATCCCCCGGTTCCCTATGCGACGGCCTATCGGGATTACGTGATTCGCGCCCTCAACGAAGACGTCCCCTACGATCAGTTGCTTCGCGAGGCAGTCGCCGGGGACCTTCTCGAGGAGCCGCGGGTCAACGAGGAACTCGGCCTCAACGAATCGGCGATCGGACCCGCCCATCTCAGGATGGTGCCCCACGGCTTTGGTGTGACGGACGCCTACGACGAGCAGATCATCTTCACCGACAACCAGGTCGATGTGCTGACCAAGGGGACGATGGGCATGACCCTTTCCTGTTCCCGTTGCCACAATCACAAGTTCGACCCCCTCAGCCAGGAGGATTTCTACAAGCTCTACGGCATCCTCGTGAGCAGCCGTCCCGGGGTGATCAATGTCGACAGTCCGGACCTGCAGGCGCTGCACCGGGAGACACTCTCCGCGATGAAATCCGGGATCCGGAAGGGGCTGGCCAATTTCTGGCTTTCCCGGGTCGACGATGCCATCGACAAGCTTGACCGGAAAAGCAGCCCCGCGCTGGCGAAGGCGGCGAAGACGGACGAGACGCACCCGCTTCACCCGTGGGTCCGGCTCATGGGATTGAAGGACGACGAGGCGCTCGCGAGGGAGTGGGACGCCCTGCACCGGCGCCACGAGGAACGGAAGGCGGAAAAGGCCCGGCGAATCGCGGAGGCCACCTTCTATGCCGACCTCCGCGAGCAGGAAACCTACGACCGCTGGTTCAAGAATGGCACCGGCCTCGGCCACGAGGTGTCTCCGGCGGGCTCGTTCGCGATCGCCCCCGAAGGAGACTCGGTCCTGACAGGGATCTATCCGCGCGGCATCTACTCCCACCTCGTGACGGACAAGGACAATGCCACGCTCCACTCGGTGTTCCACCGCGCCCAGGGTGAGTCGGCTTCGATTCGCGCGATCGGCTCGAACGCGACGTGCCGGCTCGTCGTTCGCAGCTATCCACTCATCCACAACGGACTTCACCCGGCGCCGTCCCTGCCCGATTCCTTCCAATGGATCAACCAGAAGAAGTATTCCTACTGGAACGGCGAACAGCTCTACTTCCAGCTCAACACGGGTCCCGATCAGACCGCCAAGGTAACCGAAGGGCGATCCTGGTTCGGCGTGACCGAGGTCTACGGAGGCGACGAACCGATGCCGCATGTCGGCACGCCGGTCGTGGCCCTGCCCGGCGACCTCCCCGAGGTGACCGGCCGGGAATCGCTGGTCGCGTTCTACCGAGCCGGGCTGCGAGCGGCACTGGAGGCGTGGAAGAGCGCATCGATCACCGACGAACAGGCCGCCCTCCTCGACGCGTTTCGCAAGCGGGGCCTCCTTCCGGTGAAACTGGCGGCGCTGCCGGGCGACGTGCAGGACCGAATCGTCCGCTACCGCGAGCTGGAAGCCGGGATCCGAGAACCGGTCCGGGCACCGGGTGTGATCGAAGGCGAGCCGTGGGACCAGCCCTTTCTCGTTCGAGGCAGCTACAAGGAAGAGGAAGCTCCCGTTGCCCGTGGGTTCCTCGAGGTGTTCGGCGATCGGGTCTACGACAGACAGGACAGCGGACGCCGCGAACTGGCCGAGGATCTCGTCGGCGAGCACAACACGCTCGTTACCCGGGTGCTCGTGAACCGGCTCTGGCACCATGTCTTCGGTCGCGGACTCGTGGCCTCGACGGACAACTTCGGCCGGCTCGGCAAGCCACCCTCTCATCCCGAGCTTCTCGACCATCTCGCGTCTCGCTTCCGACAGGAAGACGGCTGGTCGATCAAGAGCACGGTGCGACGCCTCGTCACGACCCGTGCCTTTCAATCCGCCAGCGTCGCCCCCGAAGGCGCCGGGGAGGAGGACCCCGAGAACCTCCTCCTCTCCTACTACTCGCCGCGCCGGCTCGACGCCGAGGCGATCCGGGACACGATCGGCTTCGTCTCCGGCTCCCTGCAGGAGCGGGCCGTCTACCCCCGGCAGAAGCGAAACACCCTCGACCCCTTCCTCCAGGCTTTCAATCTGCCCCTCCCGACCCCGACCGTCGGCGTGCGCGACTCGACCTACG
>Ga0180436_10001465_pt1 | contig 23038 bp, 20 predicted proteins | sample SS_ome_2_FD_132434 | JGI IMG/M metagenome (GOLD analysis project Ga0180436, IMG submission 132434) | Hypersaline lake sediment archaeal communities from the Salton Sea, California, USA - SS_3_S_2 metaG | ecosystem: Environmental > Aquatic > Non-marine Saline and Alkaline > Hypersaline >... | reverse complement strand
TCGGCTTGCACCGGACGAATCCAGACATCGATCCTATCGGTCGGACTGGCGGACTGAAGCTGATCGAACAGGCTGGCGGACATTTCTCCAGCGAAGCCAGTCCCTGTGAAGGTGAGTAGAAGGCCTAAAAGGGTGTATCGAAAGATCTGAGTCATGCTATCTCCAAATTGTCGTGCATCGTTACAGTCTAGACGTCTCCACCGGGCCAGTTATCCAGCGAATCGGGGATAAAACGGCAACGTGGGCTTTGGTATCGGTTTCTCGCGCTAAAAACGCTTGTGGAGAAACAAGATATTGTCAAACTTCTACAATGTAAACAAACGGAAAGTCGAATTGTGCAACCATAAGCAAGGATACAGATCTTACCATGACTTCTATAGATGACCTCTCTCCTGAGATGCTCCGCAAAATGCTGGCGGATTTTGCCAAAAACTGGCTCGCTCACGACGGCCTCTGGTTTCAAGCGGTCGAGAAACAGTACGGCATGGAAAAGGCGATCGAACTGGACACCGAGGCCTGGGAGCGGTTTACTGTGATTGAGGCCCGCCGGATCATGAAACTGCACGATATCCCCGAGAACTCGGGCCTTGAAGGGCTCAAGAAGGCGCTGGGATTTCGTCTCTACGCAGTCCTGAACAAGCAAGAAGTACGTAACGAGACAGAAAATTCCTTCGAGTTCTACATGGTCGATTGCCGGGTGCAGTCGGCTCGTGATCGGAAGGACTTGCCGTTGTTCCCCTGCAAGTCAGTAGGATTGGTGGAGTATGCCGGATTCGCGAAGACGATCGACCCGCGGATCACTACTGAGTGCGTCGGTTGTCCGCCCGACGAGCACGCTGGTAAAGACTACTACTGCGGCTGGAAGTTTTCGCTAGGGGAGTAGGGGCAACTGGTGGGGTGGCCCGAGGCTTGCCTCGGGTTTCTGGGGCAACAGTTCGCTCTAATGCAACCGGCAGCCACATGCAACTTGCCTGGGTTCCTGCCTCCGCAGGAATGACTCACTTGGGCGGATTGCCTCTTGTAGGGTGGATTGCTTGCCAATCCGCCATCTTTCGTCTCATTTGTAGAAAAGCTAAGTCGGGTTTCTCCGCTTGCTCGCTTGCGCTCGCAAACTCCGGAACACCGACCTACAAGAGGAATGATCGGGTGGGCCGTGGCTTGTCTCGGGTCTCTAGAAGATACGTTCGACTAAATGCCGATGGCGGCACCGAAGACGGAGCCACCCTACGAAGACTCTCAAGCAGAATCGTCGGTCAGAAAATCGTACCGTTACAACCAGCCTTTGCGCTTGCTTGCCGGCACCATCCTCACCTGAAGGATATCCTCCCAGTCAAAGAAGACTGATCCCTGTCTGTCCTCGAAGCAAAGCAGGTCCAGTTCAGGCATGATCAGCGCCGAATCAGTGCAAACCGAACCCCGGTCCGGGGAATCACAGCTGCCGGCAATGATGATGTTCAGGGAGAACTTTTCGTTCCCACGCACAACGTTCTCGTTTATCCAGCCTTTGGTCTCAAACAGTCGTTTCCACTTTTCGCCTTTAGTCATGGCAGTCTGCGCCCCCGCGATTTAGGTTCGAACATATCATTTCTCTAGTTTATCTCTGACTGATTCTGTCAGTTCGAACCAAGATAAGCGAGACCGCACTTCTAGGCAACCCGAGATTGCACTCTTTCGCTACTCCACCACCAGAAAAGCGCATCGTATTCGAGAGAAACCTACCATAAAAGGTGATCAAAGAAGATAAGATGGGTCCGCTAGTTTCACGGATGAGTTGCAACGTGCGTATAAGGTATTGTTATGCCAAAAAGATAGACACACTTCAGTATCGAGGAACGACGGGGACGACTCAGGAAGGGCGGGGACGACTCGAGAAGGGCGGGGATGACTCAGGAAGGGCGGATATAACCGGCATCTTGTCAGTTTCATTCAATGGAAAACCCACCGGGAGTGGGTGGGCTGTCTTACGTTCTAGTCATTGCGAGGAGCGCAGCGACGCGGCAATCTCCTCGCTCATACTTGAGACCCTACTCCACAACCAGCGGCATCTCCGGATCGGCAGCCCATTCCTGAAGCGAAGCCATGTACACCGCGACATCCTCGTAACCCAACCGCGTCAAGACGAAGGCGTTCGAGGAGGCCGCCACTCCGGCGCCACAATAGATGATCACTCGCGATTTCTTGCCGAAGTCAAACATCGCGGCCAGTTGCTCTCGAGGCAGATAGTGACCGGTACTGTCGAGAATGGCCATAGCCGAGACATTCACTGCCGTCGGAATATGCCCCGGGCGGCCGTACATGACCATCTTGCCAGTGTAATGCATCTCAGGCATGGCGTCCATGATGACGACACCATCGTCTTCGATACCGCCGAGCACTTCATCTTTGTAGGAGATCAATGACGGGCGCACTATGGGAGTGAGTTTTTTGGCTGCATGAGTCGCCGGTTTCGTGGACACTGGTCGGTCTTCAGCTTTCCAGGCCTTGAAGCCGCCGTCGAGAATTACCGCATTGTCGAATCCGACCCAGCGCAACATCCACCATACGCGCGCCGCCCAGACCGAGTTGAAACCATCGTAGAGGACGACCCGCGAATCATCGCCGACCCCCAGTTTGCCCATCAGTTCGCAAAACTGCTCAGCGGTCGGCATGGCGAAGTTCATCTCGCTGGAAACATCACACAAGCTCGTCTTTAGATCGGCGAAACCAGCCGAAGGAATGTGCCCGGCCTGGTAGTCCTCGAAACCACTGATCGACTGCATCCCACCCTTGCCATCGGGCATCATCTTGACCGTACAATCGAGTATGACCAGGTTGGGATCGTCCATTTGTTTGGCGAGCCATTCGGTTGTGACCAAGGCACTGTTAGTCTCCGAAAGTGCGCTGACGGAGAAAAACGTCAGCATCAACATGGTAGCTAAGAGTCCGCGCGTGAGAATGCGAGACAGCATTATATCCTCCAGACAATAGAAATGTGATAGTACTCTCAATGCTAATGTTAGCCCTGCTAACACCTACCAATACGGTGCGTCAATGTAGATGTTGCGTAGTGTGTGTGGCACCTATACTGATTCGCGGAGCGGCGGCATTCGGGTGCCAGTTCGAGTCTGGTAGCTACATCGGAGACCCGCGAATGGACACGTAGCGCCTGGGGCCTTGTAGGGCGTGACTGTCTTAAGTCTCACCATCTTGGCAGGTCTCGGGGAGACCTGCCCTACATACTGAACCCAACGTTTCTCATGCCAAAGAAAAACCCACCATGAATGGTGAGTCACTAATGGATAACCCACCCGAGACGGGTGGGTTATCGTATCTGTGTGAGATTGCCGCGGCCCTTCGGGCCTCGCAATGACTCGTTCTGTATTCCTTAGGCCGGTTTGCCGGCTTCGGTACGGTCGGTTACCTGTCGGAAAAACTCGACAGTCTTCTTGAGGCCATCCTTAAACCCGATCGCCGGGTCATAGCCAGACGATTTCAACTTATCAATCGCGGCGAAGGAATGTTTGATGTCCCCGGCGCGAGCCTCGGCATAGATAGCCGGAGTGTCGACTCCAATTATCTCGCGGAGCGAATCCAGCAACTCGTTCAAAGTAAACTGCCCGCCGCAAGCGACGTTGAAGACATCGCCGACGATCTTGTCGTTGGTGGCGGCCAGGATGTTGGCCTGGACACAGTTGTCAATGTATGTGAAATCGCGCGACTGTTCGCCATCGCCAAACACCGTCGGCTGTTTGCCGGTAAGGAACGCCGTGATGAATTTCGGGACCACCGCGGCATATTCACTACCCGGATCCTGGCGCGGGCCGAAGATATTGAAGTAGCGCAACGCCACGGTCGGGAAGTTGTACAGCTCGCAGTAAACTTTCAGATAGTATTCGGCTGTCAGCTTGGTCACAGCATAGGGAGAGAGCGGGCTGGGAACCATGCCCTCGTGCTTGGGCAGTTCTTCCGATTCGCCGTAAACGGCCGAGGATGAAGCCATCACGAACTTTTTCACACCCGCATGGCGGGCGGCCTCCAGCACGTTCATCGTGCCATCGATATTGACCTGATTCGAAGTCAGCGGATTCTTGACCGACCGGGGTACCGAGGGCAGCGCCGCTTGATGCAACACATAGTCGATTTCACGAACCGCGTCGACCACGGTCCAATAGTCGCGAATGTCCCCTTCGATTACATCCACCGAGCCCGGCAAGGAATCGATGTTTTCCTGCCGTCCGGAAGAGAAGTTGTCCAGGATACGGACCTCATCGCCCTTTTCGATTAGCACCGAAGCGATATTCGATCCGATAAAACCAGCCCCGCCGGTGATCAGATATTTCATGACAGTATTCTATCCTCTTGAGATTTCGTTGTTATATCACCTATCGACAGAAACGGCCAATTCTTTGGCACCCTGTCATGTGCAGCGCGCTGTCCACAGGTGCAGTCGGTCTATTTGAACGGCTTGTGTAATCCTTGTTTGCGTTCGCCCATGTACTTGTTGGTCATGGAGACCATAACACCGGCAAGAGCAATAAGTGCCACCAGATTGGGGAAGGCCATCAGGCCATTGGCCATGTCGGAGAAGTCCCAAACTGCCTGGATTTTCATGGTCGCGCCGACAAAAAGGAAAGCCAGATATACCCAGCGATAGTAGGCCTTGGCGCCGGCTCCGGCGACATACTCGATTCCCTTTTCGCCGTAGTATGACCAGCTGATCGTGGTCGAATAGCCGAACAGTATCACCGCCACGACAACCATCCAGCGTCCGAAGGCGGGCAGGGCGTCGTTGAACGAGGCCATGGTCAGGGCCACACCCTTGACATCGGGATCCAGACCCCAATTGCCGGTGGTCATGATAACCAGGGCGGTCATGGTGCAGATGACAATTGTGTCGATGAACGGTCCCAGCATGGCGACCAGTCCCTCACGGACCGGTTCCTCAACGCGGGCGGTGGAGTGGGCCATCGGAGCGGAACCCAAACCGGATTCGTTGGAGAAGAGGCCTCTTCGCAGTCCGTGCTGGATTGTCAGCCATACCGCCGCTCCGGCGAAGCCGCCGGTGGCCGCGGTCGGATTGAAAGCGTGATGTACGATACTCTGTAGACCGGGGATAACCTCGTTGTAGTTGATAGCCAGAACAACCAGCGCTGCCCCGACATAGATCACTGACATGAACGGTACCAGCCAGGAGGCTACGGCTCCGATCCGCTTGATACCGCCGATAATCACGATTCCGACCAGGAAGACAATCGCCAGGCCGATGATGACTCGCGCCGTCATTTCGTTGTCCGCGGAGACTCCCAGTACGTCGATGATCGAATGGGCAATCGTGTTCGACTGGGCCATATTGCCGGCTCCGAAAGCGGAGAAAGCAGTACAGATAGCGAACATGTAGGCCAGCCAGCGGTAGCCCTTCTTCATTCCCAGTTCGATAAAGTACATCGGGCCGCCCCGAACGTTGCCATCGGGATCGATCTTGCGGTACTTGATCGCCAATGTGCACGAGGTGTACTTGATGGCCATTCCAAACAGGGCCGAAACCCACATCCAGAAGATCGCACCCGGTCCGCCGAAATAGAGGGCGATCGCGACACCGCTGATATTGCCGATTCCAATAGTAGCCGACAGGGCCGCGCAAAGGGCCTGGAAGTGCGTCAGTTGTCCCTTGTGTTTGGGATCGTCATACTTGCCGGTCATGATTCCCACGCCGTGGGAAAAACCGGTGAACTGAATCGCCGAAAGACGGATTGTCAGGTACACGCCGGTGCCCAGCAAGAGCAGAGCAAAATACGGTTCACCCCATATCCAACCTGCGGCTGTTGCTAGAAGGTCTGCAATTGTCTCCATATAACTACGTAGATAGCCCCAAGGCGGCCGAACGGGCAAGCAAAAACTACTATGCCGCAAGGGACTAACGGTCAAGCTTCGTTGCCGCTATGCCGATACTTAGGTTATCGGCTTGGGCCGAGATGCAAATGGGGCAACTTGTATTGACAGGGCGGATTGTCCGTCCACCAGGCAATTGACAACCTCTTGAATCCGAAAGCTGGTGTTCAACTGAGTGGCTTCCACTCGACCAACAATCGAATGACAACCTCAAAGATCACAAGTCGATTTCTTCCCTGGATGGTCGGGGCATTTCTGGTCGGAACAGCCGTGCTCGTCTTTGCCGGTATGTTCCTTTTACCCGACTTCGGAGTGATGCTGCCTGCTAACAATCTTCTGGCGCTGGCACTGGTCTTTCTGGTGACAAGCGCCTCAGTCGTAGTGGTGCTTCATCAGGTGCTGACCCGAATCGAACGAGTTGTCGACGAGACTCACGACGAGGAGGCGGCTGACTGGAGGCACCGTCAGGACGAGTTGAGCCAGGCAGTAGGGCGAATCGAGAAAGAGAAACGTGCCCTGGCGATATCGGAGGCAGCCCTCGCTAAAAGCGAAAACAAACTCCGTACTCTCACGACCAATATGCCGGATTTGGTCATGGAGATTGACCGGGAATACAACATTGCCTACATCAATCGCATCGATACCTTCGTCGGGGAGGACACGCCCATACTCGGAATGAAAGCCGACCATTATGTGACCGAGGAGTATCGTCCGATAGCTATGGAAGCCTTGGATGCCGCGTTTGAGTCAGGCAGGACAAGCACAGTTCGGACTCTCGATGCTTTCGGAAAGCACTATGAGTCGAAAGTGGTTCCGCTGACCGAAGACGACGAAGTTACCTCGGTGCTACTCGTAGCGAAAGATATCACGGATGAGATAGACAGGCAGCGCGAACTGAGATCGAACGCCGCCCGACTGGTCTCGCTTCTGGGACAACTGGATACCGCCCGGGGAGTGGCCGAACGAGCCGGCAATGCCAAAAAGCAGTTCCTGGCCAGCCTGAGTCACGAAATCCGCACGCCGCTAAACGGTGTCACCGGCGTCGTCGACTTGCTCTTCGATACTCAGCTCGATGAGGAGCAAAAGGAACTGGCTGAGATGCTTGAAGCCTCCTCCGGCCGGCTGTCGCGGTTACTAGAGAGCCTGCTCGATTTCGCCAACGTGGATGCCGGAAGACTCAAGTTAGATCGAATAGGATTCCTCCTTCCCGAGCTCGTCGAAGCGGCTGTGGATCAGGTTTCGGAGGCGGCCGGCGACAAGGGCCTAAAGATTGCCACTCGCTGGGAATCGGATCTTCCCGACGAAGTAGTGGGAGATCCTCGTCGCCTGAGACAGGTACTCTCGTCACTTCTCGACAACGCCGTTAGATTTACGCCCCAGGGTGGAGTCGTGATTGCCGTCGGGACCGAACTGAGCCCCGGAGGCAAAATCCTCCATCGCTTCTCAGTGATCGATTCGGGAATCGGTGTTGACCGCACGGATCAAACGCGAATCTTCGAACGCTTCTCTCAAGCCGATTGCTCGAATACCCGCGAAATCTACGGCGCCGGTATCGGTCTGAACATTGCTGCCGGCATAATCCACGACATGGGCGGTGAAATCTGGCTCGAGAGCCCGGTTGAATCCGGCTTGGGCGATGGTCCCGGATCTGCCTTTCACTTCACGGTTGATCTGAACGACCAATCAGCCCAGGTGGCCGAAGACCAAAAGCAATGCGCCATTCAGACCGCCGCGAGAGTCTTGATCGTCGATTGGGACGGAGTCGTACGTTCGGAGTTAGAGAAACTGCTCAATCGATGGTTTCTCGACGTTTCGGTGGTGGGCGATGCCGAAGACGCTGCCCGCCTGATCGATTGGAATCAGGATCGGGCCAGGCCGTTTGAGTTGATTGTTGCCGACGCCCGTTTCCTGGAGCGAGATCCCAATAGTGACACAATCCTCCTGGGAGAACGTCCGGTGCCTGCGCAAAGTCGCCTTATTGTGCTCAACTCACCGGAGGAGTTGGATCCCGACTTAGCTTTTGCGGTTAGCCACGGCAGTGAGATGATACTCAAGCCGGTCAAAAGGGCGGCGCTCTACCGTGCACTCAGAAAGACACTAGAATGGGGCGGGAAAGCGTCGCTTGCGACGCCGCAACCCGCCGATCAGCGATCGGACTTCAAGCCCGCGGCATTGTCCGAGGCCTCGAATCCGTAGAGACCCCTTACGTTTCCCTTCTGGCAGGACCGTTCTTCCAGTTGGGTAGAAAGGACAAGAGAGTGAAGATCTTAGTAGTAGAGGATGATCGGATATCTGCTAAGATAGTATGTACCACCCTTAAGAAGCGAAACCATGAAGCAGTGGTTGCGCGAAGCGGCGTGGAAGCGCTGGAATACTTGTCAAAGGGTGGTCAGGTAGATCTCATAGTTTCTGATATAATGATGCCCGACATGGATGGGTTACAGCTTCTGCAGAAACTGAAATCCGACCGTCGGTTTCGACTGATCCCGGTCATCCTTACCACCGCTCTGAACGATCAGGATACGGTGATGAAAGGGCTTAAACTAGGTGCCGCCGGCTACATTGCCAAGCCCATTGAGCCTCAAATGCTGGCCGACAAAGTCGACGAGGTCGGTGACAAGCTGCCGGGAGCGATACTCGTCGTAGACGACGAGGAAGTCATGCTGAAGGTGTTGACACGAATCCTTGAGCGCCAAGGACACCGCGTCATAACGGCCAGCAGCGGTGAGAAGGCACTCGAGGCATTACGCGGAAACAAGATCTCGCTGCTGTTCAGCGATATCGTCATGTCGCCTATGTCTGGCCTGGAACTGGCCTCACAGGTGAAAAAGGAGAATCCTGATCTACCGGTGTTGCTGATGACCGGTCAAACGACCAAACACCTCAAGGAGGAGATGTTGGCTGCCAGGGCCGATGGATTTATAGCCAAGCCGTTCAAGAATACCGAAGTCTTGGCCGAAGTCGACCGTTTACTCCGTAGCACGGCCAATGTAGTATGAAGATCCTGGTAGCAGAAGACACTCAAACGGCACGGAAACTAGCGCTAAAGTTTCTGACCAAATGGGGCTACGACGTCGTTACCGCCAACGACGGAGTAGAGGCCTGGGAGACATTCCAGCAGGACAAGAGCATCCAGGTCGCCTTGCTGGACTGGATGATGCCGCGAATGGACGGTATCGAACTGTGCAAGCTGATAAAGTCGGCGGAAGACCGTCCCTTTACATATGTCATTATGCTCACTGCAATGTCTCAGAAGACCGACCTGGTGGTCGCGTTCGGTGCCGGCGCCGATGACTATGTCACCAAACCTTTCAACTCCTCAGAGTTGCGCGTCAGAATCAATGCCGGTGAGCGCATACTCAACCTTCAGCAGAGCCTCAATCACAAAGTCAAAGAACTAGAGTCGGCCCTGGAAGAAGTGCACATCCTCCGAGGCTTCGTGCCCATATGTGCCTGGTGCAGAAAAGTTCGAAGTGACGATGACTATTGGGAATCGATTGAGGAGTACTTCGAAACTCACAGCCTGGTACAATTCACGCACGGCATGTGCCCCGACTGCTCGTCAAAGCAAAAAGCCGAAAAGGCTCTAGCTGATAAGGCTTGAGTCCATCAGGGTCCGGGACAGCAACGCTCGTGATTCTCCACCTCGGGCGAAAGGTCGGGGCTGACGTAAGGTATACCCAAGGACATTCCCCTCAAGATCAGTAGAACGGCCAGCACGGCCGCACCGACCGGTATCAGGCGATTGATCACCTGACGTATGCGGCTGCCCAGCAGACCACCCGTTAGCGCCGTCGCGAGCATCACCGGTACCGTTCCAGCGCCAAACACGATCATATATACAACCGCAGAGGAGATCGAACCGGTAGCGGCCGATGCCGCCATGGCAACGTAGACCAGGCCGCAGGGAAGAAAACCGTTGAGCAGTCCGATCACAAACAACGACCAGACCCCTTCCTTCGAGAGGAATCGCTGCCAGTAGCTTTTCAAGAGGTTCATGGGGCCGTCGATCAACTTCGAAGGGAGTCGCGACCGAACAAACTTGGAGGGAAGTATCACCGCCGCCAGGACCAGCACTCCAAGGGCAATGGAAACCGTCTGCTGGAATCCAGCTGCAGCCAGAACGCCGCCGAAAGTACCGGCAATAACTCCCAGGAAACCATAGGTGATAACTCGTCCGATGTTGTAGATCAGCCTTCCCAGGACCATCATGCCGCGACTGCCCCGCGCCGACGGCAACGCCAGCACGATCGGCCCACACATGCCGATGCAGTGCAGACTACCTAGAAGGCCGAGTGAAAGGGCGGTTACAATCTCCGGAGACATCGCTACCTCGCCAAAATGAACTGATCTTCGTGGTAAAGATCGTGATTATTGACAGAAAAGTCAATTTTAACGCGCCATAGTCCGGAAATCAGATCGGAGACATCGATCGTTTGGCGACCGTCTCGGTCGGTTGTTAGCGGCTGGGTGCGGTCTCGTTCGGAGCTCGAAGGGCGGTAGAAGAGAACAGTTCCGGTCACAGCCGTGACGGTGCTGTCAACCGGGAAAAGAATCTCGAGCAGATCACCGTCTCCGGTTACACTGACCCGGGGGGAAAGCCCGAGAGAGTCGGTAAGATTCAGCTTGTCGATCCGGGTCTGATACTCCAGCTCGCGGGCGTAATAGTCTTCTTCGACCATCTGGAAGTCTTGCCGTGCCGCCACGATGGCCAATACCACCATGAACACGACAAATCCCAGAACCAGCGCCCAAGTACCAATAAACCAGGCCGTTCCGTGTTTTTTCTTGTCTACTTCTTCCATTGTGGTGCGGGTCCGCTGAAAGTGGTACGTACCTCTTCGAGTACTTCGCCGTCAGAAAGTACTTCAATCACGATAATCGTGCTTTCCGAGAAGAGTTGGTCTGCGGGTATCTCGACCGTCAATACGGACTCCGCGTTGTCACCCGAAGGGGCTGCCAAAGGCGGGCCGACTACGGCCAGGCTGCCGATGTCACGCTGCAAACGCAGATCGAATCCCAGGCTGTCATCAGTCTTGTTGAGGATCTTAACGGTGTAGAGGTTGCGGACGGTGCCGTCCTCTAACTGCTGATAAAGGCTGCCGGTGGTCCGTAGAATGGTCGTCTCCACCGATGATCTCCCCACACTCAGGAAAGTCAGGATCGACGACAGGATCACAAAGGCTATCGTGTAGCCGAGGATACGGCCGGTAACTCGAAACTTTTTGCCGTGTTCGATGATATCCTGCGAAGTGTATCGGATCAGTCCGTCGGGCAGTTTCATCTTGGCCATGACGCGATCGCAGGCATCCATGCAGGCAGTGCAGTTGACGCATTCCAATTGGGTGCCGTTGCGAATGTCAATCCCTGTCGGGCAGACCTTCACGCAGGCTTCGCAGTCGATACAGTGGCCATTGCCCTCTTTGATGCCCTGGCGGTCGGGATATCCGCGCGGCTCGCCCCGCTTGAAATCATAGGCTACGATTATTGAGTTGTTGTCCAGGAGTACCGACTGAAGTCGACCATAGGGACAGAGCAGGGTACAGGCCTGCTCGCGGAACCAGGAGAAGATGAAGTAGAAAACACCTGCAAATGCTACCACGGCGATAAAGGCGCCGGGATTCTCCGCCGGAGACGAGGTGACGGTGTCTATCAACCACTCTGAACCCTGCAGGTAAGCCAGCAGCGTGTTGCCAATGGCAAAGGATATGACCAGAAAGATGCCGTGCTTTAGTCCCCGCTTGAAGAGCTTGGTTATCGACCAGGGGGCTGCATTTAGCTTCCTCTGCTGGGGACCGCTGCCCTCTATCCAGAACTCGATCTTACGGAAGACCATCTCAAGGAAAACGGTCTGGGGGCAAATCCAGCCGCAAAACAGCCGCCCGAACGCCGCCGTGAACAGAATCACGAAGACAGCCATGGTGATGACAAAGATCACCACCAGGTGGAAATCGTGGGGATAGAAGCCAAATCCGAAGACGAAGAACTTCCGCCCGATGATGTCGAACATCATGAACGGGTTGTTGCCTATTTTGATGAACGGGGCAGCAAAAAGGAAGATCAGAAGGAAGGCGGCAACAATGGCGCGTGCCCGATGGTAAGGACCCTTCGGCTTGGTAGGATAGACCCACAACCGCCTGCCGCGCTCATCAATGGTAGCTAGATGGTCGCGAAAGTCGTCCTGGTGCTGCGATTTGGGCGTTTCGGTCATATTCCGGGCTGTTCGACCTCCGGTTCACCCTCGGGCGCTTTTGCGTTGGGCGGATTGGTGCCCTTGAGTGTCATCACATACGAGGAAGTATGGATGATCTGATCCGGCTGAAGAGTACCCAGCCAGGGAATCATGCCTTTGGTCGGGAAACCGTAACGAACGGTCTTGACCACGTTGGGGAAGTCGCCGCCGTGAATCCAGTAGTTGTCGGTCAGGTTCGGCCCGACTCCGCCTTCACCCAGGTTGCCGTGGCAAGACGCGCAGTTTTTGATGTAGATTTCCTTACCGGCGGCCAGCAGGCCGGCGTCTTCGACCATCACATATGTAGTCGTATCGTTTTCACGATTGGTAGGGATATAGCGCTTGGGGGCGACATCGGCCACCATACGTCTTTCCGCCAGAGTCTTGGCGTAGGGGGAACGATACTTTGGCAGAAGTCCGGCGTAACTGGGATCGTTGTCCTGAGCCCGGAAGAAGTTGGGATCCATCTCCTTTTCATAGGCATCTGCCTGCGAATAGCCGATCTCCAGGGTGTGATAGTAGAGCCAGTAGAAAACCGAGAATACGATAGTGATATAAAACAGGTACAGCCACCAGCGCGGCAGGTCGTTGTCCAGCTCCTGGATGCCGTCGTAGTCATGATCCAGCAGTTCGTCTTTATATTCGGCCATCTTATTCTTCTCCTCCGCTGTCATCGGCGTCGAGCGGCATGCGGCTCATCTCGGCAAGGTGCGCCGGTTTCATACGCACCGCCCAGACCACGATACCCACGAATGCGAGCACAAACAGAACCAGGGCGATTTCAGCGTACATCTCGAGACCGTCTATTGACTGAAGAAAACCTTTTACCACTTTAGTCCCCCTTTCCTGCTTTGATATCGGTACCGAGACGTTGCAGGTAGGCGATCAGGGCGATAATCTCGCGGTCGGCCGGTACATCGATGCGGGCCTCTTTGAGACGTCCGGCGATCTCATCAGCTTGCGTTTGGAGGTCGGCCAGTGCCTGCTTCTCGTAGCCTTCGGGATACGGCACGCCGATCATGCGCAGGACATTGATCTTTGACTCCAGCGTTGAGTTGTCGAGGACGTTGTCGACCAGCCACGGATATGGTGGCATCAGTGAACCGGGGGACATTGACGTCGGATCGACCATGTGGTTGTAGTGCCAGGCATCGGGGTACTTGCCGCCTACGCGCATTAAGTCTGGTCCGGTACGTTTGGATCCCCATTGGAAAGGATGGTCGTAAACGTATTCGCCCGCCTTGGAGTATTCGCCGTACCTTTCGGTCTCAGAACGGAAGGGGCGAATCAGCTGCGAGTGACAGTTGTAGCAGCCCTCGGCGATATAGACATCTCGGCCCTGCTGCTCCAGTGGTGTGAGCGGTTTGACCGAACTGATAGTCGGGACGTTGGACTCGATTACAAAGTTGGGTACGTTGGTGATAACACTTCCCACCAGAATCGCCACCAGCGACCAGATCGCGAACTGAACCGGCTTGCGCTCAAGGTAGCGATGCCACGTGCGATCGTGGCCCTTAGGAGTGTAGTCGCGTTCCAGCGCAGGAGCTTCAGCCTTCTCGTTACGAATAAGCGATCCCTGGCCCATCGTCTTGGCCAGGTTCCAGATCATGGCAATAATGCCAACCAGGAACATGACACCGCCGACCGCACGGATGACATACATCGGCACGATCTGAATGACCGTCTCAAGGAAGTTGGGATAGCGAAGGAAACCTTCGGGAGTGAACTCCTTCCACATCAGTCCCTGGGTAATCCCGGCGAAGTACATCGGCAGGGCGTAGGTCAGGATAGCCACGAATCCAAGCCAGAAATGGAAATTGGCCATTTTCTGACTGTACAGTTTGGTATTGAACAGACGGGGGATTAGCCAATAGAGGATTCCGAACGTCAGGAACCCATTCCAGCCCAGGGCACCAACATGGACATGGGCGATGGTCCAGTCGGTGAAGTGAGACAGGGCGTTGACGCTCTTCACCGAAAGCAGCGGTCCCTCGAACGTCGCCATGCCGTAGGCGGTAACCGCCACCACCATGAACTTGAGGACTGCGCTTTCACGAACCTTGTCCCAGGCCCCTCGAAGTGTCAACAGCCCGTTAAGCATGCCGCCCCAAGAGGGAGCGACCAGCATGACCGAGAAGATCATTCCCAGCGACTGAGCCCAGTCGGGTAGCGCCGAATAGAGGAGGTGGTGTGGTCCGGCCCAAATGTATATGAAGATCAGCGCCCAGAAGTGGACGATCGACAGTCGATACGAGAACACCGGTCGGTTGGCCATTTTGGGCAAATAGTAGTACATCATCCCCAGGTATGGCGTTGTGAGGAAGAAGGCTACGGCGTTGTGCCCGTACCACCATTGGACCAATGCATCCTGTACGCCGGCATAGACCGGATAACTCTTGAGGAAGCTCACCGGTACTTCGATCGAGTTGACCACATGAAGCACCGTCACGGTCACCCAGGTGGCGATATAGAACCAGGTGGCCACGTACATGTGGCGCTCCCTTCGTTTGGCGATGGTGCCAAAGAGGTTCAGTCCGAAGACTATCCACACCAGGGCAATGGCAACGTCAATGGGCCACTCCAGTTCTGCGTACTCCTTGGACATACTGATGCCGAAAGGAAGGGTCGCGGCGGCGGAGACGATTATCAACTGCCAGCCCCAGAAATGAATCTTGCTGAGCAGGTCGGAGAACATCCTCGCCTTGCACAACCGCTGCAGCGAATAGTAGACCGCCATGAAGATGGCGTTGCCGACGAAGGCGAAAATTACCGCGTTGGTGTGCAGGGGGCGGAGTCGCGAGAAGACCGTGTACGGTATTCCCAGATTGGCGGCGGGCCAGAACATCTGGATGGCGACGATTACGCCTACCAGCATTCCCACCACGCCCCAGACCATGGTCGCGATTCCAAAGTTTTTGACGATTACATTATCATATTCGAACTGTTCGGTTGCCATTGGCCGATGCTCCGTGCTTCTTTCTTACCTCTATGAGCGGTCGTCCGACCGTGGATTATCTTCAAGCAGCATTCTGATCGAGGGCGTTTCGGTGTCGTCATACTGGCCAGAACGAACGGCCCAGATGAAGGCGATCAGGAATCCGATCGCAACCGCCAACGCAGCCCCTATGAGAACTATAATTACGTCCATCTCACATTACCCTGTTGAGTCGTGCCTGAAGCGATGTCATCAGAACCGCAAACAGGACGACCGTGACCGAACTTACCGGCATCAGTATCGCCGAGAGCACCGGTGAGAGTTGGCCGGTCACCGCAAAATACAATCCTACAATATTGTAAAGAAACGATAAAACAAAGCTAGCCCACACGACTTTGAGACTACTCCGCGCGAACCTGAAGTAGCGCGGTAGTTTGACCAACTGCGTTCCATCGAGGATAGCATCGCAGGCAGGCGAAAATACCGAGCTGTCGTCGGCCACTGCCACGCCGACGTCGGCCGCTCGCAGGGCGCCACTGTCATTTAGTCCATCGCCGACCATCATCACGCGTTCGCCTCGTGAGCGCAGAGCCTCGACGTACTCCAGTTTAGAGTGCGGCGACTGACCGAAATGAATCTCGGTGTCTGCAGGAAACAGCGGACGAAGGCGCCCCTCCTCGCGATCAGAATCGCCGGAGAGGACGGTCATTTTGTGATGGGTCTGAAGCTCGCCCACTGCGTGGCCGAGTCCCTCACGGTAGACATTGGCTGCTGAGAACCGGCCGCGGTATACGTTGTCGATGGACAGATGGGTGCCATCGGAGTGAGAATCCTCAGGATCTCCGTGAGCCCAGTCCTTGCTTCCGACACGGACTTGGTGTCCTTCGACTGTGGCTGAGATTCCCTTTCCCGGTTCTTCCAGAAAACTCACAACAGGCAGCTTTGGGCTATCCAGAGAGTCGGCTATACCTCTTGAAATTGGATGGGCCGATTGGGAGACTAGAGAGGCGACCCATTGGCGCTCGTCCTGGGTCAAGGCGGTGCCTTCAAAGACGACTTCAGACTTTCCGCTCATGGCCAGGGTCCCGGTCTTGTCGAAGACTATGCGATCAATGTGGGCCAGGGTCTCGACAACACCAATATCTTTTAGCGAGAACCGCGCTTTGGCCAGGAAACGCAATGCCGATCCGAGCGCAAACGGAGTCGAGAGGGCCAGGGCGCAGGGGCAGGCGATTATGAGAACCGCGGTGACGGCATTGACCGCAATCTCGGAGCTAATGGGAGTCCAATAGATGGCCGCCGCAGCTGCGGTGCCCAGGATGGCCGGCGTGAAGTAGCGCGCCACCCGGTCGGCGGCCCGATCGAGCGAAGGTTGCTCGCCACCCTTGAACAGATCGTGCGACCAGAGCGAAGTCAAATAGCTTTGAGATACTTCCTTGGATACCTGCAACTCGATTGCACCGGCCGTTTGTCTACCTCCGGCAAAGACCGATTTGCCTTGCTCAATCGCTTGAGGTTCCGATTCGCCGGTCACGAAGCTGTAGTCGATCCGAGCCTCACCGGACAGGACGATGGCGTCGGCCGGTATCACCTCGCCGTGCCGTACTACGATGACATCCCCGATTTTCAGGCTGGAGAGAGGCACTGTTTTGCTTCCTGTTTCACTCTTCAGCGTTACTGCGATAGGGAAGTAGGACCGGAAGTCACGATCAAACGACAGACGGTCATAGCTTACTCGCTGGAACCAGCGACCTATGAGTAAGAAGAAGACCAGTCCCGCCAGGGAATCGAAATAGCCCGGCCCGGTGGCGGTCGTTACCTCATAGACGGATCTAGTAAACAGCACCAGGACACCGAGGGCTATCGGCACATCGATATTGAGCGTTCGTCGCGACAATCCCTGCCAGGCAGAGCGGAAGTATTCACCGGCCGAATAGAACACAACGGGTAGGGAGAGGACGAGATTGGCGTATTGGAACAGCATTGCCAGCGTGGGGGTCAATCCGGTATGGGTTGTCAAATACTCGGGGAAGCTGAACAGCATGATGTTGCCAAAGGCGAATCCGGCGACTCCCAGACGAATGATCAGAGACCGCTGGTGCGATTTAGCGGCACCCCGGGCGGCGTCGGCCAAGGAGAACTCCGGTTCATAGCCCAGGCGGGTAAGAAGTTCGACCAGTTGGCGAACTGTCAGCGATCGGGCATCGATCGCAACTCGCAGTTCCTTGCGGACAAAGTCTACTCGCGAGGCTGTTATTGCCGGGTTCAGTCTGGGCAGATTTTCGAGCAGCCAGATACAGGAAGCACAATGGATCTGAGGCAGTTTCAAGCGAAGCCGGACCGAGTCCTCTGAGGCAAAGTCGACCAGCTGACGCAGTAACGCCTGGTCATCGAGAAAGGCGAATCGACGATCGAGCTCTTCGGTGTCGGGCCGAACTCCGGAAGCTTCGGACTGGCCGTAGAAGCCTTCCATACCGCTCTCTGAGAGGAGGCGATACACAGCCAGGCAGCCGTGACAACAGAAGTACTTGTCACCAATGGCGATCTCCCGGTCGGGACATTCCAACCGACAATGATAGCAGGTTGTTTTTTGCTCGGTATCGGTGCCGTCGATCGATTTCATACGCATCCGCAAAGGTCAGGATATACTGGACATCCTGAATCTACGATCACTAAGTTCCCGCAATATAAGTAACGGTCGCGACCCATGCAAGCCGACAAGACCGGGGAACCGCACAAACTCACGACTAATGGCTTGGGATCTCTTTCACATAGTCATAACCTGGCCCGGTTTCGACTGTTCCCGCCAAACTGTTGATCGACAGAGGAATGCTGAAAGTAAGTAGGACTAACAGTCTCCTGTTTCACCGGGTGAGTATCTGGCTACTTTCGATCGCTTCTCCTCGTCCTTTGCTCCTCGATGTGCTGCCTTGGCCTGGCCAAAACGTGGATAGCTGTAGTCGATAAGGTTCTTGGCCGGAATGCCGATTTAGATATGATAAGGATACCTGCGGGGGGGCGGCAGTTATTCAAACTGTGGCATGGCAATGAAATGTGCTAAGCAATGAGGATAGGTAGATGCGGTTAAACAACTTGACGATCAAAGTGAAGATTGCGGGGCTGGTGGCCCTTACGGGCCTGTTTGCAGGGCTGCTCCTGGCCGTGGTTGCACCTCGCCAGGCGGAGAATTTGGGTGCTACGGTTCTTGAAGAGCAGACGGCCTTTGTTGCGGGGTTGGTCTCCGAGAACCTGGCTCTGGGAATGCAGACCAGAGCTTTCGACGACGGAGCGGCTCTCAAGGAAACGCTTGATCTGCTTCGCGGTGACGGCGGACAGAGCTCGCGGGCCGTATCCGATGTTTGGGTCTACGACAACTCCCAGAAGATTCTAGTGAGCCTGAACGAGGGACGGGTATCGCAGTTTGGCAGTTTCGATCGATCACAGTTGCAGATTGTCGAGCATGACGAGGTCTTTGTTGCGACGACGCCGATGAAGGACTCAGACCAGGAGGCTATCGGTTTTGTTGAGATGCATTTCTCCAAGCATCACTTGCTCAGCGAGGCGAGTGCCCAGGCAACAAACTCCTTGATCTTCTCGCTGTTGCTGGTTCTGGTCATCGGTACCACCGGCTATTTCCTGGGTGCCCATATCACGAAACCGCTTAAGTCTCTGGGGATGGCCGCCGATCGCCTGGCTCTCGGCGACATTCATCAGGAAATTGACATCAAGTCCAATGACGAGGTAGGTCAACTGGCAAAATCCTTCACCAAGCTTGTTTCTTACATCAAGGAAATGGCCGACGCTTCCTCGCGGATTGCGTCGAATGATCTCCAAATGGATGTACAGCCGAAGTCGCCTACCGATATCTTAGGTCAATCGTTCAAGACAATGGTGACCAATCTCCGTGACGTGATGAATCGTTTGGGTGGAACGGCCACCGAACTGGTTGGCGCCGCCGACGAGATCACGCGCACCTCCGAGACTGCCGCCAACGGAGTCCAGGCTCAAACTCAGCGTATCGAGTCGGTATCGGCTGCGGTTGAGGAAATGAACGCCACGATCAATCAGTCGGCCCAGAACGCTACCGAAGCCGCGGATACCTCTCGCCAGGCCTCGGAAACAGCTTCCGAAGGTGACGACGTGGTCAGGCAGACGGTAGACAACATGAAGCGGATCGTAGATGTCGTCAGCTCTTCCGCTGAGACCATTGGCAAGTTGGCCCATTCGGCTGACCAGATCGGCCAGATCATCAACGTCATTGACGAGATCGCCGACCAGACTAATCTTCTGGCTCTCAACGCAGCTATCGAGGCTGCCCGTGCCGGGGAACAGGGTCGCGGGTTTGCGGTGGTCGCCGACGAAGTCCGTAAGCTGGCGGAACGTACCGCCAAGGCGACCGGTGAGATCACCTCAATGATCAAAGAGATTCAGCAGAATACCGGCGACGCCGTCCAGTCGATGGAATCGGGCATTTCCGAGGTTGAGGCCGGTCACAAGCTGGCCGAACAAGCCGGATCCAGCCTGCAGAGCATTATCACCATGAATCAACAGGTCCTGGGTATGGTCGAGCAGATCGCTTCCGCGTCCAGTGAGCAATCTCGGGCCGCCGGGGATATCGCCGGTTCGGTCGAGGAAGTCAGTACTATCACCGAGCAAACCGCCGAGGGTGCGACGCGCTCTGCCGGTGCCGCCGATAAGCTGGCTCAGCAGGCCGATCAACTCCAGTCGATTGTTGCCGAGTTCAAAGTCTAGCGTCAAGATCGTCTAGAATATCAAGGGTCCGGCAAGATGTCGGGCCCTTTTTATTATGTTTTCGTTGCGGGCAAGAAATATCCTTGACTCTTAAGTTTAAACCCTTATCATCTGTCGCTTAACAGTTGGCAATACTACCGACGAGACCAGAATCATGACGAACCTGAGAACCATTGACAAGCAGTTTACCCGCCGGATGCGCGAGCGCTTTTCCGCCGCTAAGGCTATGCATATTAGTCAGTGGTTTACTATGCCTTCGACAGAAGGAGAGGTTTCGCCGATCAACTGAGTCGTGAACAAACGAAGACTACGAAGCCTCTCCGACACCGGAGAGGTTTTTTTGTTGGAGCAATTTCGGGCTTTGGCCCGGGTCAGGAGGTGAAAGATGGCTACTTTCGATTTTGCTTTCTTGAGTCTTACATCGCTGTTGATCATGATTAACCCGATCAGCATTTTACCCAGCTTTGTCTCGATGACCTCGGACCACTCCGTCCCGCATATGCGGCGCTTCGCTCTTCGCTCCACCCTTGCGGCATTGGTCGTGCTTCTGGTGTTCGCCGTCATCGGCAAGCTGATCTTTGCCTTCTTCTCCATTTCACTCGAATCGCTACGGATTGTCGGCGGAATCCTGTTCTTTGCCGTCGGCTACGAGATGCTCCACGGCCGGACCCGCGAGGATCGTCACCATATCGATACTAACTCCGAGACGGTTCACGATCAGTCCATAGCGCCCATGGGTATCCCGTTGATCTGCGGACCGGGAGCGATCTCGACCGTCATGCTCCTCATGAACCAGTGTTCCACGATGTCACACAAGTTCCTCCTGGTGGGCGCTATCGTCGTTGTGACGGCGGTGACATTCTTGACTTTGTTGCTTTCGCGTCGAATGACCCGTTTCCTCGGACGGACCGGGCTGGACGTACTCCTGCGTATAACCGGACTTCTGGTGATGGCTATTGCCGTAGAGTTCTTTATTGGGGGTATAATGCCGATTGCCCAGCGGTTGCTGGGCAATTGATCGGCAGCATATATATAGGACAAACGGTATTGTTAAGGAGGAGGGAGGGCGGCTATACCGCGGAGCTACCGCCCACCCGTGTGCAGAGTCTACTGCGCGTCAAAGTCGGGAATGATTACTCGATCGATCACGTGGATGACACCGTTGGAGGCGGCGATGTCGGTTTTGATCACGGATGCGTCGTTAATCATGACACCTTCCTTCGAGCTCTTGATTGCGATCTCCTGGCCGTTCAGAGTTTCGGCCTTGTCAATCTTGACCACCTGGGAGGACCCTACTTTACCTTCCAGGACGTGGTAGGTCAGAACCTGCTTGAGCTTGTCGGTATCCTTCAGCAACGAGGCCAGGGTGCCTTCCGGGAGCGCCGCAAAGGCTTCGTTGGTCGGAGCGAAGACGGTAAACGGACCGTCTGAGGAAAGAGCATCCACCAGACCGGCCGCCTTGACGGCGGTTACCAGGGTAGAGAACTGCTCGGCGCCCATGGCTGTCTCAACGATAGTCGGCGACTGCGACATCTTAGCAGAAGCCTTCTCAGTATGGCTGTGAGACTTGGAGCTGCTGCAGCTGCCGGCTTCGGCAGTGATGGCCGCACCGGTGAAAATCAGGGCGAGAGCGGCTGTGGTTACGATCATCTTCTTGAACATGTTGTGTTTCCTTTCTGACAATTGCTATGAGTTCGTTTAGCTATGTAACACGTATTCGTATAGTATTTGTTCCGCTTTTGTATAAAAAATATCGAATTTCGAAAACACTCGCCAGTCGCCTCGTAACAGATTGTAGCACAGTACTTAAGCGTCGATATGCGAACGTCCGTATATGCCCTATAAATGTGGGAGCGTGATAAAACTAGACAAAATCTAGACAAGAATCGGCTCGGATTGGGATTTCGGCTGAGAAGTGATAACAAAAAAAGCCCGCGCTTCGGGAGAAACGCGGGCTTCGTAATTTGGCAGCGGTACGGGGAATCGAACCCCGGCTTGATGGCTGAGAACCACCCGTCCTAACCACTAGACGATACCGCCGTTCTCATCAAGAGCACACCAATATATGCAGAAGCAGGCACTTGTCAAGGGGATAGGGAAGCGGCACGATCTCGAGTTCTGGCAGCTCAAGACGAGGAGTCGACCTGCCCGGGATTCCCGGCAATCTCCGATTTTGCTTTCCTTCGAACCACCGGTTTGCGATATAGTAATCATTGAAAAACGACCCTGCGTCCGGAGGAATTCATGCCCGACAAAGACACGCCCCGCTCAATAACCACGCGCAAACTGAAAATCCGCGATCTCAACTACCAGGTGGATGTAAGTCCAACCGGAGTCACTAAGACGGAAGATATCGATCCTTGCTGCGGAATCATCGGTCAGCAACGGGCGATCGATGCTATTCGCACCGGTCTGAATGTAAAGAGTCCGGGCTACAACGTCTTTGTCACCGGTCTCTCCGGCACCGGTCGCTCGACCACCATCAAGCACTTGCTCGAACAACTCGATCACGAGAAGCCGGAACTCAACGATATTTGCTACGTGAACAACTTCCAGAATGAGGATTCTCCGCAGGTCTTGATCTTTGCCGCCGGTGAAGGTCGTCGATTCCGCAAGGACATGGAGTACTTGATTAACTCCATCCGTAAAGCGGTCCCCAAGATATTCCTCTCGGACGACTACAAAGAACGCCACGGGCGTATTGTCCGCGAATTCGAAGGCCGCCAAAAACGGCTGATTCGTGAGTTCGAGGAAAAACTCAACAGCGCCGGATTTGTCATGGTTCAAGTGCAGGCGGGGGTGACGGTCCGCAACGAAATCCAGCCGTTGATCGACGGCGAACCGGCCTCGCTCGACAAACTTGAGCACCTGGCCAACGACGGCAAGTTCCCCCTGTCCCGTCTGGACGAGTTGCGTCGTCAATGGGACAGTCTCCGCCGCGAGTTCGATCTGACGTCGGTTGAGTCGAAGAAGCTCACCAACAAGGCCGAAGTGGCGCTGGAGAAACTGGACAACTCGATTATCGGACCGTTCCTGGCCGACAAGGTCAATCTCCTTCGCAAGCGGTATCCTGAGGACAAGATCATCAAGTACCTTGACCAGGTCGAGGAAGCCCTGGTCAGCGATCTGGATCGTTTCCGCGAGGCAAGGCCCCGCCGTGGTGAGGAAGAAGCACCTCCGTTCCGCAAGCGGGAGCCGTTCGAGGAGTTTGCGGTCAATCTCATTCTCGACAACAGCGAGACCGAGCATGT
>Ga0180436_10001461_pt1 | contig 23057 bp, 24 predicted proteins | sample SS_ome_2_FD_132434 | JGI IMG/M metagenome (GOLD analysis project Ga0180436, IMG submission 132434) | Hypersaline lake sediment archaeal communities from the Salton Sea, California, USA - SS_3_S_2 metaG | ecosystem: Environmental > Aquatic > Non-marine Saline and Alkaline > Hypersaline >... | reverse complement strand
GCCTCACTTCATCGCCTGGCTCGCCGCGCTTTCGGGCAGTTCCTCGCCGAAGCAGCGCTGGTAGAACTCGGCCACCGTCTGGCGTTCCAGCTCGTCGCACTTGTTGAGGAAGGTCAGCCGGAAGGCATAGCCGACGTTGCGGAAGATTTCCGCGTTCTGGGCCCAGTTGATCACCGTGCGGGGCGACATCACCGTCGACAGGTCGCCGTTCATGAAGGCGGTCCGGGTCAGGTCGGCGACGGTGACCATCTGGCCGATCGTCTTGCGGCCCTCGGCGGTGTTGTAATGCGGGTTCTTGGCCAGCACGATCGCGGTTTCGGCGTCGTGGCTGAGGTAGTTCAGCGTCGCGACAAGGCTCCAGCGGTCCATCTGCGCCTGGTTGATCTGCTGCACGCCGTGGTACAGCCCGGTGGTATCGCCCAGCCCCACGGTGTTCGAGGTCGCGAACAGGCGGAACGCGGGGTGCGGCGTGATGATCTCGTTCTGGTCGAGCAAAGTGAGCTTGCCGTCATGTTCCAGCACCCGCTGGATCACGAACATCACGTCGGCGCGGCCGGCATCGTATTCGTCGAAGACGATGGCGACGGGATTGCGCAGCGCCCAGGGCAGGATGCCCTCGTGGAACTCGGTCACCTGCTTGCCGTCGCGCAGCTTGATCGCGTCCTTGCCGATCAGGTCGATCCGGCTGATGTGGCTGTCGAGGTTCACCCGAACGCAGGGCCAGTTCAGCCGCGCCGCGACCTGTTCGATATGGGTGGATTTCCCGGTGCCATGGTAGCCTTGGATCATCACCCTGCGGTTGTAGGCGAAGCCCGCGAGGATCGCCAGCGTGGTGTCGGGGTCGAACTTGTAGGTCGTGTCGATGTCGGGCACCCGGTCGGACCGGTCCTCGAACCCCTTCACCTTCATGTCGGTGTCGATCCCGAAGACCTCGCGGACGGAGTATTCCTCGGTGGGTTTCGCGACGTGATCGAGCATGCCTGTCATCCTTCCCGGCCCCGCCCGGCGGGCGGCGCGTCAAAAACCCCTGCTTGATGGAACAGAACGGGCGGGGGCGCAAGGGGTGCGCCGGGCCCGCGCGATCAGTCGCGGAAGTTGCGGCTGTCCTTGATCTGGTCCCAGGCCCAGACGACCTCTTGCAGCCGTTCCTCGTCGGCCCGGTCGCCGCCGTTCATGTCGGGATGCAGATCCTTCACGAGGCTCTTGTACTGCTTTCGGATCTCGGTCCGCGTCCAGCTGTCGCGGGCCTCGAGGATGTCCAGCGCCTTCCTTTCGGTCGGAGGCAGCTTGCGGCCGGTCGTGGCGCGGCCGGGGTTCTGCGTCGCCTTCTCGCCGAGGATCTGCATCGGGTCGTCCACCCCCAGCCGTGACCACGCGCGTTCCTCGGCGTCGCGCTTGAACGGCTTGGTCTCGCGGCCCCAGACCCTGTCCTTGTCGACGAATTCCTGGAAATCCTCCTCGGTCTGGCCCTGAAAGAAGTTCCACTTCAGGTTGTATTCGCGCACGTGATCGCGGCAAAACCAGTAGTATTCGTCGAGATGGTCGGGCGATTTCGGCGCGCGATACTGGCCGGCCTTGTCGCAGCCCGCGTGATCGCAGACCCGCGTCGAGGTCTCGAAGGCGCCGGACATCCCGCGCCGGCCGCGGGCGCGCTTCTTCTTGTCGGAGGCCGCCGAGATGTCGAAGCCGAAGGGGTCGTCCCTGCTCATCCTGCCCTTCCAGACTGCCGGCGCCTGCGCCGGCGGTTCGTTGGTGGTCGAGCCTTTCCGACTCGGGCCTGCGAGTTTAAGTGCTTTCGGTGAGCTTTGAAGAGGGGGGCGCGAAAAAATGCCGGTGACCGAGGAGATTCGCGAAAAGCTGGAGGCGGCGTTCGGGGCCACCCGGATCGAGGTGGTGGACGAAAGCGAGATGCATCGCGGCCATGCCGGCTGGCGCGAGGGCGGCGAGACGCATTTCCGCGTCGTGCTGCGCGCCCCGGAACTGGCGGCGCTGGGCCGGCTGGACCGGCACCGCGCGGTCCATGCCGCGCTGGGCCCCGACCTCGTGGGCCGGATCCACGCGCTGGCGCTCGATCTCGGCTAGCCGCGTTCCTCGCCCTGCGCCGGGCCCAGCCGCGGCGCCTCGCCCGGTTCCACCGGCCGCAGCCGCGGCGCCTCGTCGGGCATGACGCGGTTGTGAAGCTGCAAGGGCGCCTCGGCGGCGGCCTGGCGCGCGTAGTCGACCACGGCGGCTTCCGCCGTGGCGCGTCGGAACACCAGCACGTGCTGTTCGCTCACCACCTTGCCGGTCAGCCCTTTGCGTTCCTCGCAGGGCAGGGTTTCGGCGCGCTGGTAGTCCCAGCCGTCGCGCGCCATCTCGTTCATCAGCGAGGTCATCGCCTTCGCGAACCGCTCGGCGGTGGTTTTCAGCCCCTTGCCCTTCTCGCCTCTGACCGGCGCGGGCACGACGCGATATTCGAATTGCGGCATCCCTGATCCCCCTCGCAGCGCGCCGGACCATAGCCCGTGCCCCGGCGCCGGTCACGGGTGCCGGACGATTTTGCCGCGAAGGGGTGCGGCGGGGCCACAGCCCGGCCGCTCAGCCGCCCAGCTTGCGCGCCACGATCTCGTTCACCGCCGCCGGGTTGGCCTTGCCGCCGGTGGCCTTCAGCACCTGGCCGACGAACCAGCCGGCGAGCTTGGGGTTCTGTTTCGCCTTTTCAACCTGGGCCGGGTTCGCCGCGATGATCTCGTCCACCGTGGCCTCGATCGCGCCGGTATCGGTGACCTGCTTCATCCCCCGGGCCTCGACGATCTCGGCCGGGTCGCCGCCCTCGGTCCACAGGATCTCGAACAGGCCCTTGGCGATCTTGCCGGAAATCGTGTTCGCCGCGATCAGGTCCAGCACGCCGCCCAGCTGGGCCGCCGAAACCGGGCTGTCGGCCACGCCAAGGCCCTGCTTGTTCAGCCGGCCGAAGAGCTCGTTGATCACCCAGTTCGCCGCCTGCTTGCCGTCACGGCCCGCCGCCACCTCTTCGAAGAAGGCGGCGTTCTCGGCCTCGGCGGTCAGCACGCCGGCGTCGTATTCGGTCATGCCGAAGTCCTTGACGAACCGCGCCTTCCGGGCGTCCGGCAGTTCCGGCAGGCTGGCGGCGATATCATCGACCCAGGCCTGTTCGATCTCCAGCGGCAGAAGATCGGGGCAGGGGAAGTAGCGATAGTCATGCGCCTCTTCCTTCGACCGCATCGACCGGGTTTCACCCTTGTCGGGATCGTAAAGCCGGGTTTCCTGCACCACGGTGCCGCCATCCTCGACGATGGCGATCTGGCGCCGCGCCTCGTGTTCGATTGCCTGCTGGATGAACCGCATGGAGTTCATGTTCTTGATCTCGCAGCGGGTGCCCAGCACCGAATGGTCGCCGGTCGCGCGGTATTCCTCGTAGGCGCCGGGCGCGCAGATCGACACGTTCACGTCGGCGCGCAGGTTGCCGTTTTGCATGTTGCCGTCACAGGTGCCGAGGTAACGCAGGATCTGGCGCAGCTTGCCGACATAGGCCGCGGCCTCTTCCGGGCCGCGGATATCGGGGCGCGAGACGATTTCCATCAGCGCCACGCCGGTGCGGTTGAGATCGACGAAGGACATCGTCGGGTCCATGTCGTGGATCGACTTGCCGGCGTCCTGTTCGAGGTGGATGCGCTCGATCCGCACCCGGCGCGCGATCCCCGGCCCGATGTCGACGATCACCTCGCCCTCGCCGACGATCGGGTGATAAAGCTGGGAAATCTGGTAGCCCTGCGGCAGGTCGGGGTAGAAATAGTTCTTGCGGTCGAAGGCCGACACAAGGTTGATCGCCGCCTTCAGCCCCAGCCCGGTGCGCACCGCCTGCGCCACGCAGAACTCGTTGATCACCGGCAGCATGCCGGGCATCGCGGCATCGACGAAGGCGACGTTGGAATTCGGCTCGGCCCCGAATTCGGTCGAGGCGCCGGAAAACAGCTTGGCCTTCGAGGCGACCTGGGCATGGACCTCCAGCCCGATCACCAGTTCCCAGTCCTGTTTCGCCCCCGCGATCACCTTCGGCGCGGGTTCCTCGTAGGCGAGATGATCGAGCATGGCGGTCTCCTGCAAGCCGGGAACGCGCCGGTTCTAGGCCAGCGCGCGGGGCCGGGCAAGGGGCCGGGCGGGTGGCGGAATCCCGCCGATTCCGGGCGGCGGCGGCCAGCGGCCTTGCCACGGCGCCCCGGATCGGCAAACCGGGCCGCGCCGCCCGGACAGGGGCGGCGCAGACCGGATGACCCGATGACCCGATCCAGGCCCCTGCGGGCGCTCGCCCTTCTCGGCCTCGTCGCGCTGGCGGGCTGCATGGACGCGCAGGCGACGATGGGCACCGGTTCGGGCCTGCCGGTGATGCGCTGGGATCATCACCCCGAGGCCGAGGACTGGACCCGCGCGACGCTCGATGCGCTGGCGACCGACGGCCAGGTTCTGCGCGACATCCTGCCCGCCGACATCGCCACCTGGTGCCCGGCCTACGAAGATGCCGGCCCGGCGCAGCGCGACGCGTTCTGGGCCGGGCTGTTCTCGGCGCTGGCCAAGCACGAAAGCACCTGGAACCCGCGCGCCACCGGCGGCGGCGGCCGCTGGCTTGGGCTGATGCAGATCGCGCCGGCCACCGCGCGCGGCTATGGCTGCGAGCTGCCGCAGGCGGGGCTGTTCGACGGGCCGGCGAACCTGGCCTGCGCGGTCCGGATCGCGGCGGTGCAGGTCGGCCGCGACGGGATGGTGGCCGGCGACGGCCGCCGCGGCATCGGCCGCGACTGGGGGCCGATGCGCTCGGCCGCGAAACGCGCCGACATGGCCGCCTGGACCAGCGCCCAGCCCTATTGCGCGGACGGGCGCGCTCAGTAGCCGCAGATCCGCGCCATCGCGGCGCCGTCGCGCACCGCCCAGGCGCCGGCGGCGATCAGCCGTTTCGCAAGGTCCGCGCCCTCGCCGGCGGCCAGCACCGCCAGCGGCGCGGTCAGCGGCCCGATCGGCCGCGCCCCGGCCGCCGCCAGAAGACTGTCGGCATCCGCCCCCGGCGGCAGGATCACCAGCACCGGTTCGCCGTCCCGCGGCGGCGCGGCCAGCAGCGCCGCGGATGGCCCGGCCAGCGCGGCCAGGCACAGCGTCAGGATCGGCAGGGCGCGGGTCATCGCGGCGGGCTTCCGGGGCGGGTGGCGTTGCGGGCCGCCACAATCGCCGCCCGGCGTCAAGGCCCGGTTAACGGCTCAGGTCGGCGCCTTGATCAGGCCGCGGGTCCAGGCCGGGCGGCGGGTCATGTCGACAAGGCTGACATCTCGCCGGTCGGGCCCGGCCAGAGCCAGCGTCGCCTCCTTCAGCCGTGCGATGCCCGCCGCCGAGGTCTCGGGCAGGCTGGCGGCCGGGATCGGCCGGCCCAGCGTCACCCGGTAGGGCTGGCGGGCCTTGTTCAGCGTTTCGTGGAACAGCGTGATGTCGCGCAGCGTCGGGTGGATCAGGTCGAACAGGTAAAACAGCGCCGAGTTCCGGGCGCGGATGTTGACCGGGATCACCGGCAGGTCGAATTTCCGTGCGATCATCGCCGCCGAGGGCATCCACTCGCGTTCGTGCAGCCGAAGCCCGCGGCGCTTGGCCAGCCGGCCGGAGGGGAAGATCACGCCCAGCCGCCCGGCCTCCAGCGCCGCGCGGGTCAGCGCCAGCGTCTCGCGCGTCTTGGCATGGCTGCGCTTGTCCGCCTGCCATTCCACCGGCACGATCAGGTCGGCCATCTGCGGCAGCACCCGCAGGATGTCGGAATTGGTGTAGATGAAAAGGTCCGGCCGGATCGGCGCGATGATCGACCAAAGGATGATCCCGTCGGCGATTCCGGTCGGGTGGTTGGCCACGACCAGCGCGGGGCCGTCGCGCGGCAGGTTCTCGATCCCCTGCGCCTCGACGTCGCGGGCCAGCATCTCGGCCATGGTCGCCATGATCGCCGGGGTCGGCAGCGGCTCAAGCGCCTCGCCGATCGCGAGTGTGCGACGGTAGCCCAGCAACAGGTGCAGCGCCGCGCGTGCAAGGCTGTGGTGCGGGCGCCCGGTGAACAGCCACGGCGCGCGTTCGGCGATGAGCGGATCAAGCTTCTCCTGCATGGGAACTACCCAGCACAACCCTGCGACACGATCATGACAGTGCCGGGCCGGAGAGTCACGGGGGGGGCGGGCCGGGCGCCCGGCCCGGCGGAATTCAGCCGCCCGCGCCCAGCAGCCGGCCGACCATCTCGCGCGTGTCGCGGCTGAGGCCGGGGGCGGCGAGGATGCGTTGCATCGCCGCGCCCGCCCGCGCCTGCCGGCCGGTATCGTAGCGCCGCCATGTCTCGAACGCCGTGGTCATCCGCGCCGCGGTCTGCGGATTGACCGGGTCGAGCCGGATCAGCCACTCCGCCAAGACGTCGTAGCCCGCGCCCGAGGCGGCGTGGAACCCGGCGTGATTGGCCCCCAGCGCGCCGAGGACGGCGCGGAACCGGTTCGGGTTCTTCCACTGGAAATCGGCGTGCCGGGTCAGCCCCTCGGCCACCGTGGCGGCCGTGGCCGGCGCGGCATGCAGCACCTGCAGCGTGAACCACTTGTCGATCACCAGCCGGTCGCCCGACCAGCGCCGGTAGAAGGCGGCCAGCTCCGCGTCGCCGCGCCCGGCATCGAGCAGGCAGGCCAGCGCGGCGAGGCTGTCGGTCATGTTGCCGGCGCCGGCGAACTGCGCCGCCGCGCGGTCCCCGCCATCGCGACGGGTGATCAGCCCCAGGCAGGCGTTGCGCAGCGCCCGCGCCCCGGCGCTGCGGGCATCGGGCGTATAGGGGCCGGGCACCGCCATCGCGCCGTAAAGGCCCGGCAGGTCGCCCGCCAGCCGCTCGGCCAGCGCATCCGCCAGCCGTTCGCGCGCGGCATGGATCGCGTCGGGGTCGGGGGTGTGGCCGGCATCGGCGAGGCTTTGCGCGATGTCGTCCTCGCCCGGCAGTTTCAGGCACAGCGCCCGGAACGCGGGATCGAGCGTCTCGTCGCGCGCCACCGCCGCCACCGCGTCGAGGAAGGCGGGGCCGGGGGCCGCGCCCTCGGTCACCATCGCGGCCAGCACCTCGCGCGCCAGCGCGCGGCCGGCCTCCCACTTGTTGAACGGGTCGGTGTCATGCGCCATCAGGAAGGCGCGTTCCTCGGCGCCGACCTTGCGGTCGAGCACCACGGGGGCCGAGAAATCGCGCAGGAGCGAGGGCACCGGCCGCGCCGCGAGCCCCTCGAAGGTGAAGCTCTGCCGCGCCTGCGTCATCTCCAGCACCGTCGTCGGCACGACCTCGTCGCCATTGGGATTGAGCAGGCCGACGGCCACCGGGATCACCCGTGGCGGTTTCTCCGCCTGCCCAGGTGTTGGCGGCGTTTCCTGTTCGAACTGAAGGGTATAGGTGCCATCCTTGAAGTCTTCCGCAACCTTCAGGCGCGGCGTTCCGGCATCGGTGTACCAGCGCTTGAACTGGCCAAGGTCGCGCCCCGTCGCATCCTCGAAGACCGTCAGCCAGTCCTCGATCGTCGCCGCGTCGCCGTCGTGACGGTCGAAGTAGAGGTCGAGCGCACGGGCGTAACCCTCTGGTCCGACGAGGCGTTTGAGCATCCCGATCACCTCTGCGCCCTTCTCGTAGACCGTCGCGGTGTAGAAGTTGTTGATCTCCACGTAGCTGTCGGGCCGGACCGGATGGGCGAGCGGCCCCATGTCCTCGCGGAACTGGCGGCCGCGCAGCATCAGCACGTCGTCGATCCGCTTGACCGGGGCGGAGCGCATGTCGGCGGTGAACTGCTGGTCGCGAAACACCGTCAGCCCCTCTTTCAGGCACAGCTGGAACCAGTCGCGGCAGGTGATCCGGTTGCCCGTCCAGTTGTGGAAATATTCGTGCGCGATGATCCCCTCGATCCGCTCGAAATCGGTGTCGGTCGCGGTTTCGGGGCTGGCCAGCACGTATTTGGAGTTGAAGATGTTCAGCCCCTTGTTCTCCATCGCGCCCATGTTGAAATCGTCCACCGCGACGATGTTGAACACGTCGAGATCGTATTCGCGGCCGTAGGCGGTTTCGTCCCAGCGCATCGAGCGCTTGAGCGCGCCCATCGCGAAATCGCAGCGGTCCTCGTCGCCCGGCCGGACCCAGATGTTGAGCGTGACATCGCGGCCCGAGGCGGTGGTGAACCGGTCGGTCACCGCGCGCAGATCGCCCGCGACGAGGGCGAACAGATAGGCCGGCTTGGGCCAGGGATCGTGCCATTCCGCCCAGTCGGGGCCACTGTCCGACGGGTTGCCGTTCGACAGCAGAACCGGCAGATCGCTTTCGATCCGCACCCGGAACGGGGCCATCACGTCGGGCCGGTCGGGATAGAAGGTGATCTTGCGGAAGCCTTCCGCCTCGCATTGCGTGCAATACATGCCGTTCGACATGTAAAGCCCTTCCAGCGCGGTGTTTTCTTCCGGCGCGATCTCCACCTCCGCCGCCCAGGTGAAGGCCCCGTCGGGCAGCGCCTCGGCGGCGACGGTGAGGCCCGTGGGGGTGACGGTCAGCTGGCCCGGATCGACCGGCGCGCCGTCGATCGCGGCCGAGATCAGCCGCAGCTTCTCGCCATCCAGCGCCAGCGGCGCGGGCCCGTCGCGGCCCGGCCGGGGGGCGAAGCCGATCCGGGCGATCACCCGCGTGGCGCGCGGGGCGAGGCGGAAGGTCAGCTCGACCCCGGTGACCTGCCAGGGATAGGGGCGGTAATCGGCAAGGCGGATCGGTTGCGGGGCGTCGGTCACCGGTATCTCCTGTCTGGGGTTCGCGCGGAGCGTAGGGGCCTGCCCCGGCGGGTTCAATATCCGGCGCGGCGGGCCGGGCGGTTTCGCTTTGCGCGCGCCGCGGGGTCGGCGATACTGCGGCCATGGTGCCGCGTCCCGCCTGCCCGGAGGATGCCGGCTGGATCGGCCGGGTCCATGTCGCCGCCTGGCGGCAGGCCTATGCCGGGCTGTTGCCCGCGGACGAGCTTGCCCGCGTGACCGAGGCGGAGCGGGCGGCGTTCTGGCGCGGGGCGATCGCCGCCGGCCGGTCGCGGATCGTGGTGGTGGAGGGGCTGGGCTTCGCCGCCGCCGGGGCGCAGCGCGAGGCCGCGCTGGCCGGGGCCGGCTGGACCGGGGAGCTTTACGCGCTCTACCTGCTGGCCGGCGCGCAGGGCCGGGGGCTGGGCCGGGCGCTGTTCGAGGCGGTGCGCGCCCCGCACCCGTTCACCTGCACGGTGCTGGACGGCAACGACCGGGCGCGGCGGTTCTATGCCCGGATGGGCGGGCGGCACCTGGCGACGCGGCCCGAGGTGATCGGGCACAGCACGATAACCGAACATCTCTGCGGCTGGGGCGATCCGCACGACCTGTCCGGCCAAAGGGGTAAAACTGGTCAGAAAACCTGACCATCCGGTTGCCGATCGGACAGTTCTGTTCTATCTCCGGCCCCGAAACGTATGCCGCGGAATACCGGCGCGCAACAGGGATGGAGGACGGCATGGCCGAACGGGTCGCACGGGCGGGATTGCAGGTCGCCGCGGAGATGGCGGCGTTCGTCGAGTCACGGGTGCTGCCCGGCACCGGCGTGACGGAACAGGCGTTCTGGGCCGGGCTGGACGGGCTGGTGCACGACCTCGGTCCGAAGAACCGCGCGCTTCTGGCCCGGCGCGAGGAGATCCAGCAGCAGATCGACGCCTGGCATGTCGCGCGCCGCGGCCAGCCGCAGGATGCCGCCGCCTACACCGCCTTCCTGCGCGAGATCGGCTACCTCGTGCCCGAGGGGCCGGATTTCGGGATCGAGACCGAGAATGTCGATCCCGAGATCGCCGCGCTGCCGGGCCCGCAGCTGGTCGTGCCGGTGACGAATGCGCGTTACGCGCTCAATGCCGCGAATGCGCGCTGGGGCTCGCTTTACGATGCGCTCTACGGCACCGATGCCCTTGGCGAGGCGCCGAAGGGCACGGGTTACGATCCGGCGCGCGGCGCGCGGGTGATCGCCCGGGCCAAGGACTTCCTCGATGCGGCCGTGCCGCTTGACGGCGCGCGCTGGGCCGAGGTCAGCGGCTTCGCGGCCGATGCCGGGGGGCTGACGCTGACCGCCGGCGACAGCGCGATCTCGCTGGCCGATCCGGCCCGCTACCTTGGTCGCGGCAAGGGGCAATACCTGTTCCGAAACAACGGCCTGCACATCATCGTGAAGGTCGATCCCGAAACCCCGGTGGGCCGGGGCGATCCGGCCGGTATCGCCGACGTGGTGCTTGAATCCGCGGTTTCCGCGATCATGGATTGCGAGGATTCGGTGGCCTGTGTCGACGCCGAGGACAAGGTGCAGGCCTGGGGCAACTGGCTGGGCCTGATGACCGGCGCGCTGGAGGATAGGTTCGAGAAGGGCGGCAAGCCCGTCACCCGCCGGCTGAACCCCGACCTGACCTTCGCCGCGCCGGATGGCAGCCAGATCACGCTGAAGGGCCGGGCGTTGATGCTGGTGCGTAACGTCGGCCACCTGATGACCTCGCCCGCCGTGCTCGACCGCGACGGCAACGAGGCCGGCGAGGGGCTTCTCGACGCGATGGTGACCACCGCCTGCGCGATCCACGACCTGAAGAAGACCGGCGGCGCGCGCAATTCCGCCGCCGGGTCGGTCTACGTGGTCAAGCCGAAGATGCACGGGCCCGATGAGGTCGCCTTCGCCTGCGAGATCTTCGACCGGGTGGAAGACGCGCTGGGCCTGCCGCGCCATACCGTGAAGCTGGGCATCATGGACGAGGAGCGCCGCACCTCGGCCAACCTGAAGGAATGCATCCGCGCCGCGCGCCACCGGGTGGCTTTCATCAACACCGGGTTCCTCGACCGCACCGGCGACGAGATCCACACCTCGATGGAAGCCGGGCCGATGGTGCGCAAGGGCGACATGAAGCGCGAGCCCTGGATCGCCGCCTACGAGGATCGCAACGTCGATATCGGGCTGGCCTGCGGCCTGTCGGGCCGCGCGCAGATCGGCAAGGGGATGTGGGCCGCGCCCGACCGGATGGCCGAGATGCTGGAGCAGAAGATCGGCCATCCGCAAGCCGGGGCGAACTGCGCCTGGGTGCCGTCGCCGACCGCGGCGGTGCTGCATGCCACGCATTACCACCGGGTCGATGTCTTCGCCCGCCAGCGCGAGATCGCGGCGCTGCGGCGCCCCGCGCGGCTGGACGATCTGCTGACGATCCCGCTGGCCGCCGGGGTGACCTGGTCGGAGGCCGAGATCGCGGCGGAAATCGAGAACAACGCGCAGGGCATCCTGGGCTACGTGGTGCGCTGGATCGACCAGGGCGTGGGCTGTTCCAAGGTGCCCGACATCCACGATGTCGGCCTGATGGAGGATCGCGCGACCTGCCGGATTTCCAGCCAGGCGCTGGCGAACTGGCTGCATCACGGCGTCGTCGACGAGGGCCGCGTGATGGAAGCGATGCGCAAGATGGCCGCCGTGGTCGATCGCCAGAACGCCGGCGATCCGGCCTATGTGCCTATGGCGCCGGGCTATGACGGGCTGGCCTTCCAGGCGGCCTGCGACCTGGTGTTCCTCGGCCGGGTGCAGCCCTCGGGCTATACCGAACCGGTGCTGCACCGCCGCCGGGCCGAACGCAAGGCGCAGGGTTGACGGGGGCGGGGATGGCCGGGATCGGGATCGCGACGGCACGGACGATCATCAGGGCGACTCTGGCGAAGGGCCGCGAGGCGGGGATGAAACCGCTCACCGTCGTGGTGCTGGACGCCGGCGGCCATGTCGTGGCGGTGGAGCGCGAGGACGGTTCCTCCGCCGGGCGGTTCGACATCGCGCGCGGCAAGGCGCATGGATCGATCATGCTGGGCATCCCCGGCTCGGCCCAGCAGGCGCGCGCCGACCAGCAGGCCTATTTCGTGCAGGCGATGAACGGGCTGTTCGACGGCAGGTTCGTGCCGGTGAAGGGCGGCCTTCTGGTGCGCGACGGGACGGGCGCGCTGATCGGCGCGGTCGGCGTGTCGGGCGACACCTCGGACAATGACGCGCTGGCCGGCGCGGCGGGGATCGAGGCGGCGGGCCTCGTCGCCGAGGCCTGAGGCCGCGCGCTGCCGTGCCGCCACGCGGCGCGGCCGTGAATTTTCGCCGAAAATTCACGATTGCCGGGAAAAACGGCATCTGGCCTGCGCGGTCCGGCCGCGGCGGCCGGGCCCCTTTTCCTTCCGGGCGGGCGGGCCTATCTTCAACCGGGCAACCAGGGGGAGACGCATGGGCAGGCCCGTCGTCGGGATCATCGGCAATTCGGCGCTGCTGAACGAAAGCTACCCTGTCCATGCCGGCGGGCAGATGAATTCGGCCGCGGTGGCCGAGGTCGCGGGCTGCCTGCCTCTGGTGATCCCCTCCGATCCGCGTTTCGTCTCGGTGCCGGAACTCCTGGAGGCCTGCGACGGTTTCCTGCTGACCGGCGGGCGCCCGAACGTGCACCCCGAGGAATACGGCGAGGCCGAGACCGAGGCGCATGGCGCCTTCGACCGCTGCCGCGACGCGGTGGCGCTGCCGCTGGTTCGCGCCTGTGTCGAACGCGGCCAGCCGCTTTTCGGCATCTGCCGGGGGTTCCAGGAGGTCAACGTGGCGATGGGCGGCACGCTCTACCCCGAGATTCGCGACCTGCCGGGCCGGATGAACCACCGGATGCCCCCCGACGGCACGCTGGAAGAGAAATTCGCCCTGCGCCACAAGGTGACCTTCACCGAGGGCGGGCTGTTCCACCGCCTGCTCGGCGCGACCGAGGTGATGACCAACACCCTGCACGGCCAGGGCATCAAGACCGCGGGCAGCCGCATCGTGATCGAGGGCCATGCGCCCGACGGGACGCCCGAGGCGATCCATGTGCAGGACGCGCCGGGCTTCACGCTGTCGGTGCAATGGCACCCGGAATGGAACGCCGCCGCCGACCCGGTGTCGCGGCCGCTGTTTCGCGCCTTCGGCGAGGCGGTGCGCGGCTGGGCCGCCGGCGCCCGCCCCGGCGCGGTGCGGCGCAGCGCCTGACGGCTAAAGCCCGGTGCGAAGCCGCCAGAGTTCGGGGAACAGTTCGACCTCCAGCATCCGGCGCAGGTAGCCAACGCCCGATGTGCCGCCGGTGCCGCGCTTGATGCCGATCACCCGTTCCACCGTGGTGACGTGGTTGAACCGCCAGCGGCGGAAATAATCCTCGAAATCCACCAGCTTCTCGGCCAGTTCGTAAAGCGGCCACTGCGCCTCGGGGTCGCGGTAGACCTCGGCCCAGGCGGCCTCCACCTCGGCATTCGGTTCCCACGGCTGGCCCGGGTTGCGCGCCAGCACCGCACCGGGCACGTGATGCCCCGCGCGTGCCAGCGCCCGCACCGCCTCGTCGTAAAGCGACGGGCGGGCGAGTTCGGCGCGCAGCCGTTCCAGCAGGTCGGGCCGGTGGGCATGCGGGCGCAGCATCGCCGGGTTCCGGTTGCCCACCGCGTATTCGATCATCCGGTACTGCCAGGACTGGAAGCCCGAGGACTGGCCGAGCGCGGCGCGGAAGGTCGTGTAATCCGACGGCGTCATGGTGCGCAGCACGTCCCAGGCGGAATTGAGCTGTTCGAAGATCCGCGCGACGCGGGCCAGCATCTTGAAGGCCGGCGGGAACCTGTCGGCCGCGATCGCGGCGCGGGCCGCGTCGATCTCGTGCAGCGCCAGTTTCATCCACAGTTCCGAGGTCTGGTGCTGGACGATGAACAGCATCTCGTCATGCGCCTCGGACAGCGGATGCTGGGCGCCCAGCACCGCGTCGAGGCCAAGGTAGTCGGTGTAGCTCATCCGTCCGTCGAAGGACATTTCCGCGCCGTCCTGGGCGGGATCATAGGGGTCTGTCATGGCGGTTCTCCGGCAACGGGGGCGACCCTCGCGTCCGGCGAAGGTCAGGCGGCGGTGCGGGGGCCGCGACAGCGGTTCAGGTCGCCCGAGGCACCGATCCGGCGCCACAGCCCGGCCCAGGCGCCGGGCCGGCACAGCGGCGGTTCGGGCCGGTCAGGCCGGCACATCGGCGCCCTCGCGCAGATCCCGCGACATCGCGAACCGGTCCAGCCGCTGGCCGGCCATCGACACCGTCTCTGCCGCGTCCACCCGCCAGCCCTGCCGCGCGAAGAACCGGCGGGCAAGGTGGCTGGCATGGGTTGTCAGCCGCGCAAGGCCCGCGGCGCGGGCGCGGGCGAGCAGCGCGTCATGAAGCGCCGCCGCCGTGCCCCGGCCCATCTCCTCGGGCAGCACGAAGGCCATGTCGAGATAGCCCCTTGGGGTGAGCGACATGAAGCCCGCAACGCGGCCGTCGCGCTCCGCCACCACGCACCATTGCGCCAGAAGCCTGTCGGGGGCCGCATGATCGGCCCCGGAGCCGTCCGGCGCCCAGGCTTCGCGCTGGGCGGCGTCGTAGAACCGCGCCGCACCCTCGCGCACCGCGCGGTGAAACACCGCGGCGCAGGCGGCCTGGTCCGCGGCGCGGTAGGGGCGCAGCGCCAGCGTCATGTCACCCGCGCCCGGCGCTTGTAATCCGCGCGGTTCCACGCCTCGGTCGCCATGATCCGGGCCAGCGTGTCGGCGGCTGTCTCGACCTCGGCCAGGCCGATATAGAGCGGCGTGAAGCCGAAGCGCAGGATGTCGGGGGCGCGGAAATCGCCGATCACGCCCTCCGCGATCAGCGCCTGCATGATCGCGTAGCCCTCGGGGTGGCGGAAACTGACCTGGCTGCCGCGCGCGGCCGGGTCGCGCGGCGAGGCCAGCGCGAGCATCGGGCAGGCGGCCTCCACCCGCGCGATGAAGGCCTCGGACAGCTCGATCGACCGGGCGCGCACGTCGTGGATGTCGGCGATCTCCCAGACATCCATCGCGGCGTCGAGCGCGGCGAGTTGCAGGATCGGCGGGGTGCCGACCCGCATCCGCTCGATCCCGGCGCCGGGGCGATAGTCGAGATCGAAGGCAAACGGCGCGGCATGGCCCAGCCAGCCCGACAGGGCCGGGCGCACCGCGTCGGCGTGCCGTGGCGCGACATGGATGAAGGCGGGGCCGCCGGGGCCGGAATTGAGATACTTGTAGGAACAGCCCACCGCGAAATCCGCACCGCAGCCGGCCAGGTCCACCGGCAGCGCGCCGGCGGAATGCGCCAGATCCCAGACCGTGACCGCGCCCGCGGCATGGGCCTTCGCGGTCAGCCGCGCCATGTCGTGCCGGCGCCCGGTGCGGTAATCGACCTCGGTCAGCATCACCACCGCGACGGAGGCGTCGATCGCCGTCTCCACGTCCTCGGGCGCCACGGTCTTCAGCGCATAGCCCTGGCCCAGCGTGCGCACCAGCCCGTCGGCCATGTAGAGATCGGAGGGGAAATTGCCGGTGTCGGACAGGATCACCCGGCGCTGCGGCACAAGCTCCAGCGCCGAGGCCAGCGCCTGGTAGACCTTGATCGACAGCGTGTCGCCCATCACAACGGTGCCGGGGTCCGCCCCGATCAGCCGGCCGATCCGGTCGCCGACGCGGCGCGGCAGGTCCATCCAGCCCGCCCGGTTCCAGCCGGTGATCAGCATCTCGCCCCATTCGGCCGCCACCGCCTCGGCCACCCGCGCCTTCGCGGCGACGGGCAGGGGGCCCAGCGAATTGCCGTCGAGGTAGACGATCCCCTCGGGCAGGTGGAACAGCGCGCGGGTCGCGGCGAAATCGGTTGTCATGCTCTGGTTCCGGATCCTGGGCCGGGGCGTGCCGGGCCGCCCCTGTCACGGAACCCTGCCGCGTGGCGGGCGCGCATGCAAGGCTCCCGCTCAGCCGGGTGGCAGGCCCAGGCGGATCATTGCGGCGCCGAGCAACAGCAGGTAGCCGAGGACAAGGCAGACCTCGTCGATCCGGCGCCAGTCCGCGACATCGCGGTTGCGCTTGTCGTGAACGATCCGCTGCACCCGGTCGCGGAAGCTTTGCGGGTCGAGCGGAAGTGCGTCGCGCACCGCCTGCAGGCGCTTCTTGCGCAGGTTGAGCGACCAGACCGGCACGGCGAGGATCAGGATTCCCAGGGCGGAGGCGAGATCGAGCCACCAGTGCGCCGTCTGTCCCGCCATCCTAGACGGCCACCGCCGAGATCATTCCCGTCCGGTCCCCGCCCTCGACGCCGACAAGGCCCTTGGGGTCGATCCGATCGGCCGAGAAACCGACGAGCATGTGGCCGCCGCAGGCCGCGACGTAGCGCATCACCGTCTCCCAGGTCGGCAGCGACCCGGTCGGCGCCTCCAGCCGCGAAATCGCGGGCTGGCTGAGCGTTGAGCGCCGTTCGACATCGGCCTGCGTCAGCCCGCGCGACTTGCGCAACGAGCGCAGCGCCAGGGCGAGATCGGCCTTCAGGGCGTTTCTTGCAAGCGCCTCGTCGGCATCGGGCCGCGCCGCGACGATCCTGTCCTTGAAACTGCCTTTCGTCATGTCAGCCTTCCCATGTTGGGGCGATCAACCCGAAGTGCCGCGTCGCACACGTCCGGGCCGTGTCGCAGGTATTGCGGGCGGCGGGCCGCAGGCCATGCAGGGTGCAGGGCCAGGGCCTATTGCCCGCCGTGTCGAGCGACACCAGCAGCCGGTAGGCACCGCAGCCCGGCACCGGTATCGCGTAGAGTTCATGCCTGTCGTCCAGCAGCCCGCAGCGTTCCGCGGGCTCCGGGTCGTGGCGTTCGAGTTCCCGAAGCAGCAGCACGACGCCTTCCACGCAGCGAACCGGCGGCGCGCGGAAATCGGCCAGCACCTCGTCCTCGAAGGCGGCGACGGGCTCGACGCACCGTGTCACTGATTACCCTTCTGTCGCGATCCCGTTCCGGGATGGCTTGGTATATCATGGGAAATATATGACGACAATGGTATATCCGGGGAATTCCTGGCACGGCGGCGCGGCCAGCGGTCATATCCCGCGGCGATCGTGCGTCTTGCGCTCGCCCGCCGGCTGTCCGATAGGGGCAGGGCAGAAGGAGGCTTTTCGCCATGCTCCGTCGCCTGATCCGCCTGTTCGACTGGCCGCCGGTCTGGCTTGCGGCCTTCGCGGCGCTGGCCTGGGCCGTGGGGCGGTTGTGGCCGATGCCCGAGGTGCCGGCGCTGGCCTGGGCCGGGCGCGGGCTGGTCGGCCTTGGCATCCTGCTGATGGTCGTGGCGGCGGCGCGGATGATCGCGCGCCACACCACCGTGATCCCGCACCGGGATCCGTCGGCGCTGGTCACCGGCGGGGTGTTCCGGCTCAGCCGCAACCCGATCTACCTGGCCGATGCGCTGGTGCTGGCCGGGCTGGTGCTGCACTGGTCGGCCTGGCCGGCGCTGGTGCTGGTGCCGGCCTTCGTGGCGGTGATCACCCGGCGCTTCATCCGGGGCGAGGAGGCGCGGCTGCGCGCCGCGTTCGGGGCCGAATTCGAGGCCTTCGCCGCGCGCACGCGGCGCTGGCTGTGACCGGCCGACGGGTGACGCAACCTGTCGCGGGCATCCGTGCTTGTGAAACATTGTTGCGCGGTGTTATGCAGGCGCGGCCAAATCCGGACCATCCCGGGCGCCTTGCCCGAGAACAGGGGGAAAGACAGTGAAGATCGGCGCTCCCAAGGAGATATTCGAGGGCGAGGCCCGCGTCGCGATGACGCCGGACAGCGCGCTGCAATTGCAGAAACTCGGCCATGAGTGTTTCGTCGAGGCGGGCGCGGGCGCGGCCGCCGGGTTTTCCGATGCCGCCTACGAGGCGGCCGGCGTCACCGTGGTGAAAACCGCGCCGGCGCTGTTCAAGGAGGTCGATTTCGTCGCCAAGGTCCGGCCCCCGACCACGACGGAGGCGAAGCGGCTCGGGAAGGGCCAGACGCTGATCTCGTTCTTCTGGCCCGGCCAGAACGAGGACCTGCTGGAACTGTGCCGCAAGCAGGGCTCCACCGTCATCGCGATGGACATGGTGCCGCGGATTTCCCGCGCGCAGAAGATGGACGCGCTGTCGTCGATGGCGAACATCGCGGGTTACCGCGCGGTGATCGAGGCGGGCAACAACTTCGGCCGGTTCTTCACCGGCCAGGTCACGGCGGCGGGCAAGATCCCGCCCGCCAAGGTGCTGGTGGTGGGCGCGGGCGTCGCCGGCCTTGCCGCGATCGGCACCTCCGTCAGCCTTGGCGCGATCACCTATGCCTTCGACGTGCGCCCCGAAGTGGCCGAGCAGATCGAATCGATGGGCGCCGAATTCGTGTTCCTCGAATTCGAGGACTCGCAGGACGGCGCCGCGACCGGCGGCTATGCCGCGCCCTCGTCGCCGGAGTTCCGGGAAAAGCAGCTTGAGAAATTCCGCGAGATGGCGCCCGAGATGGATATCGTCATCACCACCGCGCTGATCCCCGGCCGGCCCGCGCCGAAGCTGTGGACCGAGGACATGGTGGAGATGATGAAGCCCGGTTCGGTCATCGTCGACCTGGCGGCCGAACGCGGCGGCAACTGCGACCTGACCGTGCCGGACGACAAGATCGTCACGAAGAACGGCGTCACCATCGTCGGCTATACCGATTTCCCCAGCCGGATGGCGGCGCAGTCCTCGACGCTTTACGCCACAAACATCCGCCATTTCATGACCGACCTGACGCCGGAAAAGGACGGCGTCGTCGTGCATGACATGGAGGACGACGTGATCCGCGGCGCCACCGCGGCCCATGCGGGCGAGATCACCTATCCGCCGCCGCCGCCCAAGGTGCAGGCGATCGCGGCGCAGAAGCCCAAGGAAAAGCCGAAGGAACTGACGCCGGAGGAGAAGCGCGCGCAGGAGGTGGCGGCCTTCAGGGCGCAGACCAGGAGCCAGGTCACGCTTCTGGCGGTCGGGGCCGCGTTGTTGCTTGCCGTGGGACTTGTTCCCGGAATGCCGGCGAGTTTCATGCAGCATTTCATCGTCTTCGTGCTGTCGGTCTTCGTCGGTTTCCAGGTGATCTGGAACGTCAGCCATAGCCTGCACACCCCGCTGATGGCGGTCACCAACGCGATCTCGTCGATCATCATCCTGGGCGCGCTGATACAGATCGGCTCGTCCAGTGTGCTCATCACGATCCTCGCCGCGCTCGGCATCTTCATGGCCGCCGTGAACATCTTCGGCGGCTTCCTCGTGACACGGCGCATGCTCGCCATGTTCCAGAAATCGTAAGGGCGGGGCAGATGGACAACGCATTCACGATCGCGGCCTATGTTGTCGCCGGCATCCTCTTCATCCTGTCGCTCGGCGGCCTCTCGGGCCAGGAAAGCGCGAAACGCGCCGTCTGGTACGGCATCGCGGGCATGGCGCTCGCCGTCTTCGCGACCATCGTGGGGCCCGGTGCCGGGCTCTGGATTGTCTCGCTCGTCCTGATCGCGGGCGGGGCCGCGGTGGGCTACCAACTCGCCACCCGTGTCGAGATGACCCAGATGCCCGAGCTTGTGGCGATCATGCACAGCCTCGTGGGCCTCGCCGCCGTTTTCGTCGGCTTCAACGCCGACATCATGATCAATTACGTCGCCGACATCTACGAGGCGCAGGGGCAAATCCTCGGCGCCGTGGGCGAAGACGGGATCACCGCCATCGGGCTACCGGCGGCGGTCTATGCCGAACTGTCCTCCTTCGGGCAGCTCATCGCCAAGAAATCGGCCGTGGAGATCGGCATCCTGCGCGTGGAACTCGTGCTCGGCATCTGGATCGGCGCGGTGACCTTCACGGGCTCCGTCATCGCCTATGCCAAGCTCGCCGGCGGCTCCAGCATGCTACCCTTCAAGGTCGATACCGGCGCGAAGCAGCTTCCGGGCGGCCACATGCTGAACGCCGCCGCGGCGGCGCTCTCGGCGGTGCTGCTCGTGGTCTATCTTTCCACCGGCGGCTCCTGGGCGCTGATCGTGCTCGCCCTGGCCGGCCTTTTCATCGGCTATCACCTGATCATGGGGATCGGCGGGGCGGACATGCCCGTCGTGGTGTCGATGCTGAACAGCTATTCGGGCTGGGCGGCGGCGGCGATCGGCTTCAGCCTCGGCAACGACCTGCTGATCGTGGTGGGCGCGCTGGTCGGGTCTTCGGGCGCGATCCTGAGCTACATCATGTGCAAGGCGATGAACCGGTCGTTCGTTTCGGTGATCCTTGGCGGCTTCGGCGGCGCGCAGGGCGCGCAGATGGCGGTGGAGGGCGAACAGATCGCCATCGACGCCGACGGCGTGGCCGTGGCGCTGAACGAGGCCGACAGCGTGATCATCGTTCCGGGCTACGGCATGGCGGTTGCGCAGGCGCAGCAATCGGTTTCTGAACTGACCCGCAAGCTGCGCGCCAAGGGCAAGGAGGTGCGGTTCGCGATCCACCCGGTCGCGGGCCGCCTGCCGGGCCACATGAACGTGCTGCTGGCCGAGGCCAAGGTGCCCTACGACATCGTGCTGGAGATGGACGAGATCAACGAGGATTTCCCGGACACCGACGTGGTGATCGTCATCGGCTCGAACGACATCGTGAACCCGGCGGCGCAGGAAGACCCGAATTCGCCCATCGCCGGGATGCCGGTGCTGGAGGTCTGGAAGGCGAAGCAGGTGTTCGTGTCCAAGCGCGGCCAGGGCACCGGCTATTCCGGCATCGAGAACCCGCTGTTCTACAAGGACAACACGCGGATGTTCTACGGCGACGCCAAGAAATCGGTCGACAGCCTGCTGCCGCTGGTGGAATAGCTGGCGATCCTTCGGCGAAGAATTGGGGCCCCGGCGGCGACGCCGGGGCTTTTCTCATTTGTAGTTCCAGATCAGAACTACCTTTGTTGTCTGGTCGTTCACTTGGTGAATCTGAAACCACAGCACTTCTACTGGTTCCCCATTGCATTGCAGTTCAGCCGGACTGGACTGCAAAGCGTCAGCGAGTTTGTGCAGGTCTGGACTTGTTTCTGTGCGGAAGAGGGTCTGCATAGTCGCTCCTATCGTTTTTAACGATGTGGCGATGCTAGAGACTCTGGGCGAACTCGTGCGGCAAAGCGTGATCTTGCGTCGCTGCAACAGGGCCGCGGCATACCCATGTATTCCCGCCGCTCGCTGGACCGCAGCGCCGATGCGCCTTATGTGAGGGCCAATCCCGCCCGAGAGGCCCCGATGCCCACGATTTCCGACCATCCGCAGCGCTACAACGTGGTCAACGAGTTGCACGCGCGGCCGTTCCCGTCGCTCAGCGTGCCCTGCCACGCCGTCTACGTCGCGATCAAGGAACCCAAGGACGCGCAGAACCGCGACCGGTCGCGCGACCGCGCGCATCTGCTCGACCTTCTCGACCGGCACGGCAGCGCCCATCCGCAGCCCGAGGCGACGCATTTCTCCGGCGCCATCGGACGGCACGAGCTGAAATGGGAAAGCCATACCGAGTTCGTGACCTACTCGGCCTTCGGCAAGGGCGTGTCCGACCGGCCGTTCGACCCGGCCGAGGCCGAGGTCTTTCCCGAGGACTGGCTGGCGGTGGCGAACGGCAAGCGGCTGTGTTCGCTCTTGATCCGGGTCGAGGAGATGCCCGAGGACGAGGCCCAGATCATCGCCCGGCTGGAGGAATGGTTCGTGCCCGAAAGCCTGGCCGCCAGCCGGGTGCTGGACGGCGCGGCGATCATCGCCGGCGATTTCCGGATCGACCCGGCCGGGCACATGCGCTTTGCCGTCTTCATCCGCCCCGGCACCGGGAAGCGCCGCGTCGGCCGGATCGTGCAGCGGCTGTGCGAGATCGAGACCTATCGCTCGATGTCGATGCTGGGGCTGATGCGCTCGCGCCATCTGACGCAGCGGCTGAACGCGCTGGACCCGAAGCTGTCGGGCCTTGTCGAGGCGCTGGACAAGACCGACCGCTCGCCCGAGACGGCGCTGCACGACCTGCTGGAAATCTCGGCCGAGCTGGAAAGCCTGTCGGTGCAGTTCACCTTCCGCTTCGGCGCCACGGCGGCCTACGAGGCGATCGTGGCGAACCGGATCGGGGTGCTGCGCGAAACCCGCGTGAACGGCCGCCAGACCTTCGTGGAATTCATGATGCGGCGCTACGATCCGGCGATGCGCACGGTGAAATCCACCGAGAAGCGGCTGTTGTCGATGGCCGAACGGGCGCAGCGCGCGGCGGAACTGTTGCGCACCCGCGTCGATGTGGAACGCAGCGCCCAGAACCAGACGCTGCTGGAAAGCATGGATCGGCGGGCCGACCTGCAACTCAGGTTGCAACGCACGGTCGAGGGGCTTTCGGTGGTGGCGATCAGCTATTACGCGGTGAACCTCGCCGCGTATCTCGTCTACCCGCTGGCCGAGGCGGCGGGACTGTCGAAGGGGATCGCGACCGCGCTGCTCACTCCGCCGGTACTGCTTGCGGTCTGGCTGCTGATCCGGCGGGTGCGCGACCGGCTGCACTGAGCGCCCGGTCCGTCGCCACCGCGCCGGCGGCGATCGCGGCCAGCGCGTAGAGCGCGGCCAGCGACAGGGTGGGGATGCCCGACAGCCCGGCGCCGATGGTGCAGCCGCCGGCCAGCACCCCGCCGACCCCCATCAGCCCGGCGCCTGCAAGGTAGCGCCCGGTCTCGGCCGGGCCGGTGAAGCTTTGCCAGCGAAACCGGCCCGAGAACCGGGCCAGCATGAAGGCGCCGGCCAGCGTGCCGGCCACGAGGCCGGGGCCGAAGCCGGGATCGACGGCGGTGGCGGCGGCGGTCCAGAACAGCGTGTCGGCCATCGGCGCGGTGAAGGCGAGGCTTTCGACCGGGATCGGGTCGAACGCGTCCTGCAGCACGAGGCCGGTGCCCAGCCAGCCGGCTGCGACGACAAGGCCGATGCCACCCGCGGCCGCGAGGTGCCGGCGCGGCGCGCCGGACCGCAGGGCCAGCGCCAGCGCCGCCGCGACGAGCGCCGCCGCGACCGGAAGCGGGCCGAAGGGCAGGGCGGCCAACCCGGCGCCGATGCCCAGCCGCGGCGCGGCCAGCGCCTGCACCGCCGGCGCAAGCGCGCCCTTCATCGCCGCCTGCGCGACCAGCGCGAAGACCAGCAGAACCAGCGCGGC
>Ga0180436_10001458_pt1 | contig 23084 bp, 20 predicted proteins | sample SS_ome_2_FD_132434 | JGI IMG/M metagenome (GOLD analysis project Ga0180436, IMG submission 132434) | Hypersaline lake sediment archaeal communities from the Salton Sea, California, USA - SS_3_S_2 metaG | ecosystem: Environmental > Aquatic > Non-marine Saline and Alkaline > Hypersaline >... | reverse complement strand
TTCTGGTGGGAACTCTTCGTCGATGTCGAGCTGACGGGTCTGGGCGGTAGCCGCGGCAGCGGAGGGCTGCCTCGGTGGCCGGGCCCCGGCGCCACCAGAGCCGGGGCCACGCGTCAGGTGCTCGACGCGCGATCCTTCGATCCGCGTCGTGAAGCGCTTGTTGCCGTCCTTGTCGGTCCAGGAGTCGTTGACGAGGCGTCCGATGACGAACACCGGATCGCCCTTGGCCAGCGTGGCGGAGGATTCCGCCAGTTCACGCCACACGTTGATGTCGATGTAGTGCGTGCGTTCCTGGTCGTTGCCGCTGCGGTCGCGGAAGCGCTCGTTGACGGCCAGGCTGAAGCGCGTGACCGCGCTGCCGTTGGGCGTGTAGCGGAGTTCCGCGTCGCGCGTGAGGTTGCCGATGAGCAGGACCTGGTTGAGCGCGTCGCGCAGTCGATGCTGGTTGCGCGCGTCGGTGACGGTCGGCTGATCGCCGCGACCCCCGAAGCCGAGGACTTCCACGCGTTGGGCGTTGACGTCGAGCGACGAGCGTTTCTGGCCGTCGGGCGCCTCCCAGCTGCGGTAGTTCAGGCGCCCCTCGGCATACACCGGGGCACCTTCCTCCAGTTGGTTGGCCAGCGACTCCGCCTGGGCGCCGAACACGGTGACCCGGTGGTACCAGGCCAACTCGCGCGGCTGACCGTCGTCTCCGATGACGTGGTCGTTGCCGGCGAGGTTCAGCTCCAGGATCGCCAGGCCGCCCGGCGTGTAGCGCAGCTCGGGCGGCTGCGTGAGCGTGCCGACCAGGTAGACGTTGTTCAGTCCTCTTGCCATCGTTTGCTCCTCACCGCCTGCGGTCGACGAAGGACGGGCCCTCGTGGAAGCGGACGGTCGTGCTCAGGCGTTCGCGGCTTCGCCTTCGGCGGCGGGCTTCGCCTTGCGCGTCTTCCACTCCGGACGGTCCTTGACGACCAGGACGCGCATGACGTTATCGCGCTGACGCAGGGCGGCCTCGATCGTCTTGGGCTTGTCGAGCGGCAGGTCTAGGCGATAGATCAGATAGTAGCCCTCGCTGCCCTTGCGGATCGGGTAAGCGAGCCGCCGCAGGCCCCACTCGTCGAGCTCCAGCAGCGTGCCGCCGGCGCGGTCGAGCTGCGTCTGGACGGCGTCCTTCTCCGTCTGGATCTGGGCTTCGGAGAGTCCGGGGTCGAGGATCAGGTTCAGGTCGTACTTCGCGGTTTCGGCCATGGGTGCACCTCCTCTCAGGAGCTGGTGGTGGCACCCGGGTTCGCGCGTCCGACGAACCCTGAGCCGCGTCCGCCGGAGGCGGCACACGGAAGCACGCGAAGCCCCGGTCGGGGGCCGCGACGCCCTCGTCCACGCCCCGAGGGGCTCGGCCCCGGCAGGGGCTGGTTCCCGAAGGGAACACCGGCGCCAGGCGCCATGGACGATCGAGGGGAGCCGTCGGTCGAGGGTGACCGCGAAGCGGTCACACACGCGCAAGGGACGTCACCTTCCCCAGCGTAGGCTCACGGGACCGCGCCCGAGGCGCGGGTCCGAACGAAGATGCTACCACACGGCGCGCTCAGCGGGGCGGCGGGCGACCGCCCGCGGCCGCTCGTTCCCGACGCTCGGCGCGCCCGGGCCGCGGAAACCAGCAGGCGCCGGCGATGAGGATCGCCATGAACAGCAGCCCGAAGAGGGGTTCGTTCGTCACGAGCGGGGAGAGGCCGTAGTCGGTCGCCGCATGCGCGATCACGACCAGCCACAGGTTGCCGCTCAGCACGTAGATGCTGCCGAAGATGAGCCACGAGGCGAGGTTGAGCGCCAGCCGGCCCGCCATCGGTCCCGCGTCGTAGCCGATCGCCAGGTAGCCCGGCAGGTGCCAGAGCGCGAACGCCACGGCGACGAGGACGACCGCGAGCCAGAGCCTGCGGCGATCGACGAGCCCGCGGGCGAGGCCGAACAGCACCCCCGCGAACAGCAGCTGCTCGCCGAAGGCCGTCAGCAGCCAGTTGTCGATGAAGGCGGCGGCCTCGTAGCGGCTTCGGACCAGCGTGAAGCCGGCGTCGAAGACCGCGTTGAGGACGCCGGCGACGAGGGCGATGGCCGCGTAGCCGGCGGCGCCGACGATCGCGGCCGCGAGCAGCGCACGAGGCCCCAGGCCGAGGTCGGCCCACCGCAGACCGCTGGCCGCGACGAGGATGGCGGCCGCGACCAGCACCGATGCTTGCGCGAGCGACAGCGTGCTGGACCCGTAGCCGAAGGTGGGGTAGAGCCAGAACCAGGTGGTGATCGGGATCGCGAACGAGACGACGAGGGCGACGACGAGGGCGACGATGGGGCGGGGCGGGGACATCGAGCCTCCGACACGCAGGGTAGCGCCGAGCGCCGGAGCGCGCCGCGGCGAAGGTCCCGTGGCGCGCCTCCGTGCCCGCACGGCGCCGGGGCGCGGGTCAGACCCGCGGCACCCCCGCCAGCCGCGCCACGGCGGCCCGCGCCTCGCGCACGACGTCGTCGAGGCCGACGCCGGAGAGGTACGAGCCGGTCAGCGCGAGCCGTGGCCAACGTGACGCCGTCGCCCGACGCGCGGTCTCGACCCGGGCGGCGTGGCCGAGCGTGAACTGCGGGACGCCGCGGGGCCAGCGGACGATGCGGACCGCCTCGGGCGCCGCGACGATGCCCATGGTGCGCTCCAGGTCGCGGCGGACGGACGCCAGCAGGTCGTCGTCGCCGAGCGCCACGAAACCGGGATCGAGCGTGCCGCCGCCGACGACGCGCAGCGTCACCTTCCCGGGCGGTGCCTGCTGCGGGAACGCGGCCGAGCTCCACAGGACCTCGAACGCCCGCACGCCCTCGCCGCGTGGCACCAGCACGCCGGCGGCGTCGAGCACGGTCGGCACGTCGACGCGGTCGTAGCCGAGCGCCGCGACCGCCACGTCGGCGTAGCGGATGGCGTCCAGCGCGCCGGTCGCCTCGGGGGCCGTGGGGGCGAGGAGCTCCGCGGCGGCGTAGGCCGGCACGGCCAGCGCCACCGCGTCGGCCGCGACGGTCTCCTCGCCGTGCGCGCCGATCACGCGTAGCGCGATCGGACCCTCGCCGGGGCGGCCGTGGTCGTCGAGCCCGACGACCCGGACGCCGCAGCGGAGGCGGCCGCCGGCAATCGTGGCGAGGGCATCGACGAGCGCCTGGGCGCCCCCTTCGAGGGTCGTCAGGCGGCCGTCGGCCGGCGCCGCCCCGGTCGTCGGCCGCGCGCCGGCGCGCGTGCCATGGCGTGCGGCGCGCATGCCACGGAGCACGGAGCCGTGGGTCGCCTCGAGCTTCCGGAGGCGCGGAAAGAGGGCGTCGAGCGACAGCTCGCGCGCGTCGCCCGCCGCGATGCCCGCGACGAAGACGCCGGCGAGGGCGCGCGCGGCCTCGAAGCCGAAGTGGCGGGCGATGAAGTCGTGCACGCTCTCCTCACGGCCCGCGCGGCCGCCCAAGAGGGGCTCCGCGAGGGCGCGCAGACGGCCCGGCGGCGAGAGCAGCTCGCTGCGCAGCCAGGCGCCGAGCGTCGTGGGGATGGGTCGCAGGCCGCCGTCGCGGTAGAGGTAGCGGCGCGCGGCGGCGTCGGCGGCCGGTCGGAGCCGGTCCTGCAGGCCGAGCGCCAGCGCCAGCTCGAGGGTCTCGCCGGCGTTGGTGAGGAAGCCACCCGGCCCCCAGTCGAACAGGTGACCGCCATCGACGCTGCTGCGCGCCTTGCCGCCCGGTTCGTCCGCGGCCTCGAGCACCACGACGTCGAGCTCGGGGTGCGCCCGCTGGGCGAGGTAGGCGGTGGCGAGGCCGGCGAGGCCGGCGCCGACGACGGCGAGGCGCATGGGCGGAGCCTACCGCGGCGGGTCCGCCTCCCCACGCAGGGCGCGATGGCTCGCCGCGTTGCCGGTCGTCGGGACGGCCCGGGACGCTGGACCAGCCCGGGTGGGCTGCGGCCGGCCTCGCGCCCGCCACCGCCGGCCGCTGCGCCTACGCTCGCCCTCGAGCACCGGCAGCGCGTCGGTGCCGGACCAGCGCCCGACGCCCAGCCCGTTCCGGGCGGCGTCCGGTACGCGAAGGAGGCGTCGATGTTCCGTCCCGTCCCCCCACCCAACCCGGAGAACCGTCCCCCCACGGCGCGCAGCTGCCCGCGCCGGCGCCGTGGCCGCGTGGCGGTGCGCGGCACCCGGCGCGCCCTGCTCGCGCTGGTGGCCGCGACCCTCGCACTCGCCGGCTGTCAGGGCGTCGGCGGCGGCGCGCAGGGCGAGGCCTGGAGCGAGAAGCAGATCGCCCAGGTGTTCGACCTGAACGAGCTCGGGCGCTCGCTGACGATCGCGCCGAGCGGCGACCACCTGCTGCTCGACGGCCGCGCGTTGCCGTCGGAGGTCATCGGGCGCTTCCCGCACCTGACGATGGGCCGCAGCACGAACCTGCTGCGCCTCTCCGACGACGCGCTGGCGGCGATGTCCCCCGAGGCGCAGGCGTTCGTCCTGCGGGCAGCGCCCGCCGAGCTACGCGCGAGGTTGGCCGAGTACGGCCTCTCGGTGACCGACCTGCACGCGGGCTGGGCGACGAGCGGCGAGATCGACCTCGCGGGCCTGCGGACGGTCGCGGCGCGGCTGGACGGCGCGGCGGGGGCCGCCCGGGCGGCGCGCGGCGTGGCGGACTCGCCCGGCGCCCGCCTGCTGGCCGACCTCGGGGTGGCGCGATGATCCGCGGCGTCCGCGCGCGTCCGCGCCATGGCGGTGTCGTCCTCGTGTGGCTCCTGACCGCGTCGCTGGCGTTCGCCGGCAGCGGCGGCGGGGGCGACGACGGCGGCGGCTCGACGCCGAGCGATCCGACACCGACGGATCCCGCGCCGACCGCGAGCCAGTACCGCATCGGCATCACGAACGGCTCCTTTGCCGACGCGTACTACGACGTGTACAAGTGCGCCAAGATCTCGGTCGGGACCTACACCCAGCTGCGTGGGATGGCGTCGACCTCGAGCGGCTCGTACAAGTCGAGCTACCTGGCGCACAACGTGCGGCTCTACGCCAACGGCAGCCTGGTCGCCCGCTCGCCCGACGTCGAGCGGCGCGTCTCGGGCGCCAGCGAGACGAACTACGTCACCTCGCTCACGCCCGTGTCGGTCAGCCACGGCGTGTCCTGCCCGCAGGCCGTCGTCACGGACGTCAGGGCTCGCGGCTGGCACAAGGGCATCTCGATCCACGGGCACAGCCACAGCCTCTACACGTCCGACTACTTCTACGGATGACGCCCAGGCATCTGCGCGCCTCGACCCACTCGGGTCGAGGCCGCGCCGCAGGCCGCTCGTGGTGGGCGCCCTCGCCGCGCTGGTCGACGACCATGCTGGCGGCGTGGCGCGCGGTCGTCCTCGTCGCCGCGCTCGCGGGGGTCGCCGGGGCCTCGGCGCCGTGCGGGCAGCCCGGCCTCATCGGCCTCGCGCGCACGGTCGAGTTGACGAGCGCCGGCGATCTCGTCGCGAGCTTGACGCTCACCGACGCCGCGGTGCCCTCCCTGTCGGTGCTGCCCCAGGTGTTCGTCGACGGTCTGGCGGTCGCTGCGGGCGGGCCGCTCGCTCTCGCGTGCGGCGAGGAGGTCCGATGGTCGGTGCCGGCGGGACGGATCGGCCGCGTCGAGCACGCGGTCCACTGGACCGTCTTGCCCTGGCCGCCGGTCGCGCCGACCGTCGCCGCGCTCGACGCCGACGAGGCGCTGGCGCGGTACGGCGATCGATCGCCGCCCGGCCTCTACCCCTGGAGCGACGTCGTGCTGCTGCGGCCGCCGGGCGCGAGGCCCTGGCCGCGCGCGTCGAGCGCGACCGGCCCCGAGGCGGGCGGCCCGCCGACCGACCTCGTGGACGACGCGGTCGAGTGGGTCGTCGGGGGCGGTGAGCGGCGCCACGCGCGCCTCTCCCGGGGACCCGTGGGCGCGACGCAGCGTTTCGTACTGCGCTACCTGCCGGGGCAGCTCGGTGGTGGTCCCCTGGTCGCGACGTGCCTGCTCGACGACCGCCAGGTGCCCGCCTTCGACGGTCGACCGTTCGTCCTCGTCGACGCCGCGGCCGGTCGGCTCGTGGCCCTCGAGGGCGACGTGGTCGTCCCCGGGCCGGGTTGGCATCGGCTCCACTGCCTCCTGTTGTCCGACGACCCCGGCGAGCGGCCGACCGCCTGGCCGCGGCCGCTGGTCGCGGCCTACCTGTGGGGCGACCCATGAGCGGGCGACGGTACCGATGCTAGTCCGCGCCCGGCACGGGGCCGGCGCTGCGTGTGGGGCGTTGGCGGACGCCGCCGACGCCCGCGTTCCGGCACCCGTGCAGGGCGTGGGGGCGGCGCGGCTCGCGTCCGACCACGCGGTCGTCGTGCTTGCCGCCGGGCTGCTGGCGGTCTCGGGGACGCGGGGCGGACCGTGGTGGGCGGCGGTGGTCGCGGGCGCTCTGCTGTGGCCGCGGCTGGTGCGCGCGAGGGGGTGGCGCGCGGCGCCGCTGGCGGCGATCGGGCTGCTACCGGTGCCGGCCATCGGCTACGAGGGCCTGCGGCTCTACGACCCGCCCGCGTGGTGGGCGGTGAGCTTGGCGGTGGCGGTCGGGTACGGGGTGGCCGGGGCCTGCGCGGCCGGCCTCGCGGGCCGCCTGTGGCCGGCCGCGCCGCTCGCCTGGCGTCCGCTGCCCTGGATCGCCGCCTGGTCGGCGCTCGACCTGATGGTGAGCCACGCGCAGCCGTGGCCCCTACCCGTCCCGGTGACCGTGGGCTACGCGCTGGTCGGTGGCCCGCTCGTGGCGCTGGCGGCGGTCGCCGGTCCGACCGGACTCGGGGTGACCTGGGGCGTGCTGGGCGTCGCGTCGGCCGGCTTCGGGCGGGGATCCTTCGGCCTCGCCGGCGCCCGCGCCTGGTGGCCTGCCGCCGCCGCGGTGGCGCTCGCCGGCGCCGGCCTGCAGGTCGCCGCGGGCGTGACGGCGATGGGGCCGCCGCGCTCCGTCGCCGTGCTGCAGATCCCCGATGGGGAGGCGCCCGGGCCCGATCGCCTCTCGTCGTTCGCGGCGGGTGCTGCCGCCCAGCCGGCGGATCTGCACGTCTGGCCCGAGGCGGCCCTGGCCCGGGAGTTGGCGGACGGCGCGTCGCCGCTGCACGCGGTCGCGCTCGAGCTCGACGCGGCGGTGGTGGCGGGGGCGTTCCGGCGCGACCATCTTGGCGCCTGGCGCAACGCCGCCGCGTTCGCGGATCGCCACGGCGCGGCGTTCGCGGTCGACAAGCGCCGGCTGGTACCCGGGTACGAGGACTGGCTCGTGCCCGGGATCGGCGAGCGCTGGCCCCTGCGCGCGGCCGGCTGGCGCCTCGGCGTGCTCATCTGCTGGGAATCGCTGTTCCTCGACGAGGCGCTCGACCGCGTGCGCCGTGGTGCGGACGTCCTGCTGGTGCTGGCGCACGACGGGTGGGCCAACGGCACCGGCACGCCCTGGTGGCACGCGCGGGCCGGACGGCTCCTCGCGTGGTCCGTCGGGCGCCCGGTGGTGGTGGCCTCGCACGACGGTCCCTCGATGATCTGGCGCCACGACGGCCGCGCCCTCGCGGAGGCCGGACCCGGGTCGGGGGCGTTGTTGGCGGAGGTCGCCGCGCCCGTCGGCTGGCGGACACCCTACGTGTGGCTCGGGCCGCAAGGGCTCGCGGTCCTTTGGTGCGCGGGGCTGCTGGCCTGGTGGGCCGCGTCGCTGAGGGCCGCGCGGGCCCGCGCCCGGATCCGGCCGTGACCGCCTTGGCCGCGCGCCGACACGTCCCGGCGCCGTCAGGGGTGAGGCGCCTCCGGTCCCCAGGCGACGAAGAAGTCCGGGTTCCGCGGGTCGCGCTTGTTGTAGGTGAGCGGCGCACCATCGCCGGCGCGCCGCAGCACGCCGCCGGCGCCGACGACGATCGCCTCGGCGGCGGCGGTGTCCCACTCGCTGGTCGGTCCCAGGCGCGGGTACAGGTGCGCGCCGCCGTCCGCGATCAGGCAGACCTTCATGGCGCTGCCGCGGCGCAGCAGTTCGACCTCCCACTCGGGTTTCAGCCCCCGCAGCCACGCGAGGGTGCGCGGGCCGGCGTGCTGGCGGCTCACGAAGACCCGCAGCCGCCGCCCCACGGGCGCCGCCACCCGCACCGGGCGCCAGGGGCCGTCGCCCTCGCGGCGCCAGGCACCCCGGCCGGGCACGCCCACGTAGCTGACGCCGTCCACCGGCGCGTGGATGAGACCCAGCACCGGACGCCCGCGCTCGAGGAGGCCGACGTTGACGCTGAATTCGCCGCTGCGGGCGACGAAGTCACGGGTGCCGTCGAGCGGGTCCACGCACCACCAGCGGGTCCAGTCACGACGCCGTGCGTAGGGTGTCGCCACGCCCTCCTCGGCGAGGAGGGGGATCCCGGGCACCAGCCCGGCGAGGCCCGCCGCGAGGATCGCCTGCGACCGCAGGTCGGCCTCCGTCACCGGGGTGGCATCGTCCTTGAGGCGGACGTCGAAATCGCCCTCGTAGATCTCGAGGATCGCGTTGCCCGCCGCCGTCGCCAGCGACGCCAGCGGGTCGCGCAGCGACAGGAGGTCCTCCGGCAGGTCCGGTCCGCCGGACTGGACGGCCTCCGCGCTCACCGGGTCCCGCCGATCGCGCTCACCGCATCAGGCCTCGCGCACGCCGCGCAGCAGGCGCAGGCCGTTGGCGACGACCAGCAGCGTGCCGCCCTCGTGCCCGATCACGCCCAGCGGCAGCGGCAGGCGCCCGGCGAAGGTGGCGACCACCATGACGGCCATGATCCCGAGCGCGAAGGCCAGGTTCTGGCGAATGACCCGCTTGGCGGCCTGGGCCAGGCGCAACGCTTCCGGCAGGCGCCGCAGGTCCTCCGACAGCAGCGCCACGTCGGCGGTCTCGAGGGCCACGTCGCTGCCGGCGGCCCCCATCGCGATGCCCACCTGGGCGGTGGCGATGGCCGCGGCGTCGTTGACACCGTCGCCCACGTACGCCACCACGCCGGTCTCGCTCCAGCGCCGCACGTGCTCGACCTTCTCCTCCGGCAGCAGGTCGGCATAGACGTCGCCTGGAGCGAGGTCGAGGCGACCGGCGACGTCGCGCGCCACCGTGGCGTGGTCGCCCGACAGCACGCCGATCCGCCGGACCCCCGCCGCGCGCAGGCTCGCGAGCGCCGACGCCGCGTGCAGGCGCACCTCGTCGGCGACCCCGAACCAGCCGAGGACGCGCGCCGGCCTGCCGTCGCGGGTCGCCTCCCCGAGAACGACCACGCTGTGCCCGCGTGCCTCGAGCTCGTCGAGCGCCCCGCGCAGCTCGCCGTCGGCGGTGAGCTCGATGCCCTGCGCCGCGAGCTGGCGGCGGTTCCCGGCCCAATAGCGGCGCCCGTCGACGCGGCCGCTGAGGCCGCGGCCGGGTTCGGCGACGACGCCCTCGGCGACCGACGGCATCGGCCCCTCCCGCCGCGCCCAATCCACCACGGCGCGCGCGATCGGGTGCTCCGAAGCCGACTCCAGCGCGGCCGCGACGCGCCGCAGCTCGCCGCTTTCGGCCTCGTCGGTCACGATGTCGTGGACCGTCATGACGCCCCGCGTCAGGGTGCCGGTCTTGTCGAAGGCGAAGGTGTCGACCTCCGCCAGGGCCTCGAGGGCGCCGCCGCCCTTGAACAGCACGCCGCGCCGCGCGGAGGCGGCCAAGGCGGAGAGCACGGCCGCCGGCACGCTGATGACCACCGCGCAGGGGCTGGCGACCACCAGCAGGGTGGCGGCTCGGTAGAAGGCGGTCTCCGTGCCCACGCCGGCCAGCAGGAAGGCGACCAGCGAGGCCGCCGTGCCGACGAGCACCCACACCGTGTAGCGCTGCCCGAACCAGTCGCTGAAGCGCTCGCTCGGCGCCTTCGCCGCCTGCGCCTCGGTCACCAGGCGCACCATGCGCGCGAGGGTCGAATCGGTGGCGGTCTTGGTGACGCGCACGACCAGCGTCCCGTGGCCGTTGACGGTGCCCGCGAAGACCTCGTTGCCCGCGGTCTTGTCGACGGGCACGGCCTCGCCGGTGATCGGCGACTGGTCGATCGCGGAGTTCCCCTCGATGATCTCGCCGTCGAGCGGCAGGCGTTCGCCGGGGCGCACCCGCATTCGGTCGCCCACCGCCACCTCGTCCGCTGGGCGCTCCACCTCGCGGGCATCCGCCCCCTCGCCCTCGATCACGCGGGCGGTGTCCGGCCGTAGCTGCATGAGCGACGCGACCGCACGGCGGGTGGTGCCCATCGCGCGCTCCTCGAGCGTGCCGGCGAGGCTGAACAGGAACAGCAGGATGGCGCCGTCGCGTGGCTCGCCCACGGCGGCCGCCGCCAGCGCCGCGAGCACCATGAGCAGGTCGATCTCCAGCCGTCCGCGCCGCAAGGCGCGGACGGCCTCGATCCCGGCCGGCCCCCCGCCCGCCAGGTACGCGACGACGTAGGCCGCGGTGGCCAGAGTCTCCAGGCCGGCCGCGCCGGCGACGATCCCGCCGACGAGGCCGGCGAGCGTCAGCACCGTCCAAGTGATGCTCCAACGGAGGGCCTGGCGTTCCTCGGCGAGTTCGGCCTCGAGTGCGCGCGCGTCCATGGCCCAGGCTAGCGCCACGTGCGGGGGACGCGCGACGGCGCACGACGTTCGGGCGACTCGGCCGGGGGTGGCGGCGTTCCCCGGGTCGCGTGGCATGATGCCCGCGTGACCGAAGACCCGATGGCCCTGGTCGAGCTCCTGCATGCGGGACCGACGCGGTTGGTCTACGAGTTCGCGGGCGCTGGCGTCAGCGCGCTCGCGCTCGTGCACGCCGTGGGCGGCTCCTCGCGCACGCTGCTCGAGGCGACCGACCGCTACGCCGCGCGTTCGCTGGCCGAGGGCGTCGGGGGCGCGCCGGCGACCGCGGTCGCCGCAGACGTCGCGGTGGCCCTGGCCACGCGCGCTCGGGCACGCGCCCGGCACCTCGCCGGGGCGGACGACAGCGTCGCCGGGGTCGGCGTCACGGCGACGATCGCGACCGATCGCGTCAAGCACGGTGACCACCGCGCATGGGCCGCCGCCGCCGATGGGCTCGGCGTCCGCGTCGCCGGCCTGACGCTGCGCAAGGGCGTGCGCACCCGCGAGGCCGAGGAGCGCCTGGTGGGGCGCCTCGCGCTGCGACTCATGGCCGAGGCCAAGGGCGTGCTGCGCGAGCTGTCGCTCGACCTGCTCGAGGGCGAGGCCCTCGAGGTGGACGTGCGTCCGGGACCGGAACTCGCCGACTTCGCCCGGGGCGGACGGCCGATGCTGGCGATCGACTCGCTCGGCGAGTGCGTCGAGGTGCTGCCGTGGGCCGCCGCCGGCGGAGCCGGCGGCACCGCGCTGGGCAGCACGGGCGGTGCGGTGGTGAGCGGGGCCTTCCACCCGCTGCACGACGGCCACCTCGGGCTGGCGGGGGCCGCGCAGCGCCACCTGGGTCGCCCGGTGGCCTTCGAGCTCGCGGTGGCGAACGCGGACAAGCCGACCGTGGAGATCGCCGAAGCCCACCGTCGTGCGGCGCAGTTCGCCGGCCGCGGGCCGCTGCTCCTGACCCGGGCCGCGCGCTTCGACGAGAAGGCCGCGCTCATGCCCGACACCGTGTTCGTCCTGGGCGCCGACACGGCGGCGAGGGTCCTCGAGCCGCGCTTCTACCCTGGGGCCGACGGGCTGGACGGCGCCCTGGACGCGCTGCGGGCGGCCGGCGGGCGGTTCCTGGTGGCCGGGCGGCGCTCCGAGAGCGGCTTCCTCACGCTCGCAGACCTCGCGGTGCCCGCTCGTCACGCCGACCTGTTCGAGGCGCTGCCCGCGAGCGCATTCCGCGCGGACGTCTCGTCGTCCGGGATCCGATCCGCCTGGGCGCGCGGGGCGTCCGCGGGGGCGTCTTGATGGTGGTGGCGAGGGGCGTCATCGGCGCGCGTGCCCTCCGCGCCTGCGTCGTGTTCCTGGTGATCGCGCTGGCGGCGTCGCCGTGGGCGATGGCCCAGTCGGCGGCGGTCGGGGGCGAGCCGGCCGGCGGGGGCGCCGGTCCCGGCGCCGCTGACGTCGGGACGGACCTGGTCGCGGCCGATACGGTGGAAGCCCTTGCGTCGTTCGGCGTGCAGTTCGGTTTCCCCGCCTACCGTACGGCGGCGCTGTCGGCCGGCCTGCAGGCTCGCTTCGTCGGCGTCGCCGTGCGCGTGGGCGCTGGACCGGGCGGCATCGCTCTCGGCCTGCAGGCGCGCGCCTATCCGCCGATCCCGATCCCGCTGCCGCTCTATGTGGCGGGCGGCGTCGACCTCTACGCCGGTCGCATGGCGCCCCACGTGGCCGTGGGCGCGCACGTGCCGCTCGGCGGGGGCTGGCGCATCGACGTCCAGGCCGGGGCGGCGTGGACGCCGCTGCTCGACGAGGTCCGCGTCGTGCCGCTGTTGGGCGTCGGCGCCAGCTACGCCATGCCCCTCGTGCTGCCCGCGGGCGGCGAGGGCACGGCGCCGGCGACCGGCGCGACGGGCGAACGCGCCGCCGTCCCCGCGTGCGAGCCCGGGCCGCCCGACCTCGCGGCGCTCGACGCCGCCCTGGCGGACACCGTGCGGCGCTTCGTCGCCGACGCGGTCGCGGCGTACGGCAGTGTCTACCGCGACCTGCGGTACCGGACCTCCGTCGTGGAGCGTCGGGTGGAAGGCGATCGGGCGACGCTGACGGTCGCCTACGCGGGCTCGGTGATCGAGATCCTGACGGGTCAGCCGGTGGAGGCCTCCGGCGAGGCCGAGGCCGACTTCCGCTGGGACGGCTGTCGCTGGCGCCGCACGGGACTGCGGTACTAGGCCTCGTGGCCGGCGCGCCGGACGACGACGGGACGACCTTCGCGGTCGGCGTCCGCGAGGGCCTGCGCGACGCGTTACCGATCACGCTGGCGGTGACGCCGATGGGGCTGGTCGTCGGGGTGGCCGCCGTCGAGGTGGGCCTGCCGATCGCGCAGGCGGTCGGCATGAGCTACCTCGTCTTCGCGGGCATCGCGCAGCTCGCGGCGCTGCAGCTCATCGCCGTGGGTTCGCCGGTCGCCGTCATCCTGGTGACGACGCTGCTGCTGAACCTGCGCTTCGCGCTGTACTCGGCGGCCCTCGCCGACCCCCTGCGGGCGGCACCCGGCTGGCTCCGAGCGGTCATGGCCTTCCTGATGACCGACCAGGCGCTGGCCCTCGGCAGCCAGCGGTACGGTCGCTTCCCGGGGCGCGGCGCCAAGGTCGCCTACTACCTCGGCGTGTCGGTGCCGATCGGCTTCGTATGGACGACGGCGAGCACCGTGGGCGTCCTGGTCGGGGCCGGGCTCCCGGCCGGCCTGTCGCTCGACTTCGCCGTGCCGCTGGTCTTCCTCACGCTGTGGGTCGCGGCGATGCGGCGCGGCGCGGCGCCGGTGTGGGTGGCGGGCGCGGTGGCGGGCGGGGTCGCCGTGCTGGCGCGCCCGCTGCCCTTCAACCTCGGCCTGCTGGTGGCGGCCTTCGCCGGCATCGCGGCCGGCCTGTGGTGGGAAACGCGGGGCGGACCCGCGCCGCGGCCGGGTGCCGGCGCCCGGGGCGGGGAGGCGACGTGACCGCCGCCGGCGGGTGGGGACTGATCCTGGCGATGGCGGCGATCACCTTCGCCCTCCGCGCCAGCTTCATCGTGCTGCAGGACCGCATTCGCCTGCCGGTCCTGGTGCGGCGGGGGCTGGCCTACGTGCCCGCGGCCGTGCTGGCGGCGATCGTCGCGCCGGCGCTCGTGCAGCTCGGCGGCGACGCCGACCTCGCCTCTCAGGCGCCGCGCTGGGTGGCCGGCCTCGTCGGCGCGGCAGTTGCGGTACGCACGCAGCACATGGTGGCCGTCCTCATCGCCGGCATGCTGACGCTGTGGGGCGTGCAGGCGCTGCTGGGCTGAGCGCCCGGGCGACGTGCGCGGTGGGCGGAATGGCACGGGGCCGACCGCGGTCGGTCCCGCAGTTGCTCAGTCCTCCCAGTCCATCGCCGGGTCGTCCACCAACCGCTCGCCGCGCGCCAGCCCCGAGATCCGACGCATCTCGTCGTCGTCGAGCTCGAAGTCGAACACGTCGAGGTTGGCGGCCTGGTGGGCGGGGGACGCCGCCTTGGGGATCGCGACGACGCGCGGCTGCTGCAGCAGCCAGCGCAACGTGACCTGGGCGGGATCCTTGCCGTGCCGCTCGCCGATGGCCGTCAGCGTCGGGTCGCCCTGCACGCGCCCGCGCGCGATCGGCGCGTAGGCGGTGATGAGCAGGTCGTGCGCCTCCGCCAGCGCCAGCAGCTTCTCTTGGGCGAGGAACGGGTGGACCTCGACCTGGTCGGTCAGGGTCGGCCCGGCGGCCAGCGAGCGGAGCAGCAGCGAGGGCGGGAAGTTGCTCACCCCAACGTGGCGCGCCAGGCCGCGCTCGCGGGCTTCGTGCAGCGCCTGGAGCGTCTCCTCGAGGGGCACCTCCGGGTTGGGCCAGTGCAGCAGCAGCAGGTCGACGTCGTCGACGCCGAGCGCGGCGAGGCTCTCCTCGCTGCTGCGCAGCAGGTCGTCGCGGCGGAAGTGGCGCGGGCGGACCTTGGTGGTCAGGAAGACCTCGTCCCGCGGCATGCCGGATCGGCGCAGCCCGACCCCGACCTCGGTCTCGTTGAAGTACCCCTGCGCGGTATCGATGTGCCGGTAGCCGAGCGCTAGGGCGTGCTCGACCGCGCGCGTGCAGTCGTCGCCGCGCAGTTCCCACGTCCCCAGGCCCAACGCGGGCACCGTGGCCCCTTGGACTCGTCGCTGGATCATGCGCCACGCTACTCGCTGCGGCGGACGAAGCGTGTCCGGCGGCGGTCCTCGCGGGCGCGGCGCCGCCGTCCCACCGTGCTGTGATGGGATCGTGTGGACGTCCGCGGCGGTCAGGTTGCGCACCGTCTACCTCGGCTGGTGGGTGGTCGCCGGCGGCATGGGGCTGCAGGCGGCGCAAGCCGCGCTGCTGAGCAACGTCTTCGGCGTGTACGTCGTCGCGCTGACCGGCGAGTTCGGCTGGTCGCGGGCCGCGCTGGCCAGCGGCTTCGCGCTGGTGCAGCTGCAGGGGGGTCTGCTCGGCCCGCTCCAGGGCCTGGCGCTCGACCGCTTCGGACCGCGCCGGGTGATCGCCTTCGGCGTCGTCGTCTTCGGCGCGGGCCTGGCGGCGGTGTCCACCGTCTCGACGCTGGCGGGCTTCTACGCGGCGCTGCTCATCGCCGGACTGGGGGCCTCCCTCGCCGGCTACCTCTCGGTGACGACGGCGATCGTGCCCTGGTTCCTGCGTCGGCGCGCGACCGCGATGGCGTGGATGGCGCTGGGTGCCAGCGCCGGTGGACTGCTGGTGCCGCTCGTCGCCGGCGCGGTGGTCGCGTTCGGTTGGCGGCCGACCGCGCTCGCCTCGGGGGTCGCGGCGCTGCTCGTCGGGCTGCCCAGCGCCGCGCTCATGCGCCGCGAGCCGGCGCGCTACGGGCTGGCGATCGACGGCGGCTACCGGGGCCTGCCGGACGCCGCTCGCGGCGCGATCGACGTGCCGGACGGGGATCCCGAACACGACTTCACCCTCCGGGCGGCCGTGCGCACCCGCTCCTTCTGGATGCTGGGGCTCGGTCACGCGTCGGCGCTGCTGGTGGTGTCGGCGGTGGTCGTGCACCTGGTGCCGCACCTCAGCGGCGGCCTGGGGATGTCGCTCACGGCGGCCGCGTCCGTGGTCGCCGCGCTGACGTTCGTGACCGCCGTCGGCCAGGCGCTCGGCGGCGTCCTCGGGGACCGCGTCGCGAAGCGGCGCCTGGCGATGGGCGCGATGTTCGCCCATGCGGCCGGCCTGCTGTCGCTCGCCTGGCTGCCCCCCGGCGTGGGCATCGCTGCCTTCCTGCTTCTCCATGGGCTCGCGTGGGGCGTGCGCGGTCCGCTGATGGGCGCCATGCGGGCCGACTACTTCGGGGCCACCCACTTCGGCGCCATCATGGGCGCGTCGACGCTGGTCTTCATGCCCGGGCAGTTGCTCGGTCCGATCGCCGCCGGCTTGATGGCCGACGCGTTCGGCGACTACCGCTGGGGCTTCACGCTCCTTGCGGGGCTGGCGGCGCTCGGTTCGCTGGCCTTCCGCCTCGCGACGCCGCCAGCGAGCCGCGCGGCCTGACGGCCGCGTGCGGCCACGGAGATGGCGAGCGGGGACGCAGACGGGATCGCTCGTGCCCGCTACGCTACCCGCCGACCTAGGAGGTCCGCACATGCCCACCATCACCGTCGACGGTCGCAGCGTCGACGTCGAGCACGGCAGCAAGCTCGTCCTCGCCATCGAATCGCTCGGCATCGACATCGGCCACCGCTGCGGCGGGAAGGCCCGCTGCACCACCTGCCGCGTCGAGTTCCAGGCCGGCGAGCCCGAGTCGTTCACCCGCGCCGAGTACCGCAAGCTGCGGGAGGCCGGCCTGCTCGATGAGGTGCGGCTCTCGTGCCAGGTGCTCGTCGAGCACGACATGACCGTCCAAGCGCTCAAGACCCTCCAGAGCGAGGGCTGGGCCGACACCGGGCCCGCGGTCGCGGCGGAACTCACCCCGGAGGCGGAGCGGTTCGGGCGCGACGCGCTGAGGGCCGAGGCGCCGCTGGGCTGAGCCCGCCGCGCGTGTCGCGCGCAGCGCGCGCGCCACCTGCGGTAGCATGCGCCACCGTCGGCCGGGACGACGCCCGCCCTCGCGCCCCCGTGCGGACGCGAACCGGCACGCAGGTGACGCGCAGCGGCCCATGACCCAGATCCCCATCCCCCCAGGCGCCCCACGCCGCCGCAGCGCGGCCCGGGGCGCTTTCGTCGTCATGGGGGGAACGCTGGCGTCACGGCTGACCGGCCTCCTGCGCGAGGTGCTGGTCATCGCCCTGTTCCCCGTCCGGGCTTCGGACGCGTTCCGCATCGCCTGGGTGGTGCCGAACCTCTTCCGCGAGCTGCTGGCGGAGGGTGCGCTGACGAACGCGTTCGTCCCGATCTACCAACGCCTGCGCGGTCCCGACCGGCGCGAGTTCGCCGGCGCCATGACGGCGATGTTGGCGCTGGTGAACGCCGCGCTGCTGGCGACGGCGATCCTGAGTGCCCCGTGGATCGTCGATCTGCTGCTGGCCGCCGACGCCAACGTCGACCGCGAGCTGGCGGTGACGCTGCTGCGCCTGACCTTCCCGGTCCTGGCCGCCATCAGCCTGAGCGCGCTGGCCATGGGGGTGCTGCAGGCCGAGGAGCGCTTCTTCGCCCCGGCCTGGGCGCCGGTGGCGCTCAATGCGGGCGCGATCGCGGCGATGCTCGCCTTCCCGGGGCAGGCGAGCGCCCTCGCGCTGGGGGTCGTCGCTGGCGGCGTTCTGCAGGCGGTCGTCCAGTGGCCGGCGATGCTGCGCGCCGGCATCGCGCCGCGCCTGGGGCGCTGGTGGCACGTGGCGATGCCCGCCGCCCTGACGCTGATGGTCCCCTTCGCCTTCACGACGGGGGCGCGCCAGCTGCTCAACGTCGTGGCGCAGCGCATCGTGTCGAACGACGCGCTCTTCCCCGCCGGGGCGGTCACCGCCTACGCGCTCGCGGCGATGCTCTTCAGCCTGGTGCTCGGCCTGTTTGCGATCAGCCCCGCCGTGGCCTTCTACGCCCGCCTGGGGAACCTCGCGGCGGAGGGGGCGACGACCTTCGGCGCCACCCTCGAGGCGGGCACCCGCTTCATCCTGCTGCTGACGCTGCCCGTCGGCGCCGTCACCTTCGCCTTCGCCGAGCCGGCCGTCCGCACGGTCTTCGAGATCCTGCGGCCGGCCGCGGGCCAGGAGGTCGCGATCGCCCTCGCCGTCCTCGCCCTGGCGCCCCTCGGCGTGGCCCTGCCGGCAGCAGGGTTGGTCAACTTCCTGCTGCGGCCCTTCTACGTGCGGCAGCGCGTGCGGGCGCCGGTGGCGCTCTCGGTCGCGTTCACGTTGCTGACGGCGCTGCTCTACCTCTGGCTGGCGCCCGTCTACGGCATCGCCGGCCTGTCGTGGGCCACCGCTGCGGCGATGGCGTCCCAGGCGCTGGTGCTGCTCCTGTGGTTGCGTCGGGCCGAGGCGCTCGATCTGGCCGCGGTGGCGCGGCAGTTCGCCCGCGTGGGCGCCGCGGCGGTCGTCGCGGCTGCCGCCGCGCGCTGGGCGGCGGTGGCCGCCGTGTCCGCGTGGGGGTTGGCGGGCTGGTGGTCGGCGGCGGTCACGCTCGCGGTGGGCGGCTCGCTGGCCCTCGCGGCGTTCCTGGCGCTCGCGTGGGCGCTGGGCGTGCCGGAGGTGCGGCGCTCGCAAGGCACCACCTGACGCAGGCCTGTGGGGTCGGCGACTATGCTGGGAACGTCGGCTGCCATCGTTTCGCGATTTCTCTTCGAGCGAGGAGGATCCATCCATGTTCAACAGGAACGCCCTACGCGCCGTGCTCATCGTGGCGGCCGTGGCCGTGGCCGTGTCGTCGCTGGCCGCGTGCGGACCGAGCCAACGTGAGCAAGACCTGACCAGCGAGAACGAGCGACTCGTCGGCGAGGTCGCCACCCTGCAGTCGAGCGTCGAACGGCTCGAGACCGACGCCGGCGAGGCGAACCAGGCACTGACCGAGGCGCTCACGACCGTCGAGACCGTCGTCGCCGAGCGGGACGAGGCGCTGGCGGAGCGGGAGGCAGCGGTGGCCGAGCGCGACGCCGCCCTGGCCGCGGCCGAGGGCGCGGATGCCGAGCGCGCCGCGCTGGATGCCGAGCGCGCCGCGCTGGAGGCCGAGCGCGACACGTTGGTGGCCGAGCGTGCCGCGCTGGTGGCCCAGCGCGACACGGTCGTGTCGGAGCGTGATGCCGCCCAAGCCGACCTGATCACTGCTGCAGCCTCTCTGGACGCGATGGCCGGCGAGCTGGAGGCGGTCGTCGTCGAGCGTGACGGGGCCCGGGCGGAGTTGGCGAACACGGTGGCCGAGCATGACGCCGCGTCCGCGGATCTGGCCGCGGCGCAGGCCGAGCTCGCCGGGCTGACCGAGGCCCTCACCGCCGCCGAGGAGCGTGCGGTTGCCGCCGAACAGGAGCGCGGCGCGGCCCAGGAGGCCTTGGCGGAGACCGAGGCGGCCCTCGAGGTCGTGAGGATCGAGCGCGACGTCATGCAGTCCGAGCTCAGCAACTCGAGCGGGCTCGTTGCGGTCCTGAGCGACACCAATCTCGAACTCGAGGCGGCGCAGGCGATCCGCGACCAGGAGTTGTCCGCGCTGCAGGCTGCGCTGCAGGCCGCCGCTGAGGCCCGGACGGTGGCCGAGGAGCGGGTCGACGCCCTCGAGGCGGAGCTCGCTGCGCGGGAAGTCGAAGTCGAGGCGAGCGCCGCCGACGTCGACGCCGGCAACGCCGAGCTCGAGGCCATGGCGGCCGCGCTCGAGGTCGCTACGACGCAACTCGCCGGCGCCACGGTCGAGCGCGACCAACTGCTGTCCGAGCGCGATGCGCTGGTGTCCGAGCGCGATGCGCTGGTGTCCGAGCTGGAGGTCACGCAGTCCGCTCTCGAGACCGCAACGACCGAGGCGGAGGCGGCAGCAGACGCGCTCGAGGCAGCCGCCTCCGAGACGGAGACGGCGGCGGCCGAGGCGAGAACCCTGAGGACCATGCTGGACGCACGGACGACCGAGTTGGAGGCTCGGAGCGCCGATCTGGAGACCCGAGCGACCGAGCTGGAGACGGTGACGATCGAGCTGGTGGCCGCACGTAGCGAGCTGAACACGACGGGTGCCGCGCTCGAGGCCACGACCGCCGAGTTGGATTCGGTGTCGGCCGCGCTCGAGTCGACGTCCGCCGAGCTCGCGGCCGTCACGGCCGCCCGCGACGCCGGCGAGGCCGACCTCGCCGCGGCGAGCGAGCGGGAAGCCACCCTGACCGCCGAGCGCGCTGCCCTGAGCGCCGAGCGCGACGCGCTGGAAGCCGAGCGCGACGATCTCGCCGCGCGCCTCGCCATCGCGGAGGCCGCAAGCGCCAGCGCGATGGCGCGCCTCGGCGAGACCGCCGAAGCCCTCGAGGACGCCCAGGGACGGGCGGTCCAGCTTACGGGGCGGCTGTCGGATCTGCTCGAGGAGCAGGCGGGCCTGCAGGAGACGACCCAGGCCCAGCGCGACGCGCTTGCGTCCGTGCGCGCCGACCTGGAGGCGACCCAGACCGAGATCGCGCGCCTGACCGGCGCGCGTGGCATCTACACGGTCCAGGCGGCCGACTCGCTCTCGTCCATCGCAACGTTCTTCTACCGTGACGGCAACCGCTGGCCCGACATCCTGGCCGCCAACGACAACCTGATCGACGATCCCGACCTGATCTTCGCGGGGATGGTGTTGATCGTCCCCGAGTGAGGAGCCGCGACCCCTAGCCTAGGATGGGCGCATGGAACCGCCGCCCGGCACGACGACGCCGATGGAGCTTTGCTCCCTCGACCTGGCCCACCTGACCGACGACGAAGTCCGCGCGCTGTTGCCCCTGGCGACAGCGCTGCGGCTGGAGTCGCGGCCCGATGACGCGCCCCCGACCGCGGCGAGCCTCGCCGGCTCGCTCGCGGCGGTGGCCGGGATGCTGGAGTTGACCGTCGAGGCGGTCGTCGCCCGGGAGGGCGATCGCGTCATCGGCCGCGCGCTGGCCTTCCTGCCCACCGGGGTCGACAACCGCCACATGTTGCAGCTGGATCCGCAGGTCGCCCCAGACCACCGCCGGCGCGGCGTGGGTAGGTCGATGCTGCGCTGGGCGCTGGAGGTCGCGGGCCGGCACGACCGGCGCCTGATCATCGGCGGCACGGGCGCGCGGGTGCCCGCGGGCGACGCCTTCGCGCTCGCCTTCGGGGCGCGGGCCTCGTTGCCGGCGAGCCTGAACGAGCTCGATCTCGAGGAGCACGGGCCGCGTCTGTTCGGGCCTGATGGCGTGGTCGCGGCCTGGGTCCGCGAGGGTCCGGAGCGCGCGCCCGGGTACGAGCTGGCCTGGTTGCGGCGGCCCTACGCGGAGGAGGCGCTCGGTCCCGTCGCGGCGCTGAAGTCGGCGATGAACGACGCGCCCCGCGGCGAGCTCGACGTCGAGGACCGCGTCTACACAGCGGATTCCTTGCGCGACAACGACGCCTACGAGCGTGCGGCGGGCTACCAACCGTGGACGCTTGTGGCGCGGCATGCGGCGACCGGGGACTACGCCGGGTTCACCGAGGTGGTGTGGCACCCCGACAACCCGGCGATCGCGTTCCAGGGCGACACGGCCGTGGTGCCCGCGCACCGCGGGCACGCGCTCGGCAAGTGGCTCAAGGCCGCGATGCTCGAGCGCCTGCACCGCGAGCGCCCGCAGGTGCGGGTGGTCCGCACCGGCAACGCCGACTCGAACGCGGCGATGCTGGGGATCAACCACGCGCTCGGGTTCCGCCAGGCGGAGGGCGGCACGGTCTACCAACTGGACGTCGAGGAGCTCGCCCGGCGCCTGTGACCGTCCGGGGCGCGACCCGGCGACGGTGCCGACGGCGCTCCGGCCTGGGCCTACGGCGCGGGCGCGCCCCAGTCCTCGAGCCAGCCGCGCAGCGTGGTGATCTCCTCGACCTGGACGCGCACGATCTCGCGTGCGAGAGCGGCGACCTCGGGCCGCGGCGCCGGGTCGAGCGCCAGCGCCTCCTCGGCCAGCGCCACCGCCATCTCGTGGTGGCGGACCATGTCGCTGACGAACACCACGTCGATTTCGGAGGGCGCCAGGCCCGTGAGGGCGCGCATCATCGGCGGGGTCGGCGCGGGCTGGGCCTCGGGGTACCAGTCCTCGAGCCAGGCGCGCAGCGTCGCGATCTCATTCGCCTGCGTCGTCACGATGTCCCGCGCGAGCGCGCGCACCTCGGGGCGCTCGCCGCGCTCGGCCGCCTCGCGGGCGGCGTCGACGGCCTCCTGGTGGTGCGGGATCATGCCGGCGAGGAAGCCCGCCTCGCTGGCGATGGGCGCGTGCGCCGACGCGGCGGCGCCGTGCCCGTGGCCGACGCCCGCCGCCGCGCCGGTGCGCGGCAGGTCCACGGCGATGCTCACGGCGACCAGCGCGGTGGCGAGCGAGAGCAGCAGGACGGTGCGGCCGACCAGGTCGCGGAACACGCCCGTCACCCCGCCACCGCGAGCCGGGGTGCGGCCTCGGGCGCGGCGCCGACCTCGGCCGCCATCGGCGGGCGGAAGCGCCGGAGGCGCAGCGCGTTGCTGACGACGAAGACGCTGGAGAGACCCATCGCGGCCGCCGCGAAGATCGGCGACAGCAGCAGGCCGAAGGCGGGGTAGAGGACGCCTGCGGCCACCGGGATGAGCAGCGTGTTGTAGGCGAAGGCCCAGAAGAGGTTCTGCCGGATGTTCGCCAGCGTCGCTCGCGAGAGCGCGATGGCGTTGGGCACGTTGCGCAGGTCGCCGGACATGAGCACGACGTCGGCGGACTCGATGGCGACGTCGGTGCCGGTGCCGATCGCCAGGCCGACGTCGGCCTGGGCCAGCGCGGGCGCGTCGTTGATGCCGTCGCCCACGAAGGCGACCTTGTCGCCGGAGGCCTGCAGGCCGCGCACCGCCTCGGCCTTGCCGTCGGGCAGGACCTCGGCGAGGACGTCGTCGATGCCCAGCTTGGCGGCGATGGCCCGGGCGGTGCGGGCGTCGTCGCCGGTGATCATCGCGACGCGCTTGCCGAGCGCGTGCAGCGCCGCGACCGCCTCCGCCGAAGAGGGCTTGAGGGCGTCGGCGACGGCGATGACGCCGGCGGCCCGACCGTCGATGGCCACGTAGACGGCGGTCTTGCCCTCGTCGGAGAGGCGCAGGGCCACGCCGGCGAGCCCGCCGGCGTCGATGCCGAGGCGCTGCAGGTAGCGGCCGGCGCCGACCTGCACACTGCGGCCCGTGACGCGGCCCGCGACCCCGTAACCGGGCGCCGCCTCGAAGGCCTCGACGCGCGGCAGTTCCCCGCTGCGCGAACGTGCCGCGGCGACCATCGCCCCCGCGATCGGGTGCTCGGAGTCCGCCTCGACGGCGCCGACCAGCGTGAGCAGGCCTGCCTCGTCGAAGCCGTCGGCCGTGACGACGTCGGTGACCTCGGGCCGGCCCTTGGTGAGGGTGCCGG
>Ga0180436_10001456_pt1 | contig 23114 bp, 17 predicted proteins | sample SS_ome_2_FD_132434 | JGI IMG/M metagenome (GOLD analysis project Ga0180436, IMG submission 132434) | Hypersaline lake sediment archaeal communities from the Salton Sea, California, USA - SS_3_S_2 metaG | ecosystem: Environmental > Aquatic > Non-marine Saline and Alkaline > Hypersaline >... | reverse complement strand
ATGATAAGGAGAAAAAAGCTGTCTGTGTATGCCATGCGGGATGGCGCGGTGTTGTTGGAGGAATAGTGAAAAATGCTCTTGATATTATGACAAAAAACTTTGGCTGCGAAGCAGAGAATATTCTTGCAGGTGTCGGACCCTGCATTCGATCATGTTGTTTCGAGATTCAAGAGGACGTTGAAAGAATATTCAAAACTGAGTTTGGTGATTTTTCCGTTGAAAGAAGGGACGGCAGAATTTTTGGTGATATTGAGATAGGCATTGCGCTTTCATTCTATAAATACGGTCTGCCTGCGAAGAATTTGACTATCGCAAAAGAATGTACATATTGCGATGAAGAGAACTATTTTTCCTATCGAAGACAGGGGAAAAGCGGCGGAGCAATGGCATCGGTTGTTATGATTAAATAGAAATAAACAGTATAATCATACATGCTTTAGGGGGAGTATCTTTTGGTTTTTGGGCTGCTCTCTTTTTATTTGGTATAATAAAAAAATATTTCGACACGCTTCCAAAATTTATGACGATATTCACTTGATATGCACACGAAAATATTATAATATGGTATGCGTTAAGAAAGAGAGGAACAACATTGTACTTAAAGTCAATACTTATAAACGGGTTTAAATCATTTCCGGACAAAAAGGAATTTAAAATAGACAGCGGAATCACAGGAGTTGTTGGACCGAACGGAAGCGGAAAGAGTAATGTAGCCGATGCTGTACGCTGGGTTTTGGGCGAACAGAGTGCAAAATCGCTGCGCGGCGGTAAGATGCTGGACGTTATCTTTGGCGGATCCGAAAACAGAAAACAGAAGTCTTTTTGTGAGGTTTCTTTGGTTTTCGATAATTCTTCGAGCATGCTTTCCACGGATTTCTCTGAGGTCCATATAGCAAGAAAGCTTTACCGATCCGGTGAAAGCGACTATTTCATAAACAAGGCGCAGTGCAGATTAAAAGATATCCTGGAGATGTTCAGGGATACCGGCATCGGTAAAGAAGGATATTCTATAATAGGACAAGGTAAAATCGATGAGATTCTAACCGAGAAAGGCACTGAAAGAAGAAAAATCTTCGAAGAAGCAGCAGGAATAATGAAATACCGCGTAAGAAAAGAGGAAGCGGAGAGAAAACTCGGACGTACTAAGGATAACCTTGTTCGAGTGCAGGATATTTTGGGCGAGCTCGAAACACAGATTGAGCCTTTGAAAAAACAAAGAGAACAGGCGAAGAAATATGTCGAGCTTGCAGAAAGACAAAAGGTCTTGGAGATAAATCTATATCTTGATGCGTACGACAAACACAGCGAGAAGATTGATACCATAAACAAAACGATTGAAGGATTGAAAGAGGAGGAGGAAAGCCTCCAAAAAGAGCTTGCTGATCTTGAGGAGAATACAGCAGGACAAGAGGAAGCTGTACTCGAAATCGATGAAAAAATCGGTAAGCTTAACTATGATATAACTGCATGTCAAAGGGACATCGAAAGAATTGACGGAGAAATTAAGCTATCAGAGGAGAGAAATGCGTTTTTCAAAAGGGATATCGAAAGATTAAAGCAGGAAATAGACAATGAGAATTTGAGCATACTCGCTAAGAAGGACAAGATAGTTTTGATTGGTCAGGAGATTGAAAAATCTTCGGGTGACCAAAGAGCAACTGAAGAGAAGATTTTTGAACTCCAAAACGATTTAGCGGACAAAATCATCAACCAAGAACAAGAGCTGAAAATAATTACGGACGTCAAGAGCGGTGTTTTTGATAACTTAGGTGAGCTTTCCGATATAAAGAGCGGTATTTCTGCGATAACCTCTGCAAGGGATTCTGCAAAAAGAAGGCTTTCTGATATAAAAGAAAAGGTAGAGGGCTATACAAAGGATATAGGCGCATTTAAACAGGATGAAGAAAAGCTTAAAACAGACCACGAGGAATCCGAGAAAAAATCCAATTTATTAAAGCAAAAAGTTTTTGACCTAGCCAGAGAATACAGTGAAAAAGAAGCGGAACTCTCCAAGTCTACGGTTTCGCTTTATGATATAGAGAAAAAACTCGAGGGAATAAAATCCAGAAAAAAACTGCTTTCCGAAATGCGCGATGGTTTCGAGGGATATTATAACAGCGTCAAAAATCTCTTGCGGAGCGCAGACAGAGACGGCGGACTTAAAACTAAAATCGTTTCTACGGTAGCTTCCGCAATACAAGTGCCGAAAAAGTATGAAGTCGCTTTGGAGGTTGCGCTTGGAAATGCGATGCAAAACATAATCGTGGAAAATGAATATGATGCAAAGGACCTCATAGAATACCTTAAGAAAAAGGATATGGGAAGAGTTTCGTTTCTTCCGTTAAATGCACTTAAGAAAAGATATCTTTCGAGCAGCGAAAAAAATCATTTGCGTGAAAACGGCGTAATAGGCATAGCTAGTGATCTTATCGATTTTGAAGGAAAAGTTACACCTGCAGTTGAGTATCTTCTTGCAAGAACGGTCATAGTTGATAATATGTCAAATGCGATTTCTTTGATGAAGAAATCCTCATACAGCTTCAGAACTGTGACGCTCGATGGAGGGGTCCTAAACCCCGGCGGAGTTATAACCGGAGGAAGCGTAAAGAAAAATCAAGCTGGATTGCTGTCCAGGGAACGTGTTTTGAGCGAACTTACAGAATCAGAAAAGCAGCTCAATAACGAAGCCGAGAAAACGAGAAGCTTATTTGTGGACATACGGCAAAAGTTGAAGAAAATCGGTGAAGAAAAAAACAATCTGGACAGTGAACAAAGAAAAATAGAGGTCAATATCGCTTCTGTTTTTGAAAGGATGAATGCCCTTGCTGATAAACAGAAATCTTTGAGCGAGAGCTGCGAAATTCTTCGTGAGGAAGGAAAACAGCTGGAAAGGGAGCTTGAGTCATCCGAGTATAAAGCATCCGAGCTTTTGGACAAGGAAGAACTGCTTGTCGGTACCGGAGACGAGACAGATGAAAAGATAAAAGAGCTGGAAGAGAAGTATAACGACCACGCTGTTGAAATCGATGCGCTAAAGGAAAAGCTGTCCAAGGACAAGATTGCACTCGCCGCGCTTAAGAAGGACAACGAAGGAAAGAATGCGGAGAGGAGCAGACTTGAAAAAGAAAATATCGAAAGTACCAATTCGATTGAGAAAAAACAAAAGCAGATAGAAATCTGCACTACGGGGATTGCGGATCTTGAAAAGGGAACGATTAGCCTTCTGCAGCAGATGGAAGAGAAAAAGGCAGCAGCAGTATCCAGTCAGGAAATCCTCGAGGCTGCTTTAGGGCAAAAACAGGATGCACGTTCGAACGTGAAATCCAAACTCAGTCAAAAGGAAGAGCTGCATCAAAGAATCGCCGATACTTACGAAAAGAAGCATAAAGCAGAGCTGAATATAACCAAAATCGAGAGCAATCTTGAGTTTTCGCAAAACAGGATTTGGGATAAATATCAGCTCACTTATGTGAATGCTCTGAAATTCAGGCAGGAGATAAAGCTTTCCGAAGCGACAAAAGAGATTGAATCCATAAGGGCAAAAATCCGGGCAATGGGTGATGTAAACCCGCATGCTATTGAGGACTATGATAATCTTATGCAGAGATTCACTTTCCTTTCCGAGCAAAAAGAGGACTTGGAAAAAGCTTGTGACGATTTGGAAAAAGTAATCGATGGCCTGATGGATAAGATGAAGGAGAGTTTCGAAGATAAGTTTAAGATAATCAATGAGAACTTTAAAATGGTGTTTAAGCAGCTTTTCGGCGGAGGAAGGGTAAATCTCGTATTGGAAGACAAAACGAATATCATGGAAAGCGGTATTCAGATTGTTGCAGAACCCCCGGGCAAGCATCTTCAAAACATACTGCTTCTCTCCGGCGGAGAAAAAGCTCTTACAGCGATAGCTTTGCTGTTTGCACTGCTCAGAATAAACCCTTCTCCACTCTGTATATTGGACGAAATAGACGCAGCTCTTGATGATGCAAACGTTCATAAGTTTGCGGAATACTTGAGAGCGTTCACCAACGAAACGCAGTTTATCGTAATCACTCACAGAAAGCCAACAATGGCGATATGTGATGTTCTCTACGGTCTTGCGATGGAGGAAAAGGGAGTAACTGAAGTGCTTTCTGTAAATATAGGATAATAAGAAGATGAGGTAGTCGCCTCATCTTTTTTTAAATCTATTGTTGTGTCTTGATCAGCTCATCCTCTAATAAATGCAGTTCTTCATATTTCTTATGTACAATGTCTTTGAGCTCTTCGGCTTGCTTTGAAATCTCTAAAACCCTATTATAATCGTTTGCAACTTCCGGTTTTGCCATCTCATTTTCATGATCGGCAATTGCACTTTCGTCTTTGCTGATATCGTCTTCAAGTCGGGAGATTTTCCCCTTAATTCTGTTCAATTTGGACTGTAATTCTTTTTTTTGCTTATATTCATTTACTACGGAAATTGTTTTAGTATCTGACTTTGATTTGATATGCTGTTCCCGCTTGGAAAGGTAATAATCATAGTTGCCGAGATACTCAGTTATTTTCTCATCTTCAAGATATAGTATCCTGTCTGCCATCTCATTGATCAAATATCTGTCATGCGAGATTATAAACATTGTACCCGGATATTCCTCTAAGGCCTCCTGTAAGGCTTCTTTAGAGTTTATGTCCAAATGGTTTGTCGGCTCATCCAAAAGTAAAAAGTTGGCTTTTGAAAGCATAAGAAGAAGCAAGGAAAGCTTTGCTCTTTCGCCGCCGCTTATATCGGAAACCATCTTGAAAACCTCATACTTTACAAAAAGAAAAGAACCCAATATTGTACGAATCTGTGTTTCGGTCATGGCCGGGTACTCATCAGCAACATTGTCAAAGACGGTTTTGTTTTCTGCCAAGTTCGATTGGCTCTGATCGAAATATGATGGAAATACGTTAATACCTATTTTAATTTCACCGCTGTCAGGAGCTGTTTCTCCTAAAAGAATTTTAAAAAGAGTCGTCTTACCGCTTCCGTTCCCGCCGAGAAGAAATAATCGTTCTCCGCGCGATACCGAAATATCGATATCGGAAAAAAGACATTGTGAGCCGAAGGATTTTGAAAGCTTTTTTACTTGGGCGACTTCCTTGCCGCCGAGGTTTTCTGTATCAAACTTAAGCTTAAATTGAGAGCCCTTTTTTTCAGTTTCTTTTAACTGAGTCGTGAGCTTATCGACGATGTGCTGCTTGCTCTCTGCCGTTCTAATATTCCTCTCTCTGTTCCATCGAAGCTGTTGTTCGATAATACCGCTTACTCTGTCAATCTCTTTATGCAGGTTTTTATTATCTCGCAGTACTTGCTCTTCATCGATTTTTTTCCGCTTAAGATATTCGCTGTATGCTCCGGTATAGGTTTTAAGCTTGCCAAATTTCATATCAAAAGTTCTGTTTGTAACAGAATCCAAAAAGCGCCTGTCATGAGATATGACGATAAATGCTCCGGAATAGGTGGACAGAAAACCCTCGAGCCATTCAACAGAGTCTATATCAAGGTGATTGGTAGGTTCGTCCAAAAGAAGCAGATTTGCGTTTGAAAGAAGCATTTTAGCCAGGGATATCTTTGTTTGCTCACCGCCGCTCAGTGAAGCGGCTTTCTTTTCTAGGTCCGAATCGCTGAAGCCTAAACCCAAAAGCATCGATTTTGTTCTGCTTCGAAAAGTATGTCCGCCATTATCATCAAAACTTTTCTGCAGACTGTACTGCCTTTTTATAAGCGCATCCAAATTGCCGATATTATGGTCTATATCATGATGAATTTGGTCCAACTCAAGCTCTATGTCGACAAGATGTGAAAACTCATTTAACACCTCTCCATAGACAGTTCTGCTTTTGTCGACTGATAAATGCTGTTCCATATATCCGATGGTTAGATGCTTGTTTATGAAAACATCTCCCGAATCAAGCGGAATCTTGTTTAGAATAATTTTAAAGAGAGTTGTTTTGCCGACTCCGTTTGCACCTACAAGTCCTATTCTGTCTTTATGGCCAACTTCAAAAGTGACCCCCTTAAAAAGCGGATCATCGAACGATTTAGACAGATTTGAAACCGATAAGATCTTCAAAACATACTCCAGTTAAAACGTATTTTCAAAGGCAATTCTAACACAAATCAAATAAAAATGCACAGAATTTTATATATAAACTCTGCGCATTCATTTTAAGCTAAAGGAATTTTCTATAATGCAAGTTTATAGATTACCTTTATGTCTTCTTCTCCGAGCTTTACGAAGTTGCCGATTTTTCCGAGGAGCATCGCTTTTTTTGACATCTCATCAATACTAGATTCGTCCACACCAACATCCTTCAGGCTGGTTGGCAGACCGATTGAAGCAAAAAAGGCTTTTAATTCTGCGATTCCTTTTAAAGCGATTTCCTCATCTGAAAGACCATCAGGATTAACCTCCATAACTCTTTCAGCGAATTGCTTGAATCTTGGGATATCGGTTTTGTATACATAGGTCATCCAAGCAGGACATATTATAGAAAGAGTTGCGCCGTGGGCTACGTCAAACATAGCGCCGATTTCGTGACCAATATTGTGTGATGCCCAATCACCGACACGACCGGTACTGAGAATGTCATTGTGTGCGATTGTTCCGGACCACATGATCTCGGCTCTTGCAGCATAGTCATTCGGATTTTCAAGTGCAATTTTCGTTTGCTCAATAACTGTTAGAAGAACTGCTTCGCACAACCTGTCGGTAAGAGCGACATTCTTTACGGTTGTAAAATATCTTTCGATATCATGCATCATTATATCGGCACTGCCGCAGGCGGTTTGATACTTAGACACACTGCAGGTGAGTTCCGGATTCAGTATGGAAAAAACAGGTCTAACACATTCGGAGTTAAAAGGTCTTTTGTATCCTGTTTTTTCATTAGTAATAACGGAACCAATACTCGCTTCCGAGCCGGCTGCAGAAATCGTAAGGACTGTTGCTACAGGAATAGCTTCTTCAAACGTATCTTTTTCAAGATATAAATCCCATACATCACCGTCATATTTTGCTCCGACAGCTATGGCCTTTGCAGTATCTATCGGACTTCCTCCGCCGACAGCAAGAATAAAATCAATATTCTTCGCTTTGCAGATTTCGATACCCTCATATACTTTAGAAAGTCTTGGGTTTGGTTTTACTCCTCCAAGCAAAGTATATTCTATACCGTTTTCTTTGAGGGAATTCTCGATTTCAGGCAGTAAGCCATCTTCTTTTATTCTTTCACTGCCATATACTATGAGTGCATTCTTACCATATTTTGAAACCTGATCACCTACGCTCTTGTGAGTATCCTTGCCAAAAATAATCCTTGTTGGTTGGCTGAATTCAAAGTTGTTCATAAAAATTTCTCCTTATTATAACAAAAATCTGATTGGAATCAGTATATCATGGTAAAAGGTTGTTTTACAAAAAAAATTATGTCTTTAATAAAAATTGAAGTTTTTTAATTTGTATTGAGTGCATTTTGATGTAATTATATTTAATATAAGCATTGAAATTATTTCTTTATTATATATAATAGAGGAATAGAAAAACAAAAACATTGGATTGAGACGGATTGATGAAAATAAAAATTCCACTAAATATTCCAAACGTATTGACTTTTATAAGGTTTTTGCTCGTGCCAGTTGCGATATACTATGCTGTCAAGGATAAGCTTCTGACGGGTTTTATAATATATACCATAGCTTGCGCCACCGATGTTTTGGACGGAGTGATTGCACGGAAATTCAACATGATAACTGAAGCAGGGAAGCTTCTCGATCCTTTAGCGGATAAGGTGATGATTATGGGTATGGTTGTAACATTTACTGTTCTCGGGGTATTGCCGATTTTCGTTCTTATAATCGTAGTCGTAAAGGAAGTCACTATGATTTCCGGCGGAATATTTCTCTATAAAAACAACATAGTCGTTCAAGCGAATATATTCGGAAAAATCGCAGCTTTGCTTCTGCATCTTTCGATCGGATTTACTTTTCTTCATAACATTTACGGAAAAGTATATCTTTATTTGATGTATTTGGCTTTGGCTATGTCGCTCGCTTCCTTAGTACAATATTTCTATTTGAATATGTATAAGAAATATGTTAAGCCGAAAAGAGAAAGCGATGAGCTGGAAAATAACGATTGACTTATAGTGTGAATATAACTATAATCTTTATAAATAAAAAAAGACTATGATGTAAGAGGAGTATACGCTTTTATTACTAAAAAAAGAGATAAGCTTAAAATGCTGAAAGAGCTTAATTGTAAATTATGCGTATGCAGGTCGCTTATAGAGTTTCCGAGATGAATTTTATTAGTTTCGGACGTAAGCTTTCGGCGTTAACGAAAGATTTATTAATGAGGTCGGCGAAAATTTCGCTGATGAATTAAGGTGGTATCGCGAAAGTGAATCTTCGCCCTTATGGTTTGGGTGAGGATTTTTGTTTTTATGAGGTGAATATGAGTTTTTTTAATGATTTAGTGAGTGATTTTAGATTCAATCTCTTTAGAGATGTAACCACTACAGATATACTTTTGGTGAGTTTACTTATAATACCGCTTATCGTGACTTTTCTTTCGCAGAGAATCGCACAGAAGTTTAAAAAGGAGGAAAAAGAGATCGTGTCTTTGTCCTTGAAAATAAAGACTGTCTCACTTATCGTAGTGGCAGCAATCGCTGTACTCATAACACAGATTTAATAGATAATATTTTTAACATAATAACGGAGGAAAAAATGAGCAAGGAAATTAACAAAGTATACGATCCAAAGACGGTTGAAAAAAGACTTTATAAAGAATGGATGGACAAAGGATATTTCAAGGGGATAGTCGACAAAACGAAAAAACCTTTTTCTATTGTGATGCCGCCGCCGAACATAACCGGACAGCTGCATATGGGTCATGCTCTGGACAATATGATGCAGGATGCATTGACGAGATTTAAACGCATGCAAGGGTTTGCAACGCTGTGGCAGCCGGGAACGGACCATGCGAGTATTGCGACTGAGGTTAAGATTGTTGATATGCTGGCAAAAGAAGGCGAGACAAAAGAAAGCCTCGGCAGAGAGAAATTCTTGGAAAAAGCATGGGAGTGGAGAGAACATTACGGCGGAAGGATTGTAACCCAGCTGAAAGAACTCGGTTCATCGTGTGATTGGGGAAGAGAACGTTTCACTATGGACGAAGGATGTTCTGATGCCGTAAAAGAGGTCTTTGTCAGGTTATATGAAAAAGGATTGGTATATCAAGGAGACAGGATTATAAACTGGTGTCCGGACTGCGAAACCGCACTTTCCGATGCTGAAGTTGAGCACGAGGACAAGGATTCACATCTTTGGCACCTTAGATATCCTGCAAGTGACGGCGGGGAAGGGATTGTTGTTGCGACAACCCGCCCGGAGACTATGCTCGGAGATACAGCTGTTGCAGTAAATCCGGAGGATAAAAGGTATAATCATCTTATAGGCAAAACGCTTATTCTTCCGCTTATGGACAGAGAGATTCCGGTGGTTGCTGATGAATATGTGGATTTGGAGTTTGGAACCGGAGCGGTGAAGATCACTCCCGGACATGACCCGAACGATTTTGACATGGGTGAAAGACATGGACTTGAAGTGATAAGAGTTCTGACTGATGACGGCAAGATAAACAAAAACGGCGGTAAATATCAAGGCCAGGACAGATATGAAGCCAGAAAGAATATAGTTAAAGATTTAACAGATTTAGGACTTCTGGTGAAAATAGAGGATTATAAGCATAGCGTAGGACAGTGCTATCGCTGCTCTACGACAGTGGAGCCGATAGTATCAAAGCAGTGGTTTTTGAGTATGAAAGAATTAGCGGAGCCTGCAATTGAGGCTGTTCGAAACGGAAAGATAAAGTTCGTTCCTGAAAGGTTTGATAAGATATATTTTAACTGGATGGAAAACATCCGTGATTGGTGCATCTCCCGCCAACTTTGGTGGGGACACAGAATACCTGCGTATTACTGCGGATGCGGACAGACTATGGTAGCAAGAGAAATGCCCGAAAAATGCTCGAGTTGCGGCGCTACAAACCTGCATCAGGATGAAGACGTTTTGGATACATGGTTCAGCTCCGGTCTTTGGCCGTTTTCGACTTTGGGATGGCCGGAAAAAACCGAAGAACTGGATTTCTTCTATCCGACAACTGTTCTTGTGACGGGATACGATATAATCTTCTTCTGGGTTGCGAGAATGATATTTTTCGGAATCGAGATTATGGGCGATATCCCGTATGAATTCGTTTCAATCCACGGAATTGTTCGGGATTCACAGGGTCGAAAGATGAGTAAATCATTAAACAACGGAATAGATCCTCTTGAAGTGATAGATAAATACGGTGCAGATGCTTTGCGTTTCAGCCTTGCTCAAGGGAACAGCCCGGGCGGAGATATGCGCTTTTATTGGGAAAAGGTTGAATCTTGCAGAAATTTCGCAAACAAGATTTGGAATGCGTCGAGATTCGTTTTGATGAATCTGGAAGAAGCTGAGTCAGATAAGGATTTAAAGAACCTCGACATTTCGGATAAATGGATACTGACGAAGCTTAACGAGCTTATTGAAAAAGTTACCGACAATCTCGAGAAATTTGAGTTTGGACTTGCGGCAAGCAATACATACGATTTTCTCTGGAGCGAGTTCTGTGATTGGTATATCGAGATGGCAAAACCGAGGCTTTACGGAGAAAAACAGGAGGATAAAGAGACCGCAAACGGAGTATTGCTGAAAGTCCTCACCGATACGCTAAAGCTGTTACATCCGCTAATGCCGTTTATCACAGAGGAGATATATACAGCTCTTCCCGGAAGCGATGAGACGATTATGACGAGTGAATGGCCTGAGACGGACGGAAATATCTTTAAACAGGAAAAAGAAGCGATGGAAAGCGTGATGGAGCTTATCAGAGGTGTAAGAAATATTCGCGCTGAAATGAATGTTGTCCCTTCGAGAAAAGCAAAATTACTTATTAAATCTGATGGCAAGAAGAAGGAACAGCTTAAAGCCTGTGAAGCATATCTGATTAAGCTCGGATATGCATCCGAAATCGAGTTTATAGCTGATAAAAAGAGCGTACCTTCAGATGCTGTATCCGTTGTTTGTGATATTGCTGAAGTGTTCATGCCTCTTGAAGATTTGATGGATATCTCCAAAGAGGTCGAAAGACTCGAAAAGGAACTATCGGATTTAGGTGGTGAGATAAAGCGTTCTAAGGGCAAACTAAGCAACAGCGGATTCGTGGATAAAGCTCCGAAGAGAGTTGTTGATGATGAAAAAGCTAAGCTTGAAAAATATAACGAATTATACTCTAAAGTTGAAACCAGGCTTAATTCATTAAAGGAAAGATAGATTGAACAGTTACAGATGTATACATATTGCAGGAACGAACGGAAAAGGTTCGACTGCGAATTATATAGCAAATATTTTAACTGCGGCAGGTAAAAGGTGCGGACTTTTTACTTCGCCGCATCTTTTGAAATGGCAGGAAAGAATTAGAATCGACGGGGAACCCATCCCACTCGATGATAGTTATGAGGAGAAGCTGTATGACGGCGGGTATTTTATAAATACGGCGAAACTCGCATATGGATATTTTGAAAAATCAAATCTCGATTATGCTGTTATCGAAACGGGAATCGGAGGCAAAGAGGATATCACAAAGATTTTTAAATCCGATATCTCTGTTATAACAACAGTGGCTATGGACCATACCGAGATTTTGGGAAAAACTCTAGGCGAAATTGCATATCAAAAAGCGGGTATTATTCGAAAAGGAATAAAAGTCTACTCCCATCCGCAAAAATTCGCAGCAAGAAGAACGATTGGCGAACAAGCTTTTATGAAAAGATGCGAATTGATATATCTCAAAAAAAATAACATATCAAATATTCGTACATTGAATAGTTCGATTCTATTCGACCTTGAATATAGAGGGAAGATATATAAGGACATCAAAATTTCGAATATCTCCAAAGTCCAGACATTGAATGCGTCGACAGCTTTCATCATTGCTGTTGATGAGGGAATCGATGAGAAGGTCATAAGAAAGGGTTTGTTAAAACCTATTAAGGGTCGTACAGAGGTTTTCGGGAATAGGCTTGTGTTGGACGTTGCGCACAACCATAGTTCGCTTATTGAGCTTAAAAAAACACTAAAAGAAACATTCCCTAACGATAGATTCAATGTGATGTTTGCGACACAAAACTCAAAAGATATTAAGAAGATGGCAAAAGTGATAAATTCGCTTGCCGAAACGGTTTTTCTTGTGGATATGGAAGACGAAAACTTTTACAAGCCGAAGGATATCAGTAACCTATTCAAAAAACCGCATTACCTGTCCGGAAAACAAAACAGATTGAGACAGAGTTTTTCTTATGCTATGAAAAAGAGCAAAGAAGAAAAACTAATATTGGTGGTATGCGGAACATTCCGGCTTACCGGCGGTGTCTATTCGTTCAGCAGTTCTGTGTAGGAATATTTATATATATTTGATGCGGATTTAAGCCAATTTATCATTATCTGTTCCGCTTCTTTTTTTGAATAGACCACAAGGTTTATCTCGAAAATGGATCTCGTATCCTCTAAAATACGCAAAGTAACGCGATATTCACTATCTTTGAGCTTTATATAATCAGCAAATAAATCCGACTCTTTTTTCAGCAAATCTGCGTTTCGCTCGGAAAAACTGTCGATATTTTCTCGGACGGAATGGAGTATATCCTTATAAAACATATCGATGCTGGATTTGCCTATATCCGTTATGGTATAGAACACTCCGTTTGGTGTTTCTCTTTTTTTAAGCATATCCTTTTCACTGAGTTCAAATAGATGTTCTTTGATATCAAAATAGTTCGCCCAATCGTTTTCTGTAATGCATTTTACAATTTGAAGCTCCGAAAGTTTGAAATCCAAAGAATTCAAAAGATATAGTATAATAAGTTTAGATGTTGGGATTTTTGCATTCTGCGTACTCATAATTGCCTCGGTTTATATGGATTTTTGCTCCAAAGTATTATAACATAAACAAAATAGAAATAATATTAGAATATATATGAAATAAAGGGACTTTTTATGGATTTAATTACGAGAATAGAACAGAAAATGCATGTTAATGGTATCGCTTTTTTTGGTACGGCATATATAAGAGAGTGCCTGCCTAAAGAATTTTCTCATCTGCCGTATTCCATCACAATAGGTATGAGATATCCGAAAACCGTTATAAGACAGATTGATAAAGCTCCTACAAAAGAGTATTTCCATCAATACAGGACGATGAATGCAAATCTCGACCGATGCGGGATTTTGGCACAATCCATGCTTTTAAACGAAGGGTTTGAAGCGGTATATATTCCAGCTTCACAATCCGACCCGAAAAACGAATTCAGCGGTGCATTATCACACAAAATCGGAGCCGTAAAATCAGGGCTTGGATTTGTAGGAAAAAGTAATCTCTTTATTCACAAAGACTACGGCCCAGCAGTTAGGCTGCTTACCGTTCTTACGGATATGAAACTGCCGGAAGGTAAGAAAACGAAGGCAGACTGCGGTGATTGTGATAAATGTTTTAAAGCCTGTCCCGCAGGTGCGATCCATAATGTAATGCCGTCTGATGATTACAACAGGGATGATGTTTTATCTCCTGAAAAATGCAGCTACTTTATGAAAACGAAATTTCAGCATATCGGAAGAGGTTCGGTATGCGGCATCTGTATACGAGCATGTCCATATTCTGTATAGAAAAAAATATAATTACTATCAAATCTTCAAAGTGAATAAACCAAACTCTTTCATCATAGAAATTATAATGATTAATTTTGTTGTGGAGGAAGGTGCTTTGCGAAAATCACGTCAGTATGAACATAAACCCAAACGGAGTGCTGCACCGGGAATAATACTTGTTCTGCTAATCGGTGTAGCGATATATTTTTTTATTGCAGGTTCAATGGGGAAATGGATAGGTGAAAATGTTGTACAACCGGTATTCAGCTTTTTTGAAGAGGGAGAAAAAAACGAGGAAGGACCGATACCGACTGCTTCTGATGCGCCGACCGACCAAAGTGAAACGACTGAGAACAGTGAAGATGCTGTAACAAAAAGCATCAATACACCACGCATAACCGTCTATGCTCTGCAGACCGGAGCTTTTTCTGATGCAGAAAACGCAAACACTTCGGCAGTCCTGCTAGCGCGAAAAGGCGGAGCCGGATATGTAATCAATGATGGAGAATTCAATAGAGTTTTGCTTTCGTGTTATTTCGGGGATGATGAAGCGATAAGCGTTATGACAAGGCTTGAAACCGAGGATAATATCGTAGCAAGGCAGCACGAAATCGATATAAGTCCCGTTAATATTGAGATTACTGCAAAGGAAAGCACAATAGAAACAATCAGACAGGGATTCGAATATATCCCCGTCGCCTTAGAAAATATTCAAGTAGCGGGCTTTTCGTTTGACAGTTACGATTTTGATGAATGTGAGTACATAATTGACGATACAGCAACAAAGTTGAACGGTATAATATATGAATTGGAAAGAAAGACTGATGGGACAAACAACCAAGTCGTACTGGATGAGATTGAGCTTCTAAAAGGGTATAAAAGCAAAATTGAAAGTATAGATTTTGCTTCGAATGATATGGTAGCAATTTCGTCAAAAATAAAGTATACTCAGATAGATATGGTATATGATTATAAAAAGTTTATCGATGGATTATGAAAAATCGGGAGCAATAGAATTTGAAAGTAAGCCGAATTAAAGAGATTTTGAACGCAGAACTTCTTTGTGGACAAGAACTAAGAGATTTCGATATCGAAAGTGCATGCGGTGCGGATTTGATGAGTGATGTTCTCGCTTTTGCAAAGGAGAATTGTGTTCTGCTGACTGGACAGACGAATCCTCAGGTTATTAAGACAGCTGAGATGCTTGATGTTTCGTGTGTTGTTTTTGTGCGGGGAAAACTGCCTAATGATAATGTTTGCGAACTAGCAAACGAAGTCGGTATGGTTCTTTTGCATACAGATGAAACGCTGTATTCCGCCTGCGGAAGGCTGTATAAAGAGGGTCTTAAACCTTGTGAGAGGAGAGATCTTGATGCCTGAGTTTGTTGAGGAGTTTTTGGTTCTGCCGAACGATTTTGTTTCAGCAGGAGATGCCTCACGGAAAATTAAGCAGATACTGAAGAAAATCGGGCTTGATGCAAACCTTATACGAAAGATCGCGATTGCTTCCTATGAAGCCGAAATGAATATGGTTATTCACAGCTTGGGAGGTACGGTTAGGCTTTCGATTGAGGATGAAAATATCATAGTTACTTGTAAGGATAGAGGACCTGGTATTGAGGATATAGATAAAGCGATGGAGGAAGGTTTTTCGACGGCATCAGAAAAAGCAAGGGCCATTGGATTCGGCGCAGGTATGGGACTGCCCAACATTAAAAATAATTCTGATGAACTAAGAATCGAATCGGATAAAGATGGGACAACCCTTAATATATACTTTAACATTTAAGCATCATAATTGTTTGGAGGAGAATTTTTGACAAAAACAGAATATTTCCATTCGGTAAGACTGGATAAGGATAAATGTAAAGGCTGTACTAACTGCATAAAAGGATGCCCGACAGAAGCGATACGCGTTCGGGAAGGCAAAGCGAAAATAATAGATGAACGCTGTATCGACTGCGGCGAGTGTATCAGAGTTTGTCCGCATCATGCAAAAATCGCTTTTACCGATCCACTGGAAAGTATAAAAGACTATAAATATAAAATTGCGCTGCCCGCGCCGTCGCTGTACGGTCAATTCCGCGAATTGGAAGGCGTTGAAGAGATAGTGTCCGGTCTTTTGGACCTCGGGTTCGATGATGTTTTTGAAGTAGCTAAGGGTGCGGATATCGCAACAAAGGCGATAAAGAAGAGACTCTCAGAGAAAAGCATAAGACCTTTGATATCTTCAGCATGCCCTTCGATAGTACGGCTGATACAAGTGCGGTTTCCCGAATTGTTGGAAAACATAATAGATATAAATTCGCCGATGGAGATTGCGGCAAAAAAGGCAAGAAATGATTTTGTGAAAGATAAAAACATATCGAAGGATGATACCGGAGTGTTCTTTATTACACCCTGTCCTGCGAAGATGACAGCAATAAAAAACCCGTTGGGAAACGAGAAATCCGAGGTGAATGGTGCGATATCGATTCTTGAAATCTACGGTGCTTTGGCGAGTGAGGAACACGAGAAAAACGAAAAGATCGGCGAAAGATCTTTTGCCAGTGCATTTGGTGTCGGATGGGCCAATACCGGCGGAGAAGCCGAAGCTCTCGGCATTGACAGGTTTTTGGCTGTTGATGGGATAAACAATGTAATAAAAGTCCTAGAGGAAATCGAAAACGGTAAACTGCCGGATTTGGAATACTTAGAAGCACTTTCGTGTGTCGGAGGATGTGTCGGAGGACCTTTAGCTTTTGAGAACTGTTATGTAGCAAAGAACAATATAAAACGCTTGTTCAAAAAGATGAGTGAACGCGGCGATGAAAGAGCAGAACAGAGTTACTCCGATATGGATTATTCGGAAACTCTGTTTGATTCTCCTTTAAGGCCCACTAAAGTTTTGAAGCTGGATGAAGATCTTGGTATTGCGATGAAGATGATGAAGGAGCTTGAGAAAATCGAGGAAGATCTTCCGGGATTGGATTGCGGTTCGTGCGGGTCGCCCACGTGTAAATCCCTGGCCGAAGACATCGTCAGAGGATATGCGAATGAACTCGATTGTATCTATATATTGAAGGACAGACTTAAAGACTTAGCAGACTCCGTCCGAGAGACTAAAAAAACGGATTAGAAGAGGTTTTGCGAATATGATATTTGGTATGTCAACAGCTAGTTTTTTCTTGGAAAAATACACTGAAGATGCTATAGACGAGATTGGTAAGATGGGGATTAAAAACGCAGAAGTGTTTTTTTCCGGTCTTTCGGAATATAAGAAAGATTTTGTTCGCGAGCTTAAAAGAAGAGCTGATGATAACGGAATCGATATCTATTCAATTCATGCGCTGAATACACAGTTTGAACCGCAGTTATTCTCAATGCACGAGAGACAGCGAGAGGATTCTTATGATATATTTAAGCGTGTTTTGGAAGCCGGGGAGGTTCTCGGTGCAAAAGTATACATTTTTCATGGACCAACCAATGTCAAAATCGCAAGAAAGCTAAGGATTAATTACGAATATACGGGATTAATGGTGAGCAAAGCAGCAAATCTCGCCAAAGACTACGGCATAAAATTTTCTTACGAAACTGTTCATTGGTGCTGGTATGCAAAGCCTGATTTTCCAAGAGAGGTCGAAAAACATCTTTCGACGGACAACCTCTACTATACTTTGGATTTGAAACAGACTGCGCAATCTCAATATCCTTTCGAAGATTATCTCGACAATATGGGGGACAGGCTCGTAAATGTACATCTTTGTGACTATATAGTAGACGAGAAAAGAGGAATTATACCGAAACTCCCCTTCGACGGAAGCTTGGATTTTGTTTGTCTAAAAAACAAACTAAAAGAGTTAAACTATGATAAAGGCATGATTTTAGAAGTATATGCAAACAATTATAAGAGTTTTGATGAGCTTAAAGAAAACTATTATAGGATTGTAGATTTTTTTGAAAGCTGACTATTCTTTTTTCTGATACTTTCGGATTAGCTCGTTTACCCAAAGTCGATTCGGCCCTTCGATTATAGAAAAGGGATTAGCCGACATGGCATCCTCTTCTTTAAACATTAAAATCTCGACATTTTCTCTTGTTTGTCCTTCGATGACCTGAAGATAGAAAAGGGCGTACGATAGATATTCCTCTTTATAGATTATCACGGAAATCTCTCCCCATGGCTTGGGCATAATTTTATCGTATCGCTTATCCCTAATAATTGGAACAAGGATTTTAGGTGTTTTGCCGAATTCGTCAGTATAATATATTTCCCCGGTATCGACGATTACAACCTTTGCTTGGGAGAGCGGGGTTTCTGAAAAACCATCAACAACCACAAATTCGACGCTGCCGTATGAAATATTGTTTTTATTGAAAACAGATACAACACTTCTTTCTTCAGCTAAAAAAAACAAAAACCCGGAAGCACAAAGAAGCAGTGCAAAACCCACTGCAACGAACATTTTGCTAGCTTTTTTTATCCTCGGTTTCTTCTTGTTCAATTTTTCACCTGCTTTCGCTTTTATAATAATTTGTATGCTCATATCTACGCTTGTATCACATGAAATTACAACATAAAAATAATAGAAAAAGATTTGATTTTCGCTTTTTTATGCAAAATAATTGTGTTATAATACCAAAGTTGAGAAAAATCACATTAAAAATGAGAATAATTGTTCGTAAATTTGATATAGAAGCTTTTTTCAGGGGGTTAGCAGGAAATTTGCTTTTAGACATCTTTTAGGAAAGGAAACAGATATGACAAAGGAATATAAAGCAAGTGATATACAGGTTTTGAAGGGGCTTGATGCGGTCAGAAGAAGACCGGGTATGTATATTGGAAGCACCGGCTCCAGAGGACTTCACCATCTTCTTTGGGAGATCGTTGACAACGCAATTGACGAAGCGGCAAACGGATTCGGCGACAGGGTTTCTGTCACAATTCATAAGGATAATTCGGTAACGGTTGAAGACAACGGGAGGGGAATACCGGTAGGCTTGCATCCGGAACTAAAAGTTTCAGGTGTAGAGGTTGTATTCACGCAGCTTCATGCAGGAGGAAAATTTGATAATGTAAACTATGAATACTCGGGAGGTTTACACGGTGTCGGTGCATCTGTAGTCAATGCTCTTTCGGCATGGCTCACTGTAGATGTTTTCACAGGAGGAAAGCAATACCACCAAGAATTCAGAAGCTATAAGGACTCAAAAGGGAAAATCCAATCTGGCAGACCGAAAGGGGCTTTGGAGCAAATAGGGCAAGTCAGAAAAAAAGGTACGGTTATATCCTATCTGCCGGACAAAAGGGTTTTTGAAACTATTGAACTGAATTTCGACAAAGTTGCGAAAAGACTCCGAGAGCTTGCTTTTTTGACCAAAACAGTCAGAATCTCTTTGACCGATGAAAGAGTTCGGGAAAACGGAAAATTCAAACAGAAACAGTTCAACTTCCAGGGAGGAATTGTTGACTTTGTTAAGTATATCAACAAGGATAAATCACCGATTCACGAAACGCCTATTTTGATAGAAGGAAAAAAGGACGGCGTTGAGATTCAAGTTGCAATGCAGTTCAACGACGGATATAACGAAGGTGTATTCTCTTTTGTAAACAATATACCGACTCCGGAAGGGGGAACCCACGAAACCGGATTTAAATCCGCACTGACCAAAGTGATGAACGACCATGCAAGGGCGACGGGCGCACTCAAGGAAAAAGCGGCAAACCTTTCAGGGGAAGATTATCGTGAAGGTCTTTGTGCTGTGATATCTTTAAAACTCAAAAACGTACAGTTTGAAGGTCAGACCAAAACTAAACTCGGAAATACCGAAGCGAGAACGGCTGTTGATGCTGTCGTCTCAGAACAGCTTATGATGTTTTTAAAAGATCTTAATAACTCTAAGCTGAGCAGCAAACTTATGGAAAAAGCGCAAAAGGCGGCGAAGGTGCGCGAGGCAGCAAGAAAAGCGAAGAAACTCGAAAGACAGAAGAACAAGCTAGAAGGCGCTCCGCTCGTTGGAAAGCTTTCAAGCTGTACAGGAAGAAACCCTATCGAAAACGAACTTTTTTTGGTTGAGGGTGATTCTGCCGGCGGTAGTGCAAAGCAGGGCAGAGACCGAAGATTCCAAGCGATATTGCCGCTTAGAGGTAAGCCGCTGAACGTGGAGAAAAAGCGAATCGACCAAGTCATGAATAACGACGAATTCCGCTCGATTATAACAGCCCTTGGTGCAGGATTTGACTCCAATTATGATGAAAAATCTCTCAAATATCATAAAGTCATCATTCTTTCGGATGCAGATCAAGACGGTGCCCATATACGTGCAATCTTGCTGACATTTTTCTTCAGATATTACCGTGAATTGATAACCAACGGTCATGTATTTATCGGACAACCTCCGCTTTATAAAGTATATAAATCCAAGCAGAGTATCTATTGTTATACTGAAGAGGAGATGAGCAAAGCAGCCGAAGAAATCGGCAGAGGGTATAAGATTCAAAGATATAAGGGTCTCGGCGAGATGAACCCAGAACAGCTTTGGCAAACGACTATGAACCCGGAAGGCAGGGCGATGCTGCAAGTAACCATAGAGGACGCTGCAGAAGCGGAGAGTATCGTTACTGTGCTTATGGGGGACAATGCAGAGTCGAGAAAAGAGTATATTGCAAGCAACGTTAATTTTGATAAACAGCAAAAATATGAGGATATGGAGGTTATGATAAATGAAAGAAGTTAAAAAACAAGATATGAAGATAACCCCTGTATCAATGCAGGATGTTATGCACAATTCCATGATGCCTTATGCCGAATATATCATCATGGAGCGTGCGCTTCCGAGAGTCGAGGACGGACTGAAGCCTGTTCAAAGACGAATATTATATACCATGTTGGAACTCAGTATAACCCCTGACAAGCCGCACAGAAAATCCGCACGTATCGTCGGAGACACGATGGGTAAATATCATCCGCACGGTGATTCCAGTATTTATGATGCTATGGTGAGGATGTCTCAGGATTATAATATGCGCGTTCCTCTTGTCGACGGACACGGAAACTTCGGAAGTATCGACGGGGACAGCGCTGCTGCGATGAGATATACTGAAGCAAGGCTTACACCGATTGCCATGGAAATGCTGGCATATATCGAAAAGGATACTGTTCCATTTAAGCTCAATTTTGATGATTCGTTAAAAGAACCTGTTGTTCTGCCTGCGAGATACCCGAATCTTCTGGTGAACGGTTCGTCGGGAATAGCTATTGGGCTTGCCACAAACATACCGCCGCACAATCTCGGCGAAGTTATTGACGGAGTTATCGCAAGAATAAAGAACAAGAATATAACTTTGGATGAGATGATGGAGACTATCAAAGCTCCGGATTTTCCGACCGGCGGTTATTTGTTGAACCTGGAAGGTCTGAAGGAAGCATATAAAACAGGCAAAGGAAAGGTTACCTTAAGAGCAAAGACCAACATTGAGAACGGCGCGAACGGAAAGAAAAGAATCGTAATAACGGAAATTCCGTACCAAGTGAATAAAGCTTCTATGCTTGAAAAAATCTTAAAAGTATCGGAACAAAGGAAAGTTATGTTTTCCGGAATATCGGATATAAGAGATGAATCCGACAGAACGGGTATACGTGCGGTCGTCGAGCTTCGAAAAGGTGTTGACCCGAAAAATATGCTGAACTGTCTTTATAAGTATACGGACTTACAGACGACTTTCGGTATAAATATGGTCGCGATTGCTGATGGTGTTCCAAAGCAGCTATCGTTAATCGAGATTATAGATCATTATATAGCATATCAAAAACAGGTCGTCACAAGAAGAATAAAGCACGATCTTGAAAACGCAGAGAAAAGAGAGCACATACTCTCAGGTCTGATAATTGCGGTAAACAATATTGACGAAGTGATAAAGATTATCAGAGGATCTCAGTCACCAAAAGAAGCGAAACAAAGACTTATCGATAGGTTCGAGCTTACTTCGATTCAGGCACAAGCGATATTGGATATGCGTCTGGCAAGACTTACCGCTCTTGAAATTATAACTTTAGAGGACGAATATGCACAAATCTTGAAGATTATTAAGAGTTTAAAGTCTATTTTGTCTTCGAATGCGAAGCTTATGAATTTGATTGCAAAAGAGCTGAACAGCGTTAAAGATGCTAATGAAGACGCAAGAAGAACCGAAGTGCTGGCAGAAAACGGCGAGATCGTAATCGATACTTCGGATTTTGAGGTCGTCGAAGACTGTGTAGTCATACTGACAAGAAACGGCTTTTTGAAGAAGATGAGCTTAAAAGCTTTCAAGAAAGGTATGGAAACGGGAAACATCGACGAAACCCATGCGCCGAAAACCGTGCTTGCGACGAAGACGGACAGGCTGATAAGATGCTTTACATCATTTGGGAACATGTACAGCATCAGTGCCGATGATATACCTGACTCGAGATGGAGAGATCGTGGAAGAGCGATCAACACTTTGCTTGCGGGTGTAATCAAAAACGAAGAAATAGTCGAAATTTATGATTTTGAAGAATATAAGGACAGTGACAGTATCGTATTTGCCACAGATACCGGTATGGTGAAACGTACTGCTTTAAAAGAGTATAAGACAAAAGTATCGAAGCTGCTCGCTTGCGGACTTAAAGAAAAAACGAAGATTATCAGTACGAATATCCTGACCGATGAAAGCAATCTTTTGCTGCTTACTGCAAAGGGGATGTCTATAAGAATTTCATTCGGTGAGATTTCTGAGATGGGAAGAAGCGCCAAGGGTGTTAAGGGTATTTCTCTCGATAAAAAGGACGTTGTGCGGTTTGCATTCTTAGTAAACGGCAAGGGTGATATCTGCTTGATTTCTGAAAGCGGCTATGCTAAAATGACGGAGGTATCCGAGTTTGAGACTCAAGGCAGAGCAGGAAAGGGATTAAAAGCGATTAACTTTGTCCCGGCTGCGAAGAACGGTAAGGAAGTGAAAGCGGCTTTCTTGATTTCGGAACCAGCTATGCTCACTATCAAATTCAAAAACGGAGATTTCGAAAAACTTTCGACTATGAATATCGTGCGGGATAAGCGGAATACCAAAGGGGAGCCTGCGGTCAACGTCGTTCTCGGCAATGCTGTCGAAAATGGATATTGTTAAAAACTCGGCCAAGGCTGAAAAGCTTTGGCTTAAATATCTGGGTGTGGCGCAGCTTGGTAGCGCGCCTGAATGGGGTTCAGGAGGTCGAAGGTTCAAATCCTTTCACCCAGACCAAAACAAAATCCGCCAATGGCGGGTTTTTTGTTTTGGAAAGGCAAACGGAAGGATTTGAACCTTAAGAAGGCGTAGAGCGTAAAGAAAGCATGCCGGTGGCATGTTTTCAGCGAGAGGATT
>Ga0180436_10001455_pt1 | contig 23116 bp, 16 predicted proteins | sample SS_ome_2_FD_132434 | JGI IMG/M metagenome (GOLD analysis project Ga0180436, IMG submission 132434) | Hypersaline lake sediment archaeal communities from the Salton Sea, California, USA - SS_3_S_2 metaG | ecosystem: Environmental > Aquatic > Non-marine Saline and Alkaline > Hypersaline >... | reverse complement strand
GACATCGTGGCTACCCTGCGGCCCGGCGTGCTGGAGACACTAGGCCTGGAGCCGGCGTTGGAGGCGATGGCCCGCCAACTGACGCGCACGCGGGGCGTGGATGTCGCCCTTGACTTGCAGCGACTCCCGGCGCGCCCGTCCCCGTCCATCGAGCTGGCGCTCTATCGCGCGGCACAGCAGGCGGTTGATCACGCGATAGAGCTGGGGCAGGCAGCGCAGATGACGATGGCGCTGGTGCAGGAGGCGGGCAGCCTGGCCTTTACGCTTCTCGACAACGGCACTGCGGCCAGCCGGACGGCGACGTCATCGGCTACGGACCCCTTCGCCGAACCTCGGGCGCGCATCGAACGCCTGGGTGGGCGCCTCGAGGCGGGATTGGGGTCCGGAGGGTCGTTCCGCACGCACATCGCGTTTGAGGTGGTCGCACCGGCTGACCTGACGCCGCGCGAGATGGATGTGATTCAGCTGCTGGTCGAGGGGCTGAGCAGCAAGGAGATCGCACAACGCCTCGCCATCGCCACGACCACGGTCAACTACCATCTCGAGAATATCTACGACAAGCTGGGTGTGAACTCTCGCACCGAGGCCGCGATCACCGCGCTCAGGCACGGTTGGGTCGCTCGTTGATGGTGGGTGCGTCCTGGTAGGATTACCAGGGCCGGGACCGGCAGGACTCCTGTTTCGTTCCCCGACCGATTGCCCTATGCTGGGAGCATACCGCGGCACGGACCCCACACGGGGGTAAAGGAGTGTGACGATGGGAAGCAAACAAGCGCCCTCTGCGACCCTGGCGTCGCTGTTGGATGATCCTCAGATCCAGGGCATTATGGTGGACGGCCCCAACCAGGTCTACGTCCAAAGGGGCAGCGACGTCGAAGACGTGCCCACCCCCTTCCGGGATGACGAGCACGTCATCTCTGCCATCCGCGCGCTCGTCGAGCCGCTGGGGATCCCGTTCGATCAAGACCATCCCATCCTCGATGCGCGCCTTGGGGACGGCTCTCGGGTCAACGCGGTGATCGCGCCCATCGCCAGCGCCGGGACAGCCCTGACCATTCAGAAGTCGGCCGAGTTCCGCAGGAAGCTGACCCTCGAGGACCTGCTCAGCTTTGGTGTCTGGGATGAGGACGTCGTCAGGTTCGTGCGCGCCTGCATCGCGGCACGACTGAACGTGGTCATCTCCGGCGGGACCAACGCCGGGAAGTCCACACTGCTGCGCGTCCTTGGGGAGATGATCCCGCAGGAGGAGCGGGTCATCGTCGTGCAGGCGCTGGCCGAGATTCGGCTGCCCCACAAGCGCTGTGTGTACCTGGAGAGCCGGCCCCCCGACCTTGCCGGCAAGGGCGAGGTCTCGGTGGGCGAGTTGCTGGCGAGCGCACTGCGCATGCGTCCCGACCGCCTGGTCGCCGGCGAGCTTCGCGCTTCGGAGACGCTGGTGCTCCTGCAGGCGATGAACACCGGGCACGAGGGGGCGCTGGCCACGCTGCACGCCGTCAACCCCCGCGATGCCCTGGACCGGTTGGAGAGCATGGCGGCGCTGCACCCCATCGCCATGCCCCTGCTCGCCATCCGCAAGCTGGTCGCCAACACGGTGCACGTCATCGTGCAGATCCGGCGGATGGGCGACGGCTCGCGCAAGGTGACGAGCGTCGCCGAGGTCGTCGGGATGGAGGGCAACGTGATCGTGACCCAGGAGATCTTCGTCTTCCAGGAGACCGGCAGGGAAGGCGATCGGATCGTGGGCAGGCATATGCCCACGGGCATCATCCCCAAGTGTATGCAGCAGATTCGCGACGCGGGGGTTGACCTGCCGTTGGGGTTGTTCGCGCCGGGCTAGTCCGATGCGTCGCTAGAAGGAGTGTGGTCCTGAGTTCGCGACATGTTCGCGACACAGTTTGCATCTATGTCGGAAGTCGCGGGATCGGCGGGGTGGGGGCGGCTTGGTCTGAGGCGAGACTGCTTCTCACCGTGGGGCTGAAGGGTGGAGAGACCCTTAGGGTTTCGGAAGACCCTAAGGGTCTAGGACGACGGAGGGGCTCGGGCTCTCAGCCCGAGCTACCGGGACCGTACCCGCCCAGGGCGAGAGCACTTCCCCTTGCCGAAACCGTCTTGTGCCATCGGGTACATGGTTGTAGTCACCAGACCGGCGACGTCACAGTGCGGCGACTGAGTTGGGTGGTCGACACGGGTACCCGTTCGGGCATCCGTGGCGTGGCGAGTGTCCCGCTCCCTGCCCGACGCTAGTCGATACTAGCGCCTGGGAGGACAGATGGTGATGGTGGTACCGTCGGGCGTAACGATCGTGTAGCAGCCCGTGCCGCCGCCACCGCCCCCGCTCCCCCCACTGCCCCCGCCGCTTCCACCCTTCCCGCCGCCACCACACCAGTCGGTGAGCTTACACGCAATGTCAATGATATCCTTGATATCACTGACGAGGCCTGGCGTGATGCTAGCACCCGCCGGCGCCTGCAAGGTCGTCCCATTGGCGAAGTCCATGCGGACCGCGGTCACCTCCGTGAACTCACCCTTGAACTCCAGATCACGCGCCGCGCTCACCTTTGCTGTCTCGGTCTCCATCTCGGCTTCCTTCCGTAACATCCAACACTATTGAGAGACGATTGACTGCACGCTACCTGTACCTGCCGGCCCCGTTCGCTTCTGCAGCGCACTGGCGCGCTGCGGGACGGGTGCCGCCCTGTGAACCGGGGCGGTTGGCTTGTCGAAGCCATAGCCGATGGACCGTTGGTAGCGACATTAAAACAGATACTCATCTAGTATAATGGGTGTTCTGCCGCGTGTCAAGTATGGCTGCCGGCTGGGCTAGGCACCGGCGGTGCAGACGCTGTGCGGTCGGCGAGCCCCGAGGCTGAACGCCACTTCTCACTCAGGTGACATAGCCCCAGCCCACTCGGTGAGTCGCGTGCGCCCCGTCGTCTCGATATGTCTTGCGCCATCTTGTTTATTGCTGTAGACTGGGAGACGTGATCGCCGCTGCGGAAGCAGCAGACTAACGCCCCGAGACGGGAGGGGGAGCCCCGAGGCGCTGGCCAGGCGATGCCGGCGCTGTCACTTACACCATCGAAGCTGAGCTGTCCTGTTCCCACGCGCCTGCCGGTGCCGCCGCGCAGGCGTGGTGTGTTCTGGTGCGAGGCTGACGGAGAGGAGGGCACGAGATGGAGTACAGCTTCCAGGAGTTTGCACAAGCCGTTGAAGCTCAGATGGAGCCATGGCTCAAGTTGACCGCTGCGGCAACACGTGACTCGCGCGCACTGGGCAGCGCGAGAGAGTGGCTGGTCTCCAGCATACTGGAGCCCTTCCTACCGAAGACGGTGGTGGTGGGGAGAGGACAGGTCACCGATGGCACCAGAGTGTCGAACGAGATTGACATCGTCATCTACAGAGCCGACTTTCCAGTGATGCCGCTACCTGGGAACAGCAGCATGCACACCTATTTCCATTCGGGCGTCGTAGCAGCCATCCAGGTGAAGTCAGACCTACGGTCGGGCAGAGACCTCAAGAAGGCATTCGAGAACCTAGCTCCCATCCACCAGTGGCCGAAGCAGCATATGCGACGCGTGGAAGGTACAGAGGCTGAGGTTCAGCAGCTCATCCGGTGGCAGCGACCCAGCACGTACGTTGTAGGCTACCGCGGGTGGAAGAGGGAGAGCTGCCTGCTGACGAACTTCAGCCAGGCCGGCACAGCAGCGGGGTACTTCCCCGATGTTGTCTACTACCCATCGGTGTACCTAGTCCGAAGCACGCAAGCAGCTCAGCTGCGCCGGTTCGGCGGGGCCGAGGAGCGGGGCAAGCTTCCTCCTTTCGTCCTGGCTACCGAATGTGCGTTCGCCCTCTTCTTCCAGAACCTGCTCCGGACCGTGGTGAACTGCATAGGTGAGCCGCTCATCCGGCATCCGTCCTCAGAGGCCCGGATGGTCTACCTTCTTGATGACTACCTGTCTATTGAGAAAGTCGCCGCCAAGCCTGTTGTCTTGGTGAGGGGCCCCAAGCCCACGGCAACGGACAGGACCAAGCCTGATCAGACGTAGGGCTCGGGCAGGACCCAGTTACCGGCGCCCCGCGTTAGCGACAGGCAGAGAGCTAAGCCAGGCTTGTGAGCCTTCCTTGCCGCATCTTCTTTATGGTTGTAGCATAAGGTGAGTCTCGACAGATTGCATCACAGCGCCACGAGCACGGAGACCCATGGAACAACCTAACCTCAGCTGGATAACCGGCTACATCTGGTCCATCGCCGACGACGTGCTGCGGGACCTCTACGTGCGCGGGAAGTACCGCGACGTGATCCTGCCGATGACGGTGCTGCGGCGGTTCGACGCGGTGCTGGAGGGCAGCAAGCAGGCGGTGCTGGATATGAAGGCAACGCTGGACGCCGCGGGCATCGTTGAGCAGGATGCGGCGCTGCGGCAGGCAGCCGGGCAGGCGTTCTACAACACGTCGAAGTTCACGATGCGCGACCTGCGATCGCGGGCCAGCCGGCAGCAGCTCAGGGCCGACTTCGAGGCCTACCTGGATGGCTTCTCGCCCAACGTGCAGGAGATCCTGAACAACTTCGAGTTCCGCAACCAGATCTCAAGGCTTTCCAGGGCCGATGCCCTGGGCACGCTCATCGAGAAGCTCACCTCGCCGGAGATCAACCTCAGCCCCCGGCCGGTGCTCAATAGCGACGGCGCGGTGCGGTACCCGGGCCTCGACAACCACGGGATGGGCACGGTCTTTGAGGAACTGGTCCGCAAGTTCAACGAGGAGAACAACGAGGAGGCCGGCGAGCACTGGACGCCGCGCGACGCGGTGCGGCTCATGGCCAAGATGATCTTCCTGCCCATCGCCGATGAGATCGAATCGGGCACCTATCTGCTCTACGACGGCGCCTGCGGCACCGGCGGGATGCTGACGGTGGCCGAGGAGACGCTGAAGGAGCTGGCGGAGGCGCAGGGCAAGGAGGTGGCGACCCACCTCTACGGCCAGGAGATCAACGCCGAGACCTACGCCATCTGCAAGGCCGACCTGCTGCTCAAAGGAGAGGGCGAGGCGGCGGACAACATCGTGGGCGGCCCCGAGTACTCGACGCTGGCCAACGACGCCTTCCCCACCCGCGACTTCGACTTCATGCTCTCCAACCCGCCCTACGGCAAGAGCTGGAAGACCGACCTGGAGCGGATGGGCGGCAAGAAAGAGATGCGCGACCCGCGCTTCATCATCGACCACGACGGCGACCCCGAGTACTCGCTGGTGACGCGGTCGTCGGACGGGCAGATGCTCTTCCTGGCCAACATGCTCTCGAAGATGAAGACGAGCACGCGGCTGGGCAGCCGCATCGCCGAGGTGCACAACGGCAGTTCGCTCTTCACCGGCGACGCCGGGCAGGGCGAGTCCAACATCCGGCGCTGGATCATCGAGAACGACTGGCTGGAGGCCATCGTCGCGCTGCCGCTGAACATGTTCTACAACACCGGCATCGCCACCTACATCTGGGTGCTCACCAATCGCAAGCCGGCGCACCGCCGCGGCAAGGTGCAGCTGATCGACGCGACGCAGTGGTTCCACCCGCTGCGCAAGAACCTGGGCCAGAAGAACTGCGAGCTGAGCGAGGATGACATCGTGCGCATCTGCGACACGTTCCTGGCCTTCGAGGAGACCGAGGAGAGCAAGATCTTTGACAACGCTGCCTTCGGCTACTGGAAAGTGACGGTGGAGCGACCGCTGCGCATCGAGGGCATCGACCCGGGCCGGGCGTACAAGGCTGCGGAGATCAAGGACCTCAAGGCGACGGGCACCCGCAGCGAGAACGCGCCGCCGGTGATCCGCAAGGTGCACAAACGGGGCGTTGAGGCCGATCCACTGCGCGGGCTGTTCTCAGCGACGGTCAACGGCAGACCCGCTGTGGTGACCTACGAGTCCGACACCGAGCTGCGCGACACGGAGCGCATCCCGCTCACCGAGGTGGGCGGCATCGAAGCGTTCCTGCGGCGCGAGGTGCTGCCCTACGCCCCCGACGCCTGGTACAAGGCCGACAGCGTGAAGGTGGGCTACGAGATCAGCTTCACGCGCACCTTCTACAAGCCGGAACCGATGCGCAGTCTTGAGGAGATACGGGCGGACATCCTTGCATTGCAGCAGGAGACCGAGGGGCTGCTGGACGAGATCATCGGGGGGACGGGCTGATGCCGGCGGTTCCTTCCTTCCCTGCAGGTCAGGTCGAGGGCCTGGCCAAGGTGCTCGGTGAGTGCGGGACGGGGTCCGACATCAATCGCATACTCCAGGATCGCGGGCTCTCCGACAACTCCGGCGAGTCTACGAAGTGGCGCCGGCTCTACTGGGTATTCATGGATTCCCAGAGCAGGCACGGCGGTGGTAATCAAGTGCTGGACTTCATCCGGGCCTTCCTGACGCCGGCACGGTTCGTCGGCCGCAGTGGGGAGTTCGAGCAACAGCGGCAGGAGCTCAACGCTGTCCTGGCCTTCTCTGGACTGGAGTACGGCGCCGATGGCAACTTCCGCCAGGTATCGCCAGCTGCCACGCTCGACGACGCCGAGAGACGCGTACGAACCATTCGGTCGAAGTTCCGAGACAGGCCACTGCACCCGGAGGCGCTGAAGTACTGCCGACCCGAACTGATGCAAGACAACTACTTCCACGCCGTGTTCGAGGCCACGAAGAGCCTCGCGCAGCGTCTGCGCGACATGACCGGCGTCCAGGAGGACGGTGCGGTTCTCGTTGACCGCGTGTTCTCGCTGAAGCACCCCTTGCTCGCGATGAACACACTGCGTACAGAATCCGAGAAGTCTGAGCACAAGGGTTTCGCCACGCTGCTGAAGGGCTGCTTCGCCGCCATTCGGAATCCTCTGGCGCACGAGCCGAAGATCCTCTGGGACGGAGAGGATGACGCGGCCGACTATCTGTCACTCATCTCGCTGTTGCACCGCAAGCTCGATCAGTGCGTACCGACGGGTCTACGGGTGGAGCAGTGATGTCCGACCTCACGCACTATCCAGCGATGAAGCACTCCGGCGTCGACTGGCTTGGTCGCGTGCCGGAGCACTGGGATGTGGTTCACCTTGGGCGCATCGGCACTCTGTCCAAGGGGCGGGGCGGCACCAAGGAGGACGAGGCACCAGAGGGCATGCCGTGCGTCCGGTACGGGGATCTCTACTCACAGCACCAGTATTTCATCGATACGACCAAAGCCTGCGTGTCATTTGACAGGGCCTCCGACTACACACCGATCCAGCACGGCGACTTGCTGTTTGCTGGCTCTGGAGAGACCCTCGAGGAGATCGGCAAGTCCGCCGTGAATCTCCTTACAGAGCCAGCCTGCTGCGGCGGGGACATCATCTTGTTCCGACCGTCGGTTCAGATAGACGCTAGGTTCCTCGGATACGCCGCTGACTGTCCGCAGGCCATCGCCCAGAAGTCGTGCATGGGACGTGGCTTCACCATCGCGCACATCTACGGTGACGCCCTGAAGTACCTGGGTATCGCCTTTCCACCCCTCGCCGAGCAAGCCGCCATCGTGCGGTACCTGGACTACGTGGACCGGCGGGTGGAGCGGCTGGTGCGGGCGAAGCGGAAGCTGATCGAGCTGCTGACGGAGCAGAAGCAGGCGATCATCCACCGCGCGGTCACCCGTGGCCTGGACCCCGATGCGCCGCTGAAGGACTCCGGCGTGGAGTGGCTGGGCAGGGTGCCGGCGCATTGGGAGGTAGTGCGCCTCGGACACCTTCTGCGAGAGCGAGGCGAGACCAACAAGCGGGGTCAGATCACGCACGTTCTCTCACTTCTCAAGGACCGAGGCGTGATCCCTTACGACGAGAAGGGGAACATCGGGAACAAGAAGTCAGAGGACATCACACGATACAAGGTAGTCCGTCCCAACGACATAGTGATGAACTGCATGAATGTGATCATCGGATCGGTAGGACTTGCCTCCGAGACCGGCTGCCTAAGCCCTGTCTACTATGTGCTTACCCCGCGGAACGACGACAGTTCCCGGTACCTCAATGCCATCTTCCAGTGCCCACGCTTCCACAGGAGTCTGGTCCGCATAGGCAACGGGATACTCGCTCATCGAATGAGAATCCCTATGGACCTTCTCAAGTGTGAACTGCTTCCACATCCCTCGGTGCCCGAGCAGCTTGCCATCGTCGACTACCTAGACAGCGCTATCACCGAGGCTGACCAGGCTATCTCGCGCACTGAGCACGAGATCGATCTCGTCAACGAGTACCGCACCCGGCTGATCGCCGACGTGGTCACTGGGAAGCTGGACGTGCGCGAGGCGGCGGATGCGCTGCCCGAGGTCGATCCGTTGCCGGAGGATGAGTCGAGGGTTGAAGCTGACGGCCACGCGGGTGGCCTACGGGAGGCATGACATGAAGCCGCGCTTCACGATCACGCACGCGATCACCCAGGGGCTGGCGCGCATCGAGCGGGCGCGCGGCTTTCTGGAGGCGGCTCAGCTCTCGGAACGTTGGATCACGGAGATGAGCGAGCGAGCGCTGCTGTTGGAGGCGCACCACACCACCCACATCGAGGGCACGCGCCTGACGCTGGGCGAGGCCGAGCTTCTGTTGGGCGGCCAACCGGTGCCCGACGCCGATGCCGATGACGTGCGCGAACTGCTCAACTACCGTGACGCCTTCAACCTGGTCTCCGACTATCTCAACTCGGGCGCGCCCATCACCGAGGCGCTGATCCGCGAAATCCACAGGCGACTGGTGACGGGCGTGCGCGGCGACCGCGCCAGGCCGGGCCACTACCGGCAGGTGCAGAACTATGTGGTCAGCGGCGGGACGGGCGCGATCGTCTACACGCCGCCGCCACCCGGTGACGTGCCCGCCCTGATGCGCGAGCTGGTCGCGTGGCTGGCCGATCCCGGCGAAATCCATCCTGTGCTGGTGAGCGGTATCGCGCAGTTCGAGCTGGTGCACATCCACCCCTTTGTCGACGGCAACGGTCGTACGTCACGCCTGCTCTCGATGCTCTGTCTCTACCGCGCGGGGTATGACTTCAGGCGTCTCTTCACGCTGAGCGCGTACTATGATCGCGACCGCAGCGGGTTCTACCAAGCGCTGCAGAGCGTGCGCGGGATGGATATGGACCTCACGGCGTGGCTGGACTACTTCGTGGCGGGCCTGGATACGCAGTTGACCGAGGTCAGTGACCGCGGGCGGCAGGCCATCCGGGTCGATGTGCTGGTCACCGAACACGGGCTGAACCAGAGGCAGGCGATGGCCTTGCGGCATCTCCACCAGGCGGGATCGCTGACGATCCGCGCCTACGAGAGTCTGGTCCCTGACATCACCCGGCGGACGCTGCAGCGGGATCTCAAGGGCCTGGTCGACGCGGGGCTGGTGGAGGTCGAGGGATCGACCCACCGGTCGGTCTACCGGCTGGGCTAGTAGCCTATGCGCCATCTTGGCGACAAAGTTTGCGACATGTTTGCGACACGGTTTGCGACACCCCGTCCTTAGCGGAGGGCACATGGCCAGAACCGACACCACCGAACGCGGCCTCGAACGCCTGATCTGCACGGCCCTGGCGGGCGATCCCTGCGACCCGCCGCGGGCGGGCACCGTGGGCGAGCCTTCGGTGGGCTACGGCGGCGTGGGCTGGCGCCCGGGCAACCCGCACGACTACGACCGCGAGACTTGCCTGGACCTGGTGCAGCTCGCGGCCTTCCTGCGCGCGACGCAGCCGGAGGCGGCGGAGGCGCTCCGCCTCGACGAGGACAGCCCGACGCGGCGCAAGTTCCTGGCCCGGCTGCAGGGCGAGGTCTCCAAGCGGGGGACCATCGAGGTGCTGCGGCACGGACTCCGCCACGGCGCGCACGACCTGGACCTATTCTACGGCACGCCCTCGGTGGACAACGAGAAGGCCAAGGCCTTCTTTGGACAGAACCGGTTCACGGTGACCCGGCAGCTGCGCTACAGTCGCGACGAGACCCAGCGGGCGCTGGACATCGGGCTCTTTATCAACGGCCTGCCGGTCTTCACCTTCGAGCTGAAGAACAGCCTGACCAAGCAGACGGTGGGCGACGCGGTGGAGCAGTACAAGCGGGACCGCGACCCACGGGAGAGGCTCTTCGCGTTTGGGCGCTGCGTGGCCCACTTCGCCGTGGACGAGAGCGAGGTGCGCTTCTGCACCCACCTCAAGGGCAAGGCTTCGTGGTTCCTGCCTTTCGACAAGGGGTGGAACGACGGCGCGGGCAACCCACCCAACCCGCAGGGGCTGAAGACCGACTACCTCTGGCGCGAGGTGCTGACGCGCGAGAGCCTGACGGACATCCTGGAGAACTACGCCCAGGTGGTGGTGTCGCGCGACGAGAAGACGAGGAAGAAGCGGCGAACGCAGATCTGGCCCCGCTACCACCAGCTCGACGTGGTCCGCGCCTTGTTGGCCGATGCCGCCGATAGAGGCGCCGGCACACGCTACCTGATCCAGCACTCGGCGGGCAGCGGCAAGTCCAACTCCATCGCCTGGCTGGCGCACCAGTTGATCGGATTAGAAGGGGACGATGGGCCGGTCTTCGACTCGATCATCGTGGTCACCGACCGGCGCATCCTGGACCGGCAGATACGCGACACCATCCGGCAGTACGCCCAGGTCTCGGCTACCGTGGGTGCCGTCACCGAGGGGTCGCGGCAGTTACGCGAGTTCATCGAGGCCGGCAAGAAGATCATCATCTCCACCATTCAGAAGTTCCCGTTCATCCTGGCCGAGATCGGGGATGTGCAGCGCGGGCGGACCTTCGCCATCATCATCGACGAGGCGCACTCCAGCCAGGGAGGGCGGACCAGCGCGGCGATGGCGCAGGCGCTCTCCGAAGCCGGCAAGGTCGACGCGGACGCAGCGTCCGTTGAGGAGACGTTCGAGGACCAGATCAACCGGCTGATGGAGTCGCGCAAGCTGCTGGACAACGCCGGCTACTTCGCATTCACCGCGACGCCCAAGAACAAGACGCTGGAGATCTTCGGCGAGGCAGATCCGCAGGCCGACGGCACGGTGAAGCACCGCGCCTTCCACACCTACTCGATGAAGCAGGCCATCCAAGAGGGCTTCATCATGGACGTGCTGGCGCACTACACACCGGTGGAGAGCTACTACAAGCTGGCCAAGACGGTGGCGGATGACCCGGAGTACGACACCAAGAAGGCGCAGCGGAAGCTGCGACGCTATGTGGAGGGGCACGACTACGCCATCCGGCTCAAGGCCGAGATCATGGTCGATCATTTCCACGACCAGGTGCTGGCCCAGGGCAAGGTAGGCGGGCAAGCCAGGGCGATGGTGGTGACCAACGGCATCGCGCGCGCGGTCCAGTACTACCACGCCATCCGCGACTACCTGCGAGAGCGCAAGAGCCGGTACCAGGCGCTGGTGGCTTTCTCGGGAGAGCACGACTACGGCGGGACGAAGGTGACCGAGGCGTCGCTCAATGGGTTCCCGTCGAGCAAGATCGCCGAGCGCTTCAAGGAGGACCCGTACCGGTTCCTGGTCTGCGCCGACAAGTTCCAGACCGGCTATGACGAGCCGCTGCTGCACACGATGTACGTGGACAAGACGCTGTCGGGCATCAGGGCGGTGCAGACACTCTCGCGGCTCAACCGGGCACATCCCAAGAAGCACGACGTGTTCGTGCTGGACTTCCTCAACGATGCCGACACGATCCGCGACTCGTTCGCGCCCTTCTACCGCGCCACGATCCTGGCCGACGAGACCGATCCGAACAAGCTGCACGACCTGCAGGCGGACCTGGATGCGGCCCAGGTGTACTCCGAGGACCAGGTCGACCAGCTGGTGCGGCTCTATCTGGACGGGGCCGAGCGCGATCAGCTCGACCCGATCCTGGACGTCTGCGTGGCGGTCTACAAGGACGAGTTGGACGAGGACGAGCAGGTGGACTTCAAGGGCAAGGCCAAGGGCTTCGTGCGCACGTATGCCTTCCTCTCGTCGGTGCTGCCCTACACCAACGCGGCTTGGGAGACCCGCTCGATCTTCCTCAACTTCCTGGTCTCCAAGCTGCCGGCGCCCAAGGAGGAGGATCTATCCAGGGGCATCCTCGACGCCATCGACATGGACAGCTACCGGGTGGAGAAGCGGGCGATGCAGGCCATCATGCTCCCCGACGACGACGGCATCATTGACCCCGTACCGACGTCTGAGAGCGGCGCCAGGCCGGAGCCGGAGCTGGACCGGCTGTCGAACATCCTGCGGGCGTTCAACGACACCTTCGGGAACGTGCCGTGGGAGGACGCGGACCGGGTGCGGACGCTGATCACGGAGACGATCCCGGCGGCGGTGGCGGCGGACACAGCCTACCAGAACGCACAGCGCAACTCCGACCGCCAGAACGCGCGCATCGAGCACGACCAGGCGCTGATGCGGGTGATGACGTCGGTGATGAAGGACGACACGGAGCTGTTCAAGCAGTTCGTGGACAACGACTCGTTCAAGCGCTGGCTGACGGACACGGTCTTTGCGTTGACGTATGGCGGGGCGCCAGCATGATGGCACGTGGGAGTCGGTCGGGGCACACCAGGCACGCCCAGGCCGGCTGCTGTAGGTAGTCCACGCCCAAGGATGCGCTCCCCCTACACCAAGATCATCATCGTCTCCCGCCCGTCGAGATAGACGACCTCGCCGCCGGTGAAGGCGAGGGTCTGCTCCAGGTCGGCCTGGGCAGCTTTGCCACTCCGCCGCCGGCGCCTCTGCGCCTGCCACCCGGTCACGATGCCCCAGTCCCGGCTCCTCCGGCGCCGCTCGGACAAGAGATGACTGCAGGCTGCCTGCACGCCCAAAGAGTGAAAGGGCTGCCAAGCGGCAGCCCTTTCGTTCTCTCTGAGTCTCTGACAATGAAGCTACGGTGTGTAGTACTCGCCGATGAAATCCAGCACATCCGCGCGGTCCGTACGGAAGACGCCGCCAGAACCGGAACAAGTCTCATTCACTCCGAAGGATGTCACGCCCGCGACGATGGTGGTGTCGCCCAAGAAATTGGGCCCGCCGGAATCGCCGTAGCAGGTGCCACCGGTCGCGTGGTTGTTGGAGAGCCACAGGGAGTAGTCTCCCGTGATCCCCGCGACATTGATCTGCTTCAGGAATGGGGTGGCCACCATGCGCACGCGCTCTGATACCATCTGCCATTGCTCTTCATCCGTGAAGATGATCTGCTGGCCGTAACCGACAGAAGTGAACCAGGCTTTGTCGCGCTTTCCGGCCGGCATCGGCAGATCATCGAGTTGATCCAGTTCAGGAAGCGTGCCGTACTCAGCCAAACCAGTCACGCCAGGCGCCTCGAGGATCACGATGCCTACGTCGTGCATGAAGAACGGATCCTCAGTTTCATAGCCCGGAAGGACATGCCACTCGACGGCCTCTATGGTGTTGTTGCCGCCGTATGGGTAGCTGTTATCCCCGTCTTGAACGTCTGATTCGGTGAAGACGCGCATCCCGGAGAAGGGTTCATCCGGATAGTTCGAGACGCAATGTCCGGCGGTCAGGAGCACCGTGGGAGATAGCAGGGTTCCGCTGCAGCGGTACATTGGCTCTCCGCCAACTTCCATCAGCAGAAGAACCACGTGCGGGTGCCCGTCTCCATCCGGCTCGCCATCAGTGATGGCGCCAACCGAGCTAACGACAATGGCCAGAGCTGCAATCGCCGCCAATAGAGCAGTGAATGCTTTCCTCGACATGGTGGTTTCCTCCTTGGGATTGAGTAACTCTCGTGAAGCCATTTCTAGGGGAAGGTCGAAGGATATCCTTGATCGGCACCTCCTGATTGGGTGTCCCGCCACACTGTGGAAATACTCTGTAAGTTATGACGCATGCGCAGGTCAAAGGATACGGGCACCGTGACTGAAACAAGAGATTCCAGATGAATGCGCCGAGCGTGGGGCGTCGTCGAAGGAGGTCGCCGGCAATTGGTCTATGGGTGCAGCAGAGGTTGCCTTGACGGATCCCCAGCCCTTCCAGGCCACGGCCCACAGCGATCAGGCGGCGTCGGTGCCAGTGAGGTACACAGGTGGTCTCAGCGGGTCGAACAGCCTCGTTCGACCCCGTGCCATCCGGGTCGCCGGCTTGCGGGGTTTCACCTAGAGCGCCGGGCGGCGGGGGCGTCGCGGACGCGGACGTCGCGGACGCGGGCGTCCGGCAAACGCGCCCCTACACTAAGATCAGGACGGTCTGGCGGCCGTCGAGGTAGACGACCTCGCCGGCGGTGAAGGCCACGGTCTGCTCCAGGCCGGCCTGGACGACCTTGCCGTCCCACTCGGGCACGGGCATCTTCGTGTTGAGCTCCAGCGCGTGGCAGGTGTCGGCGTAGAGCGGGTAGTCGCCGCGCCCGGGCACGCCCTCCTGGTGATCCCACAGGCCCATGGTCGGGCCGGCCGCGTGGCCGTGGACGCCGATGGGGTGGTTGTAGAGGGTGGCGTCGAGCCCCTCCGCCTTTGCCTCGGCCAAGGACTTGGCCAGGATCTCGTTGCCCGTTCGGCCTTCGACGAAGTTGGCGGCGACGATGTCCTGGAACCGGTTCGCCGACCGCAGGAGCGCCTGTAGTCCCGCCGGGGCATCGGTCTCGCCCTGCCGCAGCACATAGGCCAGCCGCTGCGTGTCGGTCTTGAGGCCCTTGTAGCAGATGCCCACGTCGCAGTGGAGTAGATCGCCGGGCATGACGGTCGTCTTGTCCGGGTCGGCCTCGAGGTCCTGGTGACGCTGGATGTCCACGTGGTAGTGGAACCAGAAGCCCAGCCCCATGTCGACGGCGCGCTGGATCATGTGGTACTCCAGGTCCTTGGTGGTGGTAACGCCCGGCACGATCACGTGCTTGGAGAAGGCCTCGGCGATCAGCCCGTGGGCGATGCGGTTGAGTTCGGGATAGGCGGCGAGCTCCAGCGGTGTCCGAGTTTCCAGCCAGCCGACGGCCAGCGCCTCCGCGCCGACAAGCCGCTGCCGATAGGGCTCATCGAGGGCGGCAACCAGCTGATCGTACAGCGTCTTGCTCAGCCCATCGGCCAAAGCGAAGGTCTCCGAGACGTCGGTGCCGATGCGCCGCGGGTCCTTCTCCGCGATGAGCCGTGCCAGGCACGCGTACTGGGTTTCGTCGTCCTTGGCCCAGACCGCCTCGTAGAACGGCGCGTAGCGCTTTGCCTTCTTCGACGTGATGCTGTAGCAGTCCACGCGTCCCGCATCGTCCAGCGCGTAGACGAGGCCCGTCAGCCGCGACGCGTTGAGGCTGGTCGCGGGCAGGAGCGAGAACATCACAGGGTCCTCGTTGTACTCCCGCGCCAGCACGATCCAGAGGTCGATCTCGGTGCGCTGCATCAGCTTGGGAAGGACATGCTCCAGCCGGTAGGCCAGCCACGCATCGTGGAGCTCGTTCTGTTCGCGTAGGGATAGGATCTGGGGGAAGGTCATGGGTTACCTCGTTGGGTGTAGGTGTTGGGGGCGTGGATCCGGAGCTGCGTGTCGGACCCACGCTCCCGAAGTCTCGTTCCGCGCTAGCGGATCACGAGGGGCAGATAGACGCGCTGGTTGAGATCGGGCCCCTCGAACATCAGGTGGAAGAGCGACAGGTGGTCCACCGTGCTGGTGACGGCGTAGTCGGTGCGGGCAATCTGGGTGATGCCGTCGTCCACGTACTCGGCTCCGTTCCACCAGAGGAGCTTCAATGTGTCGGTGGGGATGGTGCCGTCGTTGAGGTAGCGCACGGTGACGGTCATCGGTGACGCCAGCGTTGTGAGGGGCACGCTGAACGCATCGGTGGCCGAGAGGTCGAACCAGACATCGGCGGTGTGCAGCGCGCCGGCCTGGACGGATGCCACGGAGGCCGGGAGGGAGGGCTTGTACCGCAACTCCACGACGACTTCGTCCCATAGCGGCGGGACGTAGGCCCTCACCAATTCCAGCGGGTCGTTGGAGGTCACGGTGCCGCCTCCGGTGGGGACGGTGACGATGACCGGATCGGGCGGTGTCGGGGTGCCGGTGGAGGGGCCGCGGCGCGAGAAGAAGATGTCGTGGAAGGCTTTGTAGTCCTCCTGGTCATACCACACCGCGTAGAGGTTGCCGCCGTCGTCCACGCCCAGGGCGGCGTGTTTGCCGTGATGGTCGGCCTCGGTGAGCATGACGTCGGCCGACCAGTTCCGGCCAAAGTCGTTGGACTCGCTGAAGTAGAGATGGCGAATGCTGGATCCGGTGTTCTTCTGGGTCCAGGCGGCATAATAGCGCCCGTCCTTGTAGGTGGCCACCGACGCCGGTCCCTCGATGTCCTCGGCGGCGGTGGCATTGATGATGCTCTTCTGCCATCCCTCGGTGCCGGGCCGGGAGTTCTTGGCGGCGAGCCAGGCGCTGCCCGAGTGGTAGACGTAGACCGAGAGGTTGTTGGGGTCGATGCTGAGCGACGGTTCCGACTCGCCGATCCCCACTTCTCGAGTGAGACGACCGACAGACCAGTTGCTCCCGTTGTTCTGTGACGAACAGGCCATGATATCGCTGTCGACCGGAAGGTTGTGCAGGGCCGCGCGCAGCGAGGCGCCGGATCTGGCCATATCCATCCCCCGGATGTCCACGTATTCGGCATCGTACGGTCCCAGGAGCACGTATGAGCTGTTGACCCAGGTAGTCCCCGCGTTAGTGGTGGCTATGTGGCGGGCGGTGACGCCGGTGTAGGTGTCCGTCACCGTCATGAGCCACATGAGGTTCAGGTGTCCTTCCATGCCGGACCGCGTATCGGCCTGCAGCCTGAGGTTCGCCGGATTGGTGACGGCGGCCACGGGAATAGCGGCAGACCAGTTGCTGCCGTTGTCGGTGGAGGTCGCCAGGTAGACACCAGACCCATCGGCCCAGGCCACGTAGACCGTGCCGGCTGCGTCGATAGCGACCTGGGGGTACAGACCGCCCGACGCGTCGTCGTTGACCTGCACGTTGGTGCTCCAGGTGGTGCCCTGGTCGGGCGAGTACGAGAAGGTGACGTCGGACCTCGAGTTGCGGTGATCGACCCAGACGACGTAGAGTTGACCGGTGCCCGAGACGACCATGTGCGGGTCCTCCCGCTCGACGCCGACGCCACCGACATCGTTGATGGCGATGGGCGCGGTCCAATCGGGTTCGGCGGCGAGGGCACGCGTCGGCCAAGCGACGCCGGGTGCGATCAGGACGGCGATGAAGATCAGGCGGAGCAGGGGAGTCAGAAGAGAAGGCCGGTGGTTCACGATCTACCTCCGTTGTTGTGACGGTTGTGTTGGGGCTGTCTGGGGCAGCGTTGACTATGATACTACGGAATGGGAGAAGACCCCCTCTCCGGCTCTTGGCAACGCAAGGGTTGCTTTCCCCCCCGCAACATCGCGGGGGGGAGAGTGAGGGAGCAACGGTTGCCCCTGCAGCTACGTCGTCTCCGTACTTGTCGGTTTCTCACAGTGGTCCTATCCTTCTTGGTGGCGACACTCAATTCCCGCAGTTTGAAGGGAAATGCTTCGTCATGACCAGGTTCCAGAGACTCGCTGTTCCCCTTGTCGTCGCAATGCTTCTCATCGCAGCCACACACATGGCCTCAACTCCTGTCCTGTCGGTCAGTAGCACGGCTCGCTGCTGCGCCATCCCCCGAGGACCACGGGCCTGGGCGGGAGCCGGCGCGGGCCTCCGTAGGTGGAGACGTGCGATTCGGCGCGCCCACTGCGGATGTCGGTTCGTACCTGCGCGCCGGGTTGGTTGACATCTACATCCGCAATCGAGGTGCGTTTGATTGGTGGGACTATCTGATGACGTTCACGGCAGGGACGACTGCCAACGAGAACGGTGGGTTTGGTGCGTCGGTCGCCATTGATGGCGACATCCTCGCCATCGGCGCGCACCATGCCGATCCGAATGGCACGAGCGGGGCGGGGGCCGTCTATCTTTTCCAGCGCGACCCCGTTGTTTCTGACTCCTGGTATCGGCTGACACGCCTGACTGCCGGCGATGGTCAGGCGGATGACATGTTCGGGTCAAGCGTTGACATCAGTGGCGACCATATCCTGGTCGGAGCGGCCATGGAGGCCAGTGGGCGTGGCGCAGCCTACGTCTTTGAGCGCAACGGCGGGACTGGCGGGAGCAGCGATTCGTGGGGCCAGATACGCAAGCTCGTGCCTGCGGAACGCGTGGTGGGTGATAGGTTTGGCCAGGAAGTTGCCCTCGATGTCGATACCGCCGCGGTCTCCGCCTACATGGCCGACTTCGCGGGCGACAACGCGGGTGCCGTCTTCATCTTCGAGCGGAACCAGCATGGGGCCGACAACTGGGGAGAGGTCCGGCGCATCCTCCCCGCTGACCCGGCTGACCAGGAGTTGGCCTTCGGGACGTCGCTTGGGGTGAGCAACGGCGTGTTGGCGATCGGCGCTCCCCAGGATGGCGACTATGGCGCCAGCGCCGGGGCGGTCTACGTCTACCGGATCGGCGCGGCAACGGTGTATCTGCCGCTTGTCGTCCGCAACTAGGTCTTCAAAGCACGCCGGCGCGTTGCCCAGGCGCTGAGGGCGTAGACGCACACGGCGTTGGCCGCGCCGCCGGTGCCGAGGATGGCGAACCAGATGGCGGCATCGATAGGGCCAGGCTGAACGCTGGGCTCAACGCCGCCGGGCAGCAGCACCACGATGAGGGCGACGACGAGGCCCGCCGCGGCCCCGTCCCGGAGCGCCAGCAGCAGGCGCCGCCTCCTGCGGACGCGGGCCCACGCGATGTAGGCGTCCACCCGCAGGTAGACGACGACGGCGCAGGCCAGGTCGACGAGCACGACCACGATGAAGCCGGGCGGCGGTGGGTGATCGGCGCCGGCCCAGAGGATCAGCAGCCAGCCAAGGAAGAAGGCGGCAGCGATCCAGACGGCGGTCCTGCTGCGCCTCATAGGCTCACCGTGGGCTGAGGGGCCGTCACCCGGTCCCGAGTCGGGCGTGCGAACGCGGACGTCCGTGCCCGAAGCGCCTCTACACGACCTCCCGTAGATTCCGCGCCGGCAGCGGCGCCAACGGCGCGTGCGGTAGCGTCTGGTACCAGTACGCCACCGACGAGATGTCATCCTGCAACGGCAGGTAGCGGTGCTCGCTACGCCAGCCCAGGGCCTGCATGGTCACCCGCAGGTCCTCCTTGAAGAAGACCGGGTCCGGCACGTGGAAGCGATAGAGCGTCATCCGCGCTCCAGGGGCGCCCGACACGCCGCGTACCTGCTGGAATCCCAGGTAGGGCGCCGAGTAGTCCTTCGCCGGGGCATCGACAGGGGCGAAGCCCCAGGCGCCGCCGAAGTAGTCCTCCGTGCCGGTCCCGCAGATGGTGGGGTACGCGTCGTCGCCATCGATGTACATCTTGATCTCGCCCTCGCCCCACCAACCGGCGCTGTTCTGCTGCCAGGCCATGAAGGTGCCCACGTAGTGCCCGCTGCCCTGCACCCCGTCCAGGATCGTGTACGGGGTCAGGTAGGCCAGGGGGTTGGTGCGCCGCCACTGGGCGTGGAGATAGAGCGCGTCGTCGGGCACGGGCTCCAGCGTGTAGTTGATCGTGTAGGCGAAGATGGGGAGGTCATTGGGCCCGTCGTTCTCGATGGTGATCCGGGCGTGACGCCGGAAGGGCATCGGAAGGTAGCAGTTCATGCCGCCGGCGGCGTTGACGTTGATGGGCACCGCGGTGATGTTCTGCTGGCTGCCCCAGGCGTTGCAGAAGAAGTCGCCGATGGGGCACTCGACCGAGGGGGTCTCGTCGCCCTCCCAGTACACGCGCAGGATCACGTCCCGCAGGAAAGTGGGCCGCCGGTCCAGCGCCATCCACATATGGCGGATGACGCCGGGGCCGTGATTGTCCATGATGGTGGCGGTGCCGCCCGCCGGGATGCTGAGGAAGGGTGAGACCTTCCAGCCCTGGCCAAGATCCCTCGCCGCCGACGCTGAGCCGGCGTGGTAGGTGGTCTCGGCGGTCGCCATCCCACCCTTGCCCTTCTTGCCGCGGTAGTTCTCGGGCGAGAGCGAGCGGGATTCGGCGTCGCGCTGGCGGCAGACGTTGGATAAGTTGATCTCCATAGGTGATCCTCCTGGTTGGGGACAGTATAGGGGAGGGGACGATGGGCGACCAGGGACCGGGAGGCTATCCCCAGATGGCACAGAATCCGCAGATTGGGACGCGTCAGGGGTTGACAGGAGACCATGCGGTGGCGTGGTCTCAGACGGCCAGGGACTCGATGGGGCGAGCTGCCGGCGTGTCCGGGCCGGCAGCTCCGCGATTTGGGGTCTGCGTCGGTGATGCGTGCCCCGCCGCTCACCAGTCCGGCGTCGTGCCCCTGATCGTCAGGGGAAGGAGCACCCGGTGCAGCCTGAACTCGTAGGCCCCGATGTCGACCGTCGCCACACCGTCGCCATCACCGTCCAGCAGTCGGCTCTCGCCATCGAGATCGTGGGCGAGCGCACCGGCGTTGGTGCCGGCGTCGACACACGGTGACCCCAGTCCCAGCTTGTAGTTGCCGCCGCCGATGAAGAGCGGATCCGTGTTCTTGTTGGTGTAGCCCGACCAGCCGCCCTGTATGTCGGAGTAGGTCACGGTGATGCACGCAGGACACGCGGGACCTGACGCCAGGTTCGGCCCGTTGTTCCACATGATCGTGTTGGCGACCTCCAGGCTGCCGGTCCACAGCATGACGGCCTGATCACCCAGCGGGTTGTTAGCTGCGACTGTGCTGTTGGCGAGGGTCACGGCCGTGTCGCTGATGGCGAGCACGTTGGCGATGCCGGAGCCCGTCTCGTTGCCGGTGACCAGCGCGGTCGAGATGCTCACGGTGGACCCGACCGCGGCGAGGGCGCCCCCTTGCTCGGCTGCCAGGTTGTCCGCGAACCGGCTCCTCAACACGCTGACAACGCTGCCCCCGGACGCTAGGAGGCCGCCTCCCTGGCTGCCCGCCGCCTCGTTGCCCGCCACCGTGCTGTCGGCCAGGACCAGCGTGCCCTGACTGACCTCCAGCCCGCCCCCGCCACCACTTGGTGCCCCACCGGTTGTGTTGCTGAAGATACGGGAGCGGGAGATCGAGACCGTGGTCTGCAGGCCACTGGCGAACACGCCGCCGCCGCCGGCCCTGGCGGTGTTGCCCGCCACGCTGACATCGGTCAATGTGGCCTCCGAGCCGGACGCGACGAGCAGGCCCCCCGCGCGCCCCGACGTCGCCGTCGCGGCCACCTGGTTGTCGCTGATCACCACGCCTGCAAGCACGACGACAGAATCCTCGAAGGCGGCGAGGCCGCCGCCATCGCCACCGGTGACCTTGTTCCCGCTGATGACAGTGTCCGAGAAGCTGACCGTGCTACGTCTGATCTGTGCGCCGCCGCCGCCGGCTGCCGCAACGCCGCCCCTGATGGTGAGGCCCTCCAGCACGGCCGTGCTATCTTGGATGAGGAAGACCCTGTCGGCGCCGCCGCCATCGATGATCGTGGGCCCTGTGCCCTTGACCCACTCGGTGCCGGAGATGGTGAAGCCCCCTCTGAACGTGAGCGAGAGGCTGTCGACGGTCAGGTTGTCGCTAAAGATCCCCGTCGTGATCAGGATACTGTCGTCGTCGTCCGCCTGGTTGACCAGGGCATAGGAGATGGTCTTGCAGGGCGCGACAGCCGGGCCGCATGAGGGCACGTCGTGACCCGTGGCGTCGTCCACGTGTAGAGAGACAGCGGACGGGGCGGCCTGTAGCGACACGACGTCGTGCAAGCCCCAAACCAGCCCTGCCAGGAGCAGCACTGCAATGCTGCCAGAGAACGCCAGCCGGACGACTCGTCGCCACGGCCCCAGATTCAGTCGACGGACCTGTTTCATCGGTGACTCCCATCGATATGTGACGGGCGCCGTGCCCCATAGCCGGGGGGAGGCGTCCGCGTAAGGAACAGGGTGTAATTTGGTAGACATGTGTATTCTTTATAGGATACACCCGCAGGCTCGTGGAGTCAACGAATTGCAGGATTTGCCGCTGACGCACCTGTGTCTGCGGAGCGGATACCCCTCAGCCGTGTGACCGATCGGCACCATGACCAAGCCGCTCAACGGCACCGCCGTTCGGCATCTCGTCGAGGCCGGCCTTCTGGACCTCGATCTGCCAATCGCGGCCTACCTTCTCCGGCTCCAATTGGGTGAGGAGAGCATTGCGGAGCGCGTCACGCTGCGGACGCCGCCGAGCCCGCCAATTGACACGGAACGACCGTATTGTAGGCTTCTGCCGAACCAGTCAGCGAAGGAGCGTCGGCATGCAGGATACCCCCATCTACACGCAACCATCGGGGTCGGGGCCCCGGTGCAGCACGCCCAGTACAGCGCGGCTGCGCGAACGCCGGTTCGCTATGGCCTATGAGGATCGGCAGGAGCCGGCAGCCACGCGCGCGTTGGCGGACCGGGCGAAGGCTGTCTTTCTCGAGCATGAACCCGTGAGCCCGGCGCTGGCCCGTGCCCACGCGCTCATGCTCGTGGTGACGCACGCGCCGGTGGCCCTGGAGAAGGACACGGGCCTGCTGGGTGGCGAGGACCCGTTCTTCTACAATCTGATGCACGACGCGCTGCGGGCGGATGCGTACGGGCGGATCCGATCGCACGCCCCATCGAGCGCCGACGAGGCGCTCCTCGGCGCCGGCGTCTTCTACGGCCCGTGCTTTGAGGGACATATCACGCCGGGGCTGGACGCGATTGTGAGTCAGGGGATCACCGGGCTGCAGGCCCGTCTCCGCGAGGCTCGGGCCAACCTGGCGGCCTCGCCGGTGCCGGACGTGGAGGTCGACCGATGGTACGAGGCGACGCTGCTCTCGTGCGACGCGGTGCTGGTCTATGCCGAGAGGCAGAGGCAGGCGGCGCTGGTCCTGGCAGAGGAGACCGAAGACACCGAATGGGCCGCGCAGCTGCGCCAGGGCGCCGAGCTGCTGGCCCGCGTCCCCGCGAAGCCGGCGCGGACGCTGCCGGAGGCGCTGCAGGCGTTCTGGATCGTCTACATCCTGGTGACCACCGAGATGGGCGGGTGTATGCCCGGTGGCGGTCTGGGGCTGGGCCGGTTGGATCAGTTCCTCACCCCGTACTACCAGCGGGACCTGGATGCGGGACGGCTGACGCGGTCGGGGGCGCTGATGTGGCT
>Ga0180436_10001454_pt1 | contig 23123 bp, 21 predicted proteins | sample SS_ome_2_FD_132434 | JGI IMG/M metagenome (GOLD analysis project Ga0180436, IMG submission 132434) | Hypersaline lake sediment archaeal communities from the Salton Sea, California, USA - SS_3_S_2 metaG | ecosystem: Environmental > Aquatic > Non-marine Saline and Alkaline > Hypersaline >... | reverse complement strand
TCCGTTCCCGGATGGCCGAACGGGCCGAGGGCCTGCCCCTCCTGGCCGCCGTGCGTTCCGTCGGTCCCTGGGCGGAGGTCCGCCGCTCATCCGGTGATGGATTGGCGAGGATCATGGCCCATCCATCGGTCCGGGATGCCGCCGGCGTGAACGCCTGGGACGGCATCCTGTGGTACCGGAAGGAAGGATGGAATGCCGTTTTCCGGATGCTGATGCTAACGGCGGCCGCGGATGCGCCGCGGCGGCGCCGGCGGCGCTACCGCTACCTCACCTCGCTCCTTCGACGATGGATAAAAGCCGACAGAGCCGCGGATTATCGCCTGGACCGACTCCTGAACACCGCGCGTTGACGCCCTCGTGGACCGGAAGTAGACTACGGCCATGAACGAGGTGGTCCTGGTGACCGGGAGCGAGACGCTGACGGGCCGGAAACTCATCGAGAAGCTTCTCGCCCGGGGCTCCCGGGTGGTGGCGCCGGTCGCCGGACGGGAAACCGATACCGGGGCCGGGGGGACGCCGGATCTCACGGTCCTCACCTGGAATCGAGCCTCGTGGTTCTCCACAAAGGCGGTTGTTCGGGAGGCGATCCGGGTTCATCAACGCCTGGATGCGGCCTGGCTGCTCCATCCGGCGACGGCGGCCCGCGTCCCCTTCGCCGAGGCGGCCACCGGGGACATCGAATCGGTCCTGGAACACTCGGTGAAGAGCACCGTGGCGATGGTTCGGGAACTGACGCCCCACCTGTCGGACAGCGGTGGCTTCCTGGGAATGGTGCTCCCCCACCGCAGCGGCGGCCCTCCCGACCCGCTGGACGCCCTGGCCAAAGGCGCCTTCGCCGAGTTCGCCGGTGCGGTGTTCCGGGAATCCCCGCCGTCGGTGTTCGCCTGCGGTTTCATCGGCCATTCGCCGGATGCCGACGGCTTCACCGACCACCTGCTCAGGCTCCAGGGAGAGCGGCCCGAAAAACTCCGGAGTCGATGGTTCCGTTATACCGAGGGCCGTCGTCCCTTCGGCGGCACGGGCTTCGCCGATTCCGCCGGTTGACTTGGAAAGGACTCATAGATGAAACACGTTTATCGATATCTCATCGGCATCGCCGTCGGCGTCGGCGCCGGTTTCCTTCTTCCGGCGGGAGAAGCCGCCGCCGCCGGAATCGCGGCGGTTTCGGAGGTGGCCCTCCGGATCGGAACCTATTTGGCGCTGCCGCTGATCTTCTTCTCTCTGCCGGTGGCGATTACCAGACTCCGTCGATTGAAGCGTCTCGGAGCCCTCATGGGCCGCACAGCCCTATACGCCCTGGGAGCCTCGGCGCTGCTCGTCCTGATCGGTACGGCCTTGGCCTGGTCCGCCTCCTTTATCCGGCTGCCGGTCCTTCCCGGCCGGAATCCCGATGTCTCGGTGGTCGATCTGGGGACCATGGTCCGCCGGACGATCGAGTTCAACGGTTTTCGAGCGCTGATCGGCGACCCGAGTTTCCTTCTTCCGCTGCTTCTGCCGGCCTTTCTCCTCGGCTGGCACATGCACCACGATCGGGAGATCGCCGAACCGGCGTTCAACGTGTTCGACTCCCTCTCCCGCCTGACCTATCGGGCGAGCCGTTACGCGCTGGTCCTGATGCCCGGCCTGCTGGCGATCATCATCGCCGCGGTGGTGCACCAGACCCGGCAGGTGGTGGACTTCCGGCGCTTCCTGCCGCTCCTGGGAATCGGAGTCCTGGCATCCCTGGTGCTGATCGGCGGGATCTATCCCCTGATTCTCTGGCTCGCCGGGGGCCGCCGTTCTCCATGGAAAACCCTCGCCGGGCTCTCCGGTGCCCTGATCGGCGCCCTGGCTTCGGCTTCGCCGCTGTTCAATTACGGGAATTTCACCACGCACCTGAAGGAGCGTTTGGGAATTCGCCGGCATACCGCCGCGGTGGCCGCGCCGTTCTCCGTGATGTTCGCCCGGGCGGGAACGGCCCTGCTCACGGCCTTCTGCATGCTGACGGTCATTCGATCCTATTCGAGCCTGGAGATTACCGTCTTCCAGGCGGCCTGGACCGCGCTCTTCGCCTTCCTGGTGTCCTTCGCCCTGCCGGCCACCCCGGCCGGCGGACTCACCGCGGCTCTGCTCATGATTGCATCGCTCTACGGGCGAGGTTTAGACGACGGTTGGCTCATCCTGGCGCCGATCCTGCCGCTCTTGGGAATGCTGGCGACGGTTCTGGACGCCGCCACGGCCGCGGTGCTGATCGTCTTGGTGAACCGGCATACCGGATTAGACGAGGAGGCCTGACCGGAATCAGGACGGAATAACGAAGCTCGCGGCGGCGAACAAACCGATCTGGAGGCCGTGGAAAAACGGAGCTTCGGTCCAGATCGGCGAGAGGGGCTGATAGATCCTCAGGCCTCCGAGCAGATCAACCTGATCGGAAATCGGAAAGGCGACCCATGACGAGATGCCGAGATGGAGGACCTCCAGAGCGCCGTAATAGGCCTTCCAGAATTCCGCCGGATCGGCGGTTCCCAGTTCCGCCTTGTAGAGGGGGAAGCGCAGATAAAGAGACGGACCGCCCTGCACGCCGACGGTAAGACCGTCGAGAGCAAAGGCGTAGCCGAAGGGTGCGTCCACCATCAGGCCCAGAACCTTCATATGGCCGATCTTCTCTTCGCCGCAGGGCCGGGCAATGCCTTCATGAACCTCTTCGAGGTTCCAGGAGAGCCAGGCACCGGGCCGGAAATACCAGCCGTCGTCGCCGGCATCCCAATCCGCCAATACGGAACCGCCGGGGTTGAACATGATTTTGGAGGGCTGTTTCCTGTCGGCGGCGCTGCCGATCTCGCCGTTGTACTGCCAGGCGACGCCGATCTCGGCGGACCAGGAGCGCCATTCCAGCGACCAGAGAGACGCCGAGAGAACCGGGATCGCAATGAGTGCCAAGACGACGCGCTTCACGGTTTCAGTGTAGCACGCAGGCGGGTCTCTGTCCGAAATCAGACGGCGCCGTGTCGCCGTTCCAGGATCCAATCGCGAACGGTCTCTACGACGCTTTCCAGGGGCATCTCTTCTTTGGTGCCTTCGGCGCGGAATTTCACCTCCGCCAGGCCGGCGGCCACCGACCGTCCGCCGAGGACGACCTGGACCGGGTAGCCCACGAGGTCGGCGTCCTTGAACTTGAATCCCGCCCGTTCGCTCCGATCGTCGATGACCGTATCGATCCCCGACTCGGTGAAGCCGGCATAGACGGTTTCCGCCGCGGAAGCCACCGCCTCGTCGTTCAGCTGCAGGGGAAGCACCACGACTTCCCAGGGCGCCACGGGCACCGGCCACATGATGCCGTTCTCATCGTGGTTCTGTTCGATGGCCGCCGCCATGGTCCGTCCGACGCCGATGCCGTAACAGCCCATTTCCGCCGGGCGGGAGCTTCCGTTCTCGTCCAGATAGCGGCAGTCCATGGCCTCGGAGTACTTCGTTCCCAGGTAGAACACCTGTCCGACCTCGATGCCTCGGTGCTCCTCCAGCCGGCCGCCGTCGCATCGGGGACAGGCGTCCCCGGCCGCGGCGAAGGCGATGTCCAGGACGTCATCCGGCTGGAAATCACGTCCGAGGTTGGCGTTCTTCAGATGGGTGTCGACGGCATTCGCCCCGGTGATCCAATTCTCCCGTTCGGACACCGAGAGATCGGCGACGACGCGGATGGCCTCGTCGAGTCCCACGGGACCGACATAGCCCGGTTCGACGCCGACGGCCTCCCGGACCAGCGCGTCGGGCGCCAGACGCAGGGCGCCGGCCCCCAGGGCGGCCTGGAGCTTGGATTCGTTCACGTCCCGATTCCCGGCGATCAGCACGACGATGGGTTGGGAGTCGGCTTCGTACACCAGGCTCTTGAGGAATCCCGAAGCCTCGGCGTCCAGGAACTCCGCCACTTCGTCGATGGTTCGGCGTCCCGGAGTGTCCACGGTCTCCAGATCCAGGAAGGCCGATTCCTTCGGTTCGGACGGACGACGGGGAGTGACGGCCTTTTCGATATTCGCCGCATAGTCGCAGGCATCGCAGCTGAGGATGAGGTCTTCCCCGGTGTCCGCCAGAACCTGGAATTCGTGGCTCATGTCGCCGCCGATTTCGCCGGTGGCGGCGTCCACCGCCCGGAACTGCACGCCGCAGCGCTTGAAAATGGCCGTGTAGGCCTCGTACATCAGACGATAGGATTCCTTGGCGCCCTCTTCATCCCGATCGAAGCTGTAGGCGTCCTTCATGATGAATTCCCGTCCTCGCATCAAGCCGAAGCGCGGCCGGAACTCATCCCGGAACTTGCCCTGGATCTGATAGAGGTTCCAGGGCAGCTGCTTCCAGGAGCGCAGCGAGCGGCGCACCATGTCGGTAATCACCTCTTCGTGGGTGGGCCCCATGCAGTAGTCGTTCCCCTTGCGATCCTGGAAACGCAGCAGCAAATCACCGTAGAGGTCCCATCGGCCGGATTCCCGCCAGAGCTCCGCCGGCAGGACCGCGGGCATCAGCACTTCCTCGCAGCCCCGGGAGTCCAGCTCCTCCCGGATGATGGTTTCGATCTTCCGGATGCTGCGCAGTGCCAGGGGCAGGTAGTTGTAGATACCGCTGGCCAGCTGCTGAATCATGCCCGCGCGGAACATGAGCTGATGGCTGGGAATCTGGGCGTCCTTGGGGACTTCCTTGAGTGTACGGTAAAAGGATCGGCTGAGGCGCATGTGGGCTCCTGAAACACCGATACCCGCGAATGCGGGTATCCGGGCGAGGTTGTCCCATTATAGGGCTTCGTCGAACTTGGGTGTAGCCTGCGTCAGCCGTCGAGCACGACGGTTTCGACCATGTAGCGCACCGAAAGGTCCGGCGCTTCCTTGGCCACGGCGATCACCAGGGAGCGGCCCTCCGGTCCGATCCAGACCCGGACGATGCGATAGGCGGAGACCCCGGCCCGTCGACGATCCGGATTGCCGACGCTGTAGGTGGAAACGGCTCCGGAGGCATCGGTGACGGTCAGATCGATGGAGAACGAGGCCGCAGCCTCTTCGCCCTCGGCGTTCTGCTGATTGAGAACGAGCTCGTACTCCCGGCCGCGTTCGAAATCTCGGAACTCCAGGACCGAGGAGCTGTCCTCGGTTTCGGTGTTCTCGACTTCGGTGTCGTCCCCGTTGCTCCGGGTGTAGAGCAGACGCCCCTGTTCGAGGTGGTTGATGCCGTATCGGTCCTTGAGATCGGTATGGTCGGACAGAAGTTCGTACAGAGCGCCCCGGGACACCAGGTTCGGCAGCATGCGAAGGTCCCAACCGCTCTTCTTCCAGCCTCCGGGCACGAAGTCGTTGCGCGCGACGTCCACCACGGCGATTTCGGCGTAGGCCTGTCCGGCATCGGTGATCAATACGTGCTGACCGAACATGAAATACCGGCCGTCGGCGCTGTAGCCCAGGTTCTCCAGAACCGCCAGATCCCCCGCGATGAGCGCCGACACCGGCAGGAGGAGCAAAAGGACAAGGATCAATCTCTTCATGACGACTCCCTCGTATACCTCATCGACACGAACGTCCGAGAAAATGAGGAAAAGCGGACCTTGGCCGCCTCGCCGCTTCGTGTCATTCTGTAGGCCATGACGTTGAAGATCCGCCGGGCGCTTCTCTCGGTGCTCACCATCGCCGATCTGGCCGCCGTCGCCGGGGTGATCCTCACCTGGGTCGCCCGGTCCCGGGGCCTGTTCGGCGCCGTGCCGGCGGGGGCCGCTCGAACCGCTCGATGGTGGACCTTCTGGCATCCGACGGGCGCCGATGAAATGACCTGGGTCCTGGCCGGGCTCTCGTTCTTCGCGGCATTTCCACTGCTGGCCGAACTGGTGCTGCGCCGCCGGTTCGGACGAAGCCCTTCCCCGGAGATCTTCTTCCTTCGCGTCTTCCTGCTCACCCTTCCGCTGCAGGTGTCTCGCTTGATCGTCCCGCCGGTTCTCGACGGCCTGCTGCCGGCGGCAGTGGGACTGATGGCGGCCAGGATCGCGTGGTTCGGCCGCTTCATGGGCCTGGCCGCCCTGCTGAACGTCGGCCTGTTCTCCACGGACATCCCATTTCGTCGTTCCGGTCCGGTCCTGGGCATGAGTGTCCTGGCCTCCATGGCGGTCGCCGCGATGCTTCCTCTGGACGTCACCCAGCCCACCGGCAACCTGCTCTATCGCTCCGGCGCGGAGATACCTCTGGCCCTGGTCTGCGTGTCCATGGAGTTCCTGGCGGTCCTCTCCCTCGGCGGCGTAGCGCTCACCCAGAAGAATCGCCGGTATTCATTGCTGGCCGGGGCGATGATACCCGTGGTCGTCGGCACCGATATGGCTTCGTTCCTCACCCGGCCGCTGCTCGTTCCCGGGGCGGCGCTGATGGTCGTGGGAGTTCTGCTCTTCGCTCGAGAAACCCGGAAAATCTACCAGTGGATCTGAATTCGAACTAGAGAATGAGGGTGAGCAGGAAGCCGGTCCCCAGGGGAATGATGAGATTGTCCAGATCCTTCGCCGGCACCAGTTCGAAGGCCGTGGCGATCGCGGCGGCCAGGACGGCTTGTCGGAGATTCCCCAGAACGAAGTAGGAACTGAGCAGCACCGCAAGGAAACAGCCCAGGGAACCGGCATAGGTTTTCTCCGCCCATCGGAACACCTTGCGGCGACCCCAGAGCTTGCCGACGACGCTGGCCACGCCGTCGCCGAAGGCCAGGGCGTAGATGGCCACGGAGGCCGCCGGATTGGGGTAGTAGAGAAGGGCGGTCAAGGCCCCCAGCCCGAGGGAAACCGGTCCCCAGACGAAGCCCTGTTCCGCCGGACGCGCCGCCGCCGCGGTCATTCGGGAAACCAAACCGCCGCTGTATCCTCGGATTCGAGCCGTTTCGTTCACGACGTAGAACAGAATGCCGGAACACAGGAGAACCACCGTAACGACCATGTTCCAGGCCGCGAGGGCGGGAACCAGGGCGATCGTAACATGAATGGTCTTCCTCAGGAGTTCTCGAAGGATGCCATATTGGGGAAGAGCATAGCTCTGGGTTCTCATCGGTCTCTACCGTCCATCACAACATCGGCGTCAGCCCAAAGATTATAGCAAGGAGCGGACCAACGCGCCTAGCGTCAACCAGGGTGATTCCGGACACTTGTTCATTTTCGATCATCGGCCGAATGTATGCAAATGTATACAGGGCAACGAGGGAAAAAGACTATTCTTCGGTGGCGAAATCGATGGAAAACCAATCGTTCACACCGTCGAGACGGTCGGGAAGCACCCCCAGGGGCAGGGCGCTGGTGAGTTCCGCGGTCAGCCAGGTTCGGTCTCCTTCGGTGTAGCGGAGCCCGCGTCCCTCGATGTCCAGAGCCGCCACGGCGTGGGCCGCCTGATGGGAAAGCAGCAGGCGGCCGTCGACACCGTAGCGATCGAGGAGTATCAGGAGCGCCAAGGCCAGGGAATCGCAGTCTCCGGTCCTTCGGGCGCAGGCGATCGACGGTGCCAGGAGGTCGGAAAATCCGTCGGTGGACCCGTATGAGAAACCCTGAAGCCATTCCAGCAGCACTTCAGCCACATCCCGATCCGGAGTGGATGCGGGCAGCGGCCCGGAAAGAAGGGCCTTCGCCAGGGAATCGAAACGCCGATAGCTGTCCCTGTAGATCAATCGGTAGTAGCGGCGCCAGGCCGGATAGAACAGCTCCGGGACTCCGGCATAGGAGGCCAGAACCAGGGCTTCCCGTTCGATGACGTCCTGGGCGGCCTGCTGGCCGGCAGGGGATTCTTCCCAGACCACGGTTCGACCGGCGATTTCCGACCGAACCTCCCGGACTCCCGCCTCCCCGGAAAGCTCCAGGAAGCGGCTCACCGCACCGGGACTGCGGACCCAAGGGTCCCCCGGGACATAGGAATCCAGAACCGAAAGGAGGAAGGCCTGGCGCTCGGCGAAGTCCTCTTCGGCGGCAATGGCGGAAATCCGGACATCGGGCCCGGTTCCCGCGACGAAAAGGAACCAGCCGCGAAAGGCGCCGGATCCGGTTTCGAAACGCCAGTCGGCCAGGGCCGCCTCGCCGTCCCAGCACGAAAAAGTCACGATGTCTCCCTGAGCGCCGTTCGGCGTCATGGCGGTGACGAATTCGGCGATCTCCGCCCATGTTCCGGGAGCCCAGAGCATGGCTTCGGCGGCGGCGCCGCGATCCGGAGCATACCAGGAGGGAACGGTCGGGTCCGAATCGTCCAGTGTCCAGGCTTCGGGTATGTTCATCCCGGGGCCGCCGTGGAGGGAAACCTCATAGGCGCCGATCCTGGAAACGGCGACCAGAGCCCAGACGGCGAGGAGGCGGAAACGGCGAATCGATGGCGCGGTCACAGGGCGCTTCGAGACAGACGTCCCGTCCCCGGATCGAAACGAACCCGGAAGGCCTCGGTGGATTCGGTAATCTTCATGATTCGTCCATGGCTTTCGATGGTTACCCCAGGCCATGCGGTTCCTGTAATCCGCACTTCGGACTCGAAATGGCGTTCGAACTTCTCCCGGAGAAGGAAGAGCCGTCGATTCTTCTTCTCGAGCATCTTCATGGCGTCCACCTTCTTCTTCCGAACGGCGATGAGTTTCTCGGCGGCTCCTTTTTCATCGAGCTCGGCCATCATCTCGTCGGTCCGCCCGATGAACTCCTGGATCTTGGCGATTTCGTTCTGAGTCTGTTCGATCTGGTTGTCCACCAGGTAATCCTGACCGAAGGATATGACGGTTTCCGTTTCCCGGGCATTCCCCACCTCCCGGCAGACCAGTCCGTCCTTGAGTTTCAGGATTCCGCCGACGAGTTTCCCCGATTCTCCGGAGAACTCCAGCCGCCCGTTGCATTTCACCCGGCAGTTCATCAGGGCCCGGGAAACGAAGATGTCGCCTGTTGTGAGGAGATTCGCATCCTCGGCGTATCCCAGGGTGAGCCGGCCCTGGCATCGCAGAACCGCCTTGCCCTCGCCTTTCACGCCTTTGCCGATGAAGATGTCTCCCGAGGAATTCACCAGGGCCGCCTGAACGACCTGGGAGATTTCGACGCCTTCACCGCCGTCGACGATCACCCGGGAGAGAACCGAGCCGTCCACTTTGATCCGTCCGGGAAAGCGGATGTTGCCCGAGGCCATCGAGACATCGCCGACGAAATCCAGGATGTCTTTCACCAGCAGCCGGCCGTCTCCCATCGTGAGGTGGCCGCCTTTGGCGGCGATGAGCCGGATGGTCCCATCATCGTCTTCCCGGCGTTCAATATTCTCGCCCTCGCCGACGGAGTTCCCTTCCTCGAGAATGGCCTCCCCGAGGACGTTCCACCCGCTCTCCTCGCCGGAGGACCGAAGCGTCCCGATCTCTTCTCCCGCTCGAACCGGCACCGGCTGCTTCGCCGGATCGCCGGAGACCGAGAGGGAGAGGCGCTGTCCGCCTTCCATGGGCAGGCGGCCCTCGGCGATGAGGTGGCCCGTGATGATCTCGCCGCTGCGGGATCTCTCGACCACGTCCTCCACGGCCTCGTCCGAAAGCCCCCGAACCACGCCGGCCGCTTCGGCCGCCGAACGGATTCGTTCGGCGTCCACCGGGGCGCCGGATCCTTCGGGCAGCCGGGTGGAGACAAAGGCCTTGAGTTTGTCTTCGGAAACCGTGATCTGGATGAGCGCGTCCTCGTGAGGCCGGATCCGCAGCCGGGTGACGCCGTCGGGGGTTTTTCCGGTGTCCAGGATGCCGTCGGCCCGGGCGACGACGGAATCGCCGTCCCATTCCAGGCCCTCATGAACCCGGATGTCCGGATCGTTGCCCGGATAGCCGGGAAGCTCCCGGCCGTCGATGGACCGGCCCGGCTTGCCGGTCTTCGCCGGTCCCAGCTTCCCGATCACCTGCCCGCGCTCCGTTCGGGCCATATGGGTCACGGCATCGAGGGGAAATTCCTTCAAGGAGGCCAAACCCCGAATCCGGGCGGACCCCGAGGCCAGGCGGTCCCGGATGACCGCGAATTCATCCTCTTCGAGATAGGGAACGAGGCTTTCGAGGGTTCGGTCGGGTCCGCGTTCCGGTTCGACGCCCTCCTTGAGAAGGATGGTCGTGGAGGGACTCTCGGAATTCCAGAACTCCATGATGGCGGATTTCACCGCCGGTCCGTCGAGTCCCCGCAGGCCGCTCTCGCGGATCAGCGCCGCGATGTCCTTGAGAATCAGGGGCCTTCCATCCCCCTGCTGGCGGCGCAGTCGCAGATCGGCCCGAAGCCGGTCGTCGTCGATATCGATGGCCATGAGGCCGTCGGCGTCCCGGGAGACCGGTACGGCCGCCAGGTCTTGTTCATCCTCCACCGCCTCGGCCACCATCGCCCGGAGTTCGTCCTCGGATCGCAGTTTTTCCGGCAGGAAGCCCAAGCGGCCGGCCTCCGCCACGATGTCGGCGGCCGACGGCGGCGCCAGGGCGCTATGGCCCGGTTGGTAGTCCAGGAAACAGCCGCCGTCGTCCGGGCTTCCGCTCAGTGACCAGAGGTGCCGACGGCAGGGAATGAGTTCGATTCGCGAGCCGGGAATCATGCGCACGATACCGGTTCGCTCGGCAATCAGGTGGTTTCCCCGAATGTCCAGATGATCGCCGATCTGGAGGTCGTCGGCGTCGGTTTCCGGCGGAGCGATGGGATCGCGATTGAGGGCCAGGCCCGCTCGTGCGGCCACCGGGGGGTTCAGAACGGCGATCGGGGTATCGGCCTCGGCCCAGGCCATGAGGGCCGTTTCGTCGGCCTCTTCGCCCATAATCGTTCCCAGGGAGGATTCCACGTCTTCGGGCAGCGGCGAGGTTATGAGCTCCGCCGTCAGGGGCCGGGCCGCAACGGCCTCCACGCCCCGGGCGACGACGTCGGTTTCCGCGGGAGCGTCATGGGCGGCGAGGAACGCCAGGGCCTCCTGGAGGACATCATCGGTAACCTCGATTCGGACATCCGCCGAGGCGAGCAGGGACCGCAGGCTTTCGACATCCCATTCGGTCCCCCCGTCGTCGGGAGTCCAGGAGAAGCGGGCGTCCTGCCCGTCCTTGATAACCTCAACGCGTCCTTTCATTCCCGATGCCGCTCACACTCGAAAGCCCTGATCCGCCGCCTCGACCAGTTTCTTTCTCAGCAGACGGCTCTCTTTCTTCAGGGATTGGATTTCCATTTGCTGGGTTCGGATGGTTTCGACCAGATCCCCTTGGGTGAGAGCGCCGCTGTGCAGCAATTCCTCGAGGGAGGAGACCTTGAGCTGGAAGTCGGCTTCCGCTTCGAGTTCGGCTTCCTTGAAACTGTCTTCCGCCTCGATATCCGTCAGCGGCTCGTTGTCCTCATCATCCATTTCGAGGATCTTGTCGGCGATTCGGTAGACCGCCTGAGACAGCACCGACTGGGGTTTGTAGGCCACGATGGGCAGGCTGGAGCGCTGCGCGGCATCCTGCATCTGATCCCGGTAGATCACCCCGAGACTGTCCATTTCGATGCCCAGGTATTCCCGGGCGGAGATCCGGAGTCGATTGCTCCGCGAGACATCCCGGGGGTCGTCCAGCATGTTCATGATGAGTCGGGGACGGAGCCGGGCCGCTTTCGATTGGTAGAGGTCGTGGGTTTCGGGATCCATGGTCCGAATGGATTCCAGGAGCTTGTTCAGATGGACCCTCTGGAGCGACGTTCCGTCCTTCCGGAGGTCTTCCATGTAGGAATGGACCGGGGACTTCCGGGAATAGCAGCCCGAGAGGACGCGGAACACGGCGTTCTTGAGAAACAGATAGGCGTTCAGTGTCGAGGTGAGCGTCGGTGTGGTCACGATGATTCCGCAGCCCGAAAGGAGGAAGAAGTCGATGGTGTTGAAATTGGTACCGGCGCCCAGGTCCAGAATGAGATAGTCGGCGTCCAGGGAGCTCAGAGCCTTCACGAGGCGGCGTTTGGACGGCACCGTGACATTGGCGGCGCCGGGAAGCTCCGCTTCACCGGGAATGAAGCGCAGACCCTTCCAGGCCGTCGGGTAGAGAATCTGGTCGATCTTCGTCTTGCCGTTGTTGAGAAAGGTCCCGACGCCGCGGGTTCCCACGTGCTCACCCAGGATCAGATGGAGGTTCGAGCCACCGAGATCCACATCGGCGAGAACGACGTCTTTGTTCACCTGGGAGAGGGCGATGGCGAGATTTGCGGAAATGAGGGACTTGCCGACGCCGCCTTTCCCGCTGGCGACTGCGATGATCTGCATGTCGTCCCTCCTCGAAACCGCTTTCGCCTCCGGGTGTAAAGACTTAATTGTTAGGACTTTACGATTCAGTCACCGAGACGGAATATCAACAGCATAAGCTCGAGTCAGCCCCGGGTCAAGCAAGGCATCGGTTGACAAGGTCCGTGGACGACATCGACAATCCGACACAGGAAGTAATGTGACGATGAATCGACGAACCGAACGCATCCTATGGATCTCTCTCTGCTCCGCCCTGATCGTGACCCTCGGGGTCATCCTGCTTTCGCCGGTCGCCTCGGCCCAGACGGCCCGAAGGAAGGATACCCAGGACTACATTCGGGAACTGGAGGCGGCGCTCTACATTCTCCAGAGCAACTACGTGGACGAGCTGGATCCCGAGCAACTGTTCCGAGGAGCCATGGACGGCATGTTCGGCAATCTCGACGACCCCTACTCCCTCTATCTCGACGACGAGATTCTCGAACAAATGACCGACACCACCGAGGGCAAGTACGGCGGCGTCGGTCTGTACATCAGCCGGGACCGCTTCGATCCGGAGAACCCCTACGGCCGGCTGCCCTACGTCAAGGTGGTCTCGCCCATCGAAGACACGCCGAGCTGGCGGGCCGGCATCAACGCCGGCGACTACATCTATGCCATCGAAGGGGAGTCCGCCGAAGGGTTCACGACCCAGGACGTTTCCGAGCGCCTTCGGGGAATCCCGGGAAGCGATGTTACGGTAACCATCCTGCGCAACCGCACGATTACCTTCGACGTCGTTCTCACCCGGGCCGAGATCGAAATCCCCACGGTGAAGACCACGGTGATCGACGATCGGGTGGGCTATCTTCGGATCATCGAGTTCACCCCGTACACCGAACCGCGGGTGCGGGATTCGCTGACGGAGTTCAAGGCCCAGGGGCTGGACGAACTCATCGTCGACGTCCGCAGCAACCCCGGGGGCCTGCTGGATTCCGTGGTGGACGTCGCGGACCTGTTCTTCTCGGGCGGGGTTGTGGTCAGCACCCAATACCGGCAGGAACGCCAGAACCAGGTGCACCGCGCCGCCCCCGGGAAGATCGTGCCGTCGAGCACGGAAATCGTGGTGCTCATCGACCGGGGATCGGCTTCGGCTTCGGAAATCCTCACCGGAGCCCTGAAGGACCGGGATCGGGCCACCGTCATCGGGGAAACCTCCTTCGGCAAGGGGTCGATCCAACAGATGATTCCCCTCAACGACGCGGCGATTAAACTCACCACCGGTCGCTACTACACGCCCGACGGCAACAACATCGACAAGACGGGCATTGATCCGGACATCGTCGTCGCCGAACCCGAACTCACTGAGGACCAGGCCGAGGACTACGCGGCGCTTCTTCAGGAAAACCGGGTGGCGCAGTTCGTCGACGCCAATCCCCGGCCGAGCCCGGCACAGGTGAACCGCTTCATCCAGGAGCTGCGGAATGAGGGCTTGGATCCGGGGGACCGGGTGATCCGCCTCATGGTGAAGCGGGAAGCCGAGCGGCGCCTCAATGTCCCTCCGGTGGTCGACCTGGAGTTCGATACGGTCCTCATCCGCGCACTGGACTACCTGGAGTCCCTCCGGTGATCCGTTCGGTTCCGGTGGAGACCGGACCGGGCGACACCATCACGGATATCACGGCGGCGGTCCGGGACGTAGTTGCCGGCAGCGGCGTACGCGAGGGACTCTGCGTGGTGAGCAGCCCGCATACCACGGTGGGCGTTACAGTCAATGAGAACTACGATCCCGACGTCAAGGTCGATTTCCTGGCCGAGCTGGGCAAGATCGTTCCCAGGGACGACGGCTATCGTCACATGGAGGGCAATTCGGCGGCCCATTTGAAGGCAACCCTGACCGGCCTTTCGATTACGCTGCCCATCTCCGACGGCGAAATCCATCTCGGCCGATGGCAGGGCATCTATTTCTGCGACTACGACGGGCCCCGGCAGCGGCGGGCCGATGTCACAGTCATCGGAGGTTCGGGAGCGTCCGGTTGAAGCAATTCGTCCTTCCGTTCGAACCGTCGGAGGGCCACGAAGAACCCGGGGAATACGAACTGGAAGGACGGGATTTCCACTACCTGGTGCATGTTCGCCGGTATTCCGCCGGCGATCGCGTCCCGGCCCGGAGCCCCGCCGGCCGGGCTTGTACCATGAGCATCGTTTCGGTCGGCCGGACGTCCTGCCGGGTGGCCTTGGACGCGTCGTCCGACACCGCTCCGACCCGGTCCGAAACCGTTTTTCCGCGACTCGCCTTGATGCCCGCGGTAACCCGGGGACGGAAAATGGACCTGGTGATCCGCCAAGCCGTGGAAGCCGGGGCCGTGGAGATCCGACCTCTCTTATCCCGGCACTGCCAGGTGAAGCTCCCCGGCGAAGGGGATCGCCAGTCCCGAAAGCAGCGCTGGGACCGAATCGCCGTCGAAGCCCTTCAGCAGTGCGGCGGATCCCGACCGGCGGTCGTCGATGTTCCCCGGCCCCTGGAGGAGGTCCTGGAACTCTGGAACCACCGAGGACCGCTGCTCTTTCTCCATGAATCCCGGCTCTCCTCGGCATCCCTCCACGAACGGCTTGCCGAGCCGGTCTCGGATCTGGCTATAATGGTCGGGCCCGAGGGCGGCTTCTCCCCCGGGGAAGCGGATCGCCTCCGCAGTTACGGGGCGATTCCCATTCACCTCGGAGATCGGGTACTCCGGGCCGAGACCGCGGCGCTGTACGGACTGGCCGCCGTCTCGACCATCATCAGGGAGAAAGACGCGTGGCAGCCGGCGTAAAGCGCATACACATCCTGGGCATTCCGGTGGACGTCGTCGACGACGAGGCCCTCCCCGGAGCGATCGACGAACTCTGTGAAGTCCGCGACCATCGACAGATCGTACTCCTGAATTTTCACGAACTCATGAAGGCGCGGCACAACCGGGAACGACGGGACGCCCTCGTGCAGGCCGCCCTGGTGATACCGGTATCGTCGCTGATCGTCCGAGCGGCAGGATTCCTCCGGCGGGATGTCCCGCCCCTTCGCCGCAGTTATCCCTTCATCATCCGACTCCTGGGAATTCTCGAGAACAAAAACCGATCGGTCTATCTGTTGGGGTCGACGATGAAAGGCGTTCGATCCGCGGAATCGGCCCTCCGGGCCACCTTCCCGGGCCTCCGGATCGTCGGTCGGTATTCCTCCCGATATCCCTCCGAACGGGAAGCCGACGTCGTCACGGCCATCAAGAAGGCGTCGCCGACACTGCTCCTGGCCGGTCGGGGACTCAAGGGCCGGCACCTGTGGATCGCCCGGAGACGGTCCCAGTTCTCCCCGGGACTGGGAATTTGGGAAGAGAGCTGCTTCGAAGTGTTCGCCGGCCGGCGTTCGAAGCCCAACAACGCCGCCGCCGCCCGGCTGTTTCGGGGCTTTTTCGGATCCGCGATCCGACCATGGCGGTTCCTGCGGGCCTTCCGGTATCTCGGATTCTTCGTCCTCCTTCTCGTCGAACGGATTCGCAGTCGCTGACCGGGACGAAATAGACCTGTCGGCGGCCCCTCGCTATACTGGGGCCCATGCTCAACTTTCGGCTGTTGAACCGCCTCCTGGATTCCCGCTCTATTCGGTTCTACCTGGGAATTGCCGCGTCCCTGGGTTTTGGCGTTCTCGTCGACGTGATGGTGTTCATCAAGCTGTCCCTTCTCGTGGGCCCCTGGATCACCATGGCGGCCCTGGCTTTCCTGACCGCCGCATTGGTATACGTCGTGTATCGTGTCGTCGATCATCGGACCAAACGGCTGGAACAGGTGGTAAAGACCGGCACCTTCGAGCCCGATGCCCTATCGAGGCATCTCTCCACCCTTGTCGCCGGACTCTTTCTCATCGTTCCCGGTTTGTTCAACACCGCCGTCGGCCTGATTCTTCTGCTGAAACCCGTGGGAACCGTTCTCGGCAATCGAATCGCCTGGAGTGTCGGGATCGAATGGGCCGAAGCCTATGAGCATCTTCGACTGGAGCATGTGACGGCCGGCCGGAGCTCCGGCGCCGAAGGCTGATCCGAAGTACGCCGTCAGCGCCAATAATGGTTGAGTTGTTCATTATTGTTGACTGTCCAACTCTTGGAACCTATAGTGGTCCGCGGAATTCGTCATGTATCGCATCCTCTTTCACGGACCGGATCGGGTCGCCCTTGCCCGCCTCAGGGCCGATTTCCCGAAGGAGATGTCCATCTCCGTCGGCATGGATCGCGATCGGATCCGTCTTCTCGTCGAGGAAACCAAGCCGCATGGCGTTGTCCTCGCCCTGAGAGACCCGGGACCCGAGGACCTGAACTACCTCAAGCGCCTGGTGAGTCTCCCTGATCTTCCGGGCATCGTCGTCATCGCCGATTCCATGACGCCGTCCCAGGCCGTCGGCTGCGTCCGGACCGGAGCCTACGACTGCATCGTCGGTCCGGTGAGCGGAGAAATCGTCGGTGCCTGCTTTCGACGGATGTTCGCGTCCCGGAAGGAATCGACGGTTCGGAGCCTTCTCGGCGGAAGCCCGACGATTCGTGACGTTCTCGATGCTGTCGACCGCTATGCCGACCAGCCCCATCCGATTCTCATCACCGGAGAAACCGGCAGCGGAAAGTCCCTGGTGGCCCGTATCGTCCACCAAACCGGCCCGCGGCGCAGCGGACCCTTCATCCCGGTGAACTGCGCCTCGTTTCCCGACGATCTGTTCGGTTCGGAACTGTTCGGTTCGAAGCGCGGAGCCTTCACCGGCTCGGTCGACCGCCGGGGGCTCTTTGAAGCCGCAGACGGCGGAAGCCTGTTCCTCGATGAAGTCGGAGAACTGAGTCCCCGGGGACAGGCATCCCTACTGCGGGTTGTCGAAGACGGGTGCTTTCGGAGGATCGGATCCAATCAAACCCGGCGATCCGATGTTCGGATCATCGCGGCGACCAACCGGGATCTCGGCGAGTCGATGAGGACAGGCGTGTTTCGATCCGACCTCTTCTACCGGCTCTGTCTGCTGGATATCCTGGTTCCGCCGCTGCGGAAGCGCCGGGAAGATATACCCGAGCTGGTGCGCGACTATCTCAACAGCCTGGATGGCGGCGGGCGCTGGCGGATCGATGGGAGCGCGCTGGCCAAACTGGTGCGCTACTCGTGGCCCGGTAACGTTCGGGAACTCCAATCCGTCGTCCTGAGGGCCTCGCTCCGTTCTCGCGATCGGATTCTCAGGGCCCGGGATCTTCGATTCAACGGCCCTCACTATTCCAGAACGCGGTAGTCCACCATCTCGGCCACCGCCGAGCCCAGATCCTCATCGAAGCCGAGAATTCGTGAGACGACCAGGAGGCGGCTGCCGGGCGGAATATAGGACTCCGTCGGCTCTCGGGGCCGTTCGGCGGGAAAAACCTCGGTCCAGGATTCTCCTCGGAAGAGAATCCGGCAGGAATAGGACCGGACTTCTTCAGTGCCGACCCAGGATCCACCGACCAAGGTGACCCAAACCACGGGTTCCCCATCGAGTTCCGCGATCAAGGTATCGCCCATCAATCCCTCGAGTATCGCCAGCCGTCCGTCCTGGACGGCTTCTTCGACGTCGTTGGGATTACTGAGCGTGGAGAGTTCGAGATTGAAGTCGACAACCGAAGGGAATTCCTGGCCGCCGATCATCATCGGCAGCGTCAGCATCACCAGCAACAACGCCGTTTTCATGGAGTACCCCCGCATCCCATGATACAATTCCGTCGATCAGTCTTCAATGTCACGTAAATCTCCACGCCGAAAAGACAACGGAAAACGAAAGTCAGTTTGACAAAAAATCGGGGGTTACCTACAATACGAGACAGGATTCCGAAACTCCAAGGTGCGCAATGGCCAACAACAACGAAATTGTCAACGGATTCGACATCGAAAAAGACGATAGTCTGAAAATCCGATTGCAGAAAATCGATTCCGCGAAAGGTTGCCTTGTGCTTTACCTGACGGGGTATATCGATACATACAACTCGAATCTTTTTCAGAAAAGAGTCACCAAGGCCATCGAGGCCGGCTACAGCAAGTTGATTTTCCACTGCGGCAGCCTCACCTATGTCTCGAGTACCGGTATTGGTTCGTTCACCCATTTCCTGAAGGCCGTAAAACCCCGGGGGGGAGATCTCGTTCTTCTGGAAATCCAGCCGAAGGTCTACGAAGTCTTTCAACTTCTGGGATTCAGTCAGTTTTTCAACATCAAGGACAGTCTCGACGAAGCGGTGTCATTCTTCAGCTCCGACGGAGATCTCAAATCGGACGACGTCTTTCCCAAGATCTTCCGATGTCCCATCTGTTCGAAGAAACTCAAGGCAACGAAGGCCGGGCGCTTCCGCTGCAGCGAATGCAAGACCATTCTGGCCATCGACAATTCCGGCCAAGTGTTCCTTGGCTGATCGCCCGACACAGTAATCAGCAAATCTCCAGCCGAATCTCGACGGATTCGGCTTCTTTTTGGTGGAAACACTGTGGATAAATCGCTAAGCCTCGGAAAAACAAAGAAATAGGCAAATCTGAAAACAGCAATGTCAAAAAAGAATGAAGAGAATATTTACCTGAAAAGACCTGCTATTCTATTTATAGTAAATATTTATTTGTCTCTATCAATCGTCGGGACTGCCGTTCGTTAACCTTCTAACATTCCTCTTATCATGGTCCCGTTGGGATGAAACTGTGGAAAACCTGTGCATATGTCGTGGACTAGCACTCTTCGTCGCCCAGACGTTCGATATGGGCTCCCAGTTTTCGCAGTCGTCCCGTCAAGTCCTCGTATCCCCGTTCGATTTGATAGACATTGCGGATTTCACTCCGTCCCCGGGCGGCCATGGCGGCGATGACCATCGCCATACCGGCCCGAACGTCCGGAGAGGTCAATACGGCGCCTCGAAGCCGTCGGGGACCGGTCACGACGGCCCGGTGCGGGTCGCAGAGGATGATTCCGGCGCCCATGGTGATGAGTTTATCGACGAAGAACATCCGGGATTCGAACATCTTCTCGTGGATGAGTACAGTACCGTCCACCTGGGTGGCCACCACCGTGATGATGCTGGTGAGGTCCGGAGGAAATCCGGGCCACGGTGCGTCATCGATCTGTGGAATCATGCCGCCCATGTCCTGGACGACTTTCATGTCCTGGTCTGCCGCTACGTGGATGTTCCGGCCGTCGACTTTCCAGGAGATTCCCAGCTTTCCGAAGGCAATGCGGCACATACGCAGGTGCTCGGGATCCGCCTGTTCGATGGTGATTTCCCCCCCGGTGGCCGCGGCCAGACCGATAAGGGAGCCGACCTCCATGAAATCCGCGCCGATTCGGTAGGAACAGCCCCCGAGGACCGGAACGCCCCGGATCCTCAGGATGTTGGATCCGATGCCCTCGATCCGGGCGCCCATGGCGTTGAGCATGCGGCAGAGATCCTGAACATGGGGTTCGCTGGCGGCGTTCCGAATAATGGTTTCCCCTTCGGCCTTCACCGCGGCCATCACGGCGTTTTCCGTCGCGGTCACCGAGGCCTCGTCGAGGAAGAGATCCAGACCCGCCAACTTGTTCGCCGTCAGGATGAACCGCCCGTTAACCTCCACCGACGCGCCCAGGCTCTTGAGGGCCAGGAAATGGGTATCGAGACGGCGGCGGCCGATGACATCGCCGCCGGGAGGCGGAAGGACCACCCGGCCGGATCGCCCGAGAAGCGGTCCGGCGAACAGGATGGAGGCCCGGACCTTCATGGCGGCCTCTTCGGGGATTTCCGTTCCGGTGGCCGAAGCGCAGCGGATCTCCCATTCTCCGGGTCCTCGGGATTCGATTTTGGCTCCCAGTTCTCGAAGGATGTCCATCATCACCTGGACGTCTTCGATGTCGGGAACGTTCGAGAGAACCACCGCTTCGTCGGTGAGCAGCGTTGCAGCGAGACAGGGCAGAGCGGCGTTCTTGTTGCCGCTGGCCCGGACTCGGCCGCGGATCGGAAAACCGCCTTCGATGATGTACCTGGACATGCTTCGAGGCTATCTCCGATGGTCGGTGCGGTCAATGGCGGCCGAAGGGTCCCGTTTCTTCGCCATCGAATTACCGCAATCCCCGGGTCTGGAAATCCCGGGGCGTCCCCGGATATCATGGGGCCCACTCCGAACGAAGGACATCATCCATGCCAGTCATGAAATTCGGCGGGAGTTCCCTTGCCGATGCCGATCGAATCCGATCGGTCGCCGATATCGTCTCTCGTCGCAGCGCCGCCGAAACGAACCGGCCCATCGTCGTGGTCTCGGCCATGAAAGGCGTCACCGATGCCCTTCTCGCGGCCGCCGACAGCGCGGAACACGGAAACCGGTCGTTCAGGGACGCGATCGACGAACTCCGAACCAGGCATCAAGGCGCCGTATCGGCCCTTGTCGGGGACATCCGGCGGCAGCGCGCCCTGTCCGAACAGGTGGACGGCATCATCGATGAACTCGGCGACATTCTCCACGGCGTGGAACTGGTTCGAGAGTGCTCGGACCGGACTTCGGATCTGATTTCCGGCTTCGGTGAGCGGCTGAGCGCCCTGATTCTCGCGGAGCATTTCCAGGATCGGGGAATCGACGCCGAAGCCGTCGACGCCCGGGACATCATTCGGACCGACGACACCCACGGTCGCGCTCTGGTGGATTTCAAAGTCACCGATGAGCTGATCCGCCGTCGATTCGCGAAGCAGTCCGGCGTCGCGGTGGTGACCGGGTTCATCGCCTCGACGGCCGACGGCGTCGCCACGACCCTGGGCCGCAACGGAAGCGACTATACGGCCAGCATCCTGGGAGCGGCGTTGAATGCCGATCGCGTGGAAATCTGGACCGATGTCGACGGCGTGCTCACCGCCGATCCCCGGGTGGTCCCCAACGCCTGGGTCATCCCGGAGATCAGCTTTCAGGAAGCCATGGAACTCTCATTCTTCGGGGCCGAGGTCATCCATCCCTACACCCTCCTTCCCGTGGTGGAGAAGGACCTCCCGGTGTACATCCGCAACACCCTCGACCCCGAAGTCCCGGGAACCCGCATCGCCCGGACGGTGGAGAGCAAGGACCGGCCGGTCACCGGAATCGCCTCGGTGGACGATGTCTCCATGGTGACCATCGAGGGGGGCGGCATGGTGGGCATGCCCGGTGTCGCCAGTCGGATCTTCGCCTCGGTGGCGGCCGCGGGGGTGAACATCATGATGATCAGCCAGGCCTCGTCGGAACACAGCATCTGCCTGGTCTGCCGCCGGGACGAGGCGGTAAAGGCCTCCCAGGTCCTTCGACGGGATCTTTCCGATGCCATCGCGTCCCGTATGATCCGGGACATCAAGCTCACCGACGGATTGGAAATCATCGCCGTGATCGGAGACAGCATGAAGGGCCGCATCGGACTCAGCGGGAAACTCTTCAGCGCCCTCGGAGACGCCGAAGTCAACATCCAGGCCATCGCCCAGGGCTCGACGGAGCTCAACATTTCCCTGGTCATCGACGGATCGGACAAGACCCGGGCCATTCGGGCGATTCACAGCGCGTTCATCGGGTAGGGGGCCGGCATGCGATTCGTCAGCACTCGAAATCCAGACGACGCCGTCAGCTTCACCGACGCGCTCTTCCGGGGCCTGGCGCCCGACGGGGGACTGTATCGACCGGTGGACCATCCCGAACTCCGATCCTTCTTCGAAGCCCTGGACGATGACGTTTCCTACGTCGATCTGGCCGCGGGACTCACCGCCGAGCTCCTCTCGCCGGAAATCGATGGCGCCATGGCGCGCCGGATCGTCGAGGACGCCTACGATTTCGAACCGAGAATCGCCGAGGCGGCGCCGGGAATCCGCGTGCTGGAACTCTTCCACGGGCCCAGCTGCGCCTTCAAGGATTTCGGGGCCGCCTTCCTGGCGTCCTCCATGGATCATCTCCTGGCGGATCGCGGAGAACGGGCCATCATCGTCACCGCCACCAGCGGCGACACCGGCAGTGCCGTGGCCCAGGCCTTCCACGGCAAGGACCGGATCGACGTGGTGATCCTCTACCCCTCGGGCCGGGTGAGTCCGCTTCAGGAGAAGCAGCTCACCACACTGGGGGGAAACGTAACGGCCCTGGAAGTCCAGGGGTCTTTCGATGACTGCCAGCGGATGGCCAAGGCGGCATTCACCGACTCGAAACTCCGGCGGCTTCCCCTGAGTTCCGCCAATTCCATCAATCTCGGGCGTTTGATACCCCAGGCGTACTACTATGTCTGGGCCTGGACCCGACTCCGATCCGCCGGGGATTTCGCCTTCGTGGTGCCCAGCGGCAACTTCGGCAACATCACGGCCGGGCTGTATGCCCGTCAGTGGGGACTTCCGGTGAACCGTTGGATCGCCGCCACGAACGCCAACGACGTCGTCCCGGAGTACCTCCGTGTCGGGCGCTATTCCCCGCGTCCGTCTGTTCCGACCTATTCCAACGCCATGGATGTCGGCGCTCCGAGCAATTTCGAACGCCTGGATGACCTCTACAACCGGAGCGTGGAGCTGTTCCGACGCCGGGTCGAGGCGGATTCCGTGGATGACGAAACCACTCTGGACGCCATCGCTCGCGCCTATCGGAGCCACGGCTATCTCTGCTGTCCCCATACGGCGGTCGGCTGGACCGTCGCGGAACGGTATCGTCGGGACCATCCCGACGTTCCGACGGTGGTCTTGGGAACCGCCCATCCGGGCAAATTCGTGGAAGTCGTGGAGAGGGCCGCCGGCGTTCATCCGGAGCTGCCGGAAGCCCTGGCCCGGCTCATGGATCGCAGGAAGGACGCCGTTCCCATCGGGAACGGCGATTCCGATCTGAGGAATTGGCTCCTGGAGCGATTCGCCGTCTGATTCCGATTGGGCCGCTCAGCGGCGCCGGCGGGACCGATTCCGGGGCGCCCCTTTCTCCATGATGCGAACCCGTTTG
>Ga0180436_10001453_pt1 | contig 23127 bp, 16 predicted proteins | sample SS_ome_2_FD_132434 | JGI IMG/M metagenome (GOLD analysis project Ga0180436, IMG submission 132434) | Hypersaline lake sediment archaeal communities from the Salton Sea, California, USA - SS_3_S_2 metaG | ecosystem: Environmental > Aquatic > Non-marine Saline and Alkaline > Hypersaline >... | reverse complement strand
GCTTCCCGTTCCCCGAGGCCCGCCTTGCCGGCGAGCGCCAGGCAGTGCTGACGCCCCGGGGCCCGGCCCTCTCCGAGAACGGTCATCGTGTGCTCGCCACCGGGGCCAGGGGCGCGGGTGAGGTCGTAGGCCGGGGAGAGGGCCCATTCGCCGCTGGCGTGGTCGAGGAGAAAGGCGAAATTCTTGGCATGATCGTCACGGTTCCCGGCGGCGATGTTGAAGGCCATCAGCCGGAACAGGCGCAGCACGTCCTGGTGGTTGCGGGTCAGCGCCCTGGTGATTTTGAACAGGTCGGCATAGTCCGCCGAGGGAATGCGGAAATTGATGTGGACCAGGTTGGCAAAGGTGTGGACATGAAACCGCCGGTTGCCCTCGGCACGGTCGAAGCGCCTGACACCGAACCAGCGGCGGGTCGACCGCCCTTTCTTCACGGTGAACAGCCGGGCAGGCATCATCTCAATACCGGCGGCCCGGGCCATCAGGCTGTAGGCATACTCCACGGGACCGGCATGGGGGGCGTCCCGCCTGGCGGAGAACTTCACCAGCCAGTGTTCGAAGCCCGGCGGGAGGTCGTCTTCGCCGGTGATCATGCGGTCACCGTGGATGCCCACCAGCACCTTGGGCCGGGCGCCGGCCGGTGAGCCGCCGGCGAGGTGGAGCTGCGGCAGCACTTCTGCCGCATCGCCCTCGAAGACATCCTCGGCGTTCCGCCCGAGCACGTGGAGGTTGATCATCCGCTCAACCGATTCGAACGATTCGTGGGGGTGGTAGGTCAGTGCACCCATGGTTCGGCGGCCAAGACAGGCCAGACGCTCCAGGGGAGACACCTCCGCCGGAACGAGCCCCTGTCGCCGGAAACGGCGGTCCATGAGCAACAGGCCCCAGCCGTCGGGCAGGGAGTCGTCGAAAAGACCGGGGAGGGGGCCGAAACCAGGATCGTCATGCTCGATCAGGCCGGGCCGGGCAGGCATTTTCACCGGTGACAGCTCAAGGCCCGTCTCGAGAAAACGGGGATCGAACTCGAAATAGGTCCGCCGCCCCTGCTCGGCCAGGATCCCGACCTCCTGTTCGTCTTCAGCAGAGAACCGCAACTTTACCGTGAGCCGTTTCATCGCCTGCCCCGCTGCCGTTTCGGCGTGCCGTCGTCGTGTCGCGCTTCGAGCTCGGCGAGTGACTGGGCCGGCGGCGGTTTGAGCAGTTCGGCGAACTCGTCGAGCCTCGACAGGGCGTGGCACAGTTTGAGAAGGTTCCCCACCGTGGTCCGCCCGGTTTGCTCATACCGCCGCACGGTGGGCAGGGATACGCCGGCTCTTCCGGCCAGTGTCTCCTGCGTCCATTCCCGCCTCAGCCGTTCGTCCCGCAACCGCCTGGAGAGCAGCCGGGCCACTTCTTCCGGGCTGTGCCACTGTACCGACAAGCCGTTCATCCGAACATCATCCTCATCATTTAGCATATCATTTTCTATTACTATAGACTCATTACAACACATAATCAATAGTATATGAGTATTTAAAGTGTCGACCTTCCTGCCGCACCATTAGCGGTGCGGTGGATGGTCCGGCCATGATCTCGTGCGGTGGCCTTGCCCGGGTCGGCGAGGGATGATCATTGGCGTGCTTCAGAACCCGTCACCCCTCTTTATTGCACATCGTGGGGTAATTGTAGTAATTTAGCCTGTTTTCTTGGGGAAACTGCAGGTTCCCCGCTCTCGAATGGCTGATCCTGGACCGGCGCCGGTAAAGCGGACCGGTTTTCTCAGTCCGGATACGATTTACCAGCGGATAACGAGGAGAGGCACAGAATGTCCATGCAAGAGAGGATGCTCTTCATCATCGGCACCCCGCGGTCGGGCTCCACCATGCTCGAGCGGATGCTCGAGTCCCACTCGGAGATCTACGGACGACCCGAGCCGCACCTGATGACCCCGCTGGCCCACCTGGGCTACTGGGCCAACGTGGACAAGGCGCCCTTCGACCACGTGCTGGCCGCCGAGTCGACCCGGCAGTTCGTGGACGACCTGCCGAACACCGAGGCCGACTACTACGACGCCTGCCGGGCCTATGCCGACACGCTCTACGGCCGGATGCTCGAGCCCACGGGCAAGCGCTACTTCCTGGACAAGACCCCGGCCTACGGCCTGGTGGTGCCCTTCCTGGCCAAGCTCTACCCCCAGGCGAAGTTCATCGTGCTCACCCGGCACCCGCTGGGTATCTTCAGCTCCTTCGCCAACTCCTTCTTCGACGGCGACTACCAGCTGGCCCAGGAGTACAACCCGCTGCTCAACCGCTACGTGCCGGTGATGGCCTGGTTCCTCCGCGAGCAGCCGGTGCCCATGATCCACGTGCGCTACGAGGACGTGACCAGCGAGCCGGAGAAGAAGGTCAGGGAGATCCTCGACTTCCTCGACCTGCCCTTCGAAGAAGGCTGTGTGGAGTACGGCCGCAAGCAGCCCGAGGTCAAGGGCCTCGGCGACCCGCTGGGAGTGAAGAAGCACACCCGGCCGGTGACCACGTCCATCGCCAAGTGGGCCGAGGAACTGGCCTACGACCAGACCAAGCTCGCGCTGATGGAGGACGTCATCGGCCAGCTGGACCCCGAGGACCTGAAGACCTGGGGCTACCCGGTGGACGAGCTGTGGAAGCCGCTGCACGAGGCCGACTTCAAGGACATCGGGCCGAAGAAAGTGCGCATGAACAAGTACCGCCTGCAGCGCAAGCTCATCGTCCAGTCCCGCGTGGCAATCAAGGGCAGCTTCCTCGAGGGCCTGCTGCGCAAGGTGCGCCTGGCCTGCGACGTGCTGCTCCGCGAATACTAGGCTCAACTCTCACCGACCCAGAGACGGCCTTCTCATCGAAAAACCCTGCGCTACGCTTGTATACGGGTTTTCTATAGAGAAGGCCGTCTCTGTGTACACCATCAGTTGGGGCCCATCTCCCCGCTTGAGGTGTGGCAGCTGTTTAGCGGCGTGTTCATCCATCATGCGACTGTCGCAGAGCTGCCGCCGTTGTGTGAAGAAAACCGAGTGGGAAACCGCGGCCGGCCAGAGGAAGGCGTATACCGGGGCGGCATTCCGTCGTAAGCGCCATAAAGGAGCGTAGCGACAGGCGCCAAGACGGAATGCCGCCCCGGTATACGCAAAGCCCCCGGATTCGGGGGGCTGGGAAATCCGTCTTCAATCAGGTCGTCAGGGCAGGATCACCGTGGCGTCGAGGCCGGTGGGCACCGCCGGCGGCGTGGTGTCCGGGGTGTACTCCATCAGCTTGAGCACCAGCGTGTCACGCCAGTCGATGGTGCCGGAGATGGTCACCGTGCCGTCCCCGTGGTTGACCCAGACGAGGTTCGGCGGGGTCACCGGCGCCATGTCGGTCATCGAGGAGGTCAGCTCCTCGATGGTCACCGGCTCTTCCATGCCGATCTCCACCAGGTCGATCTTGATCCGGAAGTCCCGGGTGGCGCCCAGGCTCGTCGGCCGGGGGAAGAGGGTGTCGAAGACCTTGAGACTGGTGTGGTTGTAGTGCAGCACGACGAAGGCCGTCTCCCCGGAGTCGAAAAGGTCGCTGGGGCCGTAGCGCTCGATCATCACGTACTTGTCGGGTTCCGCTTCGCCGCTCTCGTCCACCTGCAGGATCTTGTGGCAGGGGAACCAGCAGAGCTCGCTGAAACGGTCGATGAGCGGGGTCACTTCGGTGGAGACCTGCCGCAGGTCCTCGAGGTCCTCGCCCATCAGCTCGACGAACTTGTGCGGGTCGAGGTAGAAGCCGTAGAGCAGCGAGATGTTGTACATGTCGAGCATGCCCTTGTAATACTCGTTGCTCGGTTCATCGAAAACCAGCGGCTCGGAGTAGACGATTACCGGCGACCAGGGCTTGCTGCCGGCGACGATCTTGCGGTAGTCCAGGTGCTTGTTGCCCCAGTTCCAGCCGGTGATCGGCGAGCACTCGAAGCCGAAGGTGTCGAGGTGGTTGGCCGCCGAGAAGAGGTAACCGTACTCGATGACGTTGGCCGAAACGATGTCGTGGTCGGGCTGCAGCGTCGCCAGGTGCGTCTGCAGCCGGCCCATGAAGTTCTGGAAGGCATTGAGGTTCCAGAGCGCGGGCTTGAAGGTCGTCGGGCTGTAGGTCAGGTCGTAGCCCGCCGAGGCGAAACGGGTGCGCGTGCCGTCCAGCGCCGCGCCGCCGATGTTGGAGAGGTCCATCATCACGCCCCAGAGGTACTCCGTGCTCTGCATCGTCTCGGTGAAGTACGCCTCCACGTCGGTGAGGTAGTCGATGTAGCGTGAGCCGCGGTTCGGTGAGGGGTCCTCGGTGTTGAGGTAGCTCGCCGCCATGTACTGGAACGTGTTCTGCACCGAGTAGTTGGCGATGCGGTAGAGCAGGTAGTCCTGGTTGGTGGTGTCGTTGATGTTGGTCAGGATATCGGTGGCGAAGAACTCCAGCTCGTTGTCGTCGCTGAGCACGCTGGGCAGCTGGTCCACCGCGTTGCGGAACTCGATGTACGGCGGCGGGGCGAGGTCGTCGGAAGACTCGAAGTTGGTGACCCAGGGCTGGATGTAGTAGAGCATCTTCAGCCCCAGCGTGTCGTGGAAATACTCCGCGTTCCCGGCGTCCTGGTTGACGTAGTAGCGGACGCCGAAGTCATCCGGGTCGGTCTCGATGGCGTGCCCGAGAATGCCGTCGGGCCGGCCGCCGTTGATCCCGCCGGGCATGGCCTCGCCGTTCAGCTCGCGCAGCCGGCCGAAGTCGGTGTAGATGTCGTAGAAGTCCTGCAGCGCACCACGCATGTCCCAGCCGGCCGGCGATGAATAGATGATGAAATCAAAGCTCGCCTGCTCGCGTTCGGCGGCCAGGCCGAGCTGGAAGCGGACGATGTAGAGGTCGTCGGCAGCCTCGTACTGCACGTGGTAGGGCCGCACGATATCGGGGTCGCGTGCGATGTTCAGCACGTGGTCCCCGTCGGTGATCGTGGAGAGGTTGTAGACGTTCAGCTTGAGGTTCGGCGAAATGGCGTCGGCGGCAACCACTTCGTCGTAGACGTAGTCGTTGCGCATGCGGTAGCTCTTGTGCGGGTTGTCGTACCAGTACCAGGACATGTCCGACGTGTCCACGGGCAGCACGAAGGTGAGGTCGAACGCCCGGTCCTGGCCCTCGAAACCCGCGGTCGGGGTCACCGTGCCGCTGAACTCGATGCGGTCGGCCAGGGCCTCCATGCGCGCGGTGACGTCCAGCCCGCGGCTGCCCGCGTTCACCGCGGTGAAGTCGAGAACCCCGGCGGTGTTGGTCACCGTGCCGGTGACCGGAAGATCGCGGATGCCCGCCGGCTCCTGGAAGACACGCAGGTCGTCGAAGAGGATCTCCATGGGCACGTCGTAATTCATCGTGTTGCCCGACACCGAGATGCGCACCGAGGCGGTGACCGCGCCGGCCGGGGCCGCGGCCCAGCCGTTGAACAGCGTCCAGCTGTAGAAGGTCTGCTGGACCTCATAGACCAGGTCACTGGAGATCAGCGCCTGGCTCTCGTCGTACCAGTCGAGGTAGACCTGCGGGTCATAGGGCCAGGAGTTGACGTCCCGCGAGTAGCCGAAGTCGCTGCGGCAGGTCGAGTTGACGTAGTAGGTCACCCCGGCGGTGACGGGGAAGGTGTCGCTGGCAATGCAGATCTCGTCCTTGGTCAGCGGCTCCTCTTCGGACCCCGACTGGGTGGTGACGAAGCGCAGCGCGTTGGCCCCCTCGTGGGGGCCGGCGGTGTCGGCGAGCAGCATGATGTTGTCCGCCGAGCCGGTGGCGGTGACCAGGCTCCAGTTGTCGGGGACCCAGATGTTGTCCACCACGTTGGTGAACCCGCCCTCGAACCCGGCATTGACCAGGATGTTCGTGCCGCTGAGGCCGGTGTAGTCGGTGATCGTGAACCCGCCGGTGACCCCGGCAGTGAGCAGTTCGTCGCCGTCGATCTGCACGCCGGTGACCTGTCCGACGGTGTCGACCTGAATGGTCAGCCCGTCCCCGGTGACCAGGTCGTCGGCCAGCAGGGTCACGGGAACACCGGCGAGAATGACGGCGAAGAGGCAAACAGCGAAATAGCCGGCGGAACGGCCGCCGCGGGGGGATTCAGAACGACACATCGTCCAAGGTCCTCCAGGTGTCACGGGGAAGGAACTCTGATACAGCTCGAGCACATCTCTCCGGTGGACGGCCCATCACGTATTCTGCATTCGATTGGCGGTCAGTCATTTCCTGTCCAGTGCGGGGCGGACAATGCCGGACAATCCGTTCTGCCGGGCCGACGGGTACGGTGACGGCCGGAGACAGATACCCCTTGGTTCTCCTTTCATATCGGCAAATACGGTCCCGCCCTTAAGCAAATCCGGTCGAATTCGGGGCCGGGTGACTGGCGCTGAAATCCGCGCTACAATGTCGGTCGCCGCCGGCTTTCCTGATGCGGCAGACATCTTCCCCGTGGAGAGCGACACAGCGATGACCACCAGACATCAGACCGCTGTGAGCGGATCCGTGGCCCGGGTGCTCTTTGCCCTCTGGGCCGTGCTCGGCATGGCCTTGCTGGCCCTGGCCCTGCTCTTCAACGGCACCCTGATCGACTGGGCCTTCCAGCCCTGGGGCGGCCTGCTCGAGCGAGTGGCGGAGCGGATCCCGCCGGCCCGGATCAAACTGGCCCTGGGCGGCCTGGTGCTGCTCGGCGGGGGAGGCCTCCTGAGACAGGCCGGGTTCTTCCGCTGGGCCGCACGGCGGGGCCTGCGCGCCAACCTGCTGCTGCTGGCCACCGTGCTGCTCACCACCGTGTTCACCCTGGAACAGGTGCTCTCCATCCGCTTCTACCGCGACACCTCGCGCACCACCACCATCTTCGCCCGCGACGAGGCCCGGGGCTGGCGGCTCAAGCCGAACACCCGGGGCAGCTGGGGCCTGGTGCCGGCAACGATCAACAGCCATGGCCTGCGCGGGGCGGAGCTGCCGGACGACGTGCCCCGGGAGGAACAGTTTCGCATCCTTTTCCTCGGCGACTCGGTGACCTTCGGCTACCGGGTGCGCGACGACGAACCCTTCCCCACGCTCACCGGACGCACGCTCAACGCCCGCGGCCCGGAACAGATGGTGGTGCCGCTCAACGCCGGCACGGGCGGCTATTCCCCCTGGCAGGAATACGAGTACCTCGCCAGTGACGGGCTGGCCCTCGAACCCGACCTGGTGCTGGTCTGCTTCGTGCTCAACGACGTCACCGAGAAATTCAGCCTGGTGCAGTTCGGGGGCAGCGAGCTGGGCTTCCAGCTGCGCCACACCGTGGAGGGCTGGGGCGACCGGCTGGCCGGGCTGAGCCACATCTTCGCCTTCGGCAGCTACCTCAGGGACCGCCTCCGCTTCGGCGCCGAACCGGCGGAAAAGGCCCGGAAGATCGAGAAGCTGCAGGTGATGGACCTGCTCTACGATGAGAAACAGGAACTGACCGACCGGGCCTGGGCCCTGACCCTGGAGAACCTGGACCGCATCTTCCACCGTTGCCGCGAGGAGGGCATCCCGGCGATGCTGGCCGTCTTCCCCTACGCCTTCCAGCTGCAGAACCCGGCGGCCTTCGGCCGGCCCCAGGCGGTCCTCCGGGCCCATGCCGCGGAGCGGGGGATCGACCTCGTCGACCTGCTGCCGCTGATGTGCCGGGACATGGAGCAGCGGCAGCTGGGCATCCCGGCCTACTTCATCGACGACAACCACCTCACCCCCGAAGGGCACCGCACCGTGGCCCGCCTGCTGGCCGGGGAAATCGAAGCCCGCGGCTTCAATGCCGGACCGGACCTGTGATACCGTAGCGGCTTCCCGGAGGAGTGACGTGTTGATGAGGAAGCTGATCACCTGGCTCAAGGAGAAAACGTTCATGCGCAAGCTGGTGCTGCGCAACACCCGCCTGTTCAAGCGCCTGATCTGGGACTACGAGTACCGCAGCGGCAGCTGGGACTACATCGACTATCCGCCGGACGAGCACTTCTCCCGTGTCATCGAGGAGCACCTGCAGGGCGGCTCGATCATCGACCTGGGCTGCGGCACGGGCAAGACGGTTCTCGCCCTCTCCCGGTTCAGCCACTACACCGGGGTGGACGTCTCGCGGGTGGCCGTGGATCGGGGGCGGAAGGATTTCCATGACCGGGACAACGTCACCCTCGTCGCCGCCGATATCGCCACCTACGAAGATGTCCGACGCTACGACGTGGTGCTCTGGAGCGAGGTGGTCTACTACTTCGACCAGGATAAGATCGTCCCGATCCTCACCCGCTACCAGGAGTTCCTCACCGACCGTGGTGTCCAGATCGTGCAGCTTTACAGCAAGGAGGAGCAGGCGGCGGTGGTGAAGCTGATCCGTTCGAACTTCACCGTGACCGCCGAGCACGAAACGGAGGATCGCGAGGGCAACCGTTCCATCGTGCTCGTTTTCTGACGTGATGGTCAGCCGCGCGGCACGCTACGGCTTCCGAATCCCGAACACGCTGAGCGCGCCCCGGGCCATGGTGAAGAAACGGCCGATGCGCCCCGCACGAAGCTCACGCCAGACCACCCTCAGCCCCCGCCCCACCGCGACGAAGGCAAAAACGAACCAGTGGTGCGGTCGGGCGTGCTTGCGCATGAAGAGCAGCAGGTTGCGCCCCTTGAGAAAGAGGTAGCGGTCGGAGACCGAGGTCTTCTTCACCACGTGGTGCCAGAGACGGGCGCGGGGCACGTAGAGCACGCGGAAGCCGGCCTTGGCCACCCGGGCGCACCAGTCGGTGTCCTCGCAGAAATAGGGCGAGAAGCGGTCGTCGAGCAGGCCCACCGCGTCCAGCGCCGGGCGGGTGATCATCTGACAGCAGCCGGCCACGTGGTCCACGTCGATCAGCCGGTCGTACTGGCCGCGGTCCTCCTCGCCGTGGCCGATGAGGCGGAAGTCGCAGCGGTAGAGGTCCCAGGTCCCGCCGGCGCACCAGATCACGTCGGGCCGGTCGTGAAAGTAGATCCTGCCGGTAAGAATGCCCGCCCGCTCGATCTCCTCTCCGGCCCGCACCAGCTCGGTGAGCAAGGCCGGGTCCACCTCGGTGTCGTTGTCCAGCAGCAGCAGGTAGTCGGCGGTGTCATGCTCGAGCACGTGGGCCAGACCGGTGTTGCGGCCGCCGGCCACGCCGAGGTTCTCCGAATTGCGGATCACCGTCACTTCGGGGAAGGCCGCTTGCACTGCAGCGGCGGAGCCATCCTCGGAGGCGTTGTCCACCAGCACGGTGAAGACGTTGGGGTAGTCCACACCGGCCAGGGAGCGCAGGCACTGCAGGGTCATCTCCTTCTGGTTCCAATTGAGCAGGATCACCGCCACCCGGGGGGCGGTTCCGCTTGGCACGGCCTCAGCCATCGGCACCCCCCTCCCCCGTTTCCGGCGCGACCACCGCAACCTCACCCTCGGCCACCGGTTGCCAGCGGTTCTCACTGGCGAACCAGTTCACACCGTCGCAGAGCAGGTCCACCTGGAGCAGGTAGCGCCCGGGTTCGGCCGGGGTCTCGATGGTCATCGCCGCCTCCAGCAGGCCGCCGGGGTCCAGGCGGCCGCCGGGCAGGGCGGTGTGCCGGCCGTCCCAGATCACCGGCTGAGGCTTGCCCCCGTCCTCCGCCGGGGTCAGCCAGTGGTAGGCCAGCCGCACCTTCTCGTCCCAGGGGTACGGGCTGAGCGAGCGGAGCCGCACCGGCAGATCGAACACCGCCCCCGGGGCCGCCGTCGAGGGCAGGGTGATCTCCTCCACTTGGTAGCGGAAGAACTCGTCGCCGATCCAGGGCTCACCCTCGCCGAGCAGGGCCAGCTTCACGCCGAGGTAGCGGATGTCCGTGCTGCCCGGTTCGACGAATTGCGGAATGAAGCCCCGGCCGGTGCGGAACTTCACCACGTAGAACCAGCTGGTGAATTCCTCGCCGCCGAAGGGGTGCACGGCCCGCGGCTTCGGGTTCTCCAGCACGATCTGCAGCTGTTCGTATGCCTCCCCGCCGGGCGGTCCGTCTTCGGTGAAGCGCCGCATGGGCACCGTGCGCAACTCGCCCTCGGCCCCGCGGCACCAGGCCTCGATGTCGGGGTGCGATGCGCTGAAGATGATGCGCTCCAACGGCTTGCGCGACATGAGCAGCACCGCGGTGCGGCTCTTCCCCCGGACCCAGAAGCTGTCCCTTTCGACGTAGGTGTTCTGGTCCATGAAGCGCAGGCGATACATGATCGTGCCCTTCTCGAACCCGCGCACCTGGTCGATGTAGGAGGGGATCCAGCGCAGGGTCGTCTCGAAGGGCAGCACGCGGAACACCGGGTTCCTCGTGTGCACCTGGAGCGACTGGCGCTTCGTGGGCGCCCCGAAGGGGGTGAAGAGCAGCTGGGAGAGGAAGAGCCCGGCCACGACCCAGCTCGCCGCCACCCCCGCGAGGGAGGGCATGCGGCCGATGAGGAAGAGAAACGCCGGGTAGAAAGAGGCGAAGTAACGGTTGCCGATGAACCCGCCGCCCCCCTGGTAATTGAAGGAGAGCACCAGCAGGTAGAAGCCGATGAGCGCGCCGGCGGCCCCGAGCAGGGCCCAGCGGTCGAGGCCCAGCCGGCGCCCGCCGCGGAAGAAGAACCAGTAGAGGGCCAGCACCGCGGGGAAGAAGTAGGGCACCAGGCCGGTGTGCCGGCCGAGGACGTAGTAGGCCAGGTTCCAGGGCAGCTTGCCGTCGGCGTTGAAGAGCCCCAGCCCGCCGCCGCCGAACTCCCCGGCGCCCCGCGGGTCTTCGGCGAGCAGCAGGTCGGTGACCCCGGCCAGCCGTTCGGCGGAGTCGACCCGGGGCACCGCGCAGCGGGCCACGTGGTAGACCGACGGCGCATCGCTCAGCGCCAGCTGCCCCAGCACGAGCAACCCGGCACCGGCGGCGCAGACGAGCCCCAGGGCGGCGAGACGGCGCCACTGCCGGGTGACCAGCGCGTGAAGGACGAAACAGCCGCCAAAGGCGGCGTGCGGGGCCTTGGAGAAGGCGGCGAAGGCGAAGAAGAGACCGGCCAGGGCGGCGCGCACCACGGGGCGGGAAAGCAGGGCCCCCTCTCGTCCCGATCCGGGATGGATCCAGAAGTAGCACCCGAGGAAGATGACGAACATGTTGAAGACCTCGGGGTGCATCCAGAAGACGTAGGGAAAGGCGGCGGAGAGGAAGAAGAAGGTCACGGCCATGAGCAGCGCCGCCCCGGAGCCGTTGCGGGCCCGCAGGTAGCGCCAGGCCAGCCAGACCATGGCGAGGAACATCAGCGCGTTGAGGAAGACGAAGCCGTTGAGGCCGAGCATCGCGAAAAAGGGCACCACGAAGAGGGGGTAGATGTAGGGCTTTCCATAGTAGAGGGTCTCGCCCCCGTCCGGGGTCATCAGGATCACGTTGCGCGGGCCGCCCTCGAAGAGCCGGTTGGCGGCAAGCACGTCCCGCTGCTCCCAGCGCAGGTCACCGTCCTCCCAGAGGCTCTGGGCCATCATGAAGTATGCCGCCTCGTCGCAGAGAAATCCGCCGGGCAGACGCTCCTTGCCCACGGTGGCGGCGAAGAGGAGGAAAAAGACGGCGAGCAGGCCGAAAACCAGGGCCGGCGTGGAATGGCCTTTCCTGCGCGGGTCGGTCATGCCGGGTCACCCCCCGGCCGCCGCCGCGAGGCGCCGAGCCAGCTCAGCGCCACCAGCAGGTAGAGCAGCCCCCACATCGACTCCATGATCTCGGTGTTGTTCTGCATCAGGTACTCGGGGAGGACAAAGAACTTGAGCACCTTGACCCAGGTGAAGAAGCCGATCAGGGCCCAGGAGAGGGTTAGCGGGGCCAGCGGCAGGGCGGCCCGGTCGACCCACCGCCGCACGCGCTCGCCGGCCGCGGCCGCCAGCGGCAGCAAAAAGACGTAGAGCAGCGTGCCGTAGGTGAAGATGTTCTCCACGGTGAAGACCCGCTGCCAGACCGGCTTGATCGCCCCGGAGAACTCCCGCTGGTTGAGGTAGATCAGGTTGTGCACGGTCACTTCCCCCTGGACGTTGCGCTCGAGAAAGAACTCGGGGGTTTCGTAGCCGAGGTAGTGCTGGCCCCAGGCGATCTCCTCGCCGGCCCCGACGAAGAAGAAGAGGGCGAGAAAGAGGTAGAACCAGTTCCGCTTCGTGCCGAGGCAGAGCCAGCCGCGGCACTCCGACGAGCGGACGAAGAGCACGAGGAAAATCATCGAGGCGAGGAGCAGAAAGAGGGCTCCGGCGGTCTCCACCACACCGTCCTCCCAGAGCAGGACCTTGCGCACCTCCTCCTCGGGGATGAGCATGCAGCTGTAGCTGAAGGCCATGAAGGCGAGAAAGGGCAGCAGCAAACGCCAGCGCACCCCGCCCCCGGCCTGCCTGCCGGTGTCCAACGGTAATCTCCTCCTCCGCGGTGATCCGTACCCGGGTCATCATAGAGGAAAGAAAGGTCCAAGAAAAGCAGGGTTCAGGCGCGGCCGGCCCGCTTGCGCACGTGGTAGGCAATGAAGTCGCCCAGGGCCCGGAGACGGGTGCGCAGCGCCGGGCGGCAGTAGAACTCCAGGGCCTTTTCGAAGTCCAGGGCCGGCGTCACCGCCAGCCGCCGGAGGGCCAGCGGGTTGGCGCCGGGCCGGTTTCCCCGGGCACCGAAGAGCCGGGTGGAGATGCGGTACGCCGAACGGTACCCGGCCAGTCGCGCCGCCTTTTCGGCACCCCGGCAGTGGTAGCCGTACGGCCAGGCCAGGTCGAGGCATTCGCCCCCCGAGCGTTCCTGGAGCATGCCCCGGGAGGTGCGCAGCTCGTCGAGCGCGGTGCCGCGCCCCGCTTCACGGAAGTCGATGTGGGTGTGCGAATGGCTGGCCAGCGAAACGGTGCCCACGGCCCTCATCCGCGACAGTTCGCGCCAGTTGAGCCAGGCCTCCCCCCGTTCTTCGGCCTCCCGCCACCCCCGGTCCAGGGCCTCACGGGACAGCGTTCCCTCGTTGACGTCATCCAGCGTGTGACGGGGCGCGCCCTCCCCGACTCTCGAAGTGATGATGAAGAAGGTGGCCGGGATCTCGAAATGGCGGAGCAGGGGGAAGGCGTAGGTCCAGTTGTCGAGGTATCCGTCGTCGAAGGTCACCGCCACCGGCTTGTGCGGCAGGACCACGCCACCGGTCACGTGATCGTAGACCTGGTCCAGGGTCACCGGGCTGAACCCGTTTTTCCGCAGGTGGGCCAGCTGATCGTTGAACTGCTGCGGGGTGACGTAGAGGCCCCCCGTCTCCTCGCCCGGCGGATCGGCCACGTGGTGGTAGCAGAGCACCGGGACCCAGGCGACCCGGGCAAGGTACCAGAGCCGGAGCACGACCAGACAGACCGCGCAGAATAAGGTGGCGCAGAGAAAGGGTATCATCAGCCTCTTTCCATGTTGTCCGGATCATCACTGAACGAAGTTGATTCTAATGTCGATGGATGCACCGTGCAATGCGGTCTCCGCTTTCCGTCCGGCGGCACTGCACCCGTCATCTGAGAATTCCATTGGAACCTTGACAGTCTTCGAGCGTAGTTGATAGAGTCCTGACTTTCCAGTCATCAAAATGACCGACCGGTCAGAAATATGACTCGCAGGTCAAAAAGCCGAAAGGCAGTGGAATGGCCGAAAAGAAGCAATCGAAGCAGGATGTGGTGGCCCGCTACCGCACCGAAGCGATCCTCAGCGCCACGCGCGAGGTGATCAGCGAGCACGGCCCGGAGTTCACGCTCGACCGGGTGGCGGAGAAAGCGGGGGTGGCCAAGGGCACCCTCTACCTCTACTTCCCCAGCAAGGACGAGCTGGTCTTCCGGGTGCTGAAAACCGACATTACGATGCTGCTGGACAAGACCCGGGAAGCGCTGGAGGACGACCGGCCGCTGCTGGAAGGGATGCGGCGGATGGTCCACGACCAGTTCGAGTTCGTCAACGCCAACCGTAACATATTCCTCTATTACCGGGCGCGAATGGGTGAGAGCGAGCATGCGGCACAAAAGGATTTCCAGTGCCGGATGAAGGAAGAATACGATCAGTTCATCGATCTGCTGACCCGGCATTTCGAAAATGCGATGGCCGCCGGCGAAATCCGGCGACTCGAATCACGGAAGCTGGCCCGGGTCTTCGCCGGCACGGTGGACGCCATGCTGACGGACTACATCATCGGCAGCCGGGAAACCCCAATAGACGAAGAAGTGGACTTCGTCCTCGACGTGGTCCTTCATGGTATCGCCAACGAAGAGAAGGGAGAAACCGTATGAACCGGGCAAGGAGGCCATGGGCCGCGCTGCTCCTGCTCCTGCCGCTGATCGCCGTGCTGCCGGCGACCGCCGGCGACGGCCCCCCCACGGAAGGGCCCCCGGCCGACGACCCGGCCGGAACATCCTGGACGCTGGAAGCGGTCTACCGCAAGGTGGTCACGGACAACGAGACCATCGGCCGGGCCTGGGCCCAGGTGGCCAGGGCCGAGGCGACGTACAGGGGGGCCTGGTCCCAGGTGATCCCCAGCCTGACCTTCAGCGGCAGCATGACCCGCTACGATGAAGCGCAGGAGCTCGATTTCGGCGAGGACGAGGAGGGCAATCCCCAGACCTTCGAGATCATCCCCGAGACCGACTGGTCCTACATGTTCAACCTGCGCCAGGTGGTCTACGCCGGCGGCCGGCCGCGCCGGGCGCTGAAATACACCGACAACCTGCGCGACCTCTCCCGCGCCGGCCTGGAGCAGGTGCGGCAGCAGGTGCTGCTGGCGGTGACCGCCGGGTTCACCGAAATCCTCAAGGCGGAGAGCGACCTGCAGCTGGCCGAGACCGACATGGAGCTGGCCCGGCGGCAGCGCGAAGTGGCCCAGTCACTGTTCGACGCCGGCGAGGCGGTGCGGGCCAGCGTACTGCGTGCCGAGCTGGCCATGGTCAGCGCCGAACGGAAGAAGATCGAAGCCGAGAACCGGCTGGTCCGCGAACGGGAGAACTTCACCGTGCTCACCGGCATCGGCGGTGACTTCTCCCTCGTTCAGCCGCCGGCGGCAGCGCCCGACATCGACAACCTGGAGGCGATGGTCTCCGAGGCGCTGGCTTCGCGCCCGGAGATCAGGGCCGTGGACCTGGAGATCCGCAATGCCGAACTGATGGTGGACATCGCCCGCGGCGAACTGCTGCCCACGCTCTACGCCGACGTGAACTACATCCACCAGAAGGCCACCTTCCCCACCGACCAATGGTGGAGCGGGGTGCTCAGCCTCTCGCTGCCCATCTTCGACGGCGGCCTGGCCCTCTCGCACAAGCGCGAGGCCGAGCAGGACGAGATCCAGGCGAGGCTCAAACGGGACGAACTGGTCAAGCGGGTGCGCAGCGACGTGGTCCAGGCCCGTCTGACGACCCTCGACCTGCAGAAGGTCTACCGGGTGATCGAGGAGCAGGTCCGGCTGGCCCGGCAGACCTACGAGGACATCGAGAAGATCTATGCCGTGGGCGAAGGGACCGACCTCGACCTGCTGGAAGCCCGTCGGACACTGATCGAATCGGAACGGATGCTGAACAACGTGGAGAACGACATGGTGCTGGCAGCCTGCGCCCTGGAAGCGAGCATGGGCACCCTGGCCCGCGGGATCACCGACACCACTGAAGGAGAACCGGAACATGTCCTGGAACCGTAAGCCCGGCGCCGCCGCCCTGATGCTGGTTTCGATCCTCTGCCCCCTGCTGGCCCTGCTGCCCGCCTGCGGCAACGGCGGCGACAAGATCGCCCTGGAGAACCACACCGGCGCCGGCGAGGCACTTCACGGCGACAGTGGGGGCATCCCGGTCTCCCAGCAGAAGCGTTCGGCCGAGGTTCTGGCCGCGCCGGAAACGGTGACGGTCAATGCCGTGGGCTCCTTCCAGGGCTGGCAGGAAGTGCTGGTGAGCAGCGAGGTGGACGGCAGGATCGCCGAGGTCCCGGTGGAGATCGGCCAGCGGGTGAAAAAGGGCGACCTGCTGGCCCGGCTGGAGGAGACCGACTTCCGCCTCGACGTGGAGCGCGCCGAGGCGGCCCTGGACATGGCGAAGGCCGACGAGGAAAACGCGGAGAACGAGTTCCAGCGGAAGAAGCTGCTCTACGAGGACAACACGATCCCCAAGTCGAGCTTCGACAGTTACGCCACCCGGCTGGCCCAGGCCGAGGCCAACCGGCGCATGGCCGAGGCGGTGCTGGCCCAGGCCAGGCACCGACTGACCAAGACACGGATCACCGCGCCGGTCGACAGTTACGTGAACGAGAAAATCGTGTCCGAGGGTGAGTTCCTCAGCATGGCCACCGGCTACGAGATGTTTCGCCTGGTGGTGGATCGGCCAATGAAGCTGGTCTTCGAGGTCCCCGAGACGTTGGCCGTACGCATCGTCACCGGCGAACCGGTGCAGGCCACGGTGGCCGCCTTCGGCGACCGGGTGTTCGAGGGAACGATCCACGCGGTGAGCCCGACGGCCTCGGTCGCCACCCGCACCGTGCCGGTGGAGGCGAAGTTCGCCAACCGGAACGGAGAACTGAAAAGCGGCTTCTTCGCTTCGGTCAACCTGAGCCTGCCGCGCGGTGAAGCGCTGCTCCTGGTGCCGCGGGACGCGTTGCGGCGCGACGAGATGGGCGAGAGCTACGTCGATACTCTGGACGGCGACGAGACCCGCAAGGCCTACGTCACCGTGCGAGGCAGCGAAAGCGGCCGCTACCTGGTGGACGGCGACCTGCAGGCCGGCGACACGGTCCTCTACTTCTAAGGATTGAACAATGATCCTCGCAGATATCTCCGTCAAGCGACCGATCTTCGCCACCATGGTGATCAGCGTGCTGCTGGTCTTCGGCCTGATCAACTACACCCAGATCGGGATGGACTTCTTCCCCGAGGTGGACTTCCCCTACGTCACCGTGCTCACCGTGCTCCCCGGCGCCGACCCGGAGACCATCGAGCTGGAGGTCACGGACAAGATCGAGGAGGCGGTCTCGACCCTCGAGGGCATCAAGAATCTCAACTCCTCGAGTTTCGAGGGCTTCAGCCAGGTGCTCATCGAGTTCGTGCTGGAGAAAGACGGCGATGTGGCGGCCCAGGAAGTGCGCGACCGCGTGGCCTCGATCCGCGGCGACCTGCCCTCCGACACCGAGCCGCCGCTGGTGGAGAAGTTCGCCATGGACGCCATGCCGGTGGTTTCGGTGGCGCTCTACGGCGAAGGCACGATCCGCGAGATCACCGAGTTCGCCAAGGACAACATCAAGCCCCGCCTGCAGAACATCCGCGGCGTGGGCCGGGTGAACCTCATCGGCAACCGTGAGCGGGAAGTGCGCATCTGGCTCGACGCCGACCGCCTGCGCGCCTTCGGCATCACCGTGGCCGAAGTGGAGCAGGTGCTGCTCACCGAGAACGTGGAAATCCCCGGCGGGCGCATCGAGCAGGGTTCCACCGAACTGGTGGTCAAGACCCTGGGCCAGCTGGAAACGGTGGCCGCCTTCGAGGACCTGACCCTGGCCTACCGCGACGGGGCGCCGGTGCGCCTTCGCGACGTGGGCTACGCCGAGGACGGCGAAGAGGACGAGCGCTCACTGGCCAAGTGGAACGACCGGCGCGCCGTCTCGCTGGAGTGCATGAAGCAGTCGGGGACCAACATGGTCCAGGTCTCCGAGGCGATCAAGGCCGCGGTGGCCGAGCTGCAGCAGGAACTGCCCGGAGGCCTGCGCATGGACGTGGTGATGGACAACTCCTTCTTCGTCACCAAGTCCATCGCCGAGGTGAAGAAAAACCTCATCGAGGGGTCCTTCTTCGCCGCATTGGTCATCTTCTTCTTCCTGCGCAACCTGCGGGCGACGATCATCGCCACCCTGGCCATCCCCACCTCGGTGATCGCCACCTTCTCCTTCATGAACTACCTCGGGTTCACGATCAACAACCTGACCATGCTCGGACTGACCATCTCGGTAGGCATGCTGGTGGACGACGCCATCGTGGTCATGGAGAACATCTACCGCCACATGGAGATGGGCAAGAGCCGCTGGCAGGCGGCACGGGAGGGCACGGCCGAGATCGGCATGGCGGTGACCGCCACCACCCTCTCCATCGTCGCCGTTTTCGTGCCGGTGGCCTTCATGACCGGCATGGTGGGCCAGTTCTTCTACGAGTTCGGCCTCACCGTGGCCTTCGCGGTGGTCATCTCCCTCTTCATCAGCTTCACGCTCACCCCGATGCTCTGCTCCCGCTTTCTCAGGATCCTCGACTGGCGGGCGATGAAACTGGGCTTCATCTTCCTGCCCATCGAGCGGTTCATCGATTGGGGGACCAACCTCTACCGCGGGATCCTCTCCTTCTGCCTGCGCCAGCGGGCGCTGACCATGGCGGTGGCCACGGTGATCTTCGTCGCCTCGCTGTTCCTCGCCGCCCAGATCCCCGGGGAGTTCGTGCCCCAGGAAGATGAGGGCGAGTTCACCGTCTACGTCGAGCTGCCCGAGGGCGCCTCGCTGCGCGAGACCCTGCGCCAGGCCGAGGTCGTCGAGGACGAGATCCGCGCCACCGGCTGGGTCACCGACATCTACACCACCATCGGCAAGGGCGAGCGACAGCAGCAGAACCAGGCGGAGATGCTGGTCAAGCTGGTGCCCTGGGAAGAGCGTTCCTTCAACCAGCTGGCGGCGATGAACGAGCTGCGCCGGCGGCTGACGAAGTTCTCCGGCCGGCTGAAAACGAACGTGGTGGAAGCCCAGCGCCTCTCCTCCGGCGGCTGGGCGCCGCAGCTCTTCCAGTACTCGATCCAGGGCCCGTCGCTGGAGAAGCTGGAGGAGATGGCCAACGAGTACCTCCGCCGCATGCGGGCCAACGGCAACTTCGTCGACATCGACACCACCTTCGAGACCGGCAAGCCCCAGGTCTCGGTGACCATCGACCGGGACAAGGCCGCCGACCTCGGGGTGAGCACCATCGGCATCGCCCAGACGATCAACTCGCTGATCGGCGGCCGCGAGGCGGGCAGCTTCAAGGAGGGCGGCAAGGACTACGAGGTGCGCATCCGCCTGCAGCAGGCCGACCGGATCGAGGCCGCGGACATCGGCCGCCTCGAGGTGCGCGCCGCCGACGGCCGCCTGGTGGAGCTGAACAACGTGGTCTCCACCACCCGCGAGACCGGACCGGTGGAGATCAACCGCTACAAGCGGCAGCGCCAGGTGATGGTGCTGGCCAACGTCACCGAGGAGCTGCCCCTGGGCGAGGCGGTGAAGCTGGTGGAGAGCTGGACCGCGGAGATGGGCATGCCCACCGGCTACACCACCCAGGTGGTGGGCATGGCCGAGATCATGGTGGAGAGTTTCACCAGCATGAACTTCGCGCTGCTGCTGGCCATCCTGCTCATCTACATGACCCTGGCCAGCCAGTACGAGAGCTACATCCACCCGCTGACGATCATGCTCTCCCTGCCCCTGTCGGTGGTGGGCGCCATGGGCGCGCTCTACCTTTCGGGCAAGACGCTGAACATCTTCTCCATGATCGGGGTGATCATGTTGATGGGACTGGTGACGAAGAACGCCATATTGCTCGTCGACTTCACCAACCAGTGCCGGCGCGAGGGCCTGGACCGCCACGAGGCGCTGCTCAAGGCCGGCCCGATCCGCTTCCGGCCGATCATGATGACCGCGGTCTCCACCATCGCCGCGGCCATCCCGGTGGCCTTCTTCGGCGGCGCCGGCTCCGAGACCCGCACCCCGATGGCCATCTGCGTCATCGGCGGCATGCTCACCTCCACCGTGCTCACCCTGGTGGTCATCCCGGTGGTCTACTCGCTGCTCGACGGCTTCTTCACCAGCGCGCCCTTCCGCTGGCTCGGATCGAAGATCTTCAGCGAGGAGAACGGCAGCCCCACGTCGGTCAAATGAACCGGATGCATACGGATGGTGCCTAGCACCATCCGTATGCATTCGATACATTATTCCAAAGGCCCGGCGGTCGTCGCCGGGCCGGTGCTCTCCCCATGACGAGTGCCTTTCCTGATCGTCTTTGCCAGGTCGAGAGCCAAAAGTTCACTCTCATAAAACCGCAACCGGGGCGAGCCTTGCTGAATGTGACCCTGCGCAACCGCTATGACGGGCAATTCCGCCGCCTCGCCGCCCGGCTCGACATCGCCCTGGCCAGGGGCGGCACCATCACCAGCTGGCGGCGGGGGTCGGCCAGCATCGCGCCGGGGTCGGTGTTCGCGACCACCTGGAACCAGCCCATCCCGGCCGCGGGTGCACTGCTGGGCACGAGCATCTTCAGCATGGCCGTCGAAGACGTCACCCCGGCGCCATACAACCAGCCCCCGTACCCGCCGTCGGGTGACACGGATCTCGAGCTCTGCACGGTGACCGGGGTGGCGCCCTAGACAAGCCCCAGGGCGGCGGGCAGGTCGGCAAAGGAGTCGAGGGTCAGGTCCGGGGTGGGGGCGTCGGGGGCGATGTCCTTTTCGCGGAACTTGCCGGTTTTCACCAGCACGCCGGTGAGGCCGGCGGCTTGCGCGCCGCCCACGTCGGCGGCCAGATCGTCACCCACCATGAGAACCGTCGAGTGGTCGCCGCCGGGCGGCTCGAAGACCTGGTGGAAGAATTCGGTGGACGGCTTGCCCACCACGGTGGCGGTCTTTCCCGAGGCGTATTCCAGGGCGACGACCATGGGGCCGGCATCCAGGAGCAGGCCCCGCGGGCTCAGCCAGTAACGGTTCTTCTGGCAGGCCACCAGCTCGGCGCCGGCGTCGAGGGCGAAAAAGGCCCGGTTGAGCAGGTCGAAGCTGAGGTCGTGGGCCAGGTCGCCCATGAGCACCGCATCCACCGGCCCGGCCCCCTCCTCCGGCGGCACCACGTCCAGACCCTCCAGGTCCTCCCAGGCATCGCGGCCGAGCAGCGGCATTATCCGTTTCAGTTCCCTGCGCTCGAGCCAGCGGGCGGCGGCGGACGGGGCCGTGAAGATCTCGTCGAGGGAGAAGTCGAACCCCATCCCTTCCAGCCGCCGGCCGAGGTCGCGCCGCGACTTCCGCGTGGTATTCGTCAACACCCGCAGGGGAATCCCCGCTTCGCGCAGCCGGGCCACCGCCTGCCGGGTGCCGGGAATCGGGTCCTTCCCCACGTAGAGCGTGCCGTCGAGATCGATGAGAATCGCCACCGGCCGCCTGGTTGCCGTGTTCTCAGTCATTCGCCCTCCCTTCGAAAAGAGACATTCCATCCTACACCAGGGCCGTGGGGCGGACCAGCGGGGGGGGGCGAGCTTCGGATAAGAAGCCGAAAAATTTCAAAATCGTAATCCATGTGGACACTTAATGTAACCACGGTGCGACAAATACGTGTCACAACATGCGAACAACTGTAAAACCCTCATAACATTGACGATATTGATTTCAACAAAACGACGGATTCTGGCACGGCGATTGCCATATGAATAGGTGACCGCGACGAACAGTGCCACATCAACTGAATACGCACGACGTCATTTCCCGTCGCCGGTGAAAGCGGTCAGCACCACCCGGCGAAGGGGGAGGGAAATGGCACCGCAGGGAGAGAGTCATGCAGTTCCTCCGATTCCGTCATCACGGCTCGAGGTTTATCGCCATCGTGCCGGTCATCCTGTCGCTCTGTTTCATCTCCGGCATCGCCGAAGCCTCGTCATTTCTCGTCACCTGGGAGGCCCCGTCCTCGGCGCCCTCCGGAAGCCTCGACTACTACGTCTACTACTCCACCGTTCCCGGTGACTTCGACGATGAGCACCGCTGCTTTGTCGACGGCAGCGAAAGCGTTGTGATCGAGGTGCCCGGCGAAGAAGCGACCGCCTACTACTTCGCCGTGCAGTCCGTTGATACCGACTCCGGCCTCACCAGCACCCTTGCCGCGCCGCAGGAGCCGATGCTCGTGGCCGGCCCCGGGCCCGGCTGCTCGAGCTCGGACACGGCACGCCTCTTCGCCTTCAACGACCTCGCCCCGGAATCGGCCAGTTTCGCCGCCTTCGACAACGCGGGTGACACGCGGGGCCTGATGCTGGCCTGCGGCGATGTGCTGGGCCTGGGGCATGACCAGATTATCGCCGCCGCCGGCCCGGGATCCCACGGCCCCGAGATCAGGGTTTTCCACGCCGACGGCACGCAGGCGGACAACGGCTGTTTCCAGGCCTTTGCCTATGGCACGGCCGGCGCCTCGGTCTGCTGCGGCGATATCGACGGCGACGGCATGGACGAGATCGTCGCCGGTGTGGGGCCCGGCCGCTTCTACAAGCCGGGCGTGCGGGTTTTCGACTACTGCGGCGAGACATTCAGCGGCGTGGACGGCCTGGAGTTCCTCGCCTTCCCCAAGGACCAGGGCTACGGGGTCAACGTGGCCTGCGGCGACCTGGACGGCGACGGCATTGACGAAATCATCACCGGCTGCGGACCGGGACCGGCCCTCGGCTCGCGGGTCCGCGCCTTCCGCCTGGAGAACGGCTCGATCATCCCGTTTCCCGGCGTCGACTTCGTGGCCTATCCCGGCACCGACACCCGCGGCGTGAACGTGGCCTGCGGCGACCTGGACGGGGACGGCTACGACGAGATCATCACCGGACCGGGGCCGGCCCTGAACTGCGGGGCCGTGGTGCGCACCTTCAATGTCGACGGCGGCACGGCCCTCGAGGCCGGTCCTGCGTTCCGCGCCTATCCCATGCCGCACTACGGGGTCAAGGTGGCGGCCGCCGACGTGGACGGCAACTGCCTCGAGGAAGTGATCACCGCTCCCGGCCCCAGTGTCAACTACCCCGGCGTGATCCGCTGGTTCAGCGTTACCGGCGGACGGGCTGAATGCGGCGGTGAGATCGACGCCTTCGAAGGGACAGGCGACGACTGTTACGGCGCCAACCTGGCTGCCGGCCGCCTCCCCACGATCTGACCCCGCCTCTCCCGGCGACGCACCCCTGGACGGCGGCCGAGCGGCCGCCGTCCCCGCTGCGGCGTGACTTTTTCCCCGGAACATGGTCTTCTCCTGTGAAGGCACGGTAACGGTTTCAACTGCCGTGCAGACGAAAGGAGCGGATCATGCATATCATCTGGCATCTTCTCATCGGCGCGGTGGCCGGCTGGCTGGCCGGTCAGATCATGAAAGGCCGCGGGTTCGGCCTTCTCGGCAACAT
>Ga0180436_10001451_pt1 | contig 23134 bp, 13 predicted proteins | sample SS_ome_2_FD_132434 | JGI IMG/M metagenome (GOLD analysis project Ga0180436, IMG submission 132434) | Hypersaline lake sediment archaeal communities from the Salton Sea, California, USA - SS_3_S_2 metaG | ecosystem: Environmental > Aquatic > Non-marine Saline and Alkaline > Hypersaline >... | reverse complement strand
TGTTGTGGACTTCGGGTTGGGGGAAAGGAGGTTTGATCCACATAAGGATTGCAAGTGCAATATGTTGCACCGCATTCCATTTCCCGGCCGATCAGAACTGATAAAAGTGGGCCACTTATACGTGTAGGCCTTCACAGGGGTAAAGCTGAGAAGGTGGTGAGAAGCTGATGTGGCGATTTCAGGAATGTTCCACGTGGAACAATTGTGTTTAGCGGACGCCGCCAGCAGTCGTCCGCCTGCCGGCGGGCAGGCTCAGCCTTTCGCCGGCGCCCGCTACACGTACATTCGGCGGGTTTGGAAATCAGGCGGGCCTCAACAGCTTCACGATGACGCCAAGTCCCCAACACCCGATGTTCAACGCTCAATCTCCGCGTGCCGACGAACGGCGAGGATCAGCGTTGCTGTGATTTGGAGCTGTGCATGCGCGTGTCGCAATCGTGGGTTGCGCCGTCCCGATGCATGTCGCGATTGCCGTTACTTGGGCATTGGGAGTTGGGTGTTGAGTGTTGGACATTGGGTGTTGCCGCCCCCATTATCCTGCAAAACGTCTTGACTACCGGGCTCCGCACGCCTATGATTTCGCCGATGAGATTGGCGGTCCGCCATGGCGCGGACCGTTGTCGTTTCAGCCCGCCCGGCTTGTCAGGGCCAGAAAATAGGAGTTTAGAACGTGGGCTATAACTGTGTAGTGTGCGTAAAACAAGTGCCGGACACCAAGCGCATCACCGGCGATGCGATGCAGGAAGACGGAACGGTTAACCGAGCCGCTCTGCCTGCGGTCTTCAATCCCGAGGATCTCAACGCCCTCGAACAGGCCCTGGCGATCCGCGATGCTCACGGCGGAACGGTGACCGCTGTGGCTATGGGATTGCCCGCCGCGTGCCAGGTGCTCAGAGAAGCCCTTTGCCGCGGGGCCGATCGTGCGATACTGATAACCGACAGGCGTGCGGCTGCTTCGGACACGCTGGCCACTTCGTACATTCTTTCGTGTGCGATCGCCAAACTCAGCCCCGACATAGTCTTGTGCGGGCGCCAGGCCATCGACGGCGACACCGCACAGGTCGGTCCGCAACTGGCGGAGAAACTCGACATGCCGGTGATAACTTACCTCGAGAAGCTCGACGCGCTCGAAGGCGACACGATCACCGTCGAGCGGAATGTCGGCAACGGATTCGAGATCGTAAAGGCGAAATTGCCGGTCCTGGTCACCGTCATGGACACCGCCAACACGCCTCGTCCTCCGGCGGCCAAGCGGATCATGAAGTTCAAGAAGGCCCGAAGCCGCGCCGAGGTCGAGAAGGTGGCTGAAAATCTTCTCATGGACGACTACGAAGACTACACCGCCGAGTTGCAGGCCAGCGAAGTCGAAAAGCACTGCGCCGCGCTCGATGAAAAAGGCCTGCTGATAGAGCAGTGGGACCTGGACTTCCTCCAAGCCGACCTGCAGTGGTGCGGGCGAAGCGGAAGCCCCACGAAGGTGCACCGCATCCAGTCGGTCGTTCTCAAGGGCGGCGAATACAAGGAATACGCACCCGACGACAGCAGCATCGGCGAGATGGTTGCTTCACTTATCAAGGACCACACGATCGGTTGATTCGTTGTCCGATTAAACTACAGGCATAGAAACATGATAGAAGTAAATCGACAAGGCGAAGTATGGGTGTTCGCTGAGGCCGAGGCCGGCAAACTGTCCGACGTGCCGCTGGAACTGCTGAGCAAGGGACGCGAACTGGCCGACGAGATTTCAGTCCCGCTGGGAGCGGTTCTGCTCGGCGGCGACGGTGCAGCCGACCTGAGCGGTTCGCTGATCTCTCACGGAGCCGACAAGGTCTATGTAGTCTGCGACGCAAAACTCGATCACTACCAGACAACCCCGTACACCAAAGTGATCTGCGACCTGATCGAGGAGTACAAGCCGCAGATCATGATGTACGGCGCCACGCCGATCGGTCGTGATCTTGCTCCGACAGTCGCCAGCAGCGCCAAGTGCGGACTGACCGCCGACTGCACCGATCTGCAGATCGGCGATCACAAGCCGCCCGGATCGGACACCGTACACGAGAACCTCCTGTTCCAGATTCGCCCGGCGTTCGGCGGGAACATCATCGCCACGATCGTGAACTACGATCGCTGGCCGCAGATGGCGACGGTGCGCGAAGGCGTCATGGTCATGCCCGAGGTCGACGAATCCCGCACCGGAGAGGTGATCAACTGCACAGCGAACCTCGACGAAGTCGAACTCCCGCTGGAGATCATCGAGTCTGTCCGCCGCGAGAAGAAGGTCAACCTCAAGGCCGCACGGATCATCGTTGCCGGCGGCGCCGGCGTCGGAAGCAAAGACAACTTCGATCAGATCCACGAACTGGCCCGCTGCCTCGGAGCCGAAGTAGGCGGCTCCCGCGCCGCGGTCGACCTGGGATACGTCGGACACGATCACCAGGTCGGACAGACCGGAACTACGGTTCGCCCAGCGCTTTACATCGCATGCGGAATCTCCGGAGCCGTGCAGCACTGCGCTGGAATGGAGGACGCCGGCAAGATCCTGGCGATCAACAACGATCCCGACGCGCCGATCTTCCAGGTCGCCCACATGGGAGTCGTAGGCGATATGAACACTGTTATCCCCAAACTCATAAAGGCCATCCGAAGCGGCGCCCAATAACCCGCCGACGCGGCGGACCAAGGACTAAACCATGGCTAATTTCTACACTGACAACGAAGACATCAAATTCCTCTTCGGGCACATGGACATCGCCCGGACCGCAGATATCATGGAGGAGGGCTTCCGCTTCTGCGAGGAATTCGACTACGCCCCGGAAAACGCCGACGACGCGATCGACAACTACGAGCGCATCCTGGAAACGATCGGACAAATCTCCGCTGACGAGATCGCCCCGACCGCCGAGGAGACCGACATTGTCGGCAACGTGCTCAACGATGACGGTTCGGTGACGTACGCTCCGGGCATCGCCAACGCGCTGATGAGGCTGACCCAGGCCGACATGATGGGCTTCACTCTGCCTTACCGGTTCGGAGGCATCAACTGCCCGAATCTGGTCTACACGATGAGCAACGAGATCATCAGCCGCGCCGACGCGGCCCTGATGAACATCTACGGCCTGCAGGGCATCGCCGAGACGATCAACGCGTTCGCCTCCGAAGACATCAAGCAGCAGTATCTGCACGAGATGTCGGGCGGTTGGACCGGAGCGATGGTGCTGACCGAGCCTGACGCCGGCAGCGATTTGCAGGCGGTGAAGGTCCGGGCCTATCAGGACGAGGAAGGCAACTGGTTCGTCCACGGCGTAAAGAGGTTCATCACCAACGGATGCGGCGAAGTGCTGCTGGTCCTGGCGCGAACCGAGCCTGACATCAGCGACGGACGCGGGCTGAGCCTCCTTGTCGTCGATCGCGGACCGACAGTCAAGATCCGCCGGCTCGAGCACAAGCTCGGCATCAACGGAAGCCCGACCTGCGAGATATTCTTCGACAATTCGCCGGCGCAACTGATCGGCGATCGCCAGAGAGGCCTGATCACCTACGTCATGAGCCTGATGAACGGCGCCCGCGTCGGAATCGCCGCACAGTCGCTCGGCATCGGAGAGGCCGCCTTCCGCGCCGCACGCGAATACGGCCGCGCCCGCAAGCAGTTCGGCGCCCCGATCGACACGTTCCCCGCCGTCAGGGAGCTGCTGGTCAACATGCAGCTCGACATCCAGGCCGCCAGGACGCTTACGTACTACGCGAGTTTCTGCGTGGATATCGAAAATGGCGCGCTCCGCGGGTTGGAGTCCGAAGCGGCCAAGACCGACAAGGAGCTGCGGAAGGACTTCAAGCAGCAGGCGCGCAAGATCGGACGATACAACAAGGTCCTGACTCCGATGAGCAAGTACTACGCCTCGGAGATGTCGATGCGGGTGGCCAACGATTCGATCGCCGTGCTCGGCGGAAGCGGATACATGAAGGACTACGCCTGCGAACGGCATCTCCGCGACAGTCGCATCACCACGATCTACGAAGGCACCAGCCAACTGCAGGTCCTGGCGGCTGTCGCCGGAGTCACCAGCGGGACCGCCGGCACGATCATCGCCGATCTGCTGGATCGCACCTGGCCGGTCGAGATCCGACCGCTGGTCGATCAGATCAGCCGGGGCGCCGAACTGCTGGCCGAGTGTGTCGCGTTCGTCAAGGAACAGCCCGGCGCCACGCACCGCGACCTGTACGCACGCAAGATGACCGACATGGCGCTGTACCTGATCGTCGGAGCGTTGTTCTGCGATCAGGCGACCGCCAGCGAAACCAAGCACGCCGTCGTCAGACGCTGGCTGGCCTGGCGCCTGCCCGAGATTCGGATGGACGCCGAGATGATTAAGTCCGGCGACACGCAGATTGTCGAGGAGTTTGAGATTCTCGCCGGTCCCGTTCCGATCGTCGAGTGACGATCGCAGCCGGGGGCGGGGTTGGCGCCGCACGGGACTCTCATGCGCTGTCAGACGGCGGTCGCAGGAACGCGCAATGATATCTCTGGAAGAGAAACTTCGCCCGCACGACGAGCCCCCCGCGTCGTCTCTGCGCGACGGACTGGTCTGGGCGACGCTCGGAGCGATGTTTGTCGCGATGCTTCCGGTATGGTGGATTGACGGCACGCTTACCGCGACACTGAGAGCCGGGCACTTCACGCATTTCGGCGACGTGATCGAGCATGTATCCAGGCGTCTGCTTTCGTACTGGCTGCTTCCGGCGATGGGTTTCATGTTCGCCCTGCGATGCGGCGCGATCGACCTGAGCGTCTGGACGACACTGGGGCTGGGAGGCGTGGTAAGCGCTGTTGCGATCAAGTCCGGCTGCGGTGCGGTCGCGGCGATAGCGGCCGGAATCGGAGCGGGAGCCGCCTGCGGAATTATCATCGGCGCTCTGGTCGCCGGTCTGCGCGTGCCGTGTCCGATCGCGTCGGTTCTAGTGGCCCTTGGATTGATTTACGGTCTGCCGCACGCTTGTTCCGGCGGTCGGATCGTTCTGAATGAAGGCGCCATGGGCGGATTGCTGGGAGGCTTCCAGGCTGTCGCCGACTGGCTGGGTCTTCCGGAAGTAACGCTCCAGTCGGCCGCGGGCTTGCTGACCTTCTTCCTGTACGCCGCGGTGATGATGACCGTTCTCAACGCCGAAATCGTTCAGCGGCATCGCCAAAGAGTGATGTCCCATCGCTGGAGGCTTTTTTGGGCGCTTGTTGCTTCAGGAGCGTTATCGGCCGCCGGGGGAGTCATGTGGCTGATCGAGTACGAATCGGCTCCCGTTCCGGGGCGCCTGTTTGACGATATGGTGATACCGGCCTCGGCGCTGCTGGCCGGCGGACTGTACCTCGCCGGGCCCGGGCGAACTCTCCTGGCCTGCGTGCTGCTGCCCGGCGCTCTGGCGATTGTTATCGGATGGCGCCAGGAAGTGATGATGCTCAGGAGCGATTACCTGATCGGATACACCCTGCAGGTCGGCGTGTTGGCTGTCATGATCGGATGCGCCAGGTACGCGATGACCTGCGCCGCGGCGACCGATCGGCGGCGGGGCGGGGCGCTGGCTCTGGCCTGGCTGTCGTCGCTGGGCATAGCGGTGTTCGCCGCGAGCGTCTGGGGCTCCGAGCCTCACATCCGGATTGCGCTCCACGTCGCCGGAGCGAGTATCTGGCTGATCGGCGGCCTGGGGGCGATAGCACTCAAGCTCGCCTCGCCTATCCGTTTCCACGAGGCCTGAGCCGTCAGTCGGTCGACGCTTTGACGCTTCTGCCGGCCTTGTGGCGGAGGTAGGCGTCTATGAAGTCCTGGATGTCTCCGTCGAGCACCTTGTCGGTGTGTGGAGACTTCAACTCCGATCGCTCGTCGCGGACCAGTTGGTAGGGGTACAGCACGTAGGAGCGGATCTGGTTGCCGAACGCGATTTCTCCCTTGTCGCCGTAGAGCTTCGACAGTTCGGCGTCGCGTTTGGACTGCTCGAACTGGTAGAGTTTCGCGGCGAGCATTTTCCGGGCCGACGCGCGGTTCTTGTGCTGCGAACGCTCGTTCTGGCATTGGACGACGATGCCCGTCGGCGTGTGGGTCAGCCTGATGGCGCTGTCGGTCTTGTTGACGTGCTGGCCGCCGGCTCCGCTGGCGCGATAGGTGTCTTCGCGGACGTCTTTCTCGTAGTCGATGTCGACATCGATGTCGCCGAGTTCCGGCAGCACGTTTGTCGACGCAAAGCTCGTGTGGCGGCGGTTCTGCGAGTCGAACGGGCTTATCCGAACCAGGCGATGGACGCCTCGCTCGCAGGACAGGTATCCGTATGCATACGCCCCGTCGACCTTCAGCGTGATCGAGCGTATGCCGGCCTCTTCGCCGTCTGTCCGATCGATCTCCTGGAACTTGTACCCGTTGCGCTCGAAGTAGCGCAGGTACATTCGCATGAGCATTTCCGCCCAGTCGCAGCTTTCTGTTCCGCCGGCTCCGGCGTGTATCGAGAAGTAGCAACTGCCCTTGTCGTGCGGGCCCGAAAGCAGCGTTCTCAGTTCGAGACGGTCAAGCTCGCCGCACAGAGTCTGCTCCTGGGTCGCCGCATCGCGGAGATCCTCGTCGCTGTCGGCCTCGTCGGCCAGTTCGAACAGCACCTGAAGATCCTCGATCCCGCCGATCAGTTCGTTGACCGGCGAGACGACCGCCTTAAGGGCCTTGAGTTCGGTGATTATCGGTGCGGCGGCCTCCTGATCGTCCCAGAAGCCCGGAGAGGCCATCTGCTTCTCGAGTTCGCCCATGCGGGCTTGCTGGCCGGGTACGTCAAAGAGAGTCCCGGATTGCGATTATCCGGGCGCTGAGGTCGTCGATTCGTTCTTTCAGTCCGTCAAGTTCCGGCATATATAACTCCTGAGCGAATCATACCAACTTAGGGCGCGAGTAACAAGCAGTCAGGTATTGGGCGGCGGCTGTCAGCTTTCAGCTATCAGCCGTCAGCTACGGCCAACGGCGAGGGATAAAGGCGTCTCGCTGACAACAGGCGCGAAAACCGACGGCGCGATCGCCGTTATAGCTGAAAGCCGTTTTCGCCGCATGGTCTTGTAGCCGTTGCAATGATCTGATACCGTCAAGGTTCAACGCGTTTGAGAAGAACTGAACGGAGAGTCCTATGGTCGAGCGAGAGACAACGGGTTTAAGCAGGCGCCAGTTCATACGGGCCGCGGGAATAGTCGCCGCTGCGGCGGCGCCCGGCGTGCTCCAGGCGGCGCAGGACAGGGTGGCGAAGGCCAAGGGACCCAACGTCGTGTTCGTCCTGGTTGACCAGTGGCGAAAGCAGGCCGCCGGCTACGCCGGGGACCCCAACGTGCAGACTCCGCACCTGGACAAACTGGCCGTCGAGAGCGTCAATTTCAGCAACGCCGTGTCCGGATGCCCGGTTTGCTGTCCGTACCGGGCGAGCCTCATGACAGGTCAGTATCCGTTGACGCACGGGGTGTTCCTTAATGACCTGTGCCTCGAGCCCAAGGGCATGACGCTTGCTCAGGCTTACGCACAGGCCGGATATGACACCGCCTATATCGGAAAATGGCATCTTGACGGGCATGGCCGCGCATCGTACATTCCGCCCCGGCGGCGTCACGGTTTTGACTACTGGAAGGCCCTGGAGTGCACGCACAACTACAACCGGTCTTTCTACTTCGCCGCCGACAGCAAGACCAGATTGACCTGGTCGGGCTACGATGCGCGAGCCCAGACCGACGATGCACGCGACTATATACGCACCCATGCTTCGAGCAACAAGCCGTTTTTCATTGTTCTGTCGTTCGGTCCGCCTCACAACCCTTACCAGACTGCGCCGGCGAAGTACCGCAAAATGTACGACGGCGCCAGGATCAAGCTTCGCGATAATGTTCCGCCCAGGTTCCAACGCGGAGCTCGCAGGGATCTAGCCGGCTATTACGCCCACATCTCGGCGCTGGACGTCTGCGTTGGCGATCTGCTGGCCACGATCAAGCAGGCGGGCCTCGCTGAAAACACGATCTTCGTGTTCACCTCGGACCATGGCGATATGCTCGGATCTCAGGGCAGGACCAGGAAACAGAAACCCTGGGACGAATCTATTATGGTCCCGTTTCTGCTGCGATGTCCGCCGGCCCTCGGCGTCAAGGCGAGAGTAATCGACATGCCGATCAACACGCCGGACATAATGCCCACGCTGCTGGGCCTGAGCGGGATCAAGGTCCCCCGAGGAGTTCAAGGCGCCGACTACTCGCCGGTGCTGACCGGGCGGGTCGAACCTTCGAATGATGCGGCCCTTATAACCTGCCCCTCGCCGTTCGGAGAATGGTACAGGGGCAAAGGCAGGGAGTATCGAGGAGTTCGCACGCGTCGATACACCTATGTTCGGGATCTGAAGGGTCCGTGGCTGCTCTACGACAACCGGACCGATCCGCATCAACTGAAAAATCTTGCAGGCAAGCCGGAATATGCTGATTTGCAGAAGCGTCTCGACCGTATGCTCGGCGATAAGCTCAAGAAGACCGGTGACGAATTCCTGCCGGGAACCAAGTATATTCAGGAGCGGGGGTACAAGGTCAGCGCCCGCGGAACGGTGCCGTACGGGGATTGACGTTCGGTCGCGCTGGCGGCTTGTCTCTCCGGGGTCCCGGGCCTGTATGGGCCTGTATGAGCGACGAGAGCCATGAGAAACCGCTCTGGCAAATCGTCTTCCTGGGGCCGGGCGGAGTGTTCGTAACAGTTGATGAGGCAAATCTTTGTGCTTCCATTCCACCCATGGGCCGGATCTGGATTCCACCGGGTCGAAGTGCGCGCAAAAAAATGGCGACGCCCAGGCGGAGGGAGACCTAGACGTCGCCCAAAGCCGCATCCCTAAAATGCAGGTGGAGGGAGACCTGCATGTAATGGGGTGCAGCGGACAACCAATATCATGTCGGTCTGCTTGGGTTGTGAATCCTGAACCCTGGCAGACTATGACCTAAAATGACCCAGGTCAGATTATAATTCGGCGTTTACAGTCTGCAAGCGTTAACCGATTTTTCTGATATCTTTTTGATTATTCTCTGTCGCAACCAATATTCATATCAAACAGTGTCGGGGTCGTGCTTCGGTCTTTCCGGCGCCGGCGTTGCGGCAATGGCTGTTTGGGACGCCTGACGGGTCTTCCGCCAGACGCCCCAATCCGTGCCATTAAGCTCGGAGCCCTTCCCTGGGCGCCGCACCATTACCCCGGAGTCGGGTCGGAACCCGATCTCCGACGGGATGCTTAACTGCAACTTTCCGACGATCACAGTCGAAACATCTTCAACCGCCGCCCTCCGGCCTTGGGCGATTGAAGCAGGCTGACCGCGCCGTCCAACTGCACGCAGTCAAGCAGTTCTAGCTGCAGCCCAGCGACGAGCCGCAGTTGAAGCATTTGTGACAATTGCCATTCCGCACAGTCAGCGAACCGCATACGTCGCACGCCGGGGCGTCTTCCTGGAAGTGTTCGAACTGGCGATCGACCCGTTCGGCGGGCGCCGATGTACGCTTCGGCGACGAAGCAATCGCCAGACGCAGCGAACTCTGAACCACGGCGGTTCCGGACGCCTTGGTTTCGCCGGGCGATCGTCCCGTCGGGACGTACCCGTTGACGTCAATTAGTGCGTCGGCGGGCCTTGAGACTTCCTTGTCTGAGGCCTTGCCGACGCGGCCAGGTTCCGAGGGTGCATCGTCCTTGACAGCCTCGGGCGCTATCTTGGCTGTTGAATCGCTTGTCTTGTCGCCGGTCTTCGGCTCGCTGCGTTTGGGCAGGTGCTTCTTGCGGTACTCTTCGCCGAGGAACTGAAGCCCGAGCCAGCGGAATATGTAGTCGACGATGCTCTTGGCCATCGGAATGTCGCGGTTGTCGGTCATTCCGTGCGGGTCGAACCGCTGGTGCGAGAACTTCTTGACCAGTGATTCCAGCGGCACGCCGTACTGCAGGCACAGGCTCAGGGCCGTGGCGAACGTATCCATCATCCCGCCGACGGTCGAGCCTTCCTTCGACATGCTGATGAACAGCTCGCCGGGCGTCCCGTCTTCGTAGAGTCCGACGCTGAGATAACCCTCGTGTCTGGCGACCGAGAACTTGTGCGTGATCGACGGTCGTGTCGCCGGGAGACGCCTGCGGTGCGGCTTGCGGGTCGCCGCTTCGAGCTGCTCCTGGCTGATTCCGGTGACCTCGGTGATGGTCTTCTGTGCTTTGCCCGTCGAGGCGTTCTTCGATACGTTCAGCGGCTGGATTCGTTTGGAGCCGTCGCGGTAGATCGCCACGGCCTTGAGGCCGAGCTTCCACGCATCGACGTAAACGCCCCGGATATCTTCAATAGTCGCTTCGGTGGGGATATTGACCGTCTTGGAGATCGCCCCGGAGATAAACGGCTGGGCGGCTCCCATCATGCGGATATGGCCCATGTAATGGATGCAGCGGCTTCCGTTTGCCGGCTTGAACGCGCAGTCGAACACCGGCAGGTGCCCATCCTTGAGCCCTGGCGCTCCTTCGATCGTATCCTGCTGGCTGATGTGCGTCAGTATTCCTTCGATCGTATCGCTGTCGTAGCCGAGCTTCCGCAGTGCCAGCGACACGGTCTGGTTGATGATCTTGAACATCCCGCCGCCGGCGAGCTGTTTGTATTTGACCAGTGCGATGTCCGGCTCGATGCCGGTGGTGTCGCAGTCCATCATGAAGCCGATGGTGCCTGTCGGCGCCAGCACGGTGACCTGTGCGTTTCGGTAGCCGTGCTTCTCGCCGCCGTCGAGCGCTTCGGCCCACGACGCCCTGGCCGCCTCCAGCAGCGGCGCCGGGCACAGTCCGTCGTCGATGTCCTCAACCGCCGTCTTGTGCATCTTGATGACCTTCAGCATCGACTCGCGGTTGGGCTGGAATCTCTCGAACGGCCCGAGGCATTCGGACAACTCGGCGCTGGCGGCGTAGGCCGAGCCGGTAAGCAGCGCCGTAAGCGCCCCGGCCGTCGCCCGGCCTTCATCGCTGTCGTAGGGAAGGCCGAGCGACATCAGCAGGGCGCCGAGGTTTGCGTAACCAAGGCCCAGCGGACGGTAGTTGTGGCTGTTGGTGCAGATTCTCTCGCCGGGATAGCTTGCGTTATCGACGAGAATCTCCTGTGCGATGATGAACACCCTGGTCGCGGCGGCCATTCGATCAGCGTCCATAGATCCGTCTTCGCGACGGAACTTCATCAGGTTAAGGCTCGCCAGGTTGCACGCCGAATCGTTGAGGAACATGTACTCGCTGCACGGATTCGAGGCGCATATCTCGCCGTCGGCGGCGCAGGTGTGCCACTTGTTGATCGTGGTGTGGTATTGAACGCCCGGATCGCCGCAGACGTGCGTGCCTTCGGCTATGCTCTTCAGCAGATCGGCCGCCGGATACTCCACCGACGGTTCGCCCGTGGTCACCGCGCGGGTCCGCCACGACTTGTTTTCCAGTGCGGCGTTCATGAACTCGTCGGTTATCCGCACCGACAAGTTGGCGTTCTGGTACATGACCGAAGCGTACGCCTCGCCGTTGAACGACCCGTCGTATCCCTGCTCGATCAGGGCCCAGGCCTTTTTCTCCTCGACCATCTTGCAGGTGATGAACTCCATGATGTCGGGATGGTCGCATCGCAGGGACTGCATCTTGGCCGCTCGGCGGGTCTTGCCGCCTGAACGAACGACCGCGGCGATCTGGTCGAATATCCTCATGAAGCTCAGAGGCCCCGACGGTGTGCCGCCGCCGGAAAGGCTCTCGCGGCTGGACCGCAGGGTCGACAGGTCCGTGCCGGTGCCCGAGCCGTACTTGAAGAGCATCGCCTCGTCCTGGGCCAGACGCATGATGTCCTCCATCGTGTCGTCGACCGACTGGATGAAGCATGCCGAGGCCTGGGGGTATTCGTAGCTCCTCATCGTGCGTTCGACCTTGCCGGTTTCGGTGTTCCAGTGGCAGTTGCCTTCCGAGCCGTCGACGCCGTACTGGTGGAACAGCCCCACGTTGAACCAGACCGGCGAGTTGAACGCGCCGTACTGGTTGACGCACAGATACGTCAATTCGTTGTAGAACCGCTCGGCGTCGTCGTCGCTGGCGAATACGCCGTCGGACTTGCCGAGATCGGTGATCGTACGCGTGACTCGATTGACCAGATTGCGGATCGAGTTTTCACGCTGGGGGGTCCCATGCTCCCCGTAGAAATATTTGCTGACCACTACGTTAGTCGCCAGTTGGCTCCATTCGGCCGGTTTTTCAATGTCGGTCTGTTCGAAAATCGTGGCGCCCCTGTCGTCGGTTATGTGCGCCGAGGATTCCTCCCAATCGACCTGGTCAAAGGGATTAGTTCCGGGTGTGGAGAACACCTGCGGGATCTTCAGGCCTTTGTCCTTGCTTGGGTCTTGCATCCTTGCCTCCCTCGCCTGGGGGATCTTCGAAACGTTCGAAGAGCCTGTTGAATCCTGCTGCGTCATCGCCACTCTCCCGTCAAAACAGTTGACCGTTTCTTTATCAATCCGATCATGAGAATATTTATTTATGAACGAATGAGCCTGTTTACGTGATAAACCCTGCAACAAGCCGGGAAGACCCAACCGCTCCTTCCGGCGATTACCTTTTCTTTCAAAACCGACGATTCGCCAATTGCCTCTTGGTCTCTTAGCTTCTCGTCAGCTGCCCTGCTGACCTGATCGACCAACGAGTAAAGATCTTAATACTACATGTGGGGGCCAACAAGACAAAAACCACCCAAATGTTGTGATTATTTATAACTCCTTAATTGAATGAATGTTCTGGGGCGTAATTTTTTTTGCCAACAAGGCTGAACACCGGAACATAATACTAACACGTTGTTTTGCGGAAGTCAAGGGCACAATATGATGGGGTATTTCGGGCGAATGTGTACAACCTGTAGGCGGGTTGTGAGGTTTGTGTTAGCTGCATGTTTGTTTATTGTGAGTTGAATGTTGTTTGGCGCCCCTGCGCGATTCGGTAGTCTTTACATGGCCCGCTGTTGTTGTATGCGAAGCAACGAACGACCAATCCGATGATGCCCGAAACATGCGTATTCCTCCCCTCCGTCAGTTTCCGCAAAGAACGGCTGTTTAGTGCATCATAGCGCCGCGGGACGCATTTTCAGGAATCGGCATGGATTCAATGCCGCCGCGAAAGCTACTCGATGACGGCGGCGTATCCGCCGCCCGGAGCCAGCTTGATCTTGAGTATTGATTCGGCGCTTACCGAGGACCTCCCGACAGCGGTGTCGGTTGCTTGTTCAGACGCCTTGGACCCGTCGGCCCAGTAGCGAAGCGTACGCTTTCCCTTGCCGAGGAAATCGAGCTTGAGCGACAGTTCGCGCGGCGTCCAGTCAGTCAGGGCTCCGATGAACCACTTCTTTCCGTTGCGGCGCGCCAGGGCGACGACCTTGCCGAATTCGGCGGTCAGCACCACCGTCTCGTCCCAGGTGGTGGGGACCTCCCGCAGGAACACCATGCTCTCGGCGTTCCTGCGGTACTTGGTCGGCGTGTCGGCCAGCATCTGCAGCGGGCTCAGGAATACCACGTACATTGCAAGTTGATGGCAACGCGTACCGAGACTTGCGGGGTTCTTGAAGGCCTTGCGGAACTTGTCGCTGGTGAAATTGTCCATCGCTCCGGGCGTGTAGTCCATCGGTCCGACGGCCATGCGGATAAACGGCAGCAGGACCGCCATGTCCGGAGAGGCCTTCCGGCTCCACTTGCTCTGCTCGAGGCCCAGCACCGACTCGTGCGTCAACACGTTCGGATACGTGCGCTGCAGGCCGGTGGGTTTCGAGCCGCCGTGGAAATCGACGATCAGCTTGTGTTCGGCCGCTTCGGCGGCGACCCGCACGCAGAAATCCATCATCACCTGGTCGTCACGCTGCATGAAGTCGACCTTGCATCCCTTGATTCCCCACTTGGAGAACTGCTCGAACGCGGCTTTGAAATTGCGTTCCAGCGAGACCGAGGTCATCCAGAGGATCACGCCCACATTCTTCGCCTTGCCGTACCGCACGAGTTCGGCGATGTCGAGTTCGGGAATGACCTTCAGCAGCTTGTCCGGCCCCCTGACGCTCCAGCCTTCATCGAGTATCACATACTCCAGCTTGTTCTTTGACGCGAAGTCGATGTAGTTCTTGTATGTCGCCTGGTTTATTCCCGCCTTGAACGGGACATCAGTGATGTTCCAGGCGTTCCACCAGTCCCACGAGACCTTGCCCGGCTTTATCCACGAGGTGTCCTGCAGGCGGCACGGATCGGCCAGCGTGTAGAGCATCGTCGACGTCAACAGTCCTGCGTCATCGGCGACGAGGAAGGCTCGCCAGGGATAGCTGCGCGCTCCCTTTGTCCGGGCCAGGAAGTCGCAGTATTGCGATACGACGACGGTTCGATCGCCGTTGAGCTTTGTCTTGGCCGGATAGTGGGGAAACACGCTGTCGATTCTTGTCCCGCCGGTTCCCTTGACCCACAGGCCGGGGTATCCCTCCACGTTGACGTCTGTAATCAGGAGTTTTCGTTTGCCGCCCGGATCGACCATCAGGGGGACGCACGCGAACCTTGTCTCCGACGCCTTGGAGATCGGCTGGTGTTTGAATCCGTTTTCCTGGTGAGAGATAAGTCCTTTTCCGTTTGGCTCGGGCCAATACAGCTTGTAGTCGTCGGCGAACGTGAAGGCGAGCTTCTCGCTGTTGACCGTGACCAGGTCCTTCTTGATCCGGGTCTCCCAACGGAACGCCGCGCCGTCGTTGTAGACCCGGACGCGCAGGGCCGCCGGGCCGTCGAACTCCACCAGCGTCTCATTGCAGTATTCCCGGATCTCGGACGCTATGGTGGGGACTGTCGGGATGATCTTATTGTTGATTGTCCTTCGCTGGGAGGCCTTGATCCCGGTCTTCGCCGGATACTCGGTCCCGTCGACAGTGATCGAGACAGGGATGCTCTTGATGATCTCCCTCCCGCCTGCGCTAAGCCGACAAGTCAGGCCGCCGTCGCCATGCATGACCGTGAAAACCACCGTCTTGTCAGGTGATGCGGTGCGAACCTCTTTCGCCAGGGCGCCTGCGTGCGCAACGGCGAGAACTGTCGTCAGAATGATTGCGAGTCTTGTCATCGCGTGTTCTCCTTGATCAGAGACAGGAAACTTGATTTCGACGCGCTGGCGCCGAACCGGTCACAGACAATATGCCCCCCGGTCCGGCCCTGGTCAAGGATGGAATTAAACCCTGTCGATCCGGCTCTGTGTTTGTCGTTCGGAGCCGGGTATCCTCCCATAGATATGTTCTGGCAAACGGCGGCCGGAGGCGACGAATATTGCTGTTTTCTGTTTCAGGGCCGCCCCGAATCATCTAATATGACGGTTTGTGTCGATGCAATGAAATCAAGAAGGAGATTCTCTCCGGTCAGAGCACAATTGCAGTGCAGATCGTTTCGATCGTGCAACTGGTGTGGTTCGCACTGAATTCCACGCTGATGTCCTGCCGTCAATCCGGGCAGTGCTGCGGTGTATTTCTTTTTGCGCATACGGGGATTTCATGTCTGCTGCTGGCGGCCGTGGTCATAAAGCGACGATGGATGCTCATAGGGGGCGTCTTGCTCTGGTGGTGCGCGATGGCTAATCTCCTGGTGATCTTTGCGTATTGAACGCGATTGGACAGGGGCGGCGATGTCCTTACGGTGAAGAATCGAATGGCAATTCCACACAAAGACCAGTAGGCGGATTGCTTGCCGGTAGGCGAGCTGCCGTAATATTCAGTGCGGCGGTAAGAGCTTGCCGCACCCGCCTATCGCAGGCACGCTCCAAAACGAGCCGTCGCCTTCGACGCCCTTCGACTTTGCTCCGGGCTGGCGGTTTACTTTGAATCTCCGCGCTCTTAGCGCCTTCGGCGGTAAGAAGGCTGTCGTCGTCACCGGCGCCGTGCACTGGGGCACTGGTTGTTACTTGTTGTTCGGTTGGATGTTGGTCCGTGGCGTTGACTACCCCGATGAGCCGTCATGAGTCCTTGTTCTTGGGTTTGATGAACATCACGTCCGCGGGGGTGATCCATCCTGTTCTGAGGTCCATTCTGAACCAGCCTTCGGCGTTGGGGCGGTTGATCCGGCAGGGGGATCTTCTTCCGAAGGCCTTCAGATCGTACTGGGCCCAGGTCTCGCCCATGTCCGGGGAGTAGATTATTCCGGTGGCCATCGGCGAGGCCGGTGCGCAATGCGTGGCCAGGATCACGCCGTTGTGGATGATCATGTTGGCCGACTCCACGCCGGGATTGAACAGCCGCGTGTGCCTGGCCGGGTCGGCGATGTCCTTCGGGTCGCACCGGAATACGCCGCGGTCGTGCGGCTTGGGACCGTTGGCGTCGGCGATCCAGTAGAGCTTGCCGTCAACGAAGTTGATGCCGCCTGACTTGTATCGCGAGTTGAGGCTGGCCGAAACGATGACCTTCCACCGCCACTTGTCGGCCCTGGGGTCGTATGTCCCTCTCAGCCAGTGACATTCGTACACCCTCTTGCCGGCCATGCGTTTGTCGTGGTCGCCGGTGCAGGCGTAGAATGCGTTTTCGGACGGGTTGTACGACACGCAGTGCACGTGACGGCAGATGACCGGGTTGTCGGGGTTTCCCAGTCGCGTGCCGGCGGCCCCTCCGCCGTGCGATCCGTTGTCGCGGTTGTGGGGGTTTTGGCCGAAGGAGTACGCGATCTTCACGGTCTTGCCGCCGTCGGTTGAGTAGTATATGTTGACCGGCGCGGCGCCGCCTATGACGTTGCAGTAATTGCCCCAGACGAGCATCTCAACGCCCTTTACATCCCACGTATGAACGCCGTCGAGGCTGTGGAAGTACCACCCCGGCCGGGCCGTGTTCTTCGGCGTGTGCGGAATGTAGTCCTTGCCGTCGGCGTCCTTGACGGTTATCTGTCGGTACGATTTCAGGTTGTCGGTGCTGAGATACAGCTTCGCCGCGGCGCCGAAGAGGATGTTGCCGTTGCTCAGGATGCAACTGAACTCGATTTTCCCGGCGTTGGCGAACGGCGTGCTGCGGGTCCAGGTCTCGCCGTTGTCTTCGGACAGGAATATCTTCCCATTGGCGTGTCCGAACGCCTTATTGTCGCGTTGGGAGTCGATGAACGGGCCGGGCGGCTGGCTGCGGTACTGGAAGTGGGCTGTTGAGCCGGTAGTCGGCGACGGGGCGGTCTCGCCGATCGCGCGGGTCGCCACGGCGGCTCCGACCGCGGCGGTTAGCGTATAGCTCATGAATCTGCGGCGGGTCAGGTGGTCTTGTTGAATTGCCATAATATGTCGCTCGCTGACAGGGTGTCCGGAGTTAATTATGCGGGCCATCGGCGGTTTTGGCAATACCATATCCCCCGCGCGGCTCTCTTGACCGCGCCGGTTGCCCGCAGCGGGAAGCCTTGCCGGGGCCGTGCGGGGCCGACGTGAAAAGAAAACGGTCGGCCCGATTCGCAGTTTCGGGCCGACCGTTGGGGTTCGTGGGGTCCCGGTTGTGCTGCTACTTCTTAATCTTCCGCAGCATTTCCTTCGCTTCGCCGACGAGGTAGAACGAGCCGGTCACGCAGACGAGGTCCTCGCGGCTGACTGCGTTAATTCCGATCCGCATCGCGTCGGTCAGGTTTTCTGCGATCTGCGCCTGGCGCCCTGAGACTTCGTCATATATCGCCGCGAGATCCTTGGGCTTGGCCGCTCGGGGCGAGCCCTTGGCCTGCGTGAAGACGACCTTGTCGGCTCCGGCGGCCAGTTGCTTCATCATTCCCTCGACGTCCTTGTCGGCGGCGCATCCGAAGATCAGCACCAGCGAATCGTACGGCACGTGCTGACCGAGCGCCCGCATCAGGGCCCTGATGGACGCCGCGTTGTGGGCTCCGTCGACTAAGATGCGCGGATCTGAGTTTATCATCTCCATGCGGCCGGGGATGTAGACGTTCGCCAGCCCGCGCTTGGCCAGTTCGTCGTCGATCTCAACGCCCTGGCCTTTGAGCTGGTCCAGCAGCGCAAGGGCCAGTCCGCAGTTTAGCGCCTGATGCTCGCCGGCCAGCGGGACAGGCAGGTGCTCGAACTGGCTCGACGGGGTGGTCAGGCAGATTCGGGTCATGCAGCCGCCGGTGCGGGAAGACTCGACCCGCAGGCTGAAGTCGATGTCCTTGCCGGTGAATCGCAGCGGCGTGCCGGTCTTCTTGGCCACTCGCTTCAGCACTCGCTCGGCCTCGGGCAACTGCGGCACCGAAACTGCGGGGATGTCTTCCTTGAAGATGCCGGCTTTCTCGCCGGCGATTTTCGCAACGCTGTCGCCGAGCTGGCTGGTGTGGTCCAGCGAAATGCTGGTCAGCCCGCAGACTTCGGGGGTCAGCACGTTGGTGCTGTCGAGCCTTCCGCCCAGTCCGGTCTCGACGACGGCGAGATCGATTTTCTCGTTGGCGAAATGTGCGAACGCCAGGGCGGTGAATATCTCGAAGAAGGTGGGCTTGTCGTCCTTCATCTTCTCGATGGAGATCTCTGCTTTGCAGATCAGCCGGCACAGAGCCGCCTGTGTGATCTTGTCGCCGTTTATCATGATTCGCTCGCGCACATCGATGATGTGGGGCGAGGTGTAGAGTCCGACTTTGTGTCCGCAGGCCTTGAGCATTTCGGCCAGCATGATCGCTGTCGAGCCCTTGCCCTTGGTGCCTGCGATATGCACGGTCCGCAGCTTCTTCTGCGGGTCGCCGAGGTGCCGCAGCAGGCGCCTCATCCTGTCGAGGCTGAAGGTGTCGCTGTTGTAGCGCACCCTAACCATCTGCTCGTAGTCGGTCTGCGAGTACAGGTATTTCAGCGCCGAACCGTAGGTGCGGGCCGGGCGCTTGGTTTGCGAACCTCCAACGGTGCGCTTAGAGCGCTTTGTTGCTGTTGCTATGGCCATAGTGGAAGCGATTATAGAACAACGGGGGGGCAAAGTCAAGGTTTCGCCCCGTTTCGGGCCTCGAAACAGGGCGAAAACGGCTTGTTTTAGCGGTGTTTTCGATCCGGCGCATGGTTGCATCTATCGGAGGGCGAAGATGTTGGGTGTGCTGGCCGGCGCGTTTTCCGCCGCGGCGCGGAAAGTCGCTCTGGCCGACTATTATCGAATTCCGCACTTGCCAGCAGAGCGTCGATATGCTCAAATACCAACTCGCTGGCGTTGGATTTTCGCTTGAAATCATTTGTATTCAGAGGAAAAAACTATGGCGTATTATCTGGGAATCGACATTGGAACGTCGGGTACGAAGACATTGGTTATGAATTCTCGCTGCAAGGTCCTGGCCACAGCGACTGTCGCGCACCCCATTTCGGCTCCGAAACCCGGATGGAGCGAGCAGAATCCCGACCACTGGTGGGATTCGGCGGTCAAGGCCACCGGCGCCGCGATCGAGAAGGCCAAGATCAACGGCGCCAAAGTCGCCGGTATAGGCCTGAGCGGCCAGATGCACGGGCTTGTCATAACTGACGGTGAAGGCAAGCCTTTACGTCCGAGCATAATCTGGAACGATCAGCGCACCGCCAAGCAGGCGGCCCAGATCGAACAGGCCGTCGGCGGCAGGAAGAAGCTCATCAAGCTCGTCGGCAACGCCGCGATGACCTCGTTTACCCTGACCAAGCTGCTGTGGGTCCGCCAGAACGAGAAGCGAATATACGACAGAATCAAGCACATGCTGCTGCCGAAGGACTACGTTCGCCTCAGGCTCACCGGCGAGTATGTCGGCGACGTTTCGGACATGTCCGGCACGCTGCTGTTGAACCAGAAGACCCGCAAGTGGTCCCGGAAGATGATCTCCACGTTCCAGATCGACTCGTCGATTCTCCCGCCGGTCGTCGAAAGCCACGAGATATCCGGGCGTTTGACCGCGGCGGCGGCCAGGAAGCTCGGACTGGCCGAAGGCACGCCGGTCGTCGGCGGCGGCGGCGATCAGCCAATCGGAGCCGTCGGAAACGGCGTGGTGGCCGACGGGCTGACCAGCGCAACTATGGGCACCAGCGGCGTGGTCTTCGTCCACTCCAAGGAGTACAAGACCGACCCGGACGGACGCGTCGGGACCTTCTGCGCCTCGGTCGACGGGGAATACTGCATGTTCGGCTGCGTCCTGGCCGCCGGGGGCAGCTTCCAGTGGTACAGGAACATCCTCGGGCAGAAGGAGATCGCCCAGGCCAAACGCAGGAAGATCGATCCGTACGAACTGCTGACCGCGCAGGCCGCCGAGGCGCCCGCCGGCAGCGAGGGGCTGTTCTGGCTGCCGTATCTCACAGGCGAGCGCACCCCGCACGCCGACCCGAACGCCAAGGCGTGCTGGATCGGAATCGACGCACGCACCACCCGCAACGAGCTGGTCCGGGCCGTCATGGAGGGCGCCACGTTCGCTATGAACGATGTCGTCTCGCTGCTCCGCGACGAGCAGAAGATGCGGATCAGACAGATTCGCCTCTCCGGCGGCGGGGCGCGCAGTGCGTTCTGGCGGCAGATGCAGGCCGACATCTACGGCACGACCTGCGCCACGATCAACACCGAGGAGGGACCGGCCTACGGGGCGGCGCTGCTGGCGTCGGTCGGGGCCGGCGAATACCCGCACATTCGACAGGCGGTCAAGGCCGGCATCAAGGTCACGCGAACGATCAAGCCGCTGGCCGCCAGCAAGCGGCTCTACTCCAAATACTACGCTCAATACCGCCAGCTCTATCCGGCGTTGAAGGAGCAGTTCGCCGCCATCGCCGAACTGTAGCCCCCGGCGGGCCCATGCAGACATGCAGCGAAATCAAGGCGATCCTCGCCTCAGCCGGCCTGAGCCCAAACAAGCGGCTGGGCCAGTGCTTCATGATCGACAAGAACCTGCTGGCCAAGGTGATCGAGCTTGCCGATCCCCGCGCCGACCGCACCGTTCTGGAAGTCGGCCCCGGCACCGGAACGCTCACTGAAGAGCTGCTCGATCGGGCCGGGCGAGTTGTCGCCGCCGAGCTGGACCGCGGGCTGGCGGGCGTGATACGTGAGCGTTTCGCCGACTGGGACAACTTCGCATTAGTCGAAGGCGACGTGCTGGCCGGCAAGCATGCATTCTCGCCCGAGGTCAAACTCGCACTCGGGTCCTCGGCGGATCTGATCTCCAATCTCCCGTACAACATAGCCACTCCGCTTATTGCACAGTGCCTGATCGAATCCTGGCGCAAAGTCAGCGGCGGGGACTCCGACAGCGTCCGCTTCGACAGCCTGACATTCACCGTTCAGCAGGAAGTCGCCACACGCATGACCGCCGGGTCCGGCGGGAAACTGTACGGGCCGATCAGCGTTCTCGTCGCTCTGCTGGGCAAGGCGACTGTCGGCCCGGCGATACCGCCCGGGGCGTTTTGGCCGCCGCCGAAAATCGCCAGCCGCGCCCTGCGAATTGACTTCGATCCGGACCTCGCCGCCCAGGTCGCCGACGTGGCGGTCCTCTCGGAGATCGTCGCCACGGCGTTCGGCCAGCGGCGAAAGCAGGTCGGTTCGATCCTCCGCAAATCCAAAGGCTCCTTCGCCCCCGACACGTTGATAGCCGCCCTGGGCGCAGTCGGGATCGACCCATCCAGCCGTGCCGAACGAATCGCACCCCAGCAGTTCCGCGACTTGGCGAACTCCTTGGCTTCGTGACCGGGCCGGACTCCCGGACGTTTGCCGTCGCCGCCAGCCAATTGCCAATTCCCAGTTGCCAATTGCCAGGCCGCCGGCAAGAAAATTCGCCTTTGGGGCGCCTATAATGCTGGAAAGCAGGGAATGCCGATCGTGTGGCGTTTCCCCTCAACGGTTCGGGCGGTTCGATTTGCGGGCGACTGTCAGCCCGCCGGACCCACATGAACGAAGATGAATAACAGCCCAAGGAGCATACTATGGCATTTGCTGAATGGACCAATGACTACAGCGTAAACGTCGCCGAGATCGACGATCAGCACAAGAAGCTGTTCGCGATGATAGACGAGTACTACCAAGCCCTCGGCCGCAAGGAGCAGACAGAAGCACTCGCCGAACTGCTGGAAGGGCTCGCCCAATACGCCGCGACCCACTTCCACAACGAAGAGGTCTACTTCGACAAATTCGGCTACCAGCACGCCGAAGCCCACAAGCAGGCACACGCCGACCTCGTCGCCAGGGTAACCGACATCGCCGCAAGAGCCCGCCAGGGCGTGGCCGTGCTGAACATGGAACTGGCGACATTCCTGAGAGACTGGCTCAACGAGCACATCAAGGGCCTCGACACCCAATACAGCCAATGCTTCAACGACAACGGCCTGGCTTAACGGCTGGCAATTGGCAATTGGCGAAACCTCACCGCTGACATCACCGCCCGCGGAGCCGATATGCAATTCGGCGCCGCGGGCGGTTTTCTACTCTCTCTGCGAATCCGCAAGCCCCGGCCCCAAACACGATTGTTCCACGTGGAACAATCGTGTTGCACCCCGCGTCAACCTTCTCAGCACCTTCTCAGCTTCACTGCTGTGAAGTAGCCGATTTCATCGCCGATAGTCCGAATAATCCGAACGCGCCGCCCGGCATTCGCGATCGTATATGTCCATAAGGCACGCTTTAATAATATGTTACGCGTTCAAGCGGCAAAATTCCCTTGAAAGGCTGCCGTATTCGTAGCGCTTCACAGCTTGTGAAGTTCGCAGGCAGGTGTGAAGCTCGAAGCGGGGTGGTGGTGGGGCGGGATCAGACTGTGGTTATCGCCGAGCCGATATTCATCATTCATCACTTATCATTCCGCACTGCCGTACCGGCGTCAGACGGTGGTTGTCGCCGAGCCGTCAGCCGTTACCGACCACTGACCACAAGCCGTTTCCGCCAGCCAGCCTGCCGGCAGGTTACTGGCCACCGGTCGTTCGCCGTTCACGACACCGAGAGGCCTCGACCGCGAAGGTATTCTTTCACTTCCGATATCTGGAGCATGTTGAAGTGGAACACTGACGCCGCCAGCAGGACTGTCGCGCCCGCTTCGACGGCCTGGTAGAAATGCTCCAGCTCGCCGGCCCCTCCCGAGGCCACGATCGTCGCCGACACTGCATCCTTCATCGCACGGATCACCGGCAGATCGTATCCTGTCTTGGCGCCGTCTCCGGCCTTGCTGGTCGGCAGGAT
>Ga0180436_10001450_pt1 | contig 23136 bp, 18 predicted proteins | sample SS_ome_2_FD_132434 | JGI IMG/M metagenome (GOLD analysis project Ga0180436, IMG submission 132434) | Hypersaline lake sediment archaeal communities from the Salton Sea, California, USA - SS_3_S_2 metaG | ecosystem: Environmental > Aquatic > Non-marine Saline and Alkaline > Hypersaline >... | reverse complement strand
GCGCCGCACCGACTCGAGCGCCGCACCGACTCGAGCGCAGGCTCTCGCCGGTCGGGCGTCGAACGGCGTGTCGCGCCCCATCCGGCGACGGGCTCCGCGTGCACCCTTCAGCGTCGGCACGGGGTGGTGGGGCTTCGTGCGTAAGGGTCGGCCCATGCGTCGCGGTTCGGCCGCGAGCGATCGACTCCGCGCGGCGGCGCGTGCGATCACCCTCGCACCGAGCGACCCTCGCGTCGCGAAACAGCCATGCAGAACCACATCCACGACGACGTCGAACTCAGCCAGGAGTCGAAACCCGAGACGGACGCGCCAGAACGAGGCCGCGTCGATCCCGTCCCCGCGAACGATGCGCCGCCGCAGGAGATGCGAACGGCCGAGACGCTGCTCGCGTCGTTCGTCCTGACCGTGTTGGGCGGCGGCCTGTTGATCTGGGGTGGCTCGGCGCTGTTCGTCGAGCCCGCGTCGGACGCCGCCGCACGCGACCCGCTGCTCCCGCTCCTGTTCGGCACGCTGAGCCTCGCCCTCGGCGTCGTCTGGATGGGCGCGGCCTTCCAGAAGCGCGGCAACGCGGCTTGACCGACCTTCGGCGTCGCGTTCGGCGCCGGAGGTGACGCTTCGTGGACGCGAGCGACCGAGCTCGACGGCGCCATCCGGGTCGGCGGCGCTCCGGTCGCGTCGATCTCGCCAACGCACGCGCCGAAGGCGTGCTCGAGCTCAGCAGCGCGAGGAACGACCCGTCGCGGACCGTAGAAGCTCTGGGTCGTCCATCGACGCGAACCACGGCGTCGCGCGATGGACGGCGCGACGGATCGACGCGTGAGTCGCGTCTCGCCGGTTCGATGCTCCGCGCCAGCGTGCAGTGAGAAGCAGTGAGAACGGGTCGGAGCGAGCGGATCGGAGCGAGCGGCTCGATGCGGCGCCGATCAGGCGCTGACCGCGGGTCGCGCTCCGGGCAGGAGATCGACGCGCCCACCGGCGAGCGCGAAGCGACCCGGACCGGCGAGCGCGATCGCGACCGCGAGCACCGCGAGGGTGAGCGGATACTCCATCCCGCCCTGGGTCGCGTCGAAGCCGCTGTGCGCCGTGAATGCGCCGACGAGCATCGTGAACGCGAGCGGCACCGAGAGGGTGCGCGCGAACAGGCCCGTGATCAGGGCGATGCCACCGACGAACTCGGTGCCGCCGGCGAGGACCGCGGAGACGGTGGGCAGCGGCAGGCCGATGCTCTCCATCCAGCCGGCGGTGCCGGAGATTCCGTAGCCGCCGAAGAGGCCGAACAGCTTCTGCGCGCCGTGGAAGACGAAGACCGCGCCGGCCATGAGGCGGACGAGGAGGAGGGCGAGGTCGGTGCGGGTCGTGGAGGTGGTGGACATGGCGGCTCGCGTGGCTGTGCTTGTTGCAACGAGGAATGGGGCGTGGGCAGTCGACCGGGGTGCCGAGCGCCGCGGGGCGAACCATCGGTTGGCGCGATGTCTGTTGCAACAAGGAATGGCGGGGCTGGTGCGCGAGGAATGAGGGTCAGCGCTCGGGCTGGGGCTCTCCGGGCCGCTCAGGACCGCCCTAGCGACCCTCGGCGAGCACCGCGGCGTACGCCCGCGCCAGGTCGCGGTCGAAGGGGGATTCGCTCGAGCGCCAGCGAATCAGCAGGTCGGCACCGAGCCCCCAGGCGGCCAGGGCCCGCGCCGCCTCGCGCCGGACGAGGTGGGCGGGGTCGGTGGTGGCGCCGGTCAGAGCCGCCGCGAGTGCCCCGAGCCGATCCTGATGGCGCTCGGCCTCCCGTGCGGCGATCACGGCGGACGCGGCCGCGGCATTGGCGCGCACCCACCGGTCCTCGTCGGTCAGCCCGTCGAGGACGAGGTCGAGCGGGGCGGGCGCGGACTCGGCGCCCTGCTGTCCGACGTTGCGCATCACAGCGGCGCGCGCTTCCGCATCGCCCTCACGGAAGACGGGGAGCAGGAGCTCCTCGAGCTGCGTGGCGAATCGATCGTCGGGCAGTGGGCCGTGCCAGTCGCCGCCGTCGAGGGTGAAACAGTGCCTCAGGTCGCCACCCGAGTAGAGCTTCGGGTGCTCGTAGAAGAACCGGTCGTAGGGCTGCGGGAAGGGTTCTGGCATCGCGCCCGGATTGCGTCCGAGCAGAGAGCCGACGCCGATCAACTCGATCCTGGGCGCGACGGTGACGCCGCGACGGGTCCAGTCGACGAGGCTCATGGCGTCGCGCTTTGCGGAGACCGTGAACGACTCGACGACGCGTCGCGTGCGCGGGTCGAAGCGTCCGAACATCGCTTCGCCGTTCCTGCGCGGATCGTCGATCGTGGAGGTGCTGCTGATGATGCCTGCCCTTGGCTGACGGGCCGGCGCGGTGAGGAGGTCGGCCACCTCGAGCTCGATCCGCTCTCGCAGTCGCAGATGCGCCGCGCCGGTCACCGGTCCGCTGAAGCCCGAGTAGACCGCCGTGATCGCGCCGTTCCTGTCGACGAAGAAGGTCGTGGGGTAGGAGAGGATCTCGCTCGTCAGGCCGAGCGCTTGCGCCGTCGCCGCCTTGTCCGCCGTGCCGCCGACGAGCAGCGTGTAGTCGAGGTCGTGGCGATCGCGGAAGCGGTCGACCTGCCGCGCATCGCGCTCCCAGTCGCCCGTGAGCTCGAAGGCGATGCCGACCACGTCGAGTTCGTCGCCGTGCTCCGCGTGCAGCTCCTGCATGAGCTGCGCGGCGTCGTGGCAGTTCGGACACCAGCTCCCGAAGACCTCGATCACGGCCGGTCGCCGCAGGTTCCAGACCGGGTGCCAGTCTCCGCTCGTGTCCGGCAGGGCCAGCATCTCGACGTGCGCCGACTCGAGCACGCCGACACGCTCGAGCGGATCCGGCAACTCGACCTCGTCGTCGCGCACCGCGCTCCAGCGCTCGGTCCACCAGTCGCCCGAGCGGAACACGCCGTTCACGAGCGCGTCGGCCTCGCCGAGACCCGCCGCGAACTCGGCCTCGAACAGGAAGGCGTGCGCGCCGTCGAAGCACGACAGGCGCAGCACGCCACCGGCGACGTCGCCGGCCAGGTAGCGGTAGTCGCCCGTGTCGGTGAGGAAGGTGCCGCGCAGCATCGACGCGCGGTCGCCCTCCTCGAAGACGGCGACCGCCGGCACCTCGCCGCCCGATTCGAAGGTCGCGCGCCAGCGTCCGGCGAAGGTGACGGGCGCGAGTCCGAGGCCGTCCACCGGCTCGAACCGGAACTCCGAGCGCATCGCGGTGACGGGCACGGACGCGGGCTCGGCGCGGCCGCGTTCCTTGGTCCAGGTACCGCTCCAACCGTCGTCGCCGAGCGCGAGATCGAGCCGCGAGTCGTAGTGGGGGAAGTCGAGGACCCAGCGCGCGTCGTCGCGCGTCGCCGACGCGACGCCGATGCGTTCGTCGCCGTTGACGATCCACGCGCGCGACGCGTGCGCGTCGAACTCGACGACGAACGGCAGCGCGTCGCGCGGCGCGTCCTCAGCGTCCGAGCGCGGCCCGAGGTCGAGCGTGAAGCGCCAGGACTCGAGCGCCTCGCGCCCGTCGGTGGCCTGGAAGGTCGGTGCGAGCGTCAACGCGGCGAGCAGGAGAACGTGCATCGCGTCAGGCTAGCGCGATGGCTCCGGCTTCGCCGACGGCGGCCCCGCACGAGAACGGTGCACGAGCCTCCGCCTCCCAGCGGGGACCCGCGCACCTGTCGAGCACGGTCGCCGTGCGCGGTCCGTTCGCGTCGAGGATACGCACGGACCGTGTGTCGTGGCTCGCGGCCTACAGCTCGCCGGCCCAGCGTTGGGCGGCGGACAGGGCGGCGGCCTCGTTCTCCGGGTTCTGGAGCCACTGGGTCTCGAGCTCGTACAAGGGATCCGTGCCGCCGAACATGGCGGCGGCGCGATCCAGGAAGTACGTGTCGCCCGTGTGCCAGTAGGCGTAGCCGAGTGTCGACGGCGTCTGGTAGCGGCTCACGCCGCTCGAGAAGCCGTCGCTCGGGATCTGCGACGCGTCGCACCAGACCGCCGCGGTGTCGCTGGTCGGGCCCATCGCGTACATCGTGTACGGCGCCTCGAGCGTGTAGTTCCACGCTTGGGCGGACACGAAGCCCTGGTAGAAGTTCGTGAGCACGTCGCTCAGGATCGCGGTGTGCGTGGTGTCCGCGCCGCGCAGCACCGTCTCCATGATCCCCACGAGGCCGTTGTTGGCGATCGAGGTCTCGTAGGCCTGCGCGCCGCGGTACTTGGCGTCGAGCACCTTGTTGTTGACCTTGGCGTAGAGCAGGCCGGAGCAGCTCACCTGGCCGGCCTGCGCGGTCTTGACGAAGTCCTCGAACCACGGCTTCGCCTCGGTGCGCCACGCGGGCGTCTGCATGGCGTAGGCCGCCGCCATCGTGTCGGCGTACCAGCCCTCGTGGCGCTGGAACTCGTACCCGTTGTTCGGGTAGGTCTCCGTGTACCACGCGTCGTAGGCCATCGACGAGCCCGACAGCGCGCCGTTGGTGTTGATCGGGTAGCGGTGGTGGGTCATGCGGGCGAGCTCGGCCTGCATGAACAGGTCGTCCTTCGCCATCGAATCGTTGCCGAGCCACGCGAGCACTTTCGACGACCGCGTCGCGCGGATCAGGTGCGTGCCGAGGATGTAGCCGTAACCGAGCAGCGCGTCCTCGTACGACGGCTTCTTGCCCTGGTTCGCGACGGCGGTTCGCTGGAACTCCGGCGAGGCGTTGTTGAAGCCGAAGTGGTCGCCGCTCGTCGGACCGATGAACAGCGAGAGCGGCATGTAGTCCTTCGGCGACGCCGAGACGAGCACGTCCTGGATGCGGACGTGGGTGCCGTCGGGCTTGTAGAGCGCCACCGGGTGACGGTCGTGGAGCATGCGGTGGTGCAGCTCGAACGAGCGATAGCCTTCGATCGAGGCAGCCTCCGCCGTGCGAATGCCGTCGAAGATGTGGATCTCGACGCCGCCGGTCATGCCGCCGTACGACACGCCCCAGCAGTGGGCCCAGCCGAAGCGGCCGTCCTTGACGGGCCAGTTGCCCGCGCCCGTGCCGGTCTGGTGGTAGCCGCGATACTCGTTGAAGTCGTCGACGAGGCGACTGCGGATCGTGCTGAGGCCGTTGTGCTCGAGCGAGGGCAGCGGGAAGTTCTGCGGGAAGTAGCGCGCGGTCGACTCGTTCCACCAGGAGTAGAACTCGTTCCCGTTCGCCTCACCGCGCTTGCAGAACGCGCGACCCTCCTCCTCGAGGATCTGACGCGCACGGTCGGTCACGGTGTTCGGGCACAGCGCGATGCGCCGGACCATCTGCCCCTGGCTCGGGAAGACGTGGAGCTTGCCGCCGGACAGTTCGCCGACGATCTGGTGCTTCACGTAGCCGCCACCGGTGGTGACGTTGCCCATGCCGGGGTCCTCGAACTCCTGGACGACGCTCCAACCGGGCGGCACCTGGACGGCGATCTCGTCGAAGTAGAACTTCCCGACCGGGTCGTCGTTCGTGTCGCCGGTCGCGTCGATGACGCCGTTGTTGAAGCGCAGGTTCATCAGCACCACCGGCTCACCCTGCAGCGTGCTGATGTAGCTGTGGATGCCCCACATGTGCGGGAGCGTGCCGCTGTTGCCCGAGACGGGGGCGATCGGCTCCATCATTCCGAACGTGCGCAGCTCGGTCTGCATGGGGCCGTACTTCTTCAACTCGCGAGCATTGCTCGGGTCGAGCGGGAACTGTGCGTAGGTGTGCCCGAACACGTCGCGCGACGTGATCATGATCGAGTTCGGGTCGTTGATCAGGTCGGAGACGACCGTCGGCAGGCCGGTGGTCTCGGCCAGCAGGACGGAGTTCGCCGTGTTCGCGGGGTGGGCGAGCGAGGTGCCGCTGCCGACCGTGACCACGTCGTAGGTGATGCGGTCGCCGGGGGTCGTGCCGGGCGGGAGCTCGACCTTGGCGATGAGCTCGACCACGTCGTAGCCCTGCGAGGAGCTCGGATAGCGCGAGACCTTCTCGAGCTGCGTCCAGGCCACGTCGCCGTCCCAGTCGAGCACGGCGTACGGCGAGGTCGCGTTCGCGTCGGTCAGCGCGCCCGCGGGCAGCGGCAGCGTGCCGCGCAACAGGAAGAACTGGCTGTCGGTCGCGACGGTCTCGAAGCGTCCGACCGTCGTGCCCGCGGACGGGGGCGTGTAGTCGCCCGGGTCGAAGCCCGGTCCGACGGGCCCATCGCCGCCGAAGATGATGACGTCGTCGCCGCTACCGCCCGAGCCGCTGGTGACGGCGTCGTCCCCGCCGGCGACGCAGCCGGTCGCGAGCAGTGCGAGTGCGATCGGACCGACGGATCGTCGTGCCCCACGAATACGACGGCTCCGCGAGACGCGGAGTCCTTCCCCTTGATGCATGTTCCCTTGCCCCGTTGTGGGCCCGCGGCGCGGGCCGATTCGGGCCCGGCCGGAGCCGGACCCACTTCCCGGGGCACTGTTTCGGGTTCCTGGTGGGGGGGAATGGACGCCAACTGCGATCCGTGGGTGGGGTGGTCGTAAGTCGGGTGGGGAGGTGGGGTGTAGGTCGGGGGAGGTGGGGCGTGGTTACTTGGGGGCTTCCGGAGGGAGCACAGAGGGCACAGAGGCGGCCGCTTCGCGGCCTTCAGCACAGAGGACACAGAGGTGGAGCGCTTCGCGCTCCACGAAGAGCGGAGCCCTTCGGGCTCCGCGGAAGGGAGACGATGCGATTCGCAGCGTCGATGCGGGTCGCAACGCCTTCGCGATCGCCGGCGCGCGCGCAGCGCGCGCCTTCCCGGCGGCCGAAGGCCGCCCTCTGTGTCCTCTGTGCGAAGGCCGCGAAGCGGCCGCCTCTGTGCCCTCTGTGCTCCCTCCGGAAGCCCCCAAGTAGCCACGACCCCAGACCCACAACGCGACCGGGGCGCAGCACCCTTCGATGCTGCGCCCCGGCCTCACGCTCTGGTCCGTGCTCGCTCTACAGCTTCACGTACTCGTACTCGGTCGGCTGACCGTTGATGCCCTTCGGCGGCGGCGCGATCCAGTTCGCCACCTTGCCCGGCTCGCGCACCGGCTGCATCAGGCTCTTCACGTAGTCGGAGTCCTCCCGCGTCGGCAGCCACTCACCGCTCTTGGCCTCCCAGGTCGCGTCGTCGACCAGGTTCCCGTCCGGATCGAAGTGGTGCCCGGCGTACACACCCACGTTGCGGTTGAACGCGCGGTGCGGCAGACGCACGCGCCAGTCGATGTCGAACTTCTCGATGATGCGGTTCCAGTAGTCGATGCCCTTCTGGTTGTCCGCCAGGTAGGCGTCGCGCAGCACCTCGTTCATCGCGTTGCGCATCGGCACCTCCTGCGTCGTGATGCGGCCGTCCTCGACGACCGGCAGCTCGTACATGCCCTCGGTGGCGACGTGGTCCGTCTGCTTCGACTCGTAGGCGCGGCCCTTCAGCCCGGCGCGGAAGAAGTTGGACGCGTTGCTCGAGATCTCCGACCCGAACAGGTCCGTCGAGCTCGACGCCCAGAAGTTGATGTACTTCTGGATGAGCTCCGGGGGCACGACGCCCTCCTCGCGCGGGTCCTTGCCCTCCTTCAGCACCTCGCAGGTGCGCTGGATCACGCGGCCGATGCCGGTCTGGCCCACGAACATGTGGTGGGCCTCCTCGGTCAGCATGAACTTGCACGAGCGCGACAGCGGGTCGAAGCCCGACTCGGCGAGGCTGAGCAGCTGGAACTTGCCGTCGCGGTCCGTGAACATCGTGAAGCAGAAGAACGACAGCCAGTGCTCGCACGGCTCGTTGAACGTCTGCAGGATCCGCGGGTGGTCCGGGTTGCCGGAGGTGCGCTCGAGGAGCTCGTCGGCCTCCTCGCGACCGTCCTTCCCGAAGTAGCGGTGGAGGAGGTAGACCATCGCCCACAGGTGGCGGCCCTCCTCGACGTTGACCTGGAACAGGTTGCGCATGTCGTAGAGCGACGGCGCGGTGTGCCCGAGCAGGCGCTGCTGCTCGACCGAGGCGGGCTCGGTGTCGGCCTGGGTCACGATCAGGCGGCGCAGCCAGTTGCGGTACTCACCGGGCACCTGCTGCCACGGCTCCTCGCCCATGTGGTCGCCGAAGCCGATCGTCTCGCCGGCACCCTCCGGCGTGAGGAAGATGCCCCAGCGGTAGTCGGGCATCTGCACGTAGTCGTAGTGCGCCCAGCCGTCCTTGTCGACGCTGACCGCGGTGCGCAGGTAGACCTCGTTCTCGTTGAAGTCGGTCGGGCCGGACGCGCGCCACCAGTCGATGTACGCGGGCTGCCAGGCCTCGAGCGCGCGCTGCAGGCGCTTGTCCGACTTGAGGTCGACGTTGTTCGGGATGCGTTGGCTGTAGTCGATGGTCGTCATGGTCGATGCGCCGCACGCGCGGCGACGGTCATGGTTCGAGTTCGGATGTGGTGTCGACCTCGGGCGAACGAACGCCCAGGGGTGTTCGGTGGAGCGGTGGATCAGGTGCGGTTGAAGTCGAACTCCGGGGCCTGCGGCGTGCCGTAGCACTTGAGCGCGCCGCGCTCGCCCACCGCGTTCGGGCGCTGGAAGATCCAGTTCTGCCAGGCCGAGAGGCGGCCGAAGATCTTGGTCTCGAGGGTCTCGGGGCCGGGGAAGCGCAGGTTCTGCTCCATCCCCGTGAGTCCGTCCGGCGAGTAGCTCTGGCGCTCCTCGATCGCGAGGCGGACCTCGTCCTCCCAGTCGATCTCGTCCGGCGCGCTCGTCGCGAGCCCCAGTTCGTCGACGCGCTCGGCGTCCATCACGCCGCCGTCCTCGGCGCGCGCGGCGAGCGCTGCGTCGACCTGGCTCGGGTCGGCGAGGAAGCGCGTCTCGAGGCGCGTCAGTCCGTTGGCCATCGGGAACGCGCCGGCGCTGGCGTCGCTGATGCCGAGTCGGACCGGCGTCTCGGGATCGTTGAGCACGTAGGTGCGGTCGCAGGCGAGCGCCATCTCGAGGAACAGGCCGCCGAACGCGGTGCCCTCGTCGCAGATGGCGTAGAAGCTCTTCGCGCTGTTCTCGAACTTCTTGAGCACGCGCTTCGCGTAGTGCTTCACCTCGTTCGCGAACCAGTGGCCCGGATCGCCCTCGTTCGTGTGCAGCACGGCGTCGGCCTTCGTCGCCGCCGCCACGTCGGCGCCCACCACGCGCAGGAGCACGAGCGCCACCGACGGCAGGTTGAGGCGCAGGTGGTTGAGCGCGTCCTCGAGCTCGCGGCACATCGCCAGGAGCCAGAAGTCCGCGCCCTGGGCGCGGGCCGCCTCGGCGTCCGTCGGGCCCATGTCGGCGGGCAGGTCCACGGTGAGGTGCGCGACGCGCCCGCTCTCCTCGATCCGAAGCTGCGTGTGCGTGTAGCTGCGACCGCCGTGCTCGGTCTCCTCGTAGGCGAGCGGCGTGAGCTGGACACCCTGCGCGTCGCCGCGGTCGACGAGACCGTCCGCGAGCTCGCGCGCGGCGCTCGTCACCGCCTCGTCCCACTTGGACAGCGGCGCGACGCCGTCGACCAGGTTCCACTGCACGGCGCGCTTGCCCTTGATGCCCTCGGCGAGCGTGCTGAACACGTCGCACAGGTCGGGGCGGATCTTGCGCTTGTCCGCGATCCGCGTGAGGCCGCCGGTGCCCGGCAGCACGCCGAGCAGCGGGAGCTCGGGGAAGCTCACCGCGCTGTTGCGGTCGTCCACGAGCAGGATGTGATCGCACGCGAGCGCCAGCTCGTAGCCGCCGCCCGACGCCGTTCCGTTGAGCGCCGCGAGGAAGCGCAGGTTCGAGTTCTCCGAGGCGTCCTCGATGCCGAGCCGCGTCTCGTTCGTGTACTTGCAGAAGTTCACTTTGAACGCGTGGCTGCTCGTCGCGAGCATGTTGATGTTCGCGCCCGCGCAGAACACGCGGTCGAGGCCGCCGGTCACGACGCAGGTGCGCACCTGCGGGTGCTCGAAGCGCAGTCGATTGATCGCGTCGGCGAGCTCGATGTCGACGCCCAGGTCGTAGCTGTTGAGCTTGAGTTCGTAGTCGTCGCCGCGCAGGCCGCCGAAGGGCTCGACGGCCATCTTCAAGGTGGCGACGTCGCCCTCGACCTCGAGCGACCAGTGGCGGTAGCGCTCGGGGGCGGTGCGGAAGTCGACGGCGGCGGTGGTCGCGTTGGCGGCTGCGGTTGCAGTCATGGTCGTGGCGTGGAGCGGCGCGGATCGGTGCGACGCGCCGGTGCGGTGGAGTTCGGGTGGGGCGGAGGCGATCGGGGCCCTCGGCCCGCGGGGTCGCGCCGCCGCGGGGCGGTCGCGCCGCGGGCGGCGGGTGCCGGCCCGGCGTCCGGGCGTGACTTCGCAGGATGGCGTCCCGGGGACGCGGGCGAGGTGCGCAGTATGCTGCGCTTGCGGGCCAGGCGTCGGGAACTATAGTGCCCTCATGCCCACCGGCCCCGCCTCGGGACGCCGTCCCGCCTTCCTGCGCGAGCTCGGCCGCCGCCTCAACGCGGCGCGCCAGGAGTCGGGGCTGTCCCTGTCGGAGCTGGCGCTGCGCGCGGACGTGTCGCGCCGCTACCTGACCGACGCCGAGGCGGGCCGCGCGAACCTCTCGGTCCTCGTCCTGGTGCGGCTCGCCCGCGAGCTCGGCACCACGCCGTCGCGGCTCGTCGACATCCCGACCGGGGCGCGCGCGGAGGAGCGCATCGCGCTGGTCGGCCTGCGCGGCGCGGGCAAGAGCACGGTGGGGCGTCGCCTCGCCCTGGCGCTCGAGGTGCCGTTCGTCGAGCTCGACGCCGAGGTGGAGCGCGCGGCCGGCATGGGCCTCGGCCAGATCTTCGACCTGCACGGAACGGACGCGTTCCACCGCTTCGAAGCCGAAGCGCTCGAACGCGTCCTGGCCCGCGGCGAACGGGTGGTGGTGGCGACGGGCGGTTCCATCGCCGAATCGCCCGACACCTACGAGCGCCTGCTCGCCACCTGCCGCACGGTCTGGCTGACCGCGCGCCCCGAGGAGCACCTGGCCCGCGTCGCCCAGCAGGGGGACCTGCGGCCGATGCAGGGCCGGCCGCGGGCCCTCGAGGAGCTGGTCGCCCTGCTCGAGCGCCGGCATCCGATCTACTCGCGCTGCGAGCACACGGTCGACACGAGCGGCCGCGAGGCCGAGGCGGTCGCCCGCGACGTGCTGTCCGAGCTCGCGCGCGCGGGCGTCGGACCGCAGCCCTGAGCGCGGGCGCGGCGCCGGCGTCGACTCGCGGTCCGCTCGCGCGGGGCGTGGCCCATGCGGCCGGCGCCGGCCCGGATCCGCCCCGGCCTGGGCGCGGGACGGGCGCTCCCGCGGGCGCGAACCGGGGAGGATGAGGAACGGCGCGGTCCGTTTTGCTAGGTTCCCCGCCCCCCCCTGAGGACCGCTGGGTCCCAGGGTGTCATCCAACCACGGGCCGCCGGCACTCGCGCCGCGGCCGCACAAGGAGGAACACCATGAAGATCCGCAACGCCGCCGTCCTTACCGTCGCGGCCACCGCCGCGCTCGCGATGAGCAGCTGCAACAGCGGTCCGAAGCAGCTCACTCGCACCTGGGACACCTGGGTCAACGAGAAGTACTCGGACAACGCCTACATCCACGGCCTCGTCCTCCAGGACCTGCTGCCCGTCTACCCGATCGTCGGCTTCTTCGCGATGTTCGGCGACTGGCTGGTTCTGAACCCCTACTACTTCTGGACCGAGGACGTCTGGGACGGCAAGGGCACCGCCTACACCTACGAGAACGTCGAGGGCGCCGAGCGCTCGGTCGAGTCCCTGCTCAACGAGCTCGAGGACTGATCTCGTCGGTTCGCCGCGCACGCCGCGGTGAACGATCCGTCGACACGGCGCGCGCTCCGCACGGGGCGCGCGCCGTGTCTCGTTGTGCTGCGTTGGACCTACGGACTCGGAGGTTCGAATCCTGTTGGTCGAAGTTCGGCTCCAACTTCGGCAAGTAAGTACCGTTCTCGTTCGATTCACTCGGTGCTTTGCGAGTGACCATGGGTTCTCAGTGACGAGCTCTACGTCTCCAACGAGGCTTGCTCTACGTCTCCAACGAGGCTTGTCGACTCGTCTCAGACTCGTCGACTAGAAGTCGACGACCACTCCGGCTCGAACCGCGAAGCCTTGAAACTCCGTGTCGACTCCGGGCGGGTCCGACTCTGCGGCGATCAGAGGGAACTGATAGTCGATACCGAAGTCCAGAGCGAAGTTCTCGTTGAGAGGAACTTCGAGCCCACCAAGAGCAGCCAGGCCGAGCTGGGTCCCTAGATCGACGCCGGCAACGGAGTCGCTGATCGTTGTTACGGCGTGAAAGCCTACGTAGGGGCGAATCGCCCCAGCTTGCTCGCCGACGAAGAATCGACCACCGCCTACGATCTCGACGGCATCAAGGTCGCCGAATGAGGAGCTGCCGATCAGCAGTTCGCCTCTGCTAACGAGCCGGTCCTCTTGGCTCTCCAAGAAGCCGAAGCCGATGCGAAACGAGTCGTAGTCGGTCTCGCCCTCCAGCGTCGTGAAGCCGTCGCTGATCTCGGCATCGATCTCGTCGACCAGCGCGAAGTCAGCGCGAACGAATGGAGTGAGTTCGCGTTGGACGTCTCCTGACTTGCAGGAAAGAGCGATTGAAGGGAGAAGGAGCGCCGGGATGAGGGAGCGAGTGGGGTGCGTTCGCGTGAGAGTCGGCATCGTCAGGCAAGGGGGGTGGGTGGAGAGGTTGGGAAAGGAGTGATGCTAGCAGACTGATGTCCGCGCATGTGCTCGAGCCTCAAGGCGCAACTGGGTGCGGGCCAAGGCTCCTCGGCTTCTTCTGCCACCCAGGACTCTGGCGTTCGGGAAGCCCAGCGGGGCCTAAAGTCGGCGCTGTGGGCGCATTGATGGTTTTCAAGTATGGATGCCGAGATGCTCTCGGGTGTCATACTGTGCGACGCGAATTGATCACGGCGCCTGCTACAGCCGCGCGCCTCCGAGACCGTCGACCACCGAACCTAGCCACCATGCAGATCATTCTCCTCGGCGTCGTCCACGCCGCTCTTGCCGCAAGCACCGCGCCCGTCCCTGAGCGGGGCACGTCGCCGATCTTCCGACCGAACGCCAAGCCCGCGAACGCAGCGCTCCTCGACGAGGCCGCGCGCACGCCCGAGCACCTGGTCAGCGACGACCGCGCCCTGTCCTACACCTTCGTCGAGGCGCTCTTCGTGACCCAGATGCTCGACGACGCGCCCGCCGGCGTCGACGACCCCGACGGCTTCGCCGTGGGCGTGTCCGCGGCGATCCTCGACGACTTCTTCGTGACCGCCGGCGGCTCGCGCACCCAGACCGACGTGTTCGGCGGCGAGGTCGACTACGACGACGTGGGCTTCACGCTGGGGGCGCACACCCCGGCCGGCAACGGGCTCGACGCGTTCGTCGAGGTGGGCTGGAGCTGGGTCGAGGCCGACGGGCCGGGCGCGTTCGACGCCGAGGACGACGGCCTCGTCGCCGGCGCCGGCCTGCGTTACCGCGCCAACTTCACCTGGGAGGCCCTCGGCGCGGTCGGCTACGAGGACGTGGGCGACGAGGACGGCCTCTCGTTCACCGCGGGTCTGGTCGCCCACGTGTCGGCTCGCGCGTCCATCGTCGGCACCTACACCTTCGGCGAGGACGCCGACGCCTGGGGCGTGGGCCTGCGCGTCGACCTCTGAGCCGCGCGGCGGCGCCAGGGGCTCAGCCCAACAGCGCTTCGGCGTGCGCGCAGGCGCACTCGCCCAGCGCGTCGAGGTCGTAGCCGCCCTCGAGCACGCTCGCGACGCGGCCGCCCGTGCTCGGGCGCGCGACCTCGAGCGCGCGGCGCGTCAGCTCGAAGTAGGTGTGCGCGTCGAGCTCGCACGCGGCCAGCGGGTCGGCCGCGTGGCCGTCGAACCCCGCGCTGAACAGGAGCAGGTCGGGCGCGAAGGCCGCGAGCGCCGGCGCGACCTCGCGTTCGAAGGCGGCGAGCCAGTCCGCGTCGTTCGAGCCGGGCGCCAGCGGACGGTTGAGCGTGGCGCCGATCCCCGCGCCGCGGCCGCGCTCGTCGGCGGCGCCGGTGCCGGGGAAGCACGCGCCCTGGTGCAGGCTCGCGTAGAAGACGTCGGCGCGCGCCTCGAAGATCGCCTGCGTGCCGTTGCCGTGGTGCACGTCGAAGTCGAACACGAAGACGCGTTCGGCGCGCCCGCTCGCGATCGCGTCCTGCGCCGCGGCGGCGACGCCGTTCACGAGGCAGAAGCCCATCGCGCGATCGGACTCGGCGTGGTGCCCCGGCGGACGGCAGGCCGCGAAGGCGGCGGACGCGCGACCGTCGAGCACCGCGCGCGTCGCCAGGACGGCGGCGCCGGCCGCGCGCCGCGCGACCTCGAACGACGCGGTCGTGGCGAAGGTGTCGGGATCGATCCACCCGCCCCCGCGCGCGCAGTGGCGCTCGAGGGCGTCGAGGAAGGCGCCGGGATGCACGGCCTCGAGCTGCGCGCGCTCGGCGGCGGGCGCGCCCGCGAAGGCGAGTCGGTCCGCGAAGGCGGAGCGGCGCAGCGCGGCCTCGACGGCGCGCGTGCGCTCGGGCCGCTCGGCGTGGGGGACCGGCCGTCCGCCGTCGGTGGCGCGGTGTTCGGCGTCGGCGGGGTCCAGGAGGACGAGGAGGGGGGCGTCGGTGGGGTTCACGGGGCGAGAAGGTAGCTCCCCGCGGCAACTGCGAAGAATCCGTGCGGCCCTAACCCCTTGCCCGCGCGGCGCCCGACCGCGCGATTCCTCGCTCGACGGTGCTCGCGGCGAGGCCGGGATAGCTTTCGTTGAAGGTCGAAGACGGCGCCTCGAGGGGGAGGCCCGCCACGCACCTTCGCCAGCGGCTCCGGAACTTCGGCCGGAGCAGCGTCCTGGGGAGGACGCGCGCTGGAGCCGACTCGACCGGGACCTTCGGCCCGGTCACCGATCTGGGGGGATCACACCGGTGCACACCACGCTCACGCAGCCGTCGCTTCGACGCATGTTCGCTCTGACCGCCACCGCCGCGGTCCTCCTCGCCGCCACGGCGAACGCGCAGTCCACCGTGCGGCCCGTGCCTCGCATCGCCAAGCCGCTCGACTGGAACGCCGGCGGCATCGCCGCGCCGGTCGCCGAGGCGCCGCGCTTCGATCCGCTCCTGACGCGCTACGAGCGCCTCGCCGCGACGCACGAGTTCGAGAACGCCCGCCGCGTGGAGGTCGAGGCCTTCGGGCAGATGCTGCCCGGCGCGTCGCTCGAGACCGGCGGTGGCGAGGTGGAGACCGCGCGCTTCGGTTGGCGCGCTCGCCTGCTCCAGGAGATGGACAGCGGCGCGACGCTCGGCTTCGCGCTCGAGAACGAAGCCTCCTTCTACGACTTCGGTCTGTCGAACCCCCTCGTCGGCACCGACACCGATCCGTTCAACGACGTCTACCTGACCCGTCTGGCGTCGACCTACTACGGCCAGCTCAGCACCGAGCTCGCCTACTTCGGCGGCGCAGAGATCGTCCTCGCCGGTGAGCCGGACGCCGGCCTCGAAGCGAGCACGACCTTCGGCGCGACGACCGGCTTCGCCTACCGCGCCCACGAGGACCTCGAGGTGACGGTCGGCCTGTTCGCCTACTCGCGACTCGAGGACGACGCGGTGCTCCTGCCCTTCATCGGGCTCGCCTGGCGCATCACCGACGGTCTCGAACTGAATGCCGAGGGCAACCGCGTCGCGCTCGACGCCGAGCTCACCGACGCGGTCGACCTCGAGCTGTACGCCACCTACGACCAGCGCCAGTTCCGTCTCGAGGACGGCGGCGGCCTGGAGAGCCCGGCGCTGCGCGACGAGCAGATCGACATCGGCGCGACCTTCGGCATCGCGCTGACCGAGGCCGCGCGCCTCGAGATCGGCGCCGGGTACACGACCTGGCGCGAACTGACCGTGCTGAACGACGGCGCGGCGCTCGGCGAGGTCGAGCTGGACCCGCAGCCCTTCGCCACGCTCGGCCTGTCGGTGACGCTCTGAGCACCGACGCCACCTGAACGAACACTCTCCGTCCCGAGAGCTCGATGAGCCCCCCACCTCGAGGCTTCGGCCTCGGCTCACCACCCGGCGGATCGCCCCCCGATCCACCATGGTCCCCTGCGAACCCTCGCGCCGTTCACGGTGCGGGGGTTCGTTCTTGTGGGGGGAGCGAGCTGTGATCCTCCCAAGGAGACCATCGCCTCGGGACCATCGCCTCGGGTCGACGACCGTCGCCTAACCCTGGTCCTGCCAGCGCCATCCCTGCCGGCGCGCCATCCACAGGAACGTCCGCACCAGGATCGACAGGTCGGTGCGCGGCGAGAAGCGCTCCAGGTACTCCATGCACAGCGCGTGCTTGCGCGCGTAGCCCTCCACGCTGCGGCCCACGTAGCCCTGCGTGATCTGCGGGTACCCGGTGATGCCGGGGCGCACGGCGAGGCGCTCGGTGAAGCGCGGCACGCGCGCGGCGGCCCACGCCTCGATCTCGACCATCTCCGGTCGCGGGCCGATGATGCTCATGTCGCCCATCAGCACGTTGAGCAGCTGCGGGAGCTCGTCGAGGTGCGAGTTGCGCAGGAAGCGCCCGAAGCGCGTGACGCGCAGCGCGTCGCCGTCGCCGCTCCACGACTCGAACGACGACGACTTCACGGACTTCATCGTCCGGAACTTGTGGATGCGGAACACGCGCCCGCGATGGCCCACGCGCTCCTGGCTGAACAGGATCTGGCGCGGGTCGCCGAACACGACGAGGTTCACGAGCGCGATCGGGATCGCGAGCGCCAGCGCGAACGGCAGCACGGCGAGCACGAGCAGTGCCTGCGCCGCCGGTCGTCCGACGCGCGCGTAGACCCCGCGCGGCTCGAGGGCCGACCAGTCGACCGTCTCCGTCGAGGGCACCGTGCGCGCGCGATCCACCTCGGCCGGCGCGGTGGCGACGGCGGCGTCCACGCTCGGGTCGATGCGCAACAGATCGGGGGCGGTGAGGGCTTCGGTGCGCGAGCGGATCGTTTCCGAGGCGGAGCGGCTCATGGGGGCGGGCCGGTGGAGGGGGACGGGCGGACGAGCCGGCGCGGGCGGGCGCCGTCCTCTCGGGATCGGATCCGCGCCGTTCGCGAGTGAGGGCAAAGATGTGAAACAGCCTTCCGCGCTCCTCCCGGTCCACACCTGGGACCGCGCGACGGGGCCGCTCCACCTCGGCGACGGGCCGGCCGATCTCAACCGACGACCGTTCCGCCCCTCCCGTCCATCGAGCCCCGAGCCGCCACGCCCACCTCGTGCAGCAGCCCACCGTCATCCTCGGCCTCAACGCCTTCCACGGCGACTCGTCCGCCGCCCTCCTCGTCGACGGAGTCGTCGTCGCCGCCGCCGAGGAGGAGCGCTTCCGCCGCATCAAGCACTGGGCCGGTCTGCCCGTCGAGGCCGCGCGCGCCTGCCTCGAGTTCGCCGGCATCGAGCCCGGTCAGGTCCAGCACGTCGCGATCAACCGCGACCCGAGCGCCAACCTGTTCGGGAAGCTGTGGTTCACCGCGAGCCACCCGAGCCTGTGGAAGAAGGCGCTCGAGCGGCGTCGCAACGCGTCCGCGGTCGGCTCGGTCGTCGAGCAGCTCGCCGACGGCCTCGGCGTGGCGCGCCACCAGTTCCAGCCGCGCTTCCACTCGATCGAACACCACCGCGCGCACCTGGCGAGCGCCTTCCACGTGTCGCCGTACCACCGCGCGGCCGTGGCGTCGATCGACGGCTTCGGCGACTTCTCCAGCTCGATGCTCGCGCACGGCGTCGGCCGCGACGTGGTGCCGCTCGCGCGCGTCGGCTTCCCGCACTCGCTCGGCCTGTTCTACCTCGCGCTCACGCAGTACCTGGGCTTCGCGAAGTACGGGGACGAGTACAAGGTCATGGGCATGACCGCCTACGGCGAGCCGCGCTTCGTCGACGAGGTCTCACAGCTCGTGCGGGCCAAGGGCATGGGCTTCGAACTCGACACCTCCTACTTCACCCACGTGAAGGGCGGTGTCCCGATGACCTGGGAGGGCGGCGAGCCGGTCGTCGGCCGCGCCTTCTCGAGCAAGCTCGAGGACCTGCTCGGTCCGGCCCGCCGCAAGGGCGACGAGCTGACCCAGCGCCACCGCGACATCGCGGCGTCCGCCCAGGAGGTCTACGAACGCATCGTCTTCGAGATGTTCGAGCGCCTCGCCCACGAGACGGGCGAGAAGAAGCTGTGCCTCGCGGGCGGCTGCGGCATGAACAGCCTCGCCAACGGCAAGATCACCGACCGCACGCCGTTCGAGGAGGTCTGGGTCCAGGCCGCCGCCGGCGACGCGGGTGGGGCGATCGGGGCCGCGACCTCGGTGTGGTGCGACGTGCTCGGGCGCGACCGCACCGGCTACATGGAACACGCTTATCTCGGGCCCTCCTACCCGCAGAGCGAGCTCGACGCGTGCCTCGACCGCGCGTCGGAGGAGGTCGAGGGCGCCGACTGCGAGCGCACGACGATCACCGACGAGCAGGAGCTGTGCGACCGCGTCGCGCGCCACATCGCCGCCGGCCACGTGGTCGGTTGGTACCAGGGGCGCAGCGAGTGGGGGCCGCGTGCGCTCGGCAACCGCTCGATCGTCGGCGACCCGCGTCGCGGCGACATGAAGGACATCCTCAACCTCAAGATCAAGCGCCGCGAGTCGTTCCGGCCCTTCGCGCCGTCCGTGCTCGAGGAGAAGGTCGCCGACTGGTTCGAGCGCCCGCAGGCCGTGCCGTTCATGTCGATGGTGCTCCCGATCGTCGAGGAGCGCCGCGAGTTCATCCCGGCGGTCACCCACGCCGACGGGACCGGTCGCCTGCAGACCGTCAGCGAGCGCACGAACGCGCGCTACCACCGCCTCATCCGCTCGTTCGAGGCGCTGACCGGCGTCCCGATGATCCTCAACACCTCGTTCAACGAGAACGAGCCGGTCGTCCAACGCCCCGAGGAAGCCCTGGCCTGCTTCCTGCGTACGAAGATGGACGTGCTCGTGCTCGGCGACACCGTGCTGGAGCGGACCGCGCTGCCGGCGCGGCTCGACACGCCCGTCGACGGGGTGCCGGCGCCCATGCCGTCGCCGTCGTTCGAGCGCAGCGACGCGGCCTGAGCCGCGCTTCGAACGCCGCCCGGAATCGCAGGAGCCCGGACCGCCATCTCGGCGGTTCGGGCTCCTCTCGCGTTCGAGGTTCGGCGCCGTCCGGCGCTCGAGCTCAGTCGCGGCCGGAGAGCGACATGAGCAGCTGCAGCACGTACCAGAACATCAGCGCGACCGCCGCGAAGAGCGCCAGCGACGCCGCCACGTGCATGTCCGTGCGGTAGTGGTGCAGGACGTTCGAGGTGCTGTAGAGGATGTAGCCGGCGGCGAGGACGATCATCACGCCCGAGAAGGCCAGCGTCGGCAGCGAGAAGCCGAAGACGATGGCGCCCACGATGAGGCCGATGGCCGCGAAGGAGCCGATCGCCAGGTACTTGCCGAGGCCCTGGAAGTCGGCCTTGCTGATGAAGACGTAGGCGGTGAGGCCACCGAAGACGACGAGCGTGATGAGGCCGGCGGCCGGGATGATCCCGGGGTCCGCGTAGTTCGCCGCGATGAACAGGAGCGGCGTGAAGATGAACGCCTCGGCGACGACGTAGAGCCCGAGCGCGGCGTACTGCACCGGCGGCGCGGCACCCGAGCTCGCCATGCGGTTCGCGACGAAGCCGACGGCCATGAAGCCGCCGAGGAGCAGCAGCCAGTTGAACTGGCCGGTGCCGATCCACTGGGTCATCGCCGGGCCGATGGTGTTGACCAGGACGGCGCAGACGGCGGCGAACGCGAAGATGGCGCCGGTCAGGTGCGCGTAGGTGCGGCGGATGAAGGCCGCGCGCTCGTCGACGGCGGCTTCGACGGCCAGCGGCGCGTCGTAGGGGTTGGCGTGGGTCTGGGTGTCCATGTGCGAGGTCGGGCGTGGAGGGAGCGGACGCGCCGGGATGGGGGCGCTGACCGCCGGGAGGGTACTCGACCCGGAAGAAGTTGCCCGATCCGCGCTCCGGGTACCGCGTCGGGGACCAGAGGTGCAACGGCGAAGTGCGGCGCTGGAGGACCCGGGGCTCGCGCGCCGATCCGCTGGTTCCGGACCGCTGCGGTCCCCGCGATCCAACGACCCGACGCGACCTTCCCCGCGACCCCGAGCGCCACCACGACGCCGTGAACAGCACCAACGACGCCTCTTCGAAGAGCTCCTCCTTCCCCACGCCCGCCAACGGTCGCGGTCGCCACGCCGTGGTCACCGGAGCCGGTGGCTTCATCGGTGGCCACCTGGTCAAGGCGCTGTTCGAGCGCGGCTACGAGTCGGTGCGCGCCGTCGACAAGAAGCCGTTCGCGCAGTGGTACCAGTTCGACGAGCGGGCGGAGAACCTCGTACTCGACCTCGAGGGCAAGGAGGCGTGCGAGCGCTCGGTCGAGGGCGTCACCGACGTCTTCAACCTGGCCGCCGACATGGGCGGCATGGGCTTCATCGAGAACAACAAGGCGCTGTGCATGCTCAGCGTCCTGATCAACACGCACTTGCTGATGGCCGCGAAGGACGCGGGCGTCCAGCGCTTCTTCTACTCGTCGTCGGCGTGCGTCTACAACGCCGACAAGCAGACGGACGCGGCCGTGACCGCGCTCGTCGAGTCCGACGCCTACCCGGCGATGGCCGAGGACGGGTACGGCTGGGAGAAGCTCTTCAGCGAGCGGATGTGCCGCCACTTCCGCGAGGACTTCGGCATGAAGACCACGGTGGCGCGCTTCCACAACGTCTACGGCCCGCACGGCACCTGGGACGGTGGCCGCGAGAAGGCGCCGGCCGCGATGTGCCGCAAGGTGCTCGAGGCGCAGATGTCCGGCGATCTGTCGATCAACATCTGGGGCGACGGCGAGCAGACCCGCTCGTTCATGTACATCGACGACTGCATCGAGGGCATCCTGCGCATCCACGACGGCCACTTCGTCGACCCGATCAACCTGGGCTCGAGCGAGCTCGTCTCCATCAACCAGCTGGTCGACGTCGTCGAGGACATCGCCAGCGTGAAGCTCGAGCGCGACTACGACCTGTCGGCGCCCAAGGGCGTCCGCGGACGCAACAGCGACAACACGCTGATCCTCGAGGAGTTCGGCTGGGAGCCGCGCACCTCGCTGCGCGACGGCATGGCTCGCACCTTCGCGTGGATCCGCGGCGAGATGCTCCAGCGCAACATCGATCGCGTGCAGCCGGCGCTGCCGTTCCCGAGCGCGACGACGGAGGCTTCGAGCGAGAGCGAGAACGCGAGCGTCGCCTCGGTCGACGCCTACCTGGCGTCCGAGCCGAAGGCCGGCGACTTCCCCGGCAGCGATCCGCGCTGGAAGGGCCTGCGCGACTCGGCCTGATCCACGACGCCCGCTCGACGGAAACCGCTCGACGACCCCCGACCGCCGGCGGCGCGCCGGACCCTCGCTCCCTTGGCCACCTTCACCTTCGTCAACCAGTACTACTGGCCCGACGTGGCCAGCACCGGCCAGCACCTCGCCGACCTGTGCGAGGCGCTGGTCGCGCGCGGCCATCGCGTGCGCGTCATCTGCTCGCGCGGTCGGTATCTCGAGGGCAAGGGTGAAGCACCCGCGTTCGAGATCCACCGGGGCGTGGAGATCGTGCGCATCCCGGCCTCGAGCAACGGCAAGAACGGCTCGCTCTGGCGCCGCGCACTCGACTACCTCAGCTTCCACCTCCTGTTGGCGCGTGCGGTCCTGTCGGGGCCGCGTCCCGACGCGCTCGTCACCCTGACCACGCCGCCGTTGCTCGGTGTGTGGGGACGCGTCGCGCAGGTCCTGCGCCGCACGAAGCACGTGCACTGGGTGATGGACTTGCACCCGGACGCCGAGTTCGAGCTCGGGATGCTGAAGCGCACCTCGTTGCTCGGTCGCTTCCTCGCGTTCGCCTGCGCGCACCCGATGCGGACCGCGACGAAGAACGTGGTCCTGGGGCCGTACCAGGGACAGCGCCTCGTCGCGCGACGCGTGTCGCCGGCGCGCATCGCCGAGATCCCCGTCTGGAGCTCGGCCGACGAGGTCTCGCCGATCGACCATCGCTTCAACCCGCTGCGGACCGAGCTGGGTTGGGACGGCAAGTTCGTCGTCCTGTACTCGGGCAACGCCGGGCTGGTCCACCGCTTCGACGAGCTGTGCCACGCGATGCGCGTTCTCGAGCGGCGCGCGCCCGGCGTGCGCTTCGCCTTCGTCGGCGGCGGTCCGCGCCGCGCGGAGATCGAGGCCTTCGCGGCCGAGCACGAGCTGGCGAACGTCGAGTTCCACGGCTACCTGCCGCGCGAGGCGCTGAAGCACTCGCTCCCTGCCGGCGACGTCCACTTCATGTCGCTCGAGCCGGCGCAGACCGGCGTCGCCGTCCCTGGCAAGCTCTACGGCATCCTCGCCGCCGGGCGTCCGGTCCTGTTCGTCGGCGCCGAGCGCTGCGAGTCGGCCGACACCGTGCGCGACGCGGAGGCCGGCCTGTGCTTCGAGCCCGGTGCGGGCGACGCGCTCGCCGACGCGATCGAATCGCTCGCGCTCGACGCGGCGCAGGGCGGCACGCGCGCGGCCGACATGGGGCGTCGCGCCCGCGCGGTCTTCCTCGAGCGCTTCGAGCGCGAGGTCTGCTGCGAGCAGTGGGTCGAGTTGCTCGAGGAGGCGGCCGGCGTCGCGCCGAGCGGCGCCTTGGCGGAGACCCGCGCCGAGCGACGCCGCGCGGCCTGATTCGACACCCCGGCTGCGCTCGTTCGGAGCGGCGGCCGGAACGACGCGGGCCCCGCTCGACGCTGGTGGTCGAGCGGGGCCCGCGCGGTCGCGCGCGTCGCGCGTCAGGGACCGACGACGGCGACGACGCCGTTCGTCAGGTCGAGGCTCGACCCGTTCACCACGCCCGCCTGCAGGAACAACGGGACGCCGACGAGCGCCGGGGCGTTGGGGATCAGCGCGGACCAGGACACGTCGCCGCCGCCGTCGGCGAGCACGGCCCCGAGGACCTCGACCGGCTGCACGAGTTGGATCCCGTTCGGCGTCGGCACGTGCGTTGGCAACAGGCCCCAGGCGATGAACGCCGGCGCGAACGGCGCGACGCCCTCGATGTCGAGCGTGAGGGGCGTGCCGATCGC
>Ga0180436_10001446_pt1 | contig 23168 bp, 23 predicted proteins | sample SS_ome_2_FD_132434 | JGI IMG/M metagenome (GOLD analysis project Ga0180436, IMG submission 132434) | Hypersaline lake sediment archaeal communities from the Salton Sea, California, USA - SS_3_S_2 metaG | ecosystem: Environmental > Aquatic > Non-marine Saline and Alkaline > Hypersaline >... | reverse complement strand
TACGGCCCGCCGGCCTGGGCCTGGGCAGAATCCAGGCCGTGTGTGCGTAGACCTCTTCTCAGGGTACTCGGGTGACGGGAACACCCGAGTAGCGCACAGGGACGTCTTGAGCGTGCCCGGAGAAGAGGTCTACGCATGCGCGGCCGGGTTGCGAAGAGCTCGGCAGCGATCGCGGGCAAGCCCCCTCCCACGGGCGTCCCGCGGCGGCGTTCAGGGGCCGCCGTCCGGCAGGGGCAGTTCGTCGAGCACCTGGTCCAGCGGCACCGGCTTCCAGTTCGCGCTGGCCAGCAACCAGTCGTCGCCCTCCAGCCGCCAGTGCGTCTCGAAGTCGAACACCTGGCCGCTGTCCGGTATCCAGCCCGGGCCACCGGTGACCAATGCGCGGAACCCGGCTGTGGCGGTGCCGGGCCCGGTCTCGGCCACGGCGATGGGGAACAGCTGGCCCTGCAGTCTCTCGTAGCGATTCAACTGGAACACCACCAGGGCACGAACCTGGTCGCGGTTCATGCGGCCGTCCTGGGCGGTAAAATCCTCGGCGATGTGTTCCATGAAGGCGCGGCGTTCGCCGCCCTCGATCTTCGCTTCCATTTCACGAATGGCGTGGATCACGCGCTGCTCCACGGTCAGCGGCTGGCTGCAGGACGCGACCAGGATGAGCAACAGGAGGGAAACGACCCGGGCGGTCACTCGCTTGGCGTGAGTTCGTCTTCGAGCAGGCGCGAGGCGATGATCACGAAATCGTGTTCGGTGACGATGCCGACGAGCTTGTCCTCGCGGACCACCGGCAGGCAGGCCAGGCCTTTTTCGCGCATGAGGCGGATCGCGTCCACGGTCGGGGTGTCGGGCGTTACGGTGAGCGGCTCTTTGTCCATGATTTCGCCCACCGTCAGCTTCTCTTCGCCCCCGACTCTGCCCTGCGCGAACAGCCGCAGCAGGCAGCGGTGTGAGACCAGGCCGACCAGACGCCCCTCGGCATCCTCGACGGGCACGTGCCGCACGTGGCGCCAGTCCATCAGGGAAGCCGCGAAGTCCACGATGTCGTCCGGCCGCACGGTGTACAGGTCGTGGGTCATGAACTGGCCGATCTTGCGGTAGCTGTCGCGCCAGTCCTGCTCCGGCCGGTACTCGGCCAGTTTCCACTCGCTGATCGGCTGGCCGCTGCTCTGCTGCTCCACCATCGAGGCCACGACGCAGCGCAGGCGCTGATCGGCGGTGCCCTGCCCCTGCATGGTCTCCAGAGATTCCAGAGCCCAGCGGGCCCCCGTTCGCCGGTGGGTCACGCGGTCGTGCAGCACGCCGAGGTAGCGGTCGATGTCGTCGCGGTCGATGCCGGATTCCTCCAGGCCCTCCCGTGCGAGCGGCAACAACTGCTCCAGCACGAGTTGCTTGGCCGGCAGGTGGGTGTCGTTGAACCAGTTCATCTGGGCCCGGATACCATCGCGGGCGGCCGCCAGGAAATTCGATTTCACGTCGGCGAAGGTCAGCAGTTCGCGCACGTCCTTAACCTGCTCGATCATGCCGGCCATCATGCCGAAGAAGAACGCCGCGTTGGCGACCTCGTCCAGCACCGTCGGCCCCGAGGGAATGACCCGGTTTTCGATGCGCAGGTGCGGCACGTTGTCTTTCACGCCGTAGCAGGGCCGGTTCCAGCGGTACACGGTGCCGTTGTGCAGCCTGAGGGCATTCAGCGCCGGGATCACCCCGCGCTCCAGCATGCCGAGCGGGTCTTCCTCGGTATCGGTGGTCAGCACCGTGCGGAAGCGTGCGATGTCTTCCTTGAAAATCTCGGTGACGGATTCCTCGATCCAGCGATCGCCGAAATGCACGCGGGGCATCAGCCCGCGTTCCTGCTGCAGGTTGGAGCGCGTGTCGATGGAATACTCGAACACCGCGATGCGGGTCTCGTGCCACAGGCGTTTACCCAGCAGGATCGGCGAGTTGACCGCCGCCGCCAGCAAGGGTGCGGTGATCACCTGCGCGATGTTGTAATTCTTGGCGAAGTTCTCCGGGCTGACCTGGAAGTGGACCTGGAAACTGGTGTTGCAGGCCTCGAGCATCACGTTGTCGTGCTTGACCGAGAGCTGGTCGATGCCGTTGATCGTGAACTCGAAATCCTTGCCGCGCATCCGGCAGATGGCTTCGTTCAACGCGTAGTAGCGCTCCGTGGGCACCATCGATTCCAGTCCGAGGTTGCCCTTGGTCAGGGTGGGCAGGATGCCGACCAGGGCGATTTCGCAATCGAAGCGGGCGGCCGTTTCGCGCGCCTTGCGATAGATCTCCTGGAGCTCGGACTCCATCTCGCGCAGGCAATTGCCGCCGAGGCGGTGCGGCGAGAGGTTCGCTTCCAGGTTGAACAGGCCCAGTTCGTGGGTGAAGCGCTCGTCGTCGATCGCTTCCAGGATGTCCAATGCGCGCAGGGCGGGCTTGTGCGCGTGGTCGACCAGGAACATCTCCTGCTCGGCCCCGATCCGCCGCACGCCGGATTCAACCAGGCCCTTTTCCAGCATGCGCTCGAGGGTGTGAACCTCCAGCAACAAGGAGCGCATGAACGCCTGGCTGGTCGCCTCGTCGTTGAGTAGCTTGACGTTTTGTTCACCCATCAGGCGGTGCCCCGTTGACCCGAACCGCTTTCGGCCCCGAAATGATAGCAGTTGTTCGGACGCTCTGCCTCGGCGCCGGTTCGGTTTCCATTTGCGTTACGATGGGACTTCCCGGTCCGCGATCCGGGTCTATAATGGCCCTTATCGCAACTACCGAACGACAGATTGGCGAGGAGAAAGCATGGAAAAACCCTGGTTGAGCCGTTACCCCGAAGGCGTACCCGCCGAGATCGACCTGAGCGGATACAACTCGATCCTGGACATCTACCAGGAGAGCCTGGAAAAATTCCGCGATCGCCCGGCCTACATGAATTTCGGCAAGGAAATCACCTTCAATGACTGGGACCGGCTCAGCCGGGATTTCGGCGCATACCTGCAATCGCTCGGTTTGCAGAAAGGCGACCGCATCGCCCTGATGATGCCCAACATCATGCAGTACCCCGTGGCCATCATGGGCGCCCTGCGCGCCGGACTGATCGTGGTGAACACCAACCCGATGTATACAGCCCGCGAACTCAGGCACCAACTGACGGATAGCGGCGCCAAGGCCATCGTGGTCGTGGAGAACTTTGCCGACGTGCTGGAAAAAGTGCGCGACGACGTGCCGGTGGAGCACGTGATCACCACCCGCGTCGGCGATCTGCTCGGTTTCCCCAAGGGCGCACTGATCAACTTCGTGCTGAAGCACGTGAAAAAGGCCATACCGCCGTTCAATCTCCCCGGCGCGGTTCCGTTCAACGACGCACTGCACGAGGGCGGCAGGCACGAGTTGGCCAAGGTGGAATACGAACTCGAAGACATCGCCTTCCTCCAGTACACGGGCGGAACCACCGGCGTCGCCAAGGGCGCGATGCTGACGCACCGCAATATGGTCGCGAACATGTTGCAGGCCAAGGAGTGGATGGTTTCCACCGGCCTGGGCACGGACCACGAGTATGTCATCTCCGCGCTGCCGCTCTATCACATCTTCGCCCTGACAGCGAACTGCTTCGCCTTCATGTTGATGGGCGGAACGAACGTTTTGATCACGAACCCGCGCGACATGCCGGGATTCGTCAAGGAACTGTCGAAAGTTCCGTTTTCGATGGTCCCCGGCGTGAACACCCTGTTCAACGGCCTGCTGCACACGCCAGGCTTCGCGGACCTGGACTTCAGTCACCTCAAGGGCGCACTGGGGGGCGGAATGGCCGTTCAGCGGGCCGTCGCCGAACGCTGGAAGGAAGTGACGGGAACGTCCCTGGTCGAGGCCTACGGCCTGACCGAAACCTCCCCGGCGGCTTGCATCAACCCGATGGACATCGAGGAATTCAATGGCTGTATCGGCCTGCCGATCTCTTCGACCGAGGGCGGCATCATGGACGACGAGGGCAAGTTGCTGCCGCAGGGCGAGGTCGGTGAGCTGGTCATTCGTGGCCCCCAGGTCATGAAGGGCTACTGGCAGCGGCCAGAGGAGACCGCCAAGGTCATCACCGAGGACGGGTGGCTGCGCACCGGGGACGTCGCGATGATGACGCCCGACGGTTTCTTCAAGATCGTAGACCGCAAGAAGGACATGATCCTGGTGAGCGGTTTCAACGTGTTCCCCAACGAGATCGAGGACGTCGTCGCGCATCACCCCAAGGTCCTCGAAGTCGCCGTTATCGGGGTGCCCGACGACAAGTCGACCGAGGCGGTGAAGTTGTTCGTGGTCAAGAAGGACGATTCGCTGACCGAGGAAGAGTTGCGTGCGTTCTGCAAGGAGGAACTGACCGGGTACAAGCGTCCGCGGCACATCGAGTTCCGCGACGAGCTGCCCAAGTCGAACGTCGGCAAGATCCTGCGCCGCGAACTGCGCGACGAGGAACTGGCGAAGCTCGGCTGACCTGCAGGGGGGGCGTAAGTCGCGACGAAAAGGACCGCCCTCTGGCGGTCCTTTTCAATTCCAGCACGTTTGGTCGCCGCTTACGCGCCTCCTGCGGTGAAGAACTGCTCAATCCCGTTTGCGGCGCCGCAATGTCTGGCCGTGCACGACGTGCTGCTCGCCGAAGCGCTCGTTGATGCGGTCGAGCACGGCGTCGACCCGCCGGCCGGGGCTCGCGCTGTCGCCGTCTCCCGGGTCGTGCGCGTCTTCCGGATCTTCTTCCAGCGCGCTCACGCCGACGCCCAGTAGTCGCACGGCCACCTTCGGGTGCGCCGTGCGCCAGCGCTCGAACAGCGCGCGGGCCAGCCGGTAAAGGGTCTGCGTGCCGGAAGACGGCGCGACCATCGTGCGGCTGCGCGTCACCGTCCTGAACGCATCGTCCCGGATCTTGACGGTCACGGTGCGGGCCAGCAATCGCTTCGAGCGCAGCCGGCGGGCGACCTGCTCCGTTTGGCGCTGCAGCTCGGCCAGCAGCTCGTCACGGTCGCCCAGCGAGACGTCGAAGGTTTCCTCCCTGCTGATGGATTTGTCGGCCCTGGCCGGCACCACCGGGCGGTCGTCCTCACCGCGCGCGAGTTGCCGGAAATGTTCCGTCCGCTTGCCCAGCACGGGCGCCAGCAGCGCCGGGTCGGCGCGGCGCAGTTGCCCCACGGTCAGGATCCCGATGTGCCGCAAGCGCGGCGCCGTGCGCTTGCCGATGCCCCACAGGCGCGCAACCGGCATCGGGTCGAGGAAGTCCTGCACGTGGGTCGCCTCGACGACGAACAGGCCGTCCGGCTTGCGCGCGTCGGAGGCCAGCTTGGCCAGAAACTTGTTGTGCGCCACGCCCACCGAGGCGGTCAGCCCGGTGCGCTCCCGGATACGGGCTTTCACCTGCTTCGCCATTTCGCGAGGGGTCCCGAACAGGCGGATACTGCCGGTCACGTCGAGAAAGGCCTCGTCCAGGCTCAGACCCTCTACCAGCGGTGTGAACTCGCGGAACACGGCGAATACCTCGGTGGAGACTTCCCGGTAGCGTCCGCCCCGTGGACGGATGAAGGCGGCGTGTGGGCACAGGCGGCGCGCGCGCCCCATCGGCATGGCGGAATACACGCCGAAACGGCGCGCCTCGTAGCTGGCAGCGGCCACCACCCCGCGCGGCCCGAGCCCGCCGACGATCACGGGACGGCCGGCCAGTGATGGGTCGTCCAGCACCTCGACGGACGCGAAAAAAGCGTCCATGTCGACGTGTAGAATAGCCCGCCCGTTCACCGTCCGCTTTACCTCTTGCCCGCGCTCCAGCAGGCCATCATTATATCGGTATGAATTCTCAATTCCCGATACTCGACAGCCCCGCCCCCTACTTCAACCACGCGGCCGTGGGACCCTGGCCGCGGACGACGGCCGAGGCCGCCAGCGCCTTCGCGGACGAGAACATGCGCCACGGCTCGGCGCACTACATGGACTGGCTGAAACGCGAGGAGCGGTTACGGCGAAACCTGGCCCGCCTGACCGGCGCGTCTTCGGGCGACGACATCGCGCTGCTGAAGAACACGACCGAGGGTATTTGCCTGGTCGCGGCCGGACTGGACTGGCAGGCCGGCCAGAACGTCGTCCTGCCGGCCGACGAATTTCCGTCCAACCGACTGCCCTGGCTCGCGTTGGCCGGGCGCGGCGTGAGAGCCCGGGAAGTGGATATCCGCGCGGCCGGCGACGCCGAACAGGCCCTGCTCGACGCCATGGACCATGACACCCGGCTGCTGACGGTCAGTTCGGTGCAATGGACCGATGGTTTCCGACTGGACCTGGAACGGCTGGGGCGCGCCTGCCACGAGCGCGGCGTGCTGTTTTTCGTCGACGCCATCCAGCAACTGGGCGCGCTGCCGCTCGACGTCGAGGCCGCGCACATCGATTTCCTGGCGGCCGACGCGCACAAGTGGCTGCTCGGACCCGAGGGCATTGCCGTGTTCTACTGCCGCGAAGAGCGCCGTCCGGAACTCAGGCTCCAGCAGCACGGCTGGCACATGGTTGACCGCTTCTGGGACTTCGACCGGGACCAGTGGGAACCCTCCTCCACCGCGCTGAGATTCGAAGCAGGAACGCCGAATTCCATCGGCCAGGCCGCGCTGGACGCCTCGGTGAGCCTGTTCCTGCAAACGGGCATGGACGCCGTCTCGGCCCGCGTGCTCGACAACACGGCTCAGTTGATCGACGGGCTACAGGCCATGGGCGGGGTACGCGTTACCAGCCGCACCGACGACGAACGCCGCTCCGGCATCGTCGCCTTCACGCACGATCGTTTTGATCCGAACGAAATCTACCGAGGGCTGCAACGCCAGGGTGTGAGTTGCGCAATGCGCGGCGGCGCCGTGCGGCTGTCGCCGCACTACTACCAGGGAAAAAGGGAACTGGAGGCGTTCTTCCGCCTCCTGCATCACATCGTGTGAGTGCTCTTGTTGCTCTTCAGCATCGGCGCCAGGTGGGACTCGATCACGGTGCGCGCATGCGCCCCGTCCTGCGTGTCGGCGAACTGGACCCCGATACCGGCCTTGCGGTTTCCCGCGGCGCCCTGCGGCGTAATCCAGACCACCTTGCCGGGGATCGGCAGGCGTTCCTCGAACTCCATCACCGTCAACAGCAGAAATACCTCGTCACCCAGGCTGAACTTCTTGTTGCTGGGCACGAACAGGCCGCCGCCGCTGACGAACGGCATGTACGACCGGTACAACGCCTGCCGGTCCTTGATGGATAAAGAGAGAATTCCCTGTTGAGCCATGGTTCCTTCCTAGCGATTCAACCGCGACCATTGTATCAGCCAATCCTGGAGAAGTAAGTCCTCCCGGACCGGGGTGCTCGCCAGCCGCCGGTTGCGGTCCGCCTCGCGCTGTAATTCCGACAAGGCGCGCGCCGCGCTTCTGCGGCCCGTGACGGCCGCTCGCGTTGCGCGTGCCGCGCGCAGGGAAATCCACGACCAGAGACGCACGGGGTCGATGTCCTCCACGGCCGTGGGCGCCTCGGCCGGCGCGAGGCTGCCCCGCAGCACGGCGTCCAGCATGTTGTGGATCGCCGCGAAGGCATCCACGCCGCCGTCGTCCAGCAGGTCCAGCGCGCTCAGCGGACTGCCCGCCGCGGCCTCGAGCGCCAGCGCGGCCCGCTCCGGCGGCACGTCCGAACGCTCCGCCAGCCATTGCTGCGCGGCGGCTTTAGAGGGCAGGCGCACGCTGAGTTTCTGGCAACGGCTCCTGATCGTGGCGGGCAGCCGCGCCGGGTCGTGGCTGAGCAACAGGATGACCGCGTCGCCCGGCGGCTCTTCCAGGGTCTTCAGCAAGGCGTTGGCGGCATGGATGTTCATCGCTTCGACGGGGTGGATCAACGCGGCCTTGCGCGGGCTGATGGTGTTGGTGAGCGAGAGCGACGCGGTGAGACGGCGGACCTGGTGCACCAGCAGTTCGGTGCGCATCTTCCCGGTGTTCGGATTTTCCTCGAAGGTCACGACGTGCCCGTCCGGGTGCGCCCCGGTAGCCAGCAACTGGCATGAGCGGCATTTTCCGCAGGCGGGGTACACGCCTTCGATGCAGAGCACGCCGGCCATGATCCGCGCGGCCAGTTCGTCTTTACCGGTGCGCGCCGGCCCTTCCAGCAACAGCGCGTGGGCCAGCCGGCCCGTTTCGAGGCGTTTCGCGAAGGCGGTCTCGGCCTCTTCCAGCCAGGGGTAGTTCACGCGGTATTCCTGCCTTCGAGCGCCTGCTCGACCTGTGACCAGACCGAATCCTCGTCTTGCGTGGCATCGATGAGTACGAACCGCTCCGGGAACCGGGCCGCGCGGTCCAGGTAAGCTGCCCGCACGCGTTCGAAGAAGGCCAGGGTTTCGCTCTCGAAACGGTCCGATTCGCCGCGGCGCGCCGCGCGCTCGAGCCCGACGGCGACCGGCAGGTCGAACAGCAGGGTCAGGTCGGGCTGCAGGTCACCGTGGACCAGTCGCTCCAGCGTGGCGATGGGTTGCGCCGGGAGGCCGCGGCCGCCGCCCTGGTAAGCCCACGTGGCGTCGGTGAAACGGTCGCAAATCACCGTTTCGCCACGTTCCAGCGCCGGTCGAATGAGGTCGTCCAGGTGCTGGGCCCGAGAGGCGAACATCAGCAGCAATTCGGCCAGGCTGGAGAGCGCCACGTTGTCGTTGTCGAGCAGGATCTCCCGGAGCTTTTCGGCCAGGGCGGTCCCGCCGGGCTCACGGGTCTGGACCACCGTGTGGCCCCTTTCGTGCAGCCAGTTCGCGATGCGGGCGATCTGGGTCGTCTTGCCGGCGCCTTCGCCGCCTTCGACCGTGATGAACCACCCTTTGCTCATTGCTCCCTCTCCAGCAGGCGATCGACGGCCGCCTGGTGCTCGGCCAGTGTCCTGGAAAACGTGTGCCCGCCCCTCCCGTCCGCGACGAAGTACAGTTCCTCGCCGTCCGCGGGGTTGGCCGCGGCAAACAGGGACTTGCGCCCCGGCATCGCGATCGGCGTCGGCGGCAGGCCGTGCCGGGTGTAGGTATTGTACGGCGTGTCGGTGCGCAGGTCCCTGCGCCTGATGTCGCCGTCGAATGACGGCCCGATGCCGTAGATGACCGTCGGATCGGTTTGCAGACGCATGCCCTTTTGCAGGCGCCGCGTGAACACGCCCGCGATGCGGTCGCGCTCCGCGTCCACCGCCGTCTCCTTCTCGATGATGGAGGCGAGGATCAACAACTCGTAAGGCTCTTCGAGTGGCAGGTCCGGCATCCGTTGCGACCAGGCTTCGCCGAGGACCTCGTTCATACCGGCGTGAGCCCGCTGCAGGATGTCGCGGTCGCTGTCGCCACGGATGAAGCGATAGGTTTCCGGCAGAAACCAGCCTTCCGGGTGCGTCATCCCCTCGAACAGGACGCCGGGATCCCAGGCCCAGGGATCGGCAATATCGAGCTCGTGTTCCAGCACGGGATCGTTATCCAGGGCCTCGATCAGCTGGGCGAAGGTCCAGCCTTCGATCAGCGTTATTTCGTAGTGGATCACCCGGCCCTCTTCGAGTTGCCGCAACAACTGTGGCGGCGTGACCCCATGCTCGATGCGATACTCGCCGGCGCGGTAAACGGCGGGCTGCAGGCGCATCAGCAGCTTCCAGGGCCAGCCTGCCTGCGTGTGGCCGGCGTCGGACAGGCGGGAAACGATGGAGGCGCCACTGCTGCCGGGCGTCAGCTCGAACACGATCCCGCCCCGGGGGATGCTCAGCGGGGTCGCAAGGAACGCCTGGTAGTGCCGCCAGGCCAGCAGGGATAACCCGGCCGCCACCACCAGCAGCGCGGCCAGGATCAGTCCGGCGCGCTTCATTGCGTTGCCAGCCACGCCTGCACTTCGCGCGTGAGCGGGCCGATCGCGTACTCCCAGTGGTCGATGTGGGTCACCGGGTAAATCCCGTGCAGCACGTTGCACAGGAAGATCTCGTCGGCTTCCGGCAGCATGTCGAGGGTGACGCGCCGCTGTTCGCAACGATCGCGAAAAGCGGCCAGCAGGGCCGAGCGCATCACGCCGCGGATGCCGCAGCGGTCGAGCCGCGGGGTCAGGATGCGATCGCCGAAGACGAGGAAAATGTTCGACCGCACGGCGGAAATCACGTGGTCTTCGCGGTCGAGCAGGATGCCCTCGTGGATGCGGTCGTCGCTCCACTCGGCCCGCGCGCGCACCTGCTCCAGCCGGTTGAGGTGATTCAGCCCGGCCAGCTCGGGTTGGATCGCCAGTCGCAGTTTGCAGACGCGGGCGCGCACGCCGGTGATGTCGGGCTTGCCTTCGACCGGCGGCCAGGCGAACGCGCAAACGATCCGCGTGGGCCGCTCGACCGCGCGGGGCCGGAAACCGATGCCCGCCGGGCCGCGCGTCAGGATGATCTTGACCATGCACCGGCCCCGGCCGGCGGCCACCGTCTGGACTTCGCGCAGCAGGACGGCCTGCGGAACCGTGGGCAGGTCGAGACGCTCACAACCCACGGCGAGGCGGTCCATGTGCCCCTGCCAGAACCTCGGCTGGCCGTCGATCACCGCGATGGTTTCGAACAGGCCGTCTCCGTAATGCAACCCCCGGTCGGCTGCGCTGAGCTGATCGTTCAGTTCACCGTCAACCAGGCAGTCGATCATCTGTTGCATCCGTCGGTGTCAGCCGTCGTAGCGGCGGAAAACCAGGGTGCCGTTGGTGCCCCCGAAGCCGAACGAGTTCGACAGGGCGACCTCCACGGGCGCTTCGCGGGCGACGTTCGGCACGTAATCGAGGTCGCAGCCTTCGCCGGGCTCCTCGAGGTTGATGGTCGGGGGAATGACGCCGTCACGCATGGCCAGCACCGTGAACACGGCCTCGGCGCCACCCGCCGCGCCCAGCATGTGGCCGGTCATGGATTTGGTGGAGCTCACGGCCAGGCGGTAGGCGTGGTCGCCGAAAATCGTCTTGACCGCGTCGGACTCGGCGCGGTCCCCCAGCGGCGTGGAAGTGCCGTGGGCGTTGATGTAATCGACCTGATCCGGGTTGAGGCCGGCGTCGCGCAGGGCGACGTCCATGCAGCGGGCCGCGCCCTCGCCGTCCGCTGGCGGGGCCGTCATGTGGTACGCGTCGCCGCTCATGCCGAAGCCGGCCAGCTCGGCGATGATGTTGGCGCCGCGCGCACGGGCATGCTCCAGTTCTTCGAGCACCATGATGCCGGCGCCGTTGGCCAGCACGAAGCCGTCCCGCTCCCGGTCCCAGGGCCGGCTGGCGCCTTCCGGGTCGTCGTTGCGGGTGGACATGGCCTTGGCGGCGATGAAACCGGCCATGGCGGTGGGTGTCGTGCCGAACTCCGTTCCCCCCGCGACCATCACGTCGGCGTCGCCGTACTGGATCATGCGCGCCGCCAGGCCGATGTTGTGCGTCGACGTGGTGCACGCGGTGACGACGGCAATGTTGGGTCCCTTGAAGCCGTAGGTGATCGAGAGAACGCCGCTGACCATGTTGACGATCGAGCCGGGGATGTAGAACGGCGAAATGCGTCGCGGCCCCTTGTCGCGGTACGTGAGCATGGCCTCTTCGATCGAGGCGATGCCGCCGATGCCCGCGCCGACGGCCAGGCCCACGCGCTCGGTGTCGACGCCGTGGTCTGCCTCGAACAGGCCGGCCTCCTGCAGGGCTTCCTGCGCCGCCGCCAGGCCGTAGTGCATGAATACGTCGTAACGACGGGCTTCCTTGGCGGAGATGAAATCCGTGACGTCGAAATTCTTCACCTCGCCGGCGATGCGTGTCGCCAGGCCGGTGGCATCGATGACCGTGAGCGGACCGATACCGCTTTTGCCGTTGCACAGGGCTTCCCAGGTTTCGGGTACGGTATTGCCCAGTGGCGAAACCAGGCCCAGGCCGGTGACGACTACGCGACGGGATGACACGATGGGAACCTCTCAGATTTCGGTGTCAGAACGGAAAACGGCCGGCATGGGGCCGGCCGCTGTCATTGCATTGGTGCAAGACGTCAGACGTTGGCCGTGACGTAGTCGATCGCCTGCTGCACGCTGGTGATCTTCTCGGCTTCTTCATCCGGGATCTCACACTCGAATTCTTCTTCGAGCGCCATGACCAACTCGACGGTATCCAGGGAGTCGGCGCCGAGGTCGTCGACAAACGACGCGCTGGGCGTCACTTCGTCTTCCTTGACTCCAAGCTGTTCGACAACGATCTTCTTCACGCGCTCTTCAATACTGCTCATTTTCAGTCCGTTCCTCTTTGGGGGGATTCAGTGCCGCAATTCTAGTTAAATTGTCCCCGTGATGCCAGTTTAAAAAACGTTAAGGTCGGCTCGCTCCATGGCTCAAGCCATGTACATGCCGCCGTTGATGTGCAACGTCTGGCCGGTAATGTAGCCGCCCTGATCGGAGGCCAGGAACAACACGGCCGCGGCGATATCGGTGGGCGCGCCGAGCCGCTGCAACGGGATGTCGCGCAGCAGTGCGTCGCGCTGCTGCTCGTCCAGGGCGCGGGTCATGTCGGTGTCGATGAAGCCAGGCGCCACCACGTTGACCGTGATGCCCCGCGATCCGATCTCGCGCGCCAGTGAGCGGGAAAAGCCCATCATGCCGGCCTTTGCGGCTGCGTAGTTGCTCTGGCCCGCGTTACCCATCGAGCCGACCACGGAGGCGATGCTGATGATCCGCCCGCCCCGCGCCTTCATCATGCCGCGCAGGCAGGCCTTGCTCAGCCGAAACACCGAACGCAGGTTGGTCTCGAGGATGACGTCCCAGTCCTCGTCTTTCATTCGCATCAGGATCTGGTCGCGGGTGATGCCGGCATTGTTGACCAGCACGGTGGGCGCTCCGAGATCGTCGGCCACGGCCTTGACCAGGGCTTCCGCCGCGCCTTCCTCGTTGACGTCGAGCACGTAGCCGCGGCTGGCCGGGTCGATGCCCGCCAGGCGCTCGCTGATGGCGTCCGCGCCCGCTTGTGACGTGGCGGTGCCTGCAACGGTCGCGCCGGCCTCGGCCAGCGTGTCGGCGATCGCGGCGCCGATGCCCCGGCTGGCGCCGGTGACGAGAGCGACCTTCCCTTCCAGTTTCAATTCCATCGTCAGCTCCAGTTTTCCAGTGAATTCCGCAGGGCTGTCGGGTCGACCCAGGCCGCCGTCTCGCAATCCCGGCAAATGCGCCGGTTGAGTCCGGCCAGGACCTTGCCGGGCCCGCACTCGGCGAAGCGCTCCGCGCCGCCGTCGACCAGTCGCTGGATCGTTTCCGACCAGCGCACGGGCTGCCACAGCTGCTGCGCCAGCGCTTCGCGGATGGCCTGGTCGTCTCCGGCCGTGGACGCGTTCACGTTGTGCAGCACGGGGATCGAGGGGGTTCGGATTTCGGTATCCCGCAGCACCTCGGCCATTGCGTCCGCCGCCGGTTTCATCAGCAGGCAGTGCGAGGGGACGCTGACGGCCAGGGGCACGGCGCGGCGGGCGCCGGCGGCCTTGGCGAGTTCGCAGGCGCGGTCCACGGCTTCTCTTTCACCCGCGATGACGACCTGGCCCGGCGAATTGAAATTGGCGCAGGACACCACCTGGCCCTGTGCGGCCTGCTCGCAGACCTCGGCCAGCGCGGCGTCTTCCAGGCCGAGGATGGCGGCCATCGCGCCGGTTCCGGCGGGCGTGGCCTGCTGCATCAGTCGGCCGCGCTGCGCGACCAGGGAGATCGCGTCGCGGAAGGCCAGCGCCTCGGCCGCGACCAGCGCCGTGTACTCGCCCAGGCTGTGGCCGGCCACGAAGTCCGGGTCGGCGCCTTCCAGCGCTTTCCACGCGCGCCAGGTGGCGATGCCGGCTGCCAGCAGCGCAGGCTGCGTGACCTCCGTGCGGCCGAGTGTTTCGGCCGGACCGTTCTCCACGACGTCCCACAGGTCGTAGCCCAGCACGCCGGACGCCTCCTCGAAGGTCTGGCGCACGACCGGATACGCCTCCGCCATCGCGGAAGTCATGCCGACCGACTGCGAGCCCTGGCCGGGAAACAGGAAAGCGGTTTTCGTATTCATGCGTGCTCCTCAGTAGCGGACCAGCGCCGAACCCCAGGTGAAGCCGCCGCCGAAGGCCTCCAGCAGCATCAGGTCACCGCGCTGGATGCGGCCGTCGCGCACGGCTTCGTCCAGCGCCAGCGGCACCGAGGCGGCCGAGGTGTTGCCGTGCCGGTCCACGGTCACGACCACGTGATCCATGTTCATGTCGAGCATGCGGGCGGTGGCCGCGATGATGCGCAGGTTGGCCTGGTGGGGGATCAGCCAGTCGAGGTCGGTTTTCTCGAGTTCGTTCGCGCCCAGGGTCTCCTCGACGATCCGGTGCAGCGTGCGCACGGCGACCTTGAACACCTCGTTGCCCTTCATCTCGACCTCGGGCTTGTAATCGTTGTGGGACATGTCGCCGAAGCCCTGCGAGACGCCGGTGTCGGTACGCAGCAGGTCGGCGTAGTCGCCGTTGGCGTGGATGTGGGTCGACAGGATGCCCGGTTCTTCCGAAGCCTCCAGCACCACGGCCCCGGCGCCGTCGCCGAACAGCACGGCGGTGTCGCGGCGCTCCCAGTTGACGACCTGTGTCAGGGTCTCCGCGCCGCAGACCAGCACCTTTCCGGCGTCGCCGCAGCGGATGTACTTGTCGGCGATACTCAGGGCGTACATGAATCCAGAGCAGGCGGCGTTGACGTCCATCGCGCCGCAGTCCGGCAAGCCCAGTTTTTTCTGCACCAGGCAGGCGGAACTCGGGAACACGAGGTCGGGGGTCGTCGTGCCCATCACGAAAAGATCGATTTCACCGGGGTCGACGCCGGCGGCCTCGATGGCCTTGCGGCAGGCCCCCTCGGCCAGGGTCGTGGTCGTTTCTCCCTCGGAAATGACACGGCGCTCGCGGATGCCGGTGCGGTCGCGAATCCACTGGTCGCTGGTGTCCATGATCTGTTCCAGGTCATGGTTCGTGACGATCTTCGCGGGTAGTTCGCTGCCGGTGCCGGCAATTCTTGAATAGATCACGCTTCGCTCTCCAACTGGTACTCGCGCACCAGGGCCTCGATTTTGCCCGGAACCTGCCGGCGTGCTTCGCGGCCGGCTTCCAGGATGGCTCTTGTCATGCCCGTGAGGTCCGAACTGCCGTGGCTTTTGACCGCCACTTTGCCCAGACCCAGCAAAGGGGCACCATTATGCGCGGCGGGGTCGAGGCGCGCCAGCATTCGTTTCAGGGAGGAACCGGCCAGCGCGGCGCCGGCGCGGCTGCTGAAGTTTTCCGCGAACGCCTCGCGAAACTGCCTCATCAGCATCCGGGCCAGGCCTTCGCTCGACTTCAGGATTAGGTTTCCGGCGAAACCGTCACAGACAGCGATATCCACCGTGCCCTCGAAGATGTCGTTGCCTTCGATGAAGCCCGTGTAATTCAGGGGAAGTGCGCGCAGGCGCTCGTGCGCTTCCTGCACAACCTTGTGGCCCTTGCTGTCTTCGTGTCCGACGTTCAGCAGTCCGACGCGGGGTGACTCGATGCCCTCGGCCACCTGTGCCGTCACGGCGCCCATGACGGCGAACTGGACCAACTGCCCGGCGCTGACCTGCAGGTTGGCGCCGAGGTCGAGCAAACCCGTGTAGGCGTTTCCGTTGGGCACCCAGGCCATCAGCGCCGGCCGCTGGATGCCGCTCAGCATGCCGATCACCTTGACACCGATAACCATCATGGCCGTCGTGCTGCCGCCGCTGACGCAAGCCTGCGCCCGGTCTTCGGCGACGAGTTCGAAAGCGCGCCACAGACTGCTCTCGCGCCCCCGGCGCAGGACCTGGGCCGGGCGGGCGTCCATGGGCAAGACGCTGTCGGCGTGTTCGATCTGCAGCCGCGAGCGCAACGCGCCGGAGACGCCGCTGGCGTCCAGCGCGCCCTCGAGCGCTTCGTGGTCGCCGACCAGGATCAGCCGCAGGCGCGGGTCCTGCTCCAGCGCGCCGATCGCGCCCGGCACAGAAACGTCAAGGCCCCGGTCGCCGCCGTGGGCGTCCAGGGCCAGGATCGTCTTTTCAGATTCGCTCATTCAGACAAGCGAACGGGCTTATTCGTCGTCGTCGAATTCCACGACCGGGGTGTCGATCACCTTGCGGCCTTTGTAGTACCCGTCCGGCGTGACGTTGTGACGCACGTGGGTTTCACCGGTGGTCGAATCGACGGAAAGCGTCGGCGCCTTCAGCGAATCGTGTGAACGGCGCATGCCGCGCTTCGACGGCGTTTTGCGGTTTTGTTGGACAGCCATGGCTCTTTCTCCAAATTCAATCAATCAGTCAATGCGGCACGAAGCGAACTACGATTCGGCCTTGTCTTTCATCATTCCAGCCAACCCGGCGAAGGGCCGGTGGGTCTTTTCCTGTCGTGTCTCGGCCGATGCCTCCAGCGCCACCGACTCCGGCAAAGCGGGATCCGCCGCGGCCGGGTCGACCGGCACCTGGGGAACCGCCAGCAGCAGTTCTTCCTCGACCAGTTCAACCAGCGCCAGGCGGCGGTCGGTGACCAGGACCGGCTCGTAGGGCTCCGGCACCTCGTCCTGCGCTTCGACCGACTCGATCACCGCGACCCGGCTGCGGCGCTCGACCGGCAGCATGAACACTGACAGGCTGCGCTGGCACAGCAGGGGCAGTTCGCCTTGCACCTGCACGTCGATCGTCAGCAGGCCCTGGCGATCGAAACCGAACGTCATGCGAAACGCCACTTCACCCGGTGCCGGGCTACCCTCGGCGTCTGCAGGCGCCAGCAAGGCGGCCAGCCGGGGCATTCTCGCCAGCGGCATCGTGCCCTGAAAGCTGCGGCGGCCTTCGGCGGCCTTCCACGGGTCTACAATGTCTGGAAATTCACGGGACATCGCTACACAATGAGGTACGGCGCCCGCCGCCCTGACATCAACACATTAACCCGTTATTTTACAACAAAAACGATGAAACAGTCACACTGTTTGAAAATTATCCTGGCTTCGACCAGCCCGTACCGGAAAGAGATGCTCGCGCGCTTCCCGCTGGCGTTCGATACCGCGGCGCCCAACGTCGATGAAACAGCCCTGCCGGGCGAGTCCCCGGGGGCTCTCGCCACGCGCCTCGCGCTGGCCAAGGCCGAGGCGGTATCGGGCGCTTACCCGGACGCACTGGTCATCGGTTCCGACCAGGTGGCCGAGTGCGCAGGCGCCGCGGTCGGAAAACCCGGGAGCGCCGATGCCGCCCGCGCGCAACTGCAGAGGTTCAGCGGCCGCACCGTTCTCTTCCATTCGGCCTTTGCCCTGCTGTGCGGCGAGAGCGGGTTTCGCTTCGAGGACAACGTCATCACGGAAGTCCGCTTCCGCGCGTTGTCGAACGCGACTATCGAGCGCTACGTCGCCCTGGACCGGCCGCTGGATTGCGCCGGCAGCATCCGCACGGAAGCCGCGGGCCCCGCCCTGTTCGAATACATGCGGTCGGACGATCCCAGCGCGATCATGGGACTGCCGCTGATCGCGCTCGCACGAGGCCTGCGAGAAGCCGGTTTTGAACTTCCCTGAGCCGGGATCGTCCATACGAATTCTGTCATAATGGCCCAATTCGGCCGGCATGGTCCGGCCCCTGCCATACCGTGGAGTACGGAGCACGAGCATGAACCAACCCGAGTATCGAAACTGGCGCCTGGAAACCGACATGGACGGCGTCTGCTGGCTTACGCTCGATCGGGCCGGCCAGTCGGCCAACAGCCTCTCGCAGGACGTCCTGGAAGAACTCGAAAGCATCGTCGGAATGCTGGAAGCCCAGCCGCCCCGAGGCTTGGTTCTCCAGTCGGGCAAGCCCGGCACGTTCATCGTCGGCGCGGATGTGCGTGAATTCGACCAGGTCAGCAGCGTGGAAGAGGCCGAAGGGTTCATCCGCAAGGTCCACGCGCTGTTCGACCGGGTCGAGAACCTGCCGTGCGCGACCGCGGTCACGATCGACGGCTTCTGTCTCGGCGGCGGCCTGGAACTGGCGTTGTGCTTCGACTACCGGATCGCGCTGGACAACGACCGCACGCGCATCGGTTACCCCGAGGTCAAGCTCGGCATCTACCCCGGGTTTGGTGGCAGCGCCCGTACGACCCGGCAGGTAGGCGGCTTCAAGGCCCTGCCCTTCATGCTGTCGGCGCGCATGCTGCGAGCGCGCCAGGCCCGCGCGATGGGCATCGTGGACCAGGTCGTCGGAGCCCACGGCTCGCTGCGCTGGGCCGCCCGCAAGGCCGTCCTCAAGGGTCGCAAGAGCCGCGGCGCGGGCTGGCTCGACCGGCTCAGCAACAAGGCCCCGGTGCGCAAGTTCCTGGCCGGCCAGATGCGCAAGAAGACCGCCGCGCGCGCCCGTCCGTCCCACTACCCCGCCCCGTTCGAGATGATCGACGCCTGGGAACAGCACGGCGACGACTGGCGGCGGATGCTGGACGAGGAAGCCGTCCGTATCGCCCGCCTGATCACCGGCGGACAATCGCGTGGCCTGCGCCGCGTGTTCTGGCTGATGGAGGGCCTCAAGGCCCAGGGCAAGGAGACGGACTTCCGCCCCCGCCGCGTGCACGTCATCGGTGCCGGCGTGATGGGGGGCGACATTGCTGCCTGGTGCGTCCTGCAGGGCATGGACGTCACCTTGCAGGACCGCGAGATGAAGTACATCGAGCCGGCCCTGTCCCGCGCGAACTCGCTGTTCAAGAAGCGCCTGAAAACACCGGACCGGGTGGCCGGAGCGAAGAGCCGCCTGGTCGCCGACGTCGAGGGCAACGGCATCCGCCGGGCCGACGTCATCATCGAAGCGATCTTCGAAAACCTCGAGGCCAAGCAGGAACTGTTCAAAAAGCTCGAAGCGCAGGCTTCGCCCGACGCCGTCCTGGCGACGAATACTTCCGCGATCCCGCTGCGCGACATCGCCGCGGTCCTGAAAAAGCCACAGCGCCTGATCGGCCTGCACTTCTTCAACCCGGTCGCGAAAATGCCGCTGGTCGAGGTCGTGTACGAAGCAGACACCGATCCGGCCGAGATCGAGCGCGGCGCCGCGTTCAGCAACCGCATCAACCGTTTCCCGCTGAAGGTCAAGAGCAGCCCCGGATTCCTGGTCAACCGGGTCCTGGGCCAGTACATGCTCCATGCTTTCCGCATCCACAACGACCGCAAGGTGCCCAAGGAGGCGATCGACCGGGCGGCCGAGGAATTCGGCATGCCGATGGGGCCGGTCGAACTGGCGGATACCGTCGGGCTCGATGTCGGCCTCAATGTGCTGGCCACGCTGGGCGGCGAAGAGGCCGCCGCGGAATCCGCCCTGCTGAAGTCCTACGTGGACCAGGGCAAGCTGGGCAAGAAGAGCGGCGAGGGTTTCTATACCTGGGAGAAAGGCAAGGCCAAGAAAGACAAGGACGCCGTCGAGGGTGTCAACCTCGCGAGCCTGGCCGAGGAACTGATGCAACCCTACTTCGACGAGTGCAAGGCCTGCCTGGCCGACGGCATCGTGGAAGATGCCGACGCCGTCGACGCCGGCATGGTGTTCGGCACCGGTTTCGCGCCGTTCCGGGGCGGCCCCCTGTATTACCTTGAGAACCGTGGAGCACAGGCATGAGCGACAAGCTACGCAGAATTGCAGTTATCGGCGGCAGCAGGATTCCGTTCTGCCGCTCCAATTCCGTCTACTTCGAAAAGAGCAACATGGACCTGCTCACGGCCAGCCTGCAAGGCCTCGCGGACCGCTTCGACCTGCACGGGGTCAAGATCGACGAGCTGACCGCCGGCGCCGTGACCACCCATTCGAGAGACTGGAACCTCGCGCGCGAGGCGCTGCAGTCGACCACCCTCTCGCCGCTGACGCCGGGCATCACCATGCAGCAGGCCTGCGCGACCAGCCTGCAGGGCGCCCTCTACCTCGGCGGCAAGATCGCGACCGGCGAGATCGAGTGCGGCATCGCGGCCGGCACCGACACGACCTCCGACTTTCCGGTGACTTTCGGCCACAAGTTCTCCCGGCGGATCGCCCGCGTGGGCGCGGCGCGCAGCTTCAAGCAACGCCTCGCCGCCTTCAAGGGCTTCAGGCCGTCCGAGTTGAAGCCGGTCGTCCCGGCCAACGGCGAACCGAGAACCGGCCTGTCGATGGGACAGCATTGCGACCGCATGGCGCGTGAATGGGGCGTGTCCCGCGCCGACCAGGACCAGTTGGCCATGGAGAGCCACCACAAGGCCGCGCGCGCCTGGGACGAAGGTTTCTTCGACGAGATCGTCACGCCCTGGGGCGGCGTCAGCCGGGACAACAACGTCCGGGCCGACAGCTCACTGGAAAAGCTGGGCAGCCTGCGCACGGTGTTCTCGACCGGAGGCGAAGCGACCATGACGGCCGGCAACAGCACCCCGCTGACCGACGGCGCCGCCGCCGTGCTGCTGGCCTCCGAAGACTGGGCCCGGGAACGGGGGCTGCCCGTCCAGGCCTATATCACGGCCGGCCGCACGGCCGCCGTGGACTACGTGAATGACGAGGGATTGCTGATGGCGCCCACGGTGGCGGTGGCCGAAATGCTGCAGCATACCGGGCTGTCCCTGCAGGACTTCGACTTCTACGAGATCCACGAGGCTTTCGCCGCCCAGGTCCTGGCCACGCTGGCCGCCTGGGAGTCCGCAGACTACTGCCGCGACCGCCTCGGCCTCGACGCGCCCCTGGGGTCGATCGACCGCGAGAAGATGAACATCAAGGGCGGCAGCGTCGCGATCGGGCACCCCTTCGCGGCGACGGGCGCACGGATCGTGGCCAACCTGGCCCAGTTGCTTGAAAACGCGGGCGGTGGCCGCGGGCTGATCTCGGTCTGCACGGCCGGCGGCATGGGTGTCGCCGCCATCGTGGAACGCCCCGCCAGCTGAACGCGGGGCGTCGACCGTTCAGCCGATCGGTTGCGGAGTGTAAGGCAGCGGGACCTCGAGCCCCGCGGCCTCGGCCGTGTTCAGCATCAGCATCGACCGCGTCATCGGGCCGACACCGCCGGGCACCGGGCTGATCCACGCTGCGCGCTTCGCGGCCGTTGCAAAATCGATATCGCCCGTCAGGCGCCCGTCCGGCAGGCGGTTGATGCCCACGTCGACCACGATGGTCCCCGGGCTGATCCAGTCGGAATCGATGATGCCCGGCTTGCCGATCGCCGCGATCAGCAGGTCCGCGCTGCGCACGTGTTGCTCGAGGCCCTGGGTAAAACGGTGCGCCACCGTAACCGTCGAACCGTACACCAGCAGTTCCAGCGCCATCGGCCGACCGACGATGTTCGACGCGCCGACGATCACCGCGTGCATCGACTTGTTGGCGATCCCGTAGTAGTGCAGCAGGGCCATCACGCCGCGCGGCGTGCAGGGCCGCAAGCCGGGCTGGCGCAGGGCCAGCCGACCGACGTTGAAGGCGTGGAAACCGTCGACGTCCTTGTCGGCCCGGATCCGGTTGGTCACGGCCGTCTCGTCGATTTGCGGCGGCAGCGGCAGCTGGACGAGGATGCCGTCGATGTCGGGATCGTCGTTGAGGTCGTCCACCAGGTCGAGCAGCGCTTCTTCGGAGGTATCGGCGTCGAGGTCGAAATCGCGCGCCAGGATGCCGGCGCGCTCGCAGTCCCTGCGCTTGGCGTTGACGTACACCGTCGAGGCCGGGTCGCTGCCGACCAGGACCACGGCCAGGCCCGGCCGCCGCCCGCCTGCCAGAACGTGGGAATCGATCGCCTTGCGGACCTCTGCGATGATCGCCGAGCTCACCTCGTTGCCGTCGAGAATGCGTGCGGTGGTCGATTGTGTGGACATGATCGAGGTCCCGAAAATTGGTATCGTGGCTATGTAGGGATGACAAACCGGGGTATTTTAGGGCAAACAGGGAGGTAATTGTCATGCATGTTCACGAGTACATGTTTCGCTCCGCGCGCGGCGTGACGCTCTCGCTGCAACGCTGGACCGGCCAGCCCATCCTGATCGTCAACACCGCATCGGCCAGCCAGCACGCGCCGCAACTGCACAAGCTGCAGGAACTCCACCAGGAATACATGCCGTCCGGCCTGGTCGTTCTCGCCACGCCCTGCAACGACTTCGGCGAAAAGGAACCGCTGGACGGGGAAGAACTGGACGCGCACTACTGGGACGTTCACCGCGTGAATTTCCCTGTGACCGGCCGGATCGAGATCATCGGGCGCAATCCGCACCCCCTGTTCATCTCGCTCCGAGAGGAATATTCCAACGACATCATGCCGCAGGGAAATTTCTACAAGTACCTGTTCGGGCGGGACGGGGAACTGCTGGAGCACTGGTCGTCGGAAGTCGAGCCGGACGATTCGGGCCTGCATCACCAGATCGAGCGCAACGTTTCGGCCTGGTGCCTCTGAGGTTTTTCTGCGCTCAGCCCCGCTGACAGACCCGGCAACCGGGATTCCGCCGGATCCGGGTCTTGCGGAAATCCATCGTCAGTGCGTCCACCATCAACAGTTGGCCGACCAGTGGTTTGCCGATACCCAGCAGGAGCTTCAGGGTTTCCGTGGCCTGCAAGGTGCCGATGACGCCGGGTAATACGCCGAGTACGCCCGCCTCGGCGCAGGAAGGCGGCGACTCGACGGTCGTCTCCCTCGGCAGCAGGCAGTGCAGGCAGGGAGCGTCTGAGGCGGCGTAGGCCGGCCAGAAGACCGAAACCTGCCCCTGGAAACGCATGACCGCACCGTAGACCAGCGGCGTGCCGGCCGCCACGCAGGCCTCGTTCAGCGCGTAGCGCACCGGGAAGTTGTCGGTGCCGTCCACCACCACGTCCCAGCCCTCGATCAGCTCTGACGCGTTGCCGTCGTCCAGCCGTTGCGCGATGGCGACGGTTTCGACCTCCGGGTTCAGGTCGCGGATGCGGGCCCGCGCGGACTGCGCCTTGGGTTCGCCGAGCTGGCGTTCACCGTACAGCACCTGGCGTTGCAGGTTGCTGCGATCCACCGCGTCGTCGTCGACCAGCCCGAGGGCGCCAACCCCGGCGGCCGCCAGGTACAGCGCGGCTGGCGAGTTGAGCCCGCCCAGGCCGGCCAGCAGAACACGAGCGGCGCGCAGCCTGGCCTGGCCTTCGGCACCGATTTGCGGCATCACCAGGTGCCGCGCATAGCGTGATTCCCCGGGGTCGTCCGCCCCCCGTGCGGCGTCGCTCTCGACCGGCAAACCGGCTTCCCGCCAGCGTTCGAAACCGCCCGCCACG
>Ga0180436_10001445_pt1 | contig 23169 bp, 18 predicted proteins | sample SS_ome_2_FD_132434 | JGI IMG/M metagenome (GOLD analysis project Ga0180436, IMG submission 132434) | Hypersaline lake sediment archaeal communities from the Salton Sea, California, USA - SS_3_S_2 metaG | ecosystem: Environmental > Aquatic > Non-marine Saline and Alkaline > Hypersaline >... | reverse complement strand
TGACCATCACGATCACCAACTAATTTTTCCAAACGATTTCCAGGTGGAATTCGCATGTCATTAAGAACATTTGCTACGTTTAAAAGCTCAAGTTTGCGGCGAGCACTACGTTGGATATCCGGTGGGAGTTTACGAGAAAACTCCCGGTTGAATACCTTCTCTGTTTCGGAATCTGCAAAGCTCTTAATCATTGAGTGTATAATAACGCATCGCGATAATAACGTCAAGCGTTATTAGAGTGGAATTATGGATAGATCTTTCCTGTAAGCTAACGGATTGAGCTCACCTGCAGCCGGGTAGTGGTTTGTAAGCTCGGTTACCCAGGCTGCCCACCTTAACCGGCGGTCAGGTGGAGCGGGGGTTAGGTGGATTACAGTGTAATAGAAATTGTGTCACTCCAACAATGGGTTTTTGATAATTATAGTTTTTCGCGGCTCACCGAGGACTTCGTTCTGAATAGCGATATATAAATCTGAAGGAGACCAATTAAATGAAACCCATACTTTTCCTGAAGTTGTAACTAAAATTATCGATTTCCCAGATGATAAATCGTAAAGAGAATATCCAGATTCATCTCCCTTGAGGATGACAAACCTGCCACTTGGAGACCACAACAATTGATCCGTATTGAAGGAACCAACAAGTTTATTGCTTGATAGGTCTAAAATAGAAACCATTGAGTCGTTGGATGTGTCTGAGGTAGTCCCCTTTGTCTGGTAGTATGCCAGCCTGGTTCCATCAGGTGAGAAACTAAACTTAGGTTGATGAGGTATATACTCATCCCAATTGCATCCGTATTTGACAGGTAATGAATACTTTACTTGCTGGTCCCACAAATCCATGATCTTCATCTCAACTTCTCCTGGATCACATTCGATAACTGGCGATGTATTCTCCGGGAAAATATATGGCATATAAGCAAACCATCGGCCATCAGGTGAAACACGTCCAAAGACAGCGTCCGGAATAGACAATGGTATTTCGCCTGTATCAACGTTCCAGAAAACTAATTTCGATGACTGCGGTATTCCATCCCCCTCAACAACACGAACAAGCATGTATTGAGTTCGATGTCGCCAATCCATAAAATCAGAGCTTTCATTCAATGACGAAATTGGAAACACTATATGTCTTTTAGAATTTGGCCGATATGGATTCTCAATGTCATATCTGGAAACAGCAATAACATAATGGCGAAATTCTTCAAATATCTCAATTGGTAGGTATTTATCATTATTTTTATACAACAGTCCTTTGTATGAGACGTCTGCCATTTCTGTTGCAGTTGTAACATTTCGAAACTTAGCAATTCCATATCCTGTACCTGCCTCAATAAACACATTATTATCCATCCATCTGAAATCGGTTAGGTAACGTACTGGAAGGGCAATTTCCTCAAACTGCCAGGATCTTGTGAGATCTGTTAACCAGGTGACTGATTCTGCGCTTGATACCAGATTTGAAAAAACAATGATTTCTCCATTTGGGCTCCATGAGTGATTAAATTTAACGCTCGAATCACATGCGGTTTCATTGGAAAAAATCACAATAGGTTCGAAATTTGGAGAGTTGTGAAGTGTCAATTGGAAAGCTGACAGGCCATCATTGCACCTCAGGAAGGATATTCTATCTTCAACGGGTGACCATTCACCATAACCTGGAATTCCACCATTTACAACTTCAACAGATTTTCCAAGATTAATTTGAGAAATAGAGGTTGGGGTCAGGGTGTCTTCCGGAAGTTGATCTGTTCCAGTTTCCTCAGGTACTGGCGAAGATGTTGAAGTTCTCTGCGCTTGGGGTTCCACAGTTGAGGATTGTTGGAGGGACGGTGTGTTGAGGTCGGGCGGTTGACTGCTCTCCAAATTCGAACACCCAGCACATAGTAGAAATAATCCAACTAAGAAAGCAAACCAAAAAATGTTAGAACGAGGAATTATATTTCCCATGGCTTATCCACCTAACGTTAGAGCTCACCCGCAGCGGGGTCTTCCTTTTCGGTCCTCCGTCCCCGGTCCCCCGTCCTTAACCGGCAGTCAGGTTGAGCGGGGGTTAGGTGCTACATAGGGACGATCAAGGGAAATGAGGAGCGTAAATACCTTTGACATGGATTCTTCCTTGCATGCAGCAATACAGATTTTAACCTACGGTAATAGTCGAGGTTCTACAATCGCCCATGACTGGCCTCCGTCCTCAGTTTTCACCAGGGCGATTTCCTCTGCATTCCTGGCCACTGCCCAGCCGTGATTGGCATCGATAAAGCTGAACTGGCCTTCCCAGGCAACCTCGTTGATCTTGGTCCAGGTCTCCCCGCCATTATCCGTGAAGTGGATCTCCTTTCCAAGGATCCATCCTGTGTCAGGGTTGATGAGGTGCAGGCGCCCACTGGGTGCCGGGGATGATTGCCAGCTTAATCCACCGTCTTCAGTTGAATATAAGTAATGACTGAAAACGTATTGTTTCTCAGGGTTTAACATACGACATTCAACTAAAAGGGCGACCTCGAATTTCGAAAAGGCATGTGGGAATATCGAACCACAGTCCAAATCAGACATGGATGGATCGGAGATTGCAGGATCTTCAGGTTCTGGAAGAGATTGAGCTTCCCAATTCGTTCCTCCATCATGTGTCCATCTGACGTAAAGCCCGCTATACCAACCAATCATGCTGATAGTCAACACCCCTGTTGTCGGATCTCCGAAGGCAAATGCCCGTAATCCTGACGAAGTGCCAGGAGTACTGAAGACAATTTCCCAGGATTCACCATCATCCACCGTACGGTACAGTCCTGTATAAGATTGGCCGTATGTGTACGGCTCGAATAATGCAAACCAGCCGTGCATGGGATCGATGAAACCGGGAAAATGACCCTCACCGAATCCTTCCGGAGGTAACCGCTGCATCTGCCAGGTTATCCCGCCGTCGGTAGTGGCCAGCATGATTCGCGTCGTGTAAATATCTCGGGGCATGTGTTTATCGATGCGCACAATTGGTATCCAGGCTCGATCACCATCAAAAAAATATCCTTCCCCGAGCTGGGGGGGGGTATATCTTTCAGACTGTTCAATGTGGTCTGACCAAATTTCGATTGGAGGTGTGACATCTCGCCAGGAATTGCCCCCATCCGTTGAATGAAGAACGAGCACGTCAGCCCCGCGTGAAGCAAACGCCCATCCTGAGGTTTTGGTGGACATGTGAATTTCAGTGATGACAGGATATTCAGCTGATGGATCATGGGTGCTGGTGCGACCTATTTCAATTGTTGGTAATGGGGTAGTCGATGCGACTGCCGTGGCTGATGGTACTGCCGTTTCAGTGGGGAATGTAGTCTCTGTAGGAGAGCTTGTACGAGTGAAGTTAGGTGTTGGGTAGTAATCTGGCGTAGTTGTGTTTATACTCGGCGTCTGAGCTATGCATCCCGATACGAATAGCACCAAAAGTATGACAAGTGAAGATTGTGTATTCATCGAATCGCGGTCCTCCCTGAAAAAACTCCTCTACTCCACGGCACCTAACGTATGAGCTCACCCGCAGCCGGGCTTAATTTTAATTAGTATAGAACCAATACCGATAAAGAATGGAAACCGTCAAAAGCCGGACGTGGCAGGCTGTCGGGTGGAGCGGGGGTTATGAAAAATTATTTAACAAAAGATCCTAACCATTTTCCAATTTCATCTGTGCCCCAGCTAACCCCAAAACCCCATAATAAGGATTTAGCACTTTCATTTACTATGTATTCTATTTGATCTTTAAGAGATGATGCATTTAATTCATCTTCAAACAATATTATTTCATTTTCTGTTGAAGGTTTTGATAGATACTCATAACCCATTGTGTTAGTTTTGCTTGGGCTGAGATAGTGAAGCAATAAATTCTCTATCGCTGTTAACTTCGCCGAAATAATGACAGGCCATCTAAAAGATGTTGATTTATAGAATAATGATGATAGTTTTAGAGCAATTTCCAAATTGGCTAATACTACATAAGCATGGGTACATTCTTCGTTAGTTTGTCTTGGTAATGGAAGTGAACTCACATGTTGTCGATGTAATTGGAAATCAAAATAGCAATGGCTGTAAATTCCAAATTCTATATATTGAGTAAATGGAAATGTACCTCTTTCTGATAAGCATACAGATAATTTATTAGTCCGCCAATGGTGGTTTTGCCATGGGACAGATCTTACTACTGAGTGCCATGATGATTTAACTTGAGGAATAGCATTAATTATTTCGAATAATTCCTTTGTCGATGAAATTGTTGGCGTCTTCGGAAATGCGGGAATGATCGATACAATTAGATGAGGAGAGAAGGACCATATTTCTTTTCCTCCATCTTTAGAAAATCTGATAGCATCACTATTAGACCTTCTCTGTGCATCTTCTATCAGTTGTTCCTTGATTCTTTTAGACGATTCGCGTTTATTCCAAAGCCACCTAAGATCAGCCAAGGACGCTAATTCATATCCTCGATTATTATCTTGTGACCGAATATAGATTCTTTTTCTCCGGTCTGTAGAATGAACTAAGTTGCTCGGATCTACACGAATTATTACTACATAATTATCCTGGTCTGGGTTTTTAGTTATTGATATATCTGCTTCGAGAGGGGGATATATATTGTCGAAAGCGATATTTTGTATCTTCTGCCTGATTACATCATCTGGTCCGTTTATACCTTTTGGAGGGATTATTGGTTTTCTTGATTTTTCTTCTTCCTCAACTCCAATAATAACCATTCCGCCTTGGGTATTCGCAAACGCGGCAAGCAAATTTTCAAGATCTTTTGGAAAATCTGACTTGTAGTCTAAATCTATATCTTCATGATGTTGCTGATTACAAAAATCTATAACATCATCATATTTGATGTCATCTGTTGGTATAAGCCAGAGATTTGTTAATTCACTTTCTGACATTTCATCCTCAATTTTTTCATAACGTAAGAGCTCACCCGCAGCGGGTTGACTTGATTTGATTATAGAACCGAAACCGATAAGAGGGGGAAACCTTCAAAAACCGGCCGTGACCAGCTGTCGGGTGGAGCGGGGGTTAGAGAGCCTGGTTAAAGCTATGGGCCCTCATGAAGAAGAGCCATAGAAATACAAGCAGTCCATGACAAAACTTTGAACTCACCGGCCATCAGGGCAGAGACTAGTTCATCTTTAGTAAGCTCAATCAATATTTGGTCTTCTAAATCGTCACTTTCTTGAGATTGCACTTCTCTGATATTTCTTGCTAAAAACAGATTAACTGTCCCGGCTCCACGATTGGGATCTACAGCATAAGAGCCAAGATATACCCAATCTTGGGATTCATAACCAGTTTCTTCCAATAGCTCCCTTTTTGCTGCATTTAATGGATCTTCACCCGGGTTGATCATGCCGCCTACTGGGGCAAGCGATGTTCCCTCGACAGCATACTTTGTTTGTTGAAAACATAGAAATTTGCCATCATTTTTACGAGCTAAGACAATAGAAGCATCAGGAATGATCACCCAAGGCCAATCTTCAATTACCTCATTATCTGGTAGTTGGATATTATGACCTTCAACTTTGAGGAATTTTCCATGATCTAACAGAACCCTTTTAGATAGCGTCTTCCAAGGCCTTGGTTTTCCGTTCGACAAGGATAACCTCCAGAATATGGGATCAATTTTTGATTAAAGCTCTCTAACGTTAATTATCTTTATTGCGCGTGATAGGTACTTCGGCGTTATCGAGAAAAAGCCCTCGGGTATTGCCGAGCCTTTTCTCTTTTCCTATAATGGCAGTATAGCATATTCATCCTTGGCCATATGGGGGGTGACAATGGCCCCAAAAAAACTGCTCGATCAGGCCCGCGAGGCCTTGAGACGTAACAACTATGCCTACCGCACTGAACAGGCCTATATCTCCTGGATCAAACGTTATATCTTTTACCATAAACTCAAACACCCCCAAGAACTGACGGAACTTGATATTGAATCCTTCCTCACTCACCTGGCTGTCAATCGTAAAGTGGCCCCCTCAACTCAAAATCAAGCCCTGGCTGCTCTCCAATTCCTCTACCGGGATGTCCTTCACATTCCTCTTGATGAAGAAATCCTCCCCCTCCCAGCCAGACGGCATAAGCATTTGCCGGTTGTCCTCAGCAGAGAGGAGGTCCGGGCTGTATTAAAAGAACTGACCGGCACTCATCTGCTGATCTGCCAGCTGCTCTATGGGTGCGGTTTGCGAGTCACCGAATGCCTTACCCTCCGGATCCAGGACCTGGACTTTGATCGGAATGAGATCATTGTCCGCAGCGGAAAAGGAAATAAGGACCGCCGTACAATGATGCCAGAACAGACCAAACCTGCCTTGCTCCGGCATCTGGATCTGGTCAAAGTCGCCCATCAAAACGCTCTGGCTGAAGGGTTTGGCACTGTAAGCCTTCCCAAGGGATTGGCTCGTAAATACCCTTCCGCTGCCCGGGAATGGATCTGGCAGTATGTTTTTCCTTCCTCAAAACGCTCCCATGATCCCCGTTCCGGCACCTTCCGCCGCCACCATCTTCATTCCAGCGGCGTCAGAAAGGCGGTCCGGACGGCAGCTCTAAAGGCCGAAGTCCAAAAACATGTCACGCCCCATGTCTTCCGCCACAGCTTCGCCACCCACCTCCTGGAAGATGGCTATGATATTCGGACAGTTCAGGAATTATTGGGGCATGCCGATGTCAAAACCACCATGATCTACACCCACGTGCTCAACAAGGGAGGAAGGGGTGTTATCAGCCCGTTGGATGGAGGGGTGAGGTTCAAATAATCAACTAGCCCCCAATCTCGCCGTCACCAGGTCACCCGGTCAATATGCCGGCAATCTCCGGCAGCAGCCTGGCGCTTGATCCGCGTAAATATGCCCCACCTTTGCTCTTCTCAGCCAGCTCGGAGAATGGATTCTTTTCCGGATTGATATCAATGATCATTCCCCCGTTCTGATAGACCAGCCAGGCGACCTGGTTGGGAAGGTTTGTCGAGCCTGAGGTGCCGACTGTAAGCAGCAGGTCAGTATTTTCGGCAGCTTGAAGTGAACTTTGAAAATGGTAGTGGGCTTCATTATAAGTTTCATCGAACCAGAGCACATGGGGCCGTAATAAACTCCCACAATCGGGGCAAAGCAGGAGGCTTTTTTCCTCTGCGCTAAGCTTCTCTCCTTTATTTTTGCCCTTCAAACCATCTGGCAGCGGGGCAATCCCTGGTCCACACTCCGCCAGGCAGCGGGCATAGAAGATATTGCCGTGGATCTGGTAGGTGTGCTCCAGGCTGCTGCCTGCTCGCAAATGTAAGTTGTCTACATTTTGGGTGATAAGCTTGAACCTGCCAGGAAATCTCTTCTCCATCTCAGCAATTGCTTCATGTCCTGAATTGGGCTCGGCTGCGGCGCAGACCCCCATCCTGTACAGATACCATTTCCAGACCTCGTAAGGTTTTTTCTGGAAGGTGGCCAAAGTCGCCATCTCCTGGGGATGATATTCCCTGGCACCCATCGTCCAGTATCCTTCCGGGCCTCTGAATGTGGGGATCCCGCTTTCCGCGGAGATGCCGGCCCCTGTCAATACCGTGATTCTGGTACCTGATCGAGAGATCTCCCCTAAAAGCTTTTTTATTTCTGTACTGATCGAATGTTCAGTCACTCTTCTCCGTGTCTCTACGACTCCTGGTCTCCCTGTCTCCCCAGGTTTTGGCGATTTCTTGAAATCCTCTTTTTTTCTTTTTCGCATCCTCGGCGGATTCTACCAGAAGAATGTCCTCGATTGGTGATTAATACTTCCAGAAGAAAAAAGCAGCTGCTGATAAGTATTCGATTTGATGTTATCTGCTATATTTCCCCAGGGTTTCCGCAATTTCCTGGTCAATAATCAGGTTTTCAGCTTTGATGGCAGTGGTAAAATCCGCCATCCCTTTGATTGCGCTTTCCCGGTCCAGTAAGTGTTCTTCATTCAAAGGAAATGAAATGTTCAGCCTGACCGCATCCCAGGCCGATGTGCTGGGGATGGCTGCCAGGTGCCGCCAGCGTTCAGAATATCCTTCTGTGACCTTTTTCCAGGGCCAATAGATCCAGCCGCTGACAGCAGCTTTTGGATCTTCAAACATCTCGAGGACTTCTTCTGTCCATTCAACCTTGTGCGCACCAAATTCCCCATTCCAGATTGGCACTCCCTGGGCTTCTGAGATCGCGGTTAATTCATCTACTTGGTTATCATCAACCTCGTCAGAGAGGAAGTTGTATGTATGAAAGCTGTAGGCCATGTTAGTGGAAAGCGGTTCCGAAAAGAAGCTGAAATCGCTGGTCAGGTGATTGCCTTCGATAATCACCATATGATAGGGATCAACTTCCCGGATGGCAGTGATCAATCGCTGATAAAATAGCACCAGATCCGCTGGATTATTGAATCCAGGCTCATTGAGCAGGTCGTACCCAGCAATGATCGTTTCTTGATGATAGCGGCTGGCAATTGCCTGCCAGAGCGCAACTGTTCGATCTTGATTCTCCTTGCTTTCCCAAAGCTTTGTGGAATCCGGATCCGCTACAAAGACACCGGATTGCCCTCCTGGTGCAGAATGCAAGTCAAGAATGACATAGACTTGATGTTTTTCGCCCCAATCCACTAACCGATCCAGGTAAACCCAGCCATCAGCTGTGTAATCGACTTCTCCAGCTTCTGATTCGAGCACAGTATGATTGAAAGGTACGCGCACGGCATTCAGCCCGAGATCCGCGATCATCTCGATATCCTTCTCAGTGATGAAGTTTTCATAGATCGCTTTTTGGAATGAATTGAACTCATCTTCGCCAACCAACCTCTCCAATCGGGTAGCGATCACGGTCTCGGAAGTGAAACCCGCCCCCCACAATGCGCCGTTCCACATCAACCAGCCTTCCAAAAGCACACCTCTCAGCTTGATTACTTTCCCATCGGGATCAATGATCTGCTGGCCGTCCTGGTGAACCATGGGGTTTTTTACCTCGACTTGATTCTCAATAGGCTCGACTGTGAGGTCTGGGGGTATGGCAGGGTCGCACGCAGAACACAATAGAATGCAAAAACAGATCACCAAGACATTTTTATTCATCAGAATTTTCTTTTCCTCTCCCTGACATTGTCTTTAGTCAAAGAAATGAATGGAGGTTTTTTCGAATGGTATCACTTACAAAAATCTACCCGGACAATCGCTTCCCGGAACTCACCACGCAGGACGTTTTCCAATCCAAATGTATGGTAGTAGCCGATGAAGCCATCACCCCTGGGCAGCCAGGCAAAATCCGCTGCCACCGTGCCCCAGACTACAAAATGAGGATGGTCTTCCTGGTTGAAATAGGTCAGCCGTTCTTTTTCGGAGCCATCAGCGTTCATGATCCACCAATCAGTGGATGTGACTTCGACAACTTCGTCTGGCGCAATATTTTCGTTGGTTGTCATCCAAACGACCTTGCTGCCGTCCGGCGAAAATTGGCCGTGCTCGTTATAGCCCTCATTGGTGAGTTGGATGATTTCATCCGTGCCCAGATCCACTGTGTAGATATCCGCGCTGGAAAAAGGTTCTTCAGCGGTGAAATTGCTGGTGAAGATCAATTTCTGGCCGTCTGGTGAAAAGCCGTGGTTTTCGTACCAGACATCATCGCCGGGCTGGATGATCCTCTGATTGCTGAGGTACAAGACACCTTCGGAATCGATCTCCACATCTGCGACGCGCAGTTCCCAAGAGCCGCCTATCCGGGCTGGATCATTTAGAACGACATCCTTGTATGACTGGGCCCAAGACAGCATCCTGCCATCCTTTGAAAAATGGGGATGCAGTACGCCATGGCCTTTTCCATTTGGTACCTCGTGTACCAGCCAGGCGTTCATCGTTTCGATATCTAAAATCCAAAGGTCATTATATATACCTGCCCCGGGATTGGCCGCCAGGCCGCTGGCTAAGCCCTCATGATGTTCCTGTTTTTCAACCTGGACCAAGATGTATTTTCCAGATGCGTGCCAGTCTGGCTGGCCAACATTGCGTGTGGGCAGTTGGGTATGATCGCAAGTCAGGCACATGTTGTCAGTCCCATCGATTGACATCGTCCACAGATCGAAGTAGCCATCCTCCCCTTTTTTATCATAGGCTATGGTTTGATTGTCAGGAGACAGAGCGAGACGTCCCCCATCTTCTTCAAGCATAGTGATAATTGCCGGGAGATTTTGGCCGGATTCTCCAACACTGCAGTTGGGAACCAGGTCGATTTCAGCAGCTTCCTCCTGCTGGATATCTGTGGGGATAGCATCAATCTCAGGCATTGATTCCTGTTTGTCTGACAGCTCCTGGTCAGTTGTCGGGGCAGTACAGCCAGCGAGGCATATCAAGGCTGTCAACATTATTATCTTTCTGATCAATTTCATTGAACTTTCTCCTGTTTTTCTGCTTTCTTCCGCGGGCTGCGTTTCTAGTTGAGGTGCTTATCTCCTTCAGCCCTGACCTTTATATAGCCAAAAGTTGAAGAAGCGATTGTCCAGTTTTGCTTCGATTTCCCTGGCTGTGGTTGAACCTGCCTAGATGGTATCATTTTTCAATCCATTCCCAAAAAAAGACCTCATTTTAGGCTGTATAAAACTGTAAGGTAAATTGATATATGAATGAACTGAATTTTGATGATTTTATTATTTGCCATAGAATCCTGACCCTCAATTAAGGTATACTAATTTTACTTCTCGGTATGGGAAGTATTTTCTATCGCTGTTATCCAAGGAGAGATCCGTGGCTGCCTTAAAAGATATCCGGATCGTAGATATAACGCGGGCAATGGCCGGCCCATACTGCACCATGATGCTGGGGGATTTTGGGGCGGATGTCATCAAAGTAGAAAGGCCTGGATCTGGCGATGAAAGCCGCGGCTGGGGCCCACCTTTTGCGGGGGATGCCTACGGTCCTTATCCTGGCGAATCAGCCTATTTCCTCTCCGCGAACCGCAATAAACGCAGCCTGACTGTCAACTTGAAAGATCCTGCTGGCCTCGAGATCATCCAAAAGCTGGTTAAGGTTTCAGATGTCTTCATCGAGAATTTCCGCACCGGTGTGTTGGATAAGATGGGAATGGGCTATGAAACTCTGAAAGAGGACAACCCCGGATTGATCTACTGTTCGGTCTCTGGCTACGGCCGGACCGGGCCCTATAAGGAGCGCCCCGGTTATGACGCCATTGTCCAGGCAGAAGGTGGGATGATGAGCATCACCGGACCCAAAGAGGGGCCTCCATCGCGGGTTGGGATCCCGATCATTGATATCACTTCCGGGATGTTTGCCGCTTCAGCGATCCTGGCAGCTCTCTATGAACGACTGGAATCCGGACTCGGACAGCATGTGGACGTGTCCCTGCTCGATACGCAAGCCGCACTCTTGGCCAATGTGGCTTCCAATTTCCTGATCGGCGGCGATCCGCCCGAAAGAGTGGGCAACGCCCATCCCAATATCGCGCCCTATGAACCTTTCCAGGCCAGGGATAAAGGCTTTGTGGTAGGTGCTGCCAACCAGCGGCAATGGGAGAGATTGTGCGATACGCTGGGACAGCCTGATTTCAAAATCGATCCTCGCTTCTTGACCAATCAGGACCGGGTAGCGAACCGGGAAGCTCTGCTGGAGGTCTTAAACACCATCTTCCAGGAAAAGGATGCCCAGGACTGGCTGGATTTGATTCAAGGAGCTGGTCTGCCATGTGGCCCGATCAACACTGTCCCGGAAGTTTTCCAGCACCCCCAGCGTGAAGATCGGGGCTTGGTCCAGGAAGTGCAGCACTCAACCGCCGGGAAGGTATCCCTGACTGGATTCCCTTATAAGCTTTCCCGAACCCCGGCTGAGACCCATCATCCGCCGCCTACCCTGGGAGAACATAATCAAGAGATCCTGATCGATCTACTGGGCTACAGCCAGGAGGAGATCGATCAAATGGCAGAAGAAGGCATAATCTAAATTAATAACTTTATAGCAGGGTGAATATATGGCAATTATCAAAACAGAGATTCGAACCGGCGCATATTATGATTCAGTGGTCTTGATGCAGCTCCAGCGCTCCCTGGCAGAACTGCCAGGGGTAGATGATGCTGGCGTGGTGATGGGCACCGAGGCTAACCTGGAACTGCTTGATCAAACCGGCTTGCTGGTGGAGGAGATCAAGGCTGCTAAAGCGGATGACCTGGTAATGGTGGTCAAAGCGGTGGATGCCAAAACAGCCCAGGACGCGCTTTCCCGGGTGGATGAGCTGGTGGCAGCCCGCCGCAGTCGGGAAGGGGCAGGGGAGGATTTTCTCCCCAGAAGTCTGGAGTCGGCTGATAAGACTCTGCCGGAAAGCAAATGGGTCCTGATCTCGGTGCCGGGCCGCTACGCGGCGGGGGTATCCCGTGAGGCACTCCGTCTTGGAAAACATGTCTTCCTCTACAGCGACAATGTAACAGTCGATGAGGAGATCGAACTCAAGAACATCGGGGCGGAGCAAGGCTTGCTGGTGATGGGCCCGGATTGCGGCACAGCGATTATTGATGGAATTGGCCTGGGATTTGCCAACCAGGTCCGCAAGGGATCGATCGGAATGGTGGCAGCCTCAGGAACTGGCCTTCAGCAAGTGTCAGTCCGCATACACCAGTTGGGAGGCGGCCTGACCCATGCCCTGGGAACAGGGGGAAGGGACCTGTCCTCCAAAGTGGGAGGATTAACAGCTCGAATGGGGTTAGATTTGCTGGATCGGGATCCTGAAACCAAAGTGATCGTATTGGTCTCCAAACCTCCCGCGAAAGACGCGGCCGATGGGATCCTGGAATATGCTCGGGGGCTTTCCAAACCGGTCGTGGTCAATTTTATAGGCTACCAGACCGCTCTCCAGGAAGTGGATAACTTGCTCTTCACCTCAACATTTGATGATACAGCGGCCGCAGCAGTGGCGTTGGATGGAGAATTGGAAGACTCTGATGAGGGGAAGGAAATCTCGCTGGACGGATTTAAGGCTGAGCAGCGCTACCTGAGGGGTCTATATTCCGGAGGAACCCTGGCCTATGAAGCCCTCTTGATCCTGGATCGTTATCTGCCGGCCGTATATTCCAATGTGCCCATCAATAAAGATTTTAAATTGGAAAATTCACTTTCCAGCCAGGGACATACTATCATCGACCTGGGAGAAGATGAGTTCACAGTGGGCCGCTTGCACCCCATGATGGATAATGAACTGCGGATCAGCCGCCTGCAGATGGAAGTAGAGGATCCTGAAGTGGCTTTGATCCTGATGGATGTGGTGCTGGGCCATGGCTCACACCCCGATCCAGCTAATGAACTGGCGCCGGCTATTAAGGTAGCAATAGAGGTAGCCGCCAGGGATAAAAGGCGCCTGGATGTGATTGTCACCCTGTCTGGGACTGATCTTGATCCACAGGGGATGGAAGAACAGGGCAAGGCGCTGGAGAAAGCCGGTGCTTTGGTCTTCAAAAGCAGCGACCGGGCAGTCCGCTATGCCGCCCGGTTGATCCGCCAGTTGAACGCAGCCCCTGATACCAAAACAGATGGCACCTTCAAAGCTGTGGACCTGGCGTCTTTCCAGGGTGATTTTGCTGCCATCAATGTGGGATTGGAATCCTTCACAGAAAGCCTCAAGGTCCAGGAAGCCAGTGTGATCCAGGTGGATTGGAAACCAGCAGCCGGTGGCAATGCTGATCTGGCTGCCCTGCTGGAAAAAATGAAGGGATAAAGGAGAGCGAGTCTGATGAAAGAATTTACTGCTGCCTGTGTCCAGATCGCGGTAACGCCCAACAAACCGGGCGAAAATATCAAGAAATGTGTTGAATGGCTCCATAAGGCTGTGGATGATTATCAGGCAGAACTGATCGTCTTCCCGGAAACAGTCACCACTGGTTTTGACACCGGCCTTTCGGCTGAAGAGCTGTGGGAAATTGTCGATGAGGTGCCAGGTAAATTGACAGAAGCAATCCAGAAGGAAGCCAAGGATCTGGGTGTTCATGTGGTTTGGCCGACGTATCGCAGGGCAGGGGAAAAGGGACGGATACTGAATGCGTCTATCCTGATCGGACCCGATGGCGGGATCATTGGTATCTATGATAAAACCCATCCCTTCCCGGGAGAAAGAAAAGAATATGGGGGTTGGACAGAAGCCGGAACCAGCGCTGAAGTTTATGAGACAGAGTTGGGAACGATTGGGATGATCATCTGTTATGATGGCGATTTCCCGGAATTGTCCCGCTTACTGGCAGTGAAGGGGGCCGAGGTCATCGTTCGTCCGTCGGCTTTGCTGCGCTCTTTCGACATCTGGTACATCACCAACTGCGCTCGGGCCTATGATAACCACGTCTATATGGTCAGCACGAATATGCTTGGTCCCGATGCGGGAGGAAATTATTATTTTGGACACAGCATGATCGTCAATCCCATTGCCTGGCGTTTAGCCCAGGCGCGCGGCACTGAGGAGATCATTGCCGCCAAATTGGACCCCGATCCGCTGCGCTATATCACCTGGGGAAGCAAAAGTCCCCAACCATTTGATCACCTGGAGGACCGCAATCTGGCTCTCTACGAAGAAATACTGAAAGAAGCCAGGACGAAATTCGAACTTGGAAAACGTTATCAGAAGAAATCCTGATCTTATTACTCACCTGAACCGGATTGAAAAGGAGCTGGGAATGGATATTGAAAAAGCAAATCAAGAAGCAGTTGAACGGATGATGGAAGCCCGACCGGTCCTGGTAGGGCTTGGAAAGGCCATCGATGTCATCCCGGGCATGAAAGATAACCTGCTGCTGCATGCGGGTCCGCCCATTACCTGGGAAAGAGCCTCCGGCCCGATGCGGGGCGCTATTACAGGGGCTTTGATCTTTGAAGGCAAAGCCAAGGATATGAAAGAGGCTCAGAAATTGGTCGAGTCCGGAGAGATCGAATTAGAACCCTGCCACCACCATCAGTCAGTAGGGCCGATGGCGGGTGTGACCTGCCCATCGATGTCAGTCTATATCCTGGAGAATCAGACCCACGGCAATAAAAGCTATTCCAACCTTAATGAAGGCTATGGAAAGGTACTGCGCTACGGCGCCTACAGCGAGGAAGTGATTGCCAAACTGCGCTGGATGGAAGATGTCATGGCTCCCTTATTAAAAGAAGCCATTGAATCAAGCGAAGGGATTGATATCCGGGCCCTGCTGGCGGAATCCCTGCACATGGGAGATGAAGGCCACAACCGCAATAAAGCTGGCTCGATCCTGTTCACCGCCAAATTGGCGCCGCTGATCACAGCTGTGGCCAAAGATAACAAAGCAGCTTCAGAAGTGCTTTCATTCCTGGCGGATAATGCACTCAGCGTTTTGAACCCGGTCATGGCGGCTTGCAAAGCCATGTCTGATGTCGCCCATGGCATTGAAGGCAGCACGATCGTCAGTGTGATGGCCCGCAACGGTACTGATTTCGGGATCCGCATCAGCGGGTTGGGAGAACGCTGGTTCACTGCTCCTGTGCCAACACCTAAAGGGCTGTACTTCCCCGGCTACACCGAAGAAGATTCCAGCGGCGATATCGGGGACAGCACCATTACCGAGTCAGCCGGAATTGGCGGATTTGCGATGGCTACCGCGCCTGCTATTGTCAATTTTGTCAGCGGTACACCTAAGGATGCTCTCAATACCACCATGGAAATGTATGAGATCACCTATGCAGAGCATAAATACTTCACCATCCCGCCTCTGGACTTCAGAGGTACCCCAACCGGGATGGACCTGCGCAAGATCGTAGAAAAGAACATCACCCCGCGCATTAATACTGGTATAGCCCACAAGGATGCCGGCGTTGGTCAGGTAGGTGCCGGGTTGGTCCGGCCGCCGATCAGCCTCTTCCAGGAAGCGCTGATGGCTTATGCGGAGCACTACAAGATCGGGTAATTAGAGCGATACACCAGGGAGGAATGAAATGGATAGGGAACAAGTCATCAAATTGCTGGATCAGGCCAGGATGTTCGATCTGAACCAGGCGCTGAGCATCTTTACGCCACCATATCCCGGGGAAATGCCCCTGCAGGTACATTTCTTTAAAAGGTTGACAGGTTCATTTGGCGGGGGAATGGGAGCGAATGGCCAACAGATCGAATGGAGCAATAATACCGGCACTCACCTTGTGGGTCCGCGAGCTTTTCACTCCGGTGCCCGGGCAATTGCTGATATTCCCCTGACCGATTTGTCTGGAGAGGGTGTGGTCGTCGATATTTCCGATGATGTCTCGGACTACAGTCTCTACACACCAGAAATGATCACTTCCAAAATTGAGGTCAAAGAAGGCGATATCCTGATCATCAATACCGGCTACCATAAATACGGCTGGGATCAGCCGGATGTGCCCAATGAGGAAGCCCAGGGCGGAATCGAAAATAAGGAATTCGGTTACTATTTGCATCACCCCGGTCCTGCGCTAGGTTTCTTTGAATGGGCCCTGGAGATGAAGCTGAAGATGATCGGTGTAGATTGCGGTTGTGCTGAACATCCTATGAATACCAATCTGCGCTATATGCATGCCCGCGAGTTTGAGAAAGCGGAAGCGAAGCTGAAAGAGACTCACGGGAAAAGCTGGGATGAGTTATTTCCACCCGAGGAATATCACAAACTCACTCATGTAGAAATGCCCCAGAGCGGCCTGCTGCTGGCGGAGTCGTTGGGAGGAGAGATCGCCCAGCTTAAGAACCAGCGAGCTTGGATCATGGTTTTCCCCATTCCATTTATGGAGGTTGAATCTTCGTGGAGCCGCGTGGTAGCGCTCCAGGCCCCAAAGGGGATGGATGAGGCCGAGTTCTTTGAGAAGATGGCCAGAATCCAAATGATGGATATGACCCTGCCATTCAGCGTCCAGACTCCTCAGTGGGCCAACTATGTTCCACTGACTGTGAACTATACCAAGCGAGTAGGCGGACAATACTTCGGACTGGGGCGTAATAACGCTCACTGCAAGGCCAGCTTCCACCTGGCGACCCATATGGACGGAGAGAAGCACTTCCACGCCGCTGGATCCACGATCGGTGAAACGCCTTTTGAGAAGTGGTTCGGGCCGGGTGTGGTAGCCGATATCTCTGAGTTCGTCTCAGATACCAGTGTGTATACTCCAGAGATGATCCAGCAGGTCGTCGATGTCAAAAAAGGCGATATCCTTGTCATCAAAACTGGTTACTTGAAGTATGGCTGGAACAGCCCGGATTCGGACGAGTTCCGCTACATGATTCGCCATCCAGGCCCTTCCCCCGATTTTGGAGACTGGTGCATCGATATGGGCATCAAATGGCTGGCTGTGGACTGTGTGGCCATGGAACATCCCATGAACACCATCCAGCGTGACTGGCATCCAAAAACCTTTGAAGAAGCCAATCAAAAATTGATAGAGCAGTACGGTGCAGGCTGGGATGAGATCTATCCCTTTGACAAGTATTATCAGGATATGCACCTGAACCTGTTCCCCAAAGGAATTATCCATGCGGAGAACCTCGGCGGCGAACTGGCTGACCTGGAAAGCGGACGTTACTACATAGGCTGTTTCATTCAAAAAGGAATGGAATTGGCTTCCTGCTGGGCGCGATTTGTGGCCTTTAAAGAAAGCGTTTAAAAGAGGTAAATATGATCCTGGTAACCGGAGCAGCAGGAAAAACTGGCCTGGCAATTATCAAAGGATTGACGGAAAACGGCGAAGCTGTGCGTGGGCTGATCCATCAGGAGGCCTACCGAGCAGCTGTCAAGTCTGCAGGAGCAGATGAGATCCTTCTGGGTGATCTATTGGATCCGGAAGATATCAAGAAAGCGATGAAAGGGGTCAGAGCCGTTTATCATATACCCCCCAATGTGCATCCCCGTGAAGTGGAAATTGGAGAAATTGCCATCTCCGCAGCGCTGGAATCAGGAGTAGAGCATTTTGTATATCATTCCGTGCTACATCCTCAAATTGAAGCCATGCCTCATCACTGGCTGAAACTGCGGGTGGAGGAGCGCCTGATCGCTTCCGGATTGTCCTTCACGATCCTGCAGCCTACAGCCTATATGCAGAACATCGTCTCTCAGCTGCAAAGGATCATGGACCGCGGTATCTATCAAGTTCCGTATCCGCCTGAGACCAGGCTTTGCCTGGTAGATCTGGTGGATGTTGCCAAGGTAGCAGCCATTGTGCTGGCTGATACCACTCATGACGGGGCGATATACCAGCTGGTTGGAACAGGGTTAATCTCCCAGTTTGAGGTAGCGGCATTGATCAGTAGATTGCTGGGATTGGAGATCAAGGCTGAGCAGATCTCATTGGAGAATTGGCAGGCACAGGTCGCAAAAACCGGGCTTGGATCCTACCAGATCTCCGCCCTGGTGAAAATGTTCTTGCATTACCAGGCCCATGGATTTTCTGGGAGTCCGCGCATGTTGAACTGGCTTTTAGGACGTCAGCCAACATCCCTGGAAGAGTGCTTGAAACGCGAGATCTCACGACTTAACCTGGCGTGAGTGAAAAGACATCAACTATAATTTATTTGTCAGGTGTGCGCTACTAAGAGAGAGGTACTATGAAACCAGCACCCTTTAAGTACTACGCCCCACATTCTGTGTCTGAAGTATTGGAACTCCTCAACGAACACGGGTATGATGCCAAGATCCTGGCTGGAGGCCAAAGCCTGGTCCCGATGATGAATTTCAGGCTGGTTCAGCCCGCTGTCGTGGTGGATATAAACAGCATTCCGGAACTCGCCTACATCGACACCTTTAATGAGGGTGTCCGAATAGGAGCCATGACTCGCCACAGCCAGGCCGAGAAGGATCCGCTGATCAAGGAAAAGTCGCCCTTGATCCATGAGACAATGCCCCAGATCGCGACTGTGCAAATTCGCAACCGGGGCACGATAGGGGGCAGCCTTGCTCATGCAGATGCATCTGCAGAATTAGTGGTTGTGTCTACAGCTCTGGAAGCACAATTCAAAATTCAAAATCAGAAAGGGGAAAGGTTGGTTCCAGCAAGTGAGTTCTTTTTGGGATTATTGATGACTTCTTTGGAACCGGAAGACCTTTTGGTTGAGATCCAAATTCCATCTATGCCGGATCGAAGTGGTTGGTCCCTCAAGGAAGTTGCTCGCCGTCCGCATGATTTTGCTCTGGTAGGTGTGGCAGCTGTCCTGACGCTGGATGATAAGGATCACTGCACAAAAGCCCGCCTGGTGTATCTCAGCGCCGGTGATGGCCCCATCTCAGCTCCTGAAGCAGCAGAGATGTTAATTGGGGAGCAGATCACAGCGGATCTGATCACAGCCGCGGCTGAAAAAGCCTCAGCTGATGAGATCGATCCCGGAAGCGATATTCATGCTACATCCGAATTTCGGCGCCATCTGGCCAATGTGCTCACCCGCAGAGCCCTGGAAGAAGCCCTGGAGCGAGCCAGGGGTGGGAAATAGGAGAATCCATGGACAATACCTTTGAACTTTCCGTGACTGTAAATGGCACATCCTATCATGAGGTTGTGGACCCCCGTACCTTATTAAGCGATTTTCTCCGCAATGATCTTGGTTTGACCGGGACCCATGTGGGCTGTGAACATGGCGTTTGCGGGGCTTGCACAGTGCTGCTGAATGGCGCTCCGGTGCGCTCCTGCCTGATCTTTGCGCCCCAGGTCCATAATCAAGAAGTCATGACTGTGGAGGGATTGGGTACAGTCGATGATATGCATCCGCTCCAGGAAGCTTTCCGGGAAGCCCATGCCCTCCAGTGTGGTTTCTGCACACCAGGCTTCCTGACCACGCTGCTGCCCTGGTTGGAGGAGAATCCAAACCCAACCGAGGAAGAGATCCGGGAAGCGATTTCTGGAAACCTGTGCCGCTGCACCGGTTACCAGCATATCATTGATGCTGTCAAGTTGGCTGCAGAAAAAATGAATTGAATTTCCAGGGGAATGATTCCCTTGTAAGCCTGAACAGAATTCCAGACGAGGTGCTGCTGTGACTTACAAAGTAATTGGCAAAAGAGTAAAAAGAGTTGAAGATCCCCGACTGTTAACTGGGGGAGCGCTATTTGTGGGTGATGTGAATCTGCCCAATATGCTCCATGCTGCATTTGTGCGCTCCGATTATGCCCACGCCAGGATAAAAAGCGTTGATGTAAGCGCGGCGAAAGAGATTCCCGGTGTTGTGGGTGTTTATACTGCAGAAGATATGGGAGATGCCTGGGAACCCGGTCCGCCCCTGGTTTCCCCTCCTCCGACCCTGGAGGGAGTGACCTTTAACTCCTGCCGTCAGGTTCCCCTTGTAAAGGATAAGGTCAAACATGCCGGTGAGATCATCGCGGTAGTTGTGGCGGAAAGCCGCTATATCGCCGAAGACGCAGTTGAAGAAGTTTATGTGGATTATGAACCGCTGCCGGTAGTTACAGACCTCGAAAAATGCCTCGAACCGGGACATACGCTGGTGCATGATGAACTGGATACCAATCTGGCAGCTCATCTGATCCAAAACAAAGGGGATTATGAGGCAGCTAAAAAGCAAGCGGATCTGGTCATAAAGAGGAAATTCAATCTGGATCGAGGCGCCGCGGCAGCCATGGAAAACCGCGGGATCGTTGTCGATTGGGACCAGAAGAACCAACATTTGATGGTCTGGGATGCCACTCAATCCCCGATACCGATTCGGAATGGTATGGCTGCCCGGCTGGGATTGAGGACCCATCAGGTCAGGGTTGTTGCTCCCTTTGTTGGGGGCGGTTTTGGCCCCAAGATCATGATGTTCTATGCCGAGGAAATGGTATTGCCCTGGCTGACGATGAAATTGAACCGGCCGGTGAAATGGATCGAGGATCGCAAAGAGAATTTTTATGCCACCACGCAAGAGCGCCAGCAGGTCCAGGAAGTGGAAATGGCTCTCTCCAAAGAAGGTAGAATTTTGGGGATCAAACAGAAAATCATTCATGACACCGGTGCGTTTGACCCCTACGGACTGACCACTCCGCTCAACACCCAATCCCACTCGATGGGTGGATATGATGTGCAGAACTACAACAGTGAATGTTTTGTGGTCTTTACCAATAAGATCATTGTCACTCCGGTCAGGGGTGCTGGACGGCCCCAGGGTATCTATGTCGTCGAACGCATGCTGGATATTGCCTGCCGGGAGCTGAAACTGGATTCCCGGGAAGTGCGGCGATTGAATTTCATCAAGCCAGACCAATTTCCCTATGACCATGAGATCATTGACCAGGCCTTTACCAATTTGGTATTTGATTCCGGGAATTATCAACCGGCCTATGATAAAGCACTTGAAAAGATCGAATACGATAAATTTATCAAGGAAGAGCAGCCCCGCATGCGCGCTGAAGGGAAATATGTGGGCATTGGTGTGGTGCCATTTGTTGAAACCACAGGGGTGGGGCCCTACGAAGGTGCCCGTGTTGCAGTAGAGTCCAGCGGCAAGATCAGCGCCGCTACAGGTGTGGGCACACAGGGCCAAAGCCATATGACCTCGTTTGCGCAGATCATCGCCGAGCAGCTGGGGGTGGAGGTTGAGGATGTCAGCCTGGTATCAGGAGATACTGCAGAGATCCATTGGGGGACGGGAACTTTCGCCAGTCGGGGCGCAGTGGTTGCGGGTAACGCTGTATTGGCTGCGGCCAGCGATGTGCGCCTGAAAGTGTTGAAACTGGCCAGTAAGATCCTCGAGACACCTGAGGAAGAACTTGAGTTGGAGGGGGGCATGGTTCGGGTGGCGGATCTTCCAGATAGATCCATCAGCCTGGGAGAACTGGCAATCCTGGCAAATCCGTTCCGTGGTGCAGTGGAACCAGGTACTGAACCAGGTCTTGAATCCACAAAATATTTTGGCCCAGCTTATGGGGCAACCGCGTTCGGCGTTCACGGCATGATCCTCGAAGTGGATCCTGAAACCATGATGATCAAGATCCATAAATACATCACAGTTGAAGATTGCGGGACCATGCTAAACCCCCTGGTCGTTGAAGGACAGATACATGGCGGGGTTTCAATGGGGATTGGTAATAGCTATTATGAGAAACTCCATTATGATGAAAACGGACAGCTGTTGAACGCCAGTCTGGCGGATTACCTGATCCCTTCTTCAGCTGAAATGCCTCCAATCGAGGTGTATCATCAGAATACACCTGCTCCAAATAATAAGCTGGGAACGAAAGGAGTGGGTGAGGCAGGAGCGATCCCTGTACCTGCTGCTTTTGCCCAGGCTTTAGAAAATGCCTTGCAAGACTATGGATTGGAAATCACTGAAACGCCGCTCAGCCCCAATCGTTTGTATGAGCTGCTCTATAAGCAGGAGGAATAAAGATGAAAGTTGAAGGAGAACATCTGTTTAATGGCACTCAACAACAGGTTTGGGATCTGTTCCGCGATACTGAGGTGATGGCTTCCGCTCTTCCGGGAACAAAGAAAATGGAACTGGTGGGTGAAAATACTTATGAAGCTGTGATGAATGTGCGTGTTGGACCGGTGTCGGGTGAATTCTCAGGCCAATTGGTAATTTCCAACGAGGACCATCCGATTAGCTATACCATGACTGTAGAAGGACGTGGGAAACCCGGTTTCATGAAAGGCGTTGGCGACGTCATTCTTACTGACCAGGGAGAGAACCAGACCATGATGGGTTATACAGGGGAGGTTCAGATCGGAGGGAGACTGGCCGCTGTAGGCCAGCGCCTGATCGATACAGTAGCGAAAAGCATTATCAACCAGGCTTTTGAGACCCTGGATAGTGCTTTGGTAGAACGGTTTAATGCTGAAACGGAAGGTAGAGAAGCGGCATATGAACAAAGCTCTGAGGGCGATTATGCGGCATCTGTTGCCAAGGATTTAATCAAGAATGTACTGAAGCGCAAAGATGGTGACGAATCCTGATCATTATTCAGCTCGAAAACAGGTATATTTGTCTTTTTGAATGAATACTTGATCCAATTCTGCGAATTTGCCAAGTCTGATATTGACAAACGCCTATGTTTAGTTAGAATGAAGTATGCAATGAAAAACAAGAAAAGAGGATCAATTTTTCAAAGATGCCCAGGAGCGGTTACGCTCTCCAGGGCATTTTTTATTATTGGAGAAGGACCACTTTGTGGTTCTTTTTTTTTGCAATCATAGCTTGACTGTAGATGAAGAATGCCTGAGCATTACTAAGCAGCAATT